>Ga0209700_101127_pt1 | contig 54225 bp, 30 predicted proteins | sample SiratroredBW_FD_187528 | JGI IMG/M metagenome (GOLD analysis project Ga0209700, IMG submission 187528) | Root nodule microbial communities of legume samples collected from California, USA - Siratro red BW (SPAdes) (version 2) | ecosystem: Host-associated > Plants > Roots > Nodule | place: USA...
TTTTTTTTTTTTTTTTTTTTTTTTTTTTATCTAAATAGCTTTGTAAGAACACTATTGTGTTCTTTTAGAGAACTAGTATAGAGTACTTAATATTGTAAACGTCAAAAGATGCAATCCCTTTTTAGTAAGCAACCATTGTGATCTTTGTGATCGCACTCTAGACAATTTTTATGTCTTAAGGCAGGAGTGACTTGTTATTTTAAGAATACTCGTGTTATTTTGTTATTTTAAGGATACTAGTGTTATGCCAAGAGTGACTTGTTGTTGAAAATATTATGAAAATAAAGAGATGAACAAAAATGAACAAAGGATACGAGAATAAAAATATTATGTTTTTTTTATGTATTGATAAAAAACAAATAACTGAATATATACAAATAATGTACCCATTCCACTTATAGCTAAAGAAAGAAAATAAAGAAAAATATTACAACCTGATATTGTCATAAAACAAAAAATAAACAAAATTGATGATAATTTGATTCTTTTCATAAAGACAAAAATCAAATAATTAATATTTTTTCCTTCTAACAATTTGATCTTGATATATTAGCCTTGTATTCATATCCTCTGAAACCGCGCAAGTTGGGAAGAAAATATTGATGAAACCCAGCTTGAAACAAATATTCTTGAAAGACAGATGACCTAAGACTTTGGTATAAATGTCTGCTAGTTGCTCTGTGGTAGAAGTGAGAAGCAAATGGATGAGACCCTTCTTTAATTTTTCTCTAACAATGTGACAATCTATTTTTATATGTTTCGTACGCTCATGAAACACTGGATTTTTTGCAATGTATCTTGCTGAGTCATTGTCACAATATAAAAGAGATGGTTGCTCAAAAGGAACTTTCAAATCTTGACGAAGATATACTAGCCATTGAATTTCACATATAACAATGGCCATTGCCCTGTATTCAACTTCACAGGAACTCTTTGATATTGTTCCTTGCTTATTTGATTTCCAGGATATAAGGGAATTTCCAAGATACACACTCAAACCGGTCACTGATTGTCTTGAATCACTACAGGTACCCCAGTCACTATCACAAAAGACTTTTAGATGGGCAAGATTGTTGGAAGGGAAAAATAAGCCAGGACTTAGAGCTCCTTTAATATATTTGAGAATTCTAATTGCTGCATTATAGTGAGCAATTGTAGGCTTATCAAGAAACTGAGAAAGTTGGTGAACAAAAAATGTGATGTCAGGTCGGGTATTAGTGAGATACATAAGTCTTCCAATCAACCTTCTATAGACATGAATATGAACATCAGTGAAAGGCACACTTCCTATAGAAGACAAATTAACAAGATTATCCATAGGAGTGACCGCAGGTTTGCAGGCTAAAAGACCCGCATCTGTTTACAATTCCAATGCATATTTCCTTTGATTCACCATTATCCCTTTCTTACTTCTTACTACTTCAAAACCAAGAAAATATCTTAAATCACCAAGATCCTTGATCTTGAATGTCATATTCAAAGCTTCTTTGACTCGCTCAATCTCTTTTTTATCATTTTCTGCCAAAATTATATCATCCACATACACCAATAATATTGTTTTAAAAGATCCTTCAGACGAATTAATAAATAAAGAATAAAGAATAATCATTCATAGATTGAGTATATCCCATAAAAATAAAAAAGGATGACAATAGCAAACTCCCTGCTAGCTTGCTTAAGGCCATATAAAGCATTTTTTAATTTACAAACTTGTCCTGGTCGAATAGAAGTCAATCCAGGAGGAGCAACCATGTATACATCTTCTTTCAACTCTCCATGTAAGAAGACATTATTTATGTCTAACTGTTTCAACTCTCCCAATTATACATAGAAGCTAGAGAAAGAAGCAACCTTATAGTGGTCATCTTTGCTACTAGAGAAAAAGTTTCAAGGTAGTTAATGTCCTTTGTTTGTGTGTATCCCTTGGCTACTAATCTTGCTTTATATCTTTCAACAGTCCCATAATCATTATAGTTTATTTTGAATATCCATTTGCAACCTATGACAGTTTTGTTCTTGGAAAGAACAACAGTCTCCCATGTTTGATTTGACTCCAAAGCAGATATCTCACACTGTATAGCCTTTCTCTAAGTCATATTTCACAACTTCAGAATAAGTGTTTGGCATAACATGTGAAGAAATAGACATAACAAAAGATTTTTAAGAAGGTAATAATTTATTATAAGACAAAACAAAATTCAAAGAATACTCATGTAAGTTGGGAGTGAGTTGCTGTCGAAAGAATACTCGAATAAACTAGAAGTGACTTATTGTTGAAAGAAACTTATGTTAGTCATGAGTGATTTAATGTTTTTCAATGTTTAAGCTAGCTAAATAGTAGAGAAGGAAGAATAATATAGTCAAGTGAATTAAAAGCTACATGACCAGATAAGGAAATCCAACCACTACTTTATTCAAACCTATATAAAGACATGCTTTGAAGAGAAGAATAAGTAAAATAGCCACAATTTGTAAGTGTTGAATCTCAGTTAAATTTTCTCTATGCCTTACAAGTTTTGTAAGAATATTATTTGTGTTCATCCTAGCAAACTAGTAGAGAGAGCCTAAACCCTTGTATATAATTGTATACATCGAAAGACACTAGATGAACAAAAAAATGTGATTTGTTGATCACAAGGATATTGTATTTGTCTTAAGCCAGGAGTGACTTGTACAAAAATACTTATTTGAGTCAATAGTGAATTGGTAAAAGAATACTTGGGGTTAAGTCAGGAGTGACTTGGTGAAAGAATACTTGGTTATATATATAAATGACTTGCGAAAAGAATACTTGAACGAGATCAATCATAAGTGATTGAGAGCTGAAATAATACTTGATTGTACTTCACAACAATAGTCTATCTAATAAAAATTGTCTGGTTAATAAAGAGCTGACGTAGTTTGTGCTATTAGACAAACTAGTATAAAAATATTATGTAAAATAAACTCATGACCTTAATCCTAATACCAATTGTTAGATTGACTTTTTACTACTAGGTCAAGGTCAAAAGTTATAATAAAAAATTAGAATGCTACTAGTTTTTTTTTTTTTTTTTTACTTAATAGCATAGTAACACAAACACCACTATTAGATTATGACTAGACTCACTTAACCTCTTTCACAAAATAATTGATATCACTTATAATATTTTTTTCTATATTTAAACAACATCTTAACTATAAGTGAAATTGACAACTATAAATATTTGTAAAAAGAAAATTATAACTATTTGTGAAAGACATACTTAACTTAATAATAAAAAATAATCTTATATTTATCTCGTAAGAGAATAAATGAATAGTCACTTATAATGCTATGTGCTAATGTAAGCAACTAGTAACAATAAAAATACTTATTTAGTCTATTTGATTATAATGAAACCAGTTTCTTAAAGAACTAGATGTAAAATTTGACTGAATCAGCATTAAAAACAACTTTACTCTATATGCACTTTTATATCTTGGCAGGAGTTTTGTAAAACTACTCGGAAACCTTTTCTAACTTCTAGGTACAGGTATCGTATCATAAAGATGTTTGTTTTTCTAAACATCAGTACTCTTTTAGAGCTAATATATTATCTCAAAACTACATCAATAATTTACAAGTGCTGCCTAAATGACATATAATAAATACATAAAAAAATGAAAAATACTGAGGACTATATTAAATCCACTTAGCTAACAAATATTTACAAAGTTAACATTTATATAAAATTTAGATGTTTCTATGAAAAATAAAATATTTATAAAATAGTTATGAAGACGAATATTAGAAAAAAGAGGAATTTTAGTTATTATTTTCTAAAATATGTTGTTTTAATAAATTTAATAAATTTGTGATTGTTTTCTGCAAAAAATCATTTTTGGATCTCACAAATTCTATTTTTAATCAGCATTTTTGGATTTTATAAATGCTTTTTTGTTACATATAGTTTTATCTTTTTTTATAGCCAATAATTATTTTAGACCAAAATTAATTTCAATAATTTATATTTTAATCAATTATATAATTAATTATCAATATAATACTTAAATATTTCTTTAATCCTTGTAAAATTATTAAAAATTAATTTTGATTTATGAAACATTTATTTGTTTTTTCTAAGATAAAAAATCACTGATTTTAATCATGATATTATAAGAAACTCGTAATTTTATTTTATTCCTAATGTAATATATCAGACCTAGGGTAATTGTTTTGATTTCTCATATCACTGTACCCTGATGAACAAAATGAAAAGTGATAATTTTTAGTGGTTTCATTAGTATTAATATATGTATGAATGTATTAATGTCATTACATTATAAAATGTATAATTAGATATTACTTATTTATTTTAAAATAAAATAAAAATTTCAAATATTAAAGAAATGAATGTGAAAAAGTATTTACATAACCTTTAATTAAAATTTCCTCATTTTATAAAAGTTAAATTTAATCACTTAAAATTTTATAAAATTAAAAGACTTTAAAAATAAAATAAAAAAACAAACAGGTTTGAAAAGAATATATTAAAGTCTTAAAAAAATAGTATAACTTTTTCCGAAGTTTCGCGACACAGCATGGGAGAGGAGAGTACATAAAATCTGATTCGTACGATCTTAATCAAACCGTTACAAAACAAAGCTCCAATTGCTATGAATCCATTTCAGTATACATATTCTCCCCTTCGTAACAAACAAAACGAAATCAGCATTGGCGCTTCGTAACAAACAAAACGAATTCAATAATTCACTATTTTCCGATCTGATACACTCTCCGATTCCTCAGCCTATGCCGGCAATGACCGCCCTCTCCAATCGCCGCCGCACGCTCCCACGGGATGACGTTGACGTCCAGGCGATAAAAGCAGACTCCGTTTCCACCAACTATCCCATGACGCGTCGCCATGTCAACGGAAAAACCAGCCTCCGGCCTCCCCTCGCTCGGCAAGACTCTCTCCGGCGAAACATTGAACACGTCGCCGCAGAGACCTACTTGATTACTCGCCTCGCCTTCACGCTTCTTCGGTACCTCGGGTAAGTGCGTCAAATTTCAGTAATCTTTTGCTTATTTGTTTTTGCCTTTAATCTATTTGATTATATTTGCATATAATATGACTTTTTGTTTTATTACTGTAATTTGGCTTCCAGCTACTGTCTGTTTTATGCAATTACAAATTGTTCCTTGCAAACAACAAACATTTTAGAATTAGTTAATGAAATTATTAAGAGTTATATTTACATGCATTAATGTAAAATATCTGTGGATCAGTTACAAATTATTTGTATGCCACTTTTGAAGAAATTACTTCTTATTATACAATTAAAGTTTCCACACAAGTATTAAAAAATATAATTAATATTTTGAATTTTATGCAAAATATTATATACTAGTTATTTTTTTTTCAGAAATTCTTAATCGTTATTTTTTTGTATTTTTCTTGTCTAAGATGTGTTTATAAACAAGTTTGTGTAAACATATTCTAATTCTAGATGAGCTCGAAAGTATACATTTATTCATATGTAGTAGTTGCTAATTTTGTCTCAGAATTAAGAAGTAATTTTAATAATATTGCTACATCTGTTACTATGGTTTACTTCAAATAATTAAGAAAGAATATGATTTATCTCAAATAATTAAGAAAGAATGAATATGATGTTAGGAATTTAAGTATGAGTTGAGTTTCACGTTCAATCAAAGTGATAAATTTGAATAATATATAAGGAAGAAAATTTATAAACCATTGTCTTAAAATTTTGGGTTAAAGATGATGTTATAATCTCTTATATGGGTTGATTATGATTCATTGGTGTCGAAACTTTCCGTGAATCCCTTCTTCAAAGACCTATTAGTGGTATCCTGTGATTGGCTTGAATGAGTGTATGGGTAAAGAATAGTAAGTTGTAGATTCCTTATACTGAGTCTTCTTAGAGAGGTTTTAGTCAACAGTGTCTTGTCATGGTAAACGACAGTCCAAGAAAGGTTCACTAAATGGTTAAAACTGCTTCTGGTCAAGGAGAAGTGTGTAGAAGAAATTGACACTTAGAAAGATTGTTAGGTATTTAAGTCTAAGTTTAAGTTTCAATAAAAATAAGAAAATTGAGCAATATGTAAAAAAAGAAAATCTATAAATTTATTGTCTTTAAGGTTTTGAGTTAGAAGTAGTGTTATAATCTTTTATATGGGTTTGCTTATGCCTCACTGGTGATGAATACCTCTCCCTTGAAAGATCCAACATGTGATGCCTCAAAATAATTAAGAATAAATGGATGTGATGCCTCAAAAATAATTAAGAATAAATGGATGTGATGCCTCACAAATAATTAAGAATAAATGAATGTGATTGTATATAATTGTCTATATTAATCACCTGTCTTTATGACAAATGACATGGCTGTCCTCGAGTAGCTTGATTTGGTTTGCCTTGTATGGTGATTCGACCTACCCTGTTGTTTGAAGAGCTTGTTTTCCTTTTATAGTGTTATTTCAGCAAGTAGTTTGGTGTCACTGTTACAGTAAATGCTTGCATGAATAATTGCGATTATATGTTGGAGAACATTCGTTATTTTTTGTTGTTCAAAAATCTCTCTAGAGGTGTAGTAAAGAGTATTTTCTAAATATATAAGCTAACCGAACCAGATTTAGCTTATTATCAGATAAAAAGATTTTGATCAGAATTTATTGTAAAAAGTTTTGAAAAAAATATTTATGTCTATCAAGTTAATTGTTTTCAAACATGCATGGACAGTCCGTGTTTATGCCAGAATGAAATTTAGGAATTTATCATAATTTAGTAAAAAATAATTATAAAATCTGTTAGTGCTTAAGCTGTTTCTAGCGTTTCTAAAACATTATTTTTCATAAGCTCTAGCTTTTACTAATAAAAAATGATGGAAAAATATGTCGGTTTCTGAAATGCGTTATTAGTTCTTGTTATTCCAGTATAGAAGCTCATGCATAGTTACAGAGTTCTCAACCTGCTTCTAAAATGTCATGTGATAATAATATTAAAAGCCATACAGAACATAAATGAACCGTGTCCCATACCCATACTGCATTCTTTGTAACTATTAGGACAAATAATCTAAATATAAGTTCACTTAAATGTACTTTAAGTGCTTTGTTCACTTTATTTTAAAGGAATAATTGCTTATTTTTATTAAGATTTTTTAAAGAACTGAAAATACTTAAATGTTCTCACCCACAGTTGTGCTTTGTGCCTCGTGTCATGTCTGATTTTCTGTTGATACATTGTTCAGGATTGGTTACCGTTGGATTACACAATTACTTGCCCTTGGATGTTATGCCATGCTACTTATGCCTGGTTTTTTACGAGGTTTGCTTAATATAATTGTGATTTTCTCTTTTCTCATCACCAATAATGACAATGTTAAGCTCTGAATTTGCTTTGGAAGCTTCCAATAGATCATCATATATTTTCTTATGCATTCTGTTTACTTAATGCTCAATGGCAATCTGATTGCCATTTCTGGCACTTGGCTCTTCTATATTACATGTTGCTGTTTCTCCTTCCACTTGGGGAGGTGTGGAAAATTTCACACACAAATTTATCTTGCAATATTAATAGAAAGTTGATCTTTTGATTGTTTTTCTCTATCTTATTGTTGACTTTCTGCAGTTGCATATGACTATTTCTCCTCAACCAAGGTAAAGCGAAGCCTTGTTTATGGAGATCAGCCCAGAAACAGGTAAATCAAAACACTGGTAATCTGTCGTTCAATGTTGGTCATTTCATGTATTGTGTGCGTGGTAGTCACGTAAATTGTGGTTTTTCAGGTTCGATCTGTATCTACCAGCCGATATTGGTGAACCTAAGCCAGTTTTGATATTTGTAACTGGGGGAGCATGGATTATTGGGTGAGTAGTTTGAAATGTCTACATGGCTTTACTTTCATGTTTTAATTTACTCTGTATGTACTGTGTTGATTCTTATTCAGTACTTGCAACGGTAATTCCTTTCCAAATCACAAGTAGTTTTGTCTATGGCTGAAGTCTTAACTACAAGTAAATGCATGTTGTAGATGTTGCTTTGAAACATACAACCAATCTCGGGTGTATGGGGGTAGTGTGATATATTGGAGTAAAGAATATAAGATATATTCTTCTCTCTCTTTTTATTATTCCATTACACTAGCACAATATCCCCCTTTAGTTTGCTATTTCCCCCTGTCCCTTTTTAGTGATTCCGTTTCGGCGTTTTGGTCTTTTTTCTTTCAAGGGCAGCTACTATAAATGCTCCCTTTGTATTATGCTTTACCTATTACAGAAATAATAAAACATTACATCCTTTATTATGGTTTTACTTTTCTCTAAGATGGTATCTTGAGCATTCCATCCTCACAGAAACCTTTAATTGCTTTTAAAGGTGCCTTACTTGTTTTTTACTCTTTTCTGCCTTTTCCATTGTATCTCAAATTACAATACAGATTTTATAAATAAATATGAGAACCTAAGAGAGTCTTTATTAAGCTCTTGAAAATATTTTTTCACTCCTTTCTTTCTCTCAAGTAATTTAAAACCATGGTCAAAACTTCAACTTAACAATAAAATCAGAAGTATTTAATTCGATTGGGGAGGAGAGTGTAGGCTTTTTACTAATTTTCTATCTATCACTAACAAATCAATTTGTTTTGGTGTAGTAGAAAGAAAACACGATCATATTGTTGAAATGATTCTTAATCTTCACCATGCTTTTGTGTCTAGTTTTTTGGGACTTTGCTTTGCTATTGCAATGTATCTAATCAATAGATGACCTCTTGCTTTGTTAAATTTTAGTATCCCCTTCACAATGTTGTTTAACAAGACCACTATGAAAAACAGGAAATAACATAATAAGAGATGGTTGAATTCTGTTTTTGAAAATTTCATAGTTTTTCGCAGATATGGTCTGTGTAAGTATTGTCAAATGATACGAAGATGAATACATCAATAGAGTTTAAATTTTTTGCAAGTTTGACTTTTAAAATGATATGAAGATGAATACACCAATAAAGTTTAAAAATTTTTGCAAGTTTGACTTTCAATTTTTCCTTCCTTCTTTCGTTAGTTTAACCAGATATATAACATGCAATTAAGGGTAGCTACTATAAATGCTCCCTTTGTATTCTGCTTTACGTGTTATATAAATAATAAAATATTACATCCTTTTATTATGGTTTTATCCTTTCTCTAAGAGGGGGGACAATAAAATACCACAAGTGGTTTTGATGAATTGTTGCTTCAATTAAAGAGTATACCAGGGGAGGTGTATAAAATAGAATTTTAAAGATTTCTGACTTGAAGGATGTGGTTCGTGTCACACTTTGTGATGCCAAAATATTGTTGGTCTCCTGCACCATGTCATGGCTAGAATTTTAGTTTATGTGTGTATATAAACCTATTCATCAATCTTTAATCTTTTAAAACTTGAAATAATTGCGGTTGGGTTTTGATTTAGGTATAAAGCATGGGGTTCCCTTTTAGGACTACAGTTGGCAGACAGAGGCATTATAGTGGCATGCTTGGATTACAGGTACCTGGTCTCAGTTCAAGCAGTGCAAGATTGAGTCTTCAATTTACATTTGGTCTGACATGCTCTATGTTTGAGGTATTTTGATGGACAAATTGGGTTCTTTTTTATGTCTATTTCTAGGACATTTAGTCCGGGAAATTCGTAAATCACAACTACAAGGATGCTTGCATCACACTATCTCCTGAATTTAACAGTTTCCGATCGTGCATATTTTAATTCATAATTTGTTTTTAAGCTACAAATATAGTACATCACATTTAGTATTAGCATTTCTTTAGTTGAAATCTTAATCTTAAAGTTGTTCCAAATGACGAGATTTCTTTTATGAAATGTTATAACTTAGTTATATAATAGAGTACAAATAACATATCTGTTACATCTAGTTTTCAAATAAAATGCTATGTTTAGCATTTAATAGATTTTGTTTATTTGTGAGTGTAGAAATTTTCCTCAAGGGACTATCAGTGACATGGTAAATGATACTTCCCAGGGGATTTCCTTTATCATCAACAACATAGCTAATTACGGAGGTGACCCTAACAGGTGGCGTGCTACTATGATACAAGATTCCTTTTCATCATATATTTGGACATTCAACTATGAGATTGATCTATTAATTCTTTTTTTGTAAATAACCATATTGCAGAGTTTATCTAATGGGACAATCTGCCGGTGCTCATATTTCCTCTTGCGCTTTACTGGAGCAAGCAGCCAGAGAATCAAAAAAAGGAGAGAATATTTCTTGGAGCATTTCCCAGATCAAAGCTTATTTTGGTTTATCTGGAGGGTAAGACACTGGTTAGAGTTTCATCTATGTCTTGAATTTTGTGGAAATGGTGACTTTCATAAGTATAACCATGTTCATTCTAGATTGTCTAGAAAACATCGCTGCAGTTCCTTCATAGAATTATTTTGTCCTTTACGTATGAAGTTATTTGTTACACAAAGATGCGCCTTAAGCTAAATGGAAAACTTAACTTCTTATTCACATGATCACTGTTGCTTTCATGGTGCTAAATATTGGGCAACAAAGGGCTAACAAGAGCATAAGACATGTTGCATGATGAAAATGTTGCATTGGATGAGTGGTCAGACCAGAGAAAAGAAAAAAACGGTGTTTGAGAAAAATTAAGAAACTCTTATTCAGGAAAAATGTAGAACCAAGGGCCTAAATATTTGAAAAGAAGAAAATAATACCAATAGAAGCCCAAATTAGAAGAGTTTGACTGACAATCGCCCAACGAAAAGGTAAATTAAAATATGAAAATCTCCTAAGTGAAAACCCTTGAAAAGGATCTAGAAATAAGTGGAGTGTTTGAAGACTTAGTTTTTGACAAAAGACAATGGCATTATTTGTTCCATTATCCAATCTCTCCTCGTAAGAAAATGCTTTGGTTTTTGTTGTTAAGAGGGTTTCTGCCGTAGCATGCCATGATTGTGCTGATTTGACTTACTTTTCCTCGTGAAAGAAGCTTCATATCCCAGAAACGTATTCAGAATGCATTCCCTGGTGAGAAGCAGTGGTGGTGCGGTGACTATTGATGGTTGAATAGAAGTAGAACACCTTTATGTTGCAACAGCTGGTGTGATTCTTCAATTTGTTGTTCTGATAATGCAAATAGTTATAAAAGGTCTATCAATATAGTTGACCTCAATGTTTGTGCTGAAGAAATACTTTTGAAGGTGTTAGATATACTTTTGTATATGCACTCGGGCCCACCCCTAGGTAATACTTAACATGTACATATGTTCCTCAATTTTGGTAATTGAAAAACAAGAGGATTGTATCACATAAATCTATACCATCTATCTGTAGATGGTATCTAGAGCCTTATCCTCGGAATCCATACCTTTTCAAAAATGATGTCTCATTTAGGTTTCCCTCTATCCCTTTCGCGTGCATTTTATTCGCCTTTTTACCTTTGTTGTTGTCACTGCCATTCACCACTGTCATCATTTCCAAATGTGACACCACCGCCACTGCCATGTTGCCAAGATGAACACAATGTTGTTAGTCGCGTGCAAAACAAAGTAATGACACACCCTCATGTGCCTCCTTCTCTCTTGCGCAACCCACCTTCGTCCACTGCAAACCGCCTTGTGTGGTGACACTTTCTCAGCCACTTTTCTGGCAATGACCACTGGTGCTAAACTTACCTTGGTGTCTTTTCTAATCTAGTCTCGACATTGTAATCGAATATTGTTTTACGTCTCCCCTCCCTATTGTGGTCATGTTTTCTCTTTCATGCTCTAGTTCTTCTCTCTCCTCCAGGTGACAATGGTGACTCTAGTGTTGCTTGATTGGAATCTGCTATCTTTACCAACGATGCCGATATCCCACTCTCCATTAAAAAGTTAGATGACCGTAATTATGACAGTTGGGCATCTAATATCAAGTTTTGGCTTAAGTGACAAGATTATGTTGACCATCTTACCTAGATAGCGACTTCCATTGATGAAAGAGATTGCTCTCTGGGTCCAAAGTTAATGCCCAAGTTTGTAGCAAATATGGGTGTTTGACTAGTATTCATCAATTTATTCTTTTTATTAACAAAAGTATTTGTCAATTTGTGATCAAATTTTGGGTTCTACTGTCCAAGTTGAACTTTGCTTGATCCATTCTATTGTGTCATGCTCATACCCACTAACATACGTTCAATCGTCCCTCATAGTGATTCCTTGACTTTAGTATCTCAACATGATAATCGTAATTGCTCTCACAAACCAAGTACATGTCATTCCAAGTGCGACAATTGCCATAAACTTGGTCACATAATTGTTCATTCTATGCATTAGATGGTCACTCCCCTTGATTTGTTGCTATTTCCCTCACAACTCCTGTGCCCCTTATTTCTTGTGTCACCCCATCTTACACTTTTAGACCTTGAACTCTCTTCCACGACTTTCTTAAATGGTATGAGAAATGTCATTCCTCTAGTTCCACTACTTATGGTGCACATAATCACTTCAAGTTTGTTGGTCTCACTTACTCCACCTCTCAAGCCCCATCTCAATGTGTTGGTGCTATTTAGCTTCTTTCTTTGCAAATCTTTGTATGGTCTTGAACAATCTCCTAAGGCAGGGTTTGGCACATTCAATGGAGTAATCTAATAGTTTGGTAGGACTCTAAGTGAAGTTGACCATTTTGTTTTTCATCATTATTCAACCATTGGGTGTATCCACATGATACTATATGTTGATGACATAGTTCTTACAAGTAGTGACTATCATGGCATCTCACAAATAAAACAAATATTTGTGGGTGGTCTTATAGCGGTGAGACGATAAGCCCAACAAACCTCACCAAGATAGATTTTGATACTATATTAAGAAGTGAGTTTAAGTCTAACTCATCTTCACAAAAATGCCTTGTAAGGTGAGGATTTCCCCAACTTAGATATTGTAAATTGACCTTATCTTTAGTCGATATAGAATCTATAATAGATGATTGCCCCCACATATATTTGCAAGGTGAAGATTGTCCCCACTTATATATTGTAAATTGGCTTAATCTCTAATCCATGCGAGATCTCCAACATCAACAATGGATTTATTATTTCGTAGAGAAAGCATGCATCAAATATTTTAAGGAGATTGGGCTAATGCATTCCAAGCCCACTTATACACCTAAATCCCAATGTTAAAATTCTACTAAGTCAGGAGGAGTCACTTTTGAATTTTGAGAGATATAAGAAATTGGTTGGAAAATTGAACTAGCTCACGATCAATAGTTTTAACATCTCCTTTGCGGTCAATATTGTGAATCAATTTATTAATTCTCCATGTTTAGTACTATAGAATGGGACTTATGGCATTCTAATGTACACATTAATCATATTTGAGTTGTGGGATATTTAGATGTAGATTGGACATAGTCACCTACTGATAAGAGATATACTTTCGGATATTGTACTTTAATCCAATATTTCACGAGAGGACTAAACATATCAAGATAGATTGTCATTTCATCTCACAAAAGATTTTATTTAAAAACTTTACCGCTTAGTTTGTTAATTCCAATTATCAATTAGCAAATATTTCACTAAACCATTGTGGGCTCCTACGATTGATTATATATGTAACAAGATTGATGCATATGATTTATATGTTCCATCTCCAGGGGTAATGTTTGATAAATTTTGTATATGGGATTGTGGGATGTAAACTTTAGAAAGTTGTAAGGATCTTGATCAATTCAAGGTGTATGAAACATAAAACCCATTGTGTAAAATAAGGAGTTGAATTGTGTTTCAATTACTTTTTAAAACTTTTCGTAATTATCGTTTGATGAAGAATACTCAGACAATGGTTTTTGTATAGCATGCTATCACTTAATAACTTTATTTACCTTTATTGTGTCTGATGGATTGCAACAGATGCAAATTTACTTATTTAAAGAGTTTTGAAGACTTGTTCTTACAATAACTCTCGTTCTCAAATTAGTGTAAATAATAATAATATGCAAAGTAAAAAGGTACAGAGAGAAGTACACAAGATAATTTTATATTGGTTTGTCTAATCACGTATACTACATCCAGTTCTCAATCAAAAAATTGACTTATACTAAGCAAACTAAAACTGCAAAGTACAAAACAGTATTCTCTGGGCTCGTAGCCACTTCTAGTTAAGCCCTTTAGTATTGTCTGGGCCTGTAGCAACTTCTACCTAACCCCTTTAGTATTGTTTAGGCTCGTAGCCACTACTGGGTTACCCCGCCCAAGTATTTTTCAACTAGCCACTTCTGGCCTAACCAAGTATTCTTTGAACAACAGTCACTCCTAGCTAATAAATCTTCTTTGTTAAATAGCCAATCTAGACTAAGATGAATGAGTTATCAGAGTAGTGATCAACATATCATAGGGTTGCTCACTACGTTAACGTAGATAAGATTTGTGCACTCACTTCTAGTATGCTAAATGAACATGGAAAGTGTTCTTCTATGTGGCTTTTGATGAGGCAAAAATTTTAGTAGCGTTTTCAGCACTATGTAATGTTGTCAGTCTATTTTTTTTCTTCTTGAATGGCTTTATATAACATAGAAGAAAGTAGTCGTTTCAAATCCATTTCTGGCAGCTGAGTAACTTCAGCTCTTTTGAATTTCTTTCTTGTTAAGCTTGATTGTGAGGGATGTATTATTTGCTCTCCATGCAACATTAAATGTTCTTTTTTTCTTCAATTTAACATCCTAATAGTTAGATGTACTTATCTCTTCTTAGACAATGTGCCTTTACTTGAGTTTGTCTAAAGTGCAAAGTTGTACGAAGCATATAGTCTTTCCAAAGTTGACAATGCCAATGTTAAGGAGTTGTTGAAGAAAATCACCTTTAGATCTTCATCCAAGAGATCATTTTATGTGACTTGTGCTTGGGAACGAATTTTGTTGATACACAAAAGTAATGAACATTCCTTGCAGCAAAAAAAAGCATATATATGTCTTTGTCTAGTAGGATGTTAGTTTAAATCTATGTGTTTATCATTTGAGCATATCAATGCTTTATTAGACTAAAATAAGACTACATAGTGTTATAACATCTGATAGACGAAACACTTATGTCTTACATGATCTATTGTAAAAATAAAACTATTGTCTTACAAAGGAAGCATTACCATATGTTATACTTAGTTGCTTTTAGTACTTCATCAAAATCATGGGTGTTCCTTAACACCTATGGAAGAACATTTATCAATGGCAAAACCAGGAATAGCCATGGGTATGGCTTGCGACACTCAACCAAAATAAAAGGAAAAAAAAGAACAAGTAAACAAATGAAAGTAAAAATGGATCAAGACAAGAGAGCGGAGATAGAACATACCTCCTTCAATGGAGAATCAAAGGATAAGTGCCTGGAGATTCGACACTTGAGAAAGCTTCTCGAGATAAAAACCAAAATAAGAGAAGAAAACTCTTGAGACTCTCAAATATGAACTCACAGAAATTTTTGTTCAATATTCAAATGTGATTTTACAAAGAACCAAGACCTCCTTATTCAGGCAAGGAACTCAACCAAGAAGTGGAAAAACAAGAAAAGTGAGTTAACTTTGTTAATCGTAGAGTTAACACCCTTAAACATAAGTAGCACATGGTAATTTCTTGAAACTATACAGTACACATGGGTAGTTTCTTGAATTTAGGAAAGCTAATGATTACTCTTCCAAATAATACTTAATATGTATATATGTTCTTCAGTTGTGCTAATTGAAAAACAAGATGATTATATCACATAAATGTTTACCATTTTGCTCTATAGACGGGGATGATCATTATGAACTATTCCTTTAACGAAATATGTTGTGGATACTAATAAGACATAGTAATATCTTAGACAATTTTGAGACAGAACGCCATGACTTTCACATTTTGCAAAGGATCTTGAAGTCGGAGTACTCAATAATGCCTTTTAGGAAGTAATTATATTCAAGGCAGGCAAAGGGCATATGACAAATGTGTTGATCTTATGGTTGCAAATGATGATGGTGATCCATCATGTTTAGTTTTGCAGAAATGCACCCATTTATTGTGGAGGCCATGGTTATCAAACTCATGTATTAACTTGTAAAATCTTCAAGTTTACATTCCATTCCCATTGCTTGAGTTGACTCAGAAGCATACTTAATTTTGGAGAAAGGTAGGTTCACTGTGAACTCGGTAAGCTCGACCAAACTCGCGAGCTTGCAATCGAGTTCGAGAGTTTAGAGGGGTATTTTTTTAAAACTAAAACGACACCATTGATGGTCTTTTGGTGTTCGAAAATAAACAAAACTCATCGCAATTAGAGTTTTCTTCTTCTTGTGGACTAGGGTTCCTTCTTCTCTAGTGCTTATCGTCGTTCCCTCTGTTATTCGTGCCATTGTTCTCTTTGTTAACTGCAAATTTGTTCTCTTTGTTCACTGTGGGCATCGTTGTCTTTGTTTGCTGCAGTTTACGATATTGTTTCGGTCATTCATCATGCTGTCATTCTCAAGTCACACCAAACTCACTCTCGTTTCACTACATGGTGGTGTGTCATGTGTGGTTTGCTCTCATTGTTGTGTGGTGCTATGCTGCCCTCTTGTGGCTAAGGCGTTTTGCTCTAATATTAGTCACAAAACTTTATTTCTTGACATATAGGAGACAAGTAAGTGAGATGATGGTGCAAGATTAATAATCATACCGCCCACTAACAAAAAAATTAAATGACAAGGACTTAATTGAAAATATATAAAAATTTGGAGTACTCCATAGACAAAAAAAATTTTTAGGGACTCAATTGAAAATATCCAAATATATGAGGGTCTTAAAACTTAATTAAACCTTCTTTTTTTAACTATTTTTCTTAATTACTATTGAAATATTGAATTAGTATGTTACTTGTATAAATATATTTTTTTTTTTATATTTGCTTACGTTGACGTGAAATTTTGGTTTCTTGGTGCAATGTTTGATCCCTTGCATGTTTCCATGGTATATTTCATTTTACTTACGCGAAAAAGAGTGAACATGATTTCTGTTTTTTTTCTTTTTGCGTGTGAAGAGATCATTTATGATTGCGTCTGAATTATGCACCCCGATAAATTGGTTTGGACTCGTTAAGGATAGCCTATTAACCGTTTCAACACATATGCAGATACAACTTATTGGATTTAGTGGATCACTTCCACAACCGTGGCTTGTATCGTCGGATATTTTTAAGGTGTGTCCTGAGTTTCGTTAAAACTGAGGGTATGTTTTTCCCTTGTTATAACTGATTATCATTTCAGCATAATGGAAGGTGAAGAGTCTTTGAAGGTATTTTCACCTGAAATTAAAATTCAAGATCCATGTCTCAAAAGTGTCATACCTCACTTCCCACCTGTGTATCTGGTCCATGGAACTGCAGATTATTCCATACCATCAGTAGCCAGGTTAGTCTATCGAATTGAAATTCACTGTTCGTTATATTATGTTCATAAAAAAATTGGTTACTATATTATTTTATTCTGAGGAAGGAAGCTGCTGGAGGTTTCAATCATATTCTTCTAAGGTGTACTGCTGTGCTATAAATAAGACCTGATCACTGTTATACCGTAAAGATTGAAAGGGTTATGTTGACTGTCATCTACCTAACTCAACCCTCTTTAAATCCCGACTTGCACTAAGTACAACCTAGGAAGAGTTGGATGATCTCTGGTTATCATGAAGTTAAGTAACTTCTATAACTTGTGGGTTGTTCTTTCTTTTCTAAGTACTTGTGTTATTCGTATGAATTATTAAACACAAAGATGGAATGCTATTGTTTACTCTAATAAATGAAAATTCCACTGTGGTAATTTTCTTTGCTAGAATTACAAATATTTATGTGAAAAAGACGGTTGCGTTTGTTACAGTTCTAGATATTTATAAGTGCTTTTTGCAGTGAACGGTTTGCTGATGCTCTTAAGAAGGCAGGTGCAAGAGTTGAGTTGATTTTATGTGAGGGGAAGACTCATACAGATTTGTTTCTACAAGTAAGTTTCAAATTTTTGAACCCTTGATAAAATATAAAAACTTTATATTATGCAACATTTTTTAATTTATCGTTTTGACTATCTCTGTAAGCATAGAGCTAAAAAAGGACACCATGTGCCATATATGTAGCGGTATAAAAGTTGTCTGGTAAACTTGAATTTTCAACCTCTCATAGAGGCAGATTCAGTTTCTTAACGCTTAAACATGAACTTCCAACTTCTCCTTTGCTGAGGATCTCTTCTAGTTTTGGCTTCATGGCACAATTAACTATTTTGTCAGAGCTCATAAAGTTAAAATGAGGGCTGATTGATAAATCACTTTTGGTGCTTAGCCTTTGGAGAGACAATAAAAACAGGTGTTGATTAGTTTATGTCCCTTTTGTTTTTATTTTATCGCGTAAAACATGTTATTTGCTTTCTTCTCCTTAGTGTGGGTTTTGTTTTGTATTAGAATAAACAATTCAGTGGACTGCTAAGGGGGAATATCATAAATTATCAATCAATTTTGTAATTGTTTCTAGTTCTGCACAAATTAAGTCATACACTATTCATCCTTTTTTCTTGCAAAAAATTAATGCACTATTTATACCCTTTGTCTCTTATAATTCAACCAAACCAATCAACTCTCTGAAGAAAAAAAAAGAAAACACAGATTATGTTAAATGATATCAAATTTCCTCTATTTATTGTATTGATACATTCTTCCCAATATAAATTATGTTTGTGTTGTCTCCGAAACACACAGATTTGGTCTGATGTTTCTTTCATTCCTAGAGTATAACATGATATCTATAACATTTTCCAAAACCGTGTTGACTCAATAGACCCACTTGCTTGTAAACACACGGTTTTCTTTCATTGTTAACGCCACCTTCGAAGAGGTTTTCGATGTCATTCTTGCAATCACCATTTATTCAACTATCCCTTTTTTACCCCTCCTTACTTTTTTTATTATGTTTTTCCTACAACTTTAAAAAAATGTCTTCCAACCCCATGTCAACCAACAAAACAAATTCTCCCATCTTAGTTCCTTACCTTTTCTCAAACAACATATCTACAATAGGAATAATAACTTCTTTTGTTGCCCAGATTCTCTTGGGTTCTTTCCTGTTAGCTTTAGAAGTTTTTCTTCTGAATTTACACTTGGCATTCGGGTGTCCAGACTATACACAATTATAGCAAAAAAAAATTTTCTCTTTGAATAAATTTTTGTTACTCTCTTTTCTAGAAGCACATACTCAAGACCAGACTTATCAGATGTATGTTTGGAGGTTGATATACAACTCTCTGAAAATTTTTGAAATCATGCTTGCAGCATGTTTTCTTTTCCTAAAGACTTTAGTTTTGACTGTCTGATAATACAGACTGTTCTAGAGCTGAGACGCTCTCGTCAGCTGTAACTTTATCTTGCTTGAGCATTTTGTTTTTTAGAAGCAAATATTTGAACTTATGTTTTAATTTTAAATATTGCTCAAAAAGATTATTACAACTATTGAGATGATTCTCATAAGAAAGATCATTTTGATCATCTTCAGATGATGATCTTGAAGAATTAGAAGCTAAAAGATAAACAAAATAAGACTTAGAATGTGCCCCTTTTTTTTATGTATATGCCATTAGACATAGATTGGCGTGTTCATACACCCCAAAGTCTGTTTGAGAGCCTATATCTTCCCGCGTTGCCATCAGACTCTTCTTTTTGAATGTTGGCTTTCTTCTCAGCTTGGGACATTCAGTTCATATGTACCCCAACTTTTTGCACTCGAAGCATAGAACATGGTGTGAAGCCTCATCCTATTTCTGTCTTTGAGAGCTCTCTCTTCTCCTGAGGGGAAACCTTTTGTTTCTTTGTCCTTTACGTTTAAGCAATTGCTTAAATGGTATAGACATTAGTGATATCTCTTCATCAGTTGTCTTACTCAACCTCAGATACCTCTACATCTTTTTCCTCTAGAGCTTTGAGGGCTCTAGCTTCCTTTTGTCTAACAAGGGCATGTTTTAACTTTATGATTATGGGAAGATGGCTCAACCTTTAACACAACTGCTTAAGAAGGGAGATTTTGGTGGAATGAGGACAGCAGGGAGGCCATGAAAAAATTACAGACGGTAGTCACCACAGCACCGGTATTGGGGCTGCCAGATTTTCGTTTGTCATTCAGTACTGAATGTGATGCAGCAGGGAGGGGATTGGGAGCTGTTTTAACTCGGAATAGGAGACCTATAGCCTATTTCAGTTAGGCCATGGCGGAATCAACATTAAACAAGTCAATTTATGAGAAGGAATTGATGACTTTGGTCTTAGCCATCCAACACTAGGGGGCCATACTTGCTGGGAAGGAGATTCACGGTTTATACTGATCAAAAGAGTTTGAGACACCTGCTTGAACAGAGAATAACAACCCAGAGCCAACAAAATTGGTTAGCCAAGTTGATGGGATATGATTTTGATATAGTATACAAAAAGGGAGCCTCCAACAGGGTCGCTGATGCGCTGTCACGAAAATATGAAGGAGAGGAAGACGAAACAGCGGATCCAGGAGTATTGACTAGACCAATATGGCAAGATTGGGAGACTATAGAAGAAGAGATTCAGAAGGATGAAGAATTAAGGAAAATCATTGAGGAATTAAAAGTTGATCCTGAAGCACATGGCAATTATACACTGGAAAACGAAAGATTACATTACAAAGGTCGGTTAGTATTATCAACCACTTCCCACTAGATACCTAAGTTGATGCAGGAATTTCATACTACACCTATGGGGGGACACTCTGGAGTGTTCAGAACATACAAGAGGGTAGCTCAATCATTGTATTCGAGGGGAATGAGAAAAATGATAACCAATTTTGTGGCTAGCTGTGTGATTTGTCAGAGAAATAAGTATCAAGCATGTTCACCACAAGGTTTATTAGAACATTTACCAATTCCAGAAGCATTATGGGAAGAAATCAGCCTGGATTTCATTGTTAGATTACCCAAGTCGAATGGGTACAACGTAATTTTGGTGGTTGTAGACAAGTTGAGCAAGTATGGGCATTTTGTACCCCTAAAACACCCCTACTCCACTCATTCCCTGGCATAAGTATTCACAAGGGAGGTGGTCAAGTTGCATGGGATCCTAACCCCCATTGTGAGTGATCGAGATTCAATATTTCTCGATCTCTTTTGGCAAGAGTTATTTCGTTTGTAGGGTACTAAGCTGCAGATGAGCACTGCATACCACCCCGAATCCGACGGCAAACGTAGATTTTGAATAGGATATTGGAGACGCATTTGAGATGCTTCAGTTTGGAACAACCTAAAACTTGAGTGACATTCATACTCTAGGCTAAGTATTGGTACAACACCAGTTACCAATCATCAGCCAAATGCTCCCCCTTCGAAGTGGTCTATGGTAGATCACCCCGTCATTAGCTAGATTTGTTTCAAGAGAGACATTGGTGGAGGCGGTAGCTCAAGATTTAATAAACAGAGATGAGGCGCTGAAGCAATTGAGATATCATTTGAATCGTGCTCAGGACCAAATGAAGAAATTTTCTAATAAAAACAAGGAAGGCGTATAATATTCAAGTAGGTGACATGGTTTACTTGGAGATTCGTCCCCATAGATAACAATCCATGCCCACGAAAATACATCCTAAGCTATCTTCAAGATATTATGGACCTTATAGGATGGAAGCCAAAGTGGGAGCAGTGGCATATCGAATACAGCTTCTAGAGGGATCACTTATTCAGCCAGTTTTTCATGTTTCCAGTTGAAGTTAGCAGTGGGAACACAATAGGTAGATATGGAACTATTGTCCGAGCTGCAAGTGCAGGGACATAGTAGTTTACCACTACAGATCTTGGAGAGAAGGGAAGTTGAAAAGGGAGGAGAAACCATACAACAAATTTTGGTAGAATGGCAATCAGGAGAAAGAGAAGCCGCAACTTGGGAGGAAGAGCAGAGTATAAAAGACCAATTCCCATATTTCAATCTTGGGGACAAGGTTGCTTCCAACAGGGGGAGTATTGTTAGGTCCCATAATAAGAAACAGGAGAAAGCCTGGAAGGTGTATTCCAGGAGGAGGTTTTAAAGTTAAGGCAGAGAGGAAGTGTTAAAGTAGTTGGAGGAAGGACAGTTGTCGCATTTATGGTAGTTAACAATGTCAACGGGTTGGTCTATATATAGACCAATATGTAGGAGGGTGAGATTTAGTTTTTGGATTGTTCTTTGTAGACAGAAGCATTTCCTGTGTGAAAGGATTATTTCCTTAATAACACTTGCTCATTTGAATAAAATTCTGATGAGTATAGAAGCTATCTTTCTCGGTCAATTCAGTGTATCTATTGTGTTAGATTCCTGTAGTTTCTGTGATAGACACCTAACAGAAAACAAGTAATTCTAATTTTGGCTTAAGAAAACAGTTATATCTGTCAGAAGCCAGAATTATATATAGAGCTTTTGTACAGAATTCTGCCAGTCAATAAGAATTTTGATGTTTCAGTTTCGTCCTCTACAATTTCTGAGAATTGTGAGTGAGTGCAATCAAAGTTAGAACTAGACAACTTTAAAGAGTAACAGTTAGCGATCATAGAAACGGTCAAAGAGTAGCGTCAATATTTGATAGACACATCGCATTTCGTTCATTACTTTTCTGTTGAGATTTCCAAGTTGCATGTTATTCCGAGGTCAATCGTATCGTAACGTGAATTGATATTCCTTAGTAATTTTTGGAAGGAACTCTTTCGCTTTACCTAATCAAATTTAGTATTCGCTTACCATCTGTAAAGAACGACCAATCACAGGTGATTAACAGAAGTTTAGAGGTTTACCTGAGTTGTTTTGCCACTGGCAACCTTTACACATGTTACAAGTTCCTTCATCTGGCCAAGTTTTGGTATAACTCTTAGCATTTCGTCATCAATATCACCCTGTTCCAAGTATGACCGCCCTCCTTCGTCCATACCAGACTCTGTCAATGATACCACTACCGTCCCGTCCTTGGCCACCTCCCTCCAAGAACGAACCCAATTGCTCTACCAACTACGACAAACCTTGAACTCCACTCGTCAACGAATGACCATGTGGCCTCCAAAACGTGCCGCCATCATGTCTTTCACCCCGGCGACGCCCCAACGTCTCTGGAGCCATATCACCAAGGCTCTGTTTCTCCACGTCCCTCCAACAAGCTTGCCAGGAAATTTTATGGACCTTTCGTGGTGACCCGCTGGATCTATAAAGTTGCCTACGAACTAGCTCTGCCTCCTTCCTAACGAATCCACCCCCATCTTTTACACATCTCTTCGATTGTATCATGAATCCTCTCCCCCTACCTTCGTACATCAGCCTCCTGAACTAACCTCTCAAACCAACCAACCCACTAAACCTGAACCTCACTCTATTCCCCAACTCCATACTCATTTCCTCTCCGCTTTCCCAAACCACTTTAGTTAAGAGAACGCGAGGTATTGCTTCCTTTGCCTCACCCACTTTGTCCTCATCTAATCGACCCACACCATCCTTAATTATACCAACCTTATCCCCTCAGATTACACCGAACCCTTTAACCAATCCCACTCAACCACATGTTCTCCTTGAGCTCAACAACCTCCCAACACTAACACCTCCAACTGGCATCTACTCATCAATGCACGTGGGAACCTCTTCTAATACTAGTAGTTTATTGTTAGAATACGATACAAATGTCATGTTTGGATTAAACTTGTGATATACCTAGGTCTTTATAGCATTATGGTAATGAAGTAAAGAGAAAAGTTTGTTTTGTTTTAATTTTGTGTTTTCTTTCTTTTTTTCCGCTGTCCTGAACGTACGATCACGCATCAGAGTTGCACTATGTGCTGCCCTTTTGTTTTGCCTGTAGAACTTCTAATTCTCAACCATGCTGCGCAGGATCCACTCCGAGGAGGTACTGATTACCTATTCGATCATGCTGTTGCCGTCATACATTCCAATGATAGTGATGCTCTTGCAAAGGACCCCTTTGCACCCCGAAGAAAACGGTTTGTTCCTGAGATTTTATTAAAGTTGGCTTCCAGGATAAGTCCCTTCTAAGTATATATAAGCTTGTGATCATAGTGATTACGATCTTACTGTTTGCTTTGTGATGCCACAATTCGATAGTATTCGGCTACCTACTGATTCATGTTTTAAGATGAATCTCATGATACATAAATCAACGGGTCTGTAAAATTTCGTACCATCCATACGAATCACGTAATTCAATAATTCGTTAATTTTTATTTTCACCAATACTCATGAAATGAATTGAAATAAGTTTAATTGATCAATGAAAGAAGAATTAGATAAACTGTTTTAAACTTTTCCTGTTTGGTTATTTCACTATTATATTTGTTAGTAGCTTATTCAATACATGCATTTTTTTTATACATACAAAATATATATTGCTATTTAATTGTTTCATTTTCTATTTTCCGAAATAAAGGCTTCACTGATATAGAGCTAATAATTTTATTTTATAAGACTTATGGTTAGATTGTTTTGTCTAGTTTTAGTTTAAAATTATTATATTTATATATCATGATATATTTAAAGTAATGTTTTATTGTCAATCAATTTTATGATTCAGATTCCAAAGTTAGTTCGGTTATTTACAATTTGATTTTTGATTGGATAACCTTACATGTAAGTGTAGTAATCACAAACTTCTGGTCATAATGTATGACATTATCCATATATGAAATCGGAAAAAAATTCATTACTTAACATTTTTATTTTAAAATTGAGCTGAGAGGAAAATCGTGTGACAGTAACTTGAGATGATCCAAGCTTTTTTTTAACGAGAGGATCAATTTTCCCATATTTCTTCCGAAAATTAACTTGAGATTCTCATAAATGTAGATCCTTACAGGACTTGGATCTGAGGAGTTATTTATTATAATTTATGTTATTATTTTTATTTGACTACTGTGTATTTATTTTTCTTGACACTGTTTTCCTTCCCTTGGTATCCAATATTTTAATTTATTTTCAGTTTCCTTTTTATCCTGTTCATTTTTAACGTGAATTGTATTGTTAATAAATTGCAAGAATGAAATATATCAATATAAAAGCCTGATGTGCGCTTTTGCCCAATGTTTACAGAGAAATAATTTAGCATTGGCCTAAACCCAACGATATACATTACTGGCGAATTTTATGTGTTTTAAATGATGAGTTAACAAAAAATATATAAAATGGTGTGGAATCAAATTTATTACCATATATAAACTAGCATCGACAATCTTCAAAAGAGAGAAGCATATCACTTTTAAAATAATAATATTATACATACTAGTCAACAACATCCGAAAATAATAACTTTTCCTAGCTCTTTTCCGTCTTAAATCGTGCTTTTTTTGTGAACAAAGTTAGTGGTGAAAGCGTTTGGATAGCATATAGTAAGTCATTGTAACCTTGCTGTGATTCTTTTACACAATAAAAATATTTCTTTTAGGGTAGACAGTCATTCAGAATAGTAAGCATTAACATATTTATTTTTAGTGCAATGACGAGAAAAATAATGGCCTTAATACAAAAAATTTAATTTTATTAATTTTGTTTAAACTCTTAATGCTTGAAATAATTGAATATGTATTTAGTCTTCAATAACTATCATGAATATTTATTAAAGAAAATTTAATGTTAATATGTAATTAAGTTTAAAAGAAACTAACTAAGGACTTTAAATTTATAAAGAAAAAAACAAAATTGAGGAGGATTGTTCTTAGTTTCAATGAGTTTTAAACCTAAGGTATGGACATTCATACTACCAAAAAGAATTTGATGAACAAATGTGAGTTTATAGAATGACGAAATCAATGATGAACTATAAATTTGTTAAATGGAAAAATAGAAATTTTGACATGCAAAATTGCAATTGGATGGAAATAAGATATAAAAGTCACCGCAAGCAATGAGATTTAATAAGTCTCAATAACCGTTACAAGAATTAGGAAAATTCTTGATAAGATCAAATAGATTACGAAAGAATCTTTAGAAAATTTTGTAAGATCAAATAGATCAGGAAAGAATCTTTAGGAAATTTTGTAAGATGAAATAGAGCACGAAAGAATCTTAATAATAAGTTTTCTCACCTCAAATGATATTTAACCATTTTGTATATTTCATTCATTTTTAAATTATTTATAAGATTTACTTTTCTTACACTTTGGAGAATATAAAAGAAAAATATAATCCTTGTATTACAAATATAACTGATATGCCTTAGTACCTTTAAGAAGAGTTGAAAGATTTCTATTCATTGCTTCAGTGTTTTCATTTGTTTGGGGTGAAAAGTTGTTAAAAACAAAAATTTAGTTCTAATCCTATCTCATAAAGTCCTCTAAAAGTGATTAAGAAATTTAGAATCTTGGTTTACGATTTCTTTGAGAAATAAATCAACATGGCATGCATCATTTTCTTGAGGTATAAAATGAGGGATCTTAGAAAACATATCACCACAAAAATTGAAACTTACATGAGGATGATATCAGTGATGAGTCCTACATTCGAAAATTTAGAAAATAGAAATTCTAACTTGTAGAACTATAGTTAGACAAAAAAAATAAGACATAAAAGTAAGTGTCATAAACATTGAGGTTTGCTAACTCTTAAGGATCACCACAAGAGTTAAAAAATTCTTGATAAGATCAAATAGTTCAAGGAAAAATCTTAATAAAAAAGTTTTGTCACCTCAAGTGATAACTAAACATCTTATATATTCCATTCATTCCTAACTTATTTATACATTTTAGTTTTCTTTATATAAAGAATATATATATATATATATATATATATATATATATATATATATATATATATAATCCTAACTTTACGAGCAAAACTAGTATGTCTTAATGGTTAAATGAGGCTCAATTATGCTTGAGTTCATGGTTCAAGTGTGGAATTTGGCCACTAATGAGTATGTGTCTTTTCACTGGAAGATGTATCACTTAATAATGTGTTCAACATTGTCAGCTTTATTCTTAAATGAGTACCTTTCTATTTTTTCCTTCTAATGTACAAGAAATATAGGTTTTGATTGAGTCAATCTTGTCCCTATCCAAACTATAGGTTGTTGAGAGCTTATCTCTGTGCACTCCCTTTCTCTTACTATACCACCCAACTTTTCAAAAACTTCTTTGTCCATTATTTTCTTAGTAACCTTTTGCTCAAGCTGTGATTGTCCTGTACAAAGCTTTCTTTATCAGCATAAGATAACAATAAAGATATGTTTGTTTCTAATGATGAAAAGTTAAGAAACGAAGAAAAAACAACTAAAGTTTGAAAGAAGGGATACAAAAATCTCGAAAAACAAGAAAAGTCTTTCTTTAAAACTTTCTCTTCTCAGGTGTGAAGAAAGAGCAAAAAAGAGTAAAGAAAGTTTCAATATATTAACCTAAAATCAATTATTTTAATTATTTATAAATAAAATATAAAAAATATTTATTCTTATTCTAAATAATAAACAAATAAAAATATATATAATAATTAAATTTATAATAAAGTAAGAATATTAAAACAATAAGTAAAGTAAAATAAATTTAATATTTAGTTAATATATATTTTACGTTAAATAAATAAATTTAATAAAATTATAAAATATTAATAAAAATAATAAATAATAAATATTACCAATAAATTTATAAAATAATAATAAAATAAAATAATTATAAAAATAAAATACTAATAATATTAGGGTTTAGGATTTAAGATTTAGGGAAGAAGAGTTAAATCATTTTTCTCAACTTGATGTCCAACTCTCCAATGCTAGATCACATAAGAGCCTAAGAAGTGAAAGCAATAAAAGTGAAATTTGAAATGCTAAACTCAAATTGAAATATTATTTAATAAACTTCAAAGAAAAAAGAACAATTAACAAGCAAGAAATTAAGGTACATAAGAAAAGTAGACACTCAAACGGAATTCCTAATGAAAAACACTAGATTGGATTACAAATCAGAAAACAAAAACTAGAGTTTCTCTGGTCTAGCAGTGTCACTTGATGATTTATTGAAATCAATTTACTATGTATTTTTGCACGAAAAAGTTTATCTTAGTTACTCAACACCTCACGGAAGCTCTTTGCAAACATTTGGCTCAAAATGGTATTGGAATCATTCTAAACAAATTCAAAATCGAGAGCCTTCTAATTCACGTTTTACTTTGTTTTCTCTAGCACTTAAGATCTTGGCAGGCCTGATTCAACAATTTATTGTGACTAATCCAAAGCGTATTTGAGCGCGAAATATTTACCATATATTCTCAACATATTGTACTAATAGCAATAAAAAATTCAGCACAAAACAGTCAATGGATAAGGTGCACTAATTTGTTTATAGAGAGCAAATCATCAACATCATCGAGATTTTTCAAGCACTGGCATTTAGGCTTTTAACCTTTATCATTTTTTTCTGTATTTTGTTTTTTAATGTGTCATTTTAATAAGTTATTTTACACATCTTAAAGTATTGGTACAAAATTTTTAGCTCAAAATATTTCATATATTGCTCCTAGTAATTTTTATAATTCTAGTGAAATTTCAGCAAACAGTTTATGATCAATGGAAAGAAACCTATGGAATTGAAATGATTTGGAACAAGACACAATGGAAACCTAACACTAGGACACTCACCAATGATCTAATAGCAAGTGATTGAACTTAAATTCATAAATTAAAAAGCACCAAAAGCACATGTAATGATACAAAACAACAAATAATTCAAACAGTTTACAACAAAGACTATTAAAGCAAGAAAATGAAATTGAAATAGAGTACTACTTGAATTTTATGACATGTATGAAATTAGAAGACTTATGACAACTTGGATATGGATTTAAAAACAAAATTAAGACACAAACCAATATGTTTTACCAAATTAAAATGAACAAAGACTCAAGAAAAATTAAAGCACACAACATAAACACAAGAACACCTAATGAACATGAATTTGGATGATTCAAGAAGATAGAATGCAATTGAACCGATTAAACGGAGATACAAAGCATATAAATGGTGACAAACATTCAAGACATAAAAATTGAATTAGGAACAACTCAGAAATTGAAAAATACAGCAAAGAACTTAGCTCTTAAAGACTAAAGCTCTTGATACCAAATGATGAACATCCAAGACCATGGTTGGGAGTGAGTTCTGAACTCGTGAATAGATGGATAATTGGTAGCAAAAAAGAAGCAATTCAAGGCATGAAAGAAAATGTTTTTCAATGGAGGAAAGTGCTCTAGAATTAGAGAGGAAGAGAAGAGAGGTTAGGCCAACTCTTCAAAGGATTCTAGGCAAAACAAGATAGACTAACCTAAAGAGGAGCTCAAAAAAGTGGGGCTGAAAAATGTGCAGCACTTCTATGATTTCATTCAAGCTAATTTGCAAGGCTGAATATATCAATATATAGTCTTCCAAGCGCCAACTTGGAGCCAAAAATGAGTGGGAAAATTGAAATTTAAAAATCCTAGATGTAGAGCAACCAATTGCCAAATGACACTTGTCTCAAGATCAATGGTTGGGGCAGCAATGGTAGAGATGGTGCCATGTGGAGTGTCACACTTCAAGCATTAAGGACATGCACAAAGTGTGAGGATTGCACGTTCCTTGCTTCACCAAGCTTGCTCTTTGATGACCAAAGTTGCTTAGGGTTCAATTAGCCTTAAATAAAGCCTAATTTGAAACTCTAGGTAACTCTATGTCTTATTTTTGCTCTTACTGTCAGCCCAAAATACAAAGTCCAAAAGAAAAGAATGGAGACCCAATACATGGCCCAAAAAGAAAAATTAAACTACATTACTATTTACAGACAAATCAGTGGCCCAAGTTGATAGGAGCTTTACTCTGTCGGGTTCAGTTGAGTTTTACTCTTCTTGGATTCTTCTGGCCATTGCCATTGTGGTTGGGCCTTTATTACCATTTGATCTCATTATCGCCTTCTCAAATAGTAAGTAAACCCGCAAACCACTTTATATTGTGCCATTACCATTCTTTTAGTTATAGACTTAGAATCTTGGCTTTCTTGATTTATAATTATAATCATTCATGTTTGTATGTACATTGATGTTATTGGGATATACATAAAGCGTTGAACATAGCAAAAGTCTTGGTTTTTAATAGTTCAGAGAGTTTTCAGTTTTTGGGTTGTGGTTGTTTGATCATACCAAATGATTAGTGGTAGTTTTATTGAAATTTCTACCATGAAGCCTTGCTGTAGAATCTTATGTGACTATAAAAGTCCATCGGTGTTTGGGTTTTCTCTGACAAAGTTTAATGATTCAACGATCATGGGCATGTTGTCCAGATCTGATCATAACAAGTTAACCCATCGCTATAGATATGGTATCTGTGATACTAAGATTAATAGGGTATATAAATGTGATCATACCGAATTGGAGAGACTCTAGTGTTTCCGGTTCGAATTGAGAGTATTGCTAGGGATTTTAGATCTAGTCAACAAACAGAGCAAAGAAAAAGAGTCAAGCACAACAAGCTCTTCGAAGAAGCCTATGAGAGATGCCACACTGCTCCCATGGAAGGTGTCTCTTTCACCCTCGAAAACTTCACTGCCGCTCTCGACAAGTAGTGATTTTGAAGTTGGATCCAAGGTTAAAGGTACTGTGTTCTACACAGATAACAATGGAGCAGTTGTTGACGTCACTGCAAAGTCCTCGGCCTATTTGCCACTACAGGAAGCGAGCATCTACAAGGTTAAGCACATGGAAGTAGTGGGCATAGTTGCTGGGTTGAGAGAGGATTTTTTTATCATTAATGAGAATCAAGCGGATGATAGCCTGATCTTGAGTTTAAGGTCATTACTAGCAACCAGGCACATCTAGGAATTGGTTCAGTGGTTACTAGCTCTGTTCAAAGTTTGAAGCTATACGTTGCCTTCATTGACGTGCATGGAATTAATGGGCCTCCTAGGGCATCATGCAACAATAATTATATTTTCAGTCTCTTTCTCTTGCTATTTCTTGATTTTTTGGTTCATATCAAGAGAATGCAGGTGACATGTGGTGTATGCTTTAAAGCCAATCAAGATAATGGTGACTGGGAGGCAGAAAAAGAACGAAAAATTGGAATCATGAAGCATGAAAGGATCTTGGCAAATAATCCTTGTGGTTGCTAGAAAGAGCCTTGTTTTTTCGAATGCCAACAATCGACATGCAGGACGTGATGTTTCATCACCTTTCGCCTATGATTTGGAAAATGCTCCATGAAATCTCAAACACTTTTCGCTCTCTCATTCAAACCATTCAATCTCATCATCGCCTTCTCAAATAGTAAGTAAACCTCTCATCATCGCCTTCTCAAATAGTAAGTAAACCACTTTAGATTGTGCCATTACCATTCTTTTAGTTATAGACTTAGAATCTTGGTTTTCTTGATTTATAATTATAATCATTCTTATTTGTATGTACGTTGATGTTATTGGGATATACATATAGCGTTGAATATAGCAAAAGTCTTGGTTTTTAATAGTTCAAAGGGTTTTCATTCTTTGGGCTATGGTTGTTTGATCATACCAAATGATTAGTGGTAGTTTTATTGAAATTTCTACCATGAAACCTTGCAAAAGTCTTTTTTCTTTTTCTTTCTTTTCTTTTCTTCTTCATTTTTTAACACGTATTAGTGATCACGTCCCTCTGTTGCAGTATTATTCTTTGAGAAAATCATCAGCAAACATTCTTCAATCAATGTGGACTTTATACAATACAGACTAGGCAAAGAAACACAAAGAATCATTTATAAACCAGAAAACACAGTAGACTACCGGTGCATTTTCATGAAGGTGACAATGAACAGTATTCATTACAAGCATTATCAATTTCCAATGCACTCATGGATTTAAACAATGAAAAAAAGAAGAGGATGGAATCTACCTGTTAAAGCGTAGAACATATTCTTCAGAAGATCATCTTCTCCGATGAGCTTAAAGTTTTCTGACAAGCTTCGATGCTTGTTTTTCTTCCACTGATGGGCACTACGGTGAATGTTTCAATCTCCTCTTAGTCTCTCACTCACGGATTTTCTCAAATGGAAAATGCTCTCCTCAGTTTCAATTTTTTGGTTCAGTTTTTGTTCGTTCTTCACACTCGTCTTCTACCCTCCCTTCTCCCTGTCTCTCCTGCTTCTCTGTTTTTTTTAAACTCTTCTCCCCCTGTTCCTCTGTTGTTTGCCATATAAAACCTCAATTCGTGCCTCCAAACGTCTCTCTCTCTTTTTTGTCTTATCAGGGGACATTCCCTTATTTCTTCCCAGCCCCGGGATCGATCTTGCAGGGACCAAGTTGCTTTTTTGCAGGCACTTGAGTCCAAAAACCGTTCCTACAGGCACAAGGTGGTGGAGCAGGTGTAGGGTGGTGGAGAAATGCATTTTTGTCGCACATGAAGATACGGATCCTCCAGCAGCATAGTGGGCTGTGAGGAGTGGTTTTATAGCACCAACTAGGAAGCCCAATAGGTGCTTACGAAAAAAAAAAAAAAGGAGTGTGGGAAGCAATAAATTTCAATTTCATTCTCTAGCCAAAGCAAAACTTGTCATATTTTTTTATATTTTCTGAAGTGATAAACAAGGTAAGAAAAATCATATTTTTTTTTCCTAAAATGAGACAAAAGATATTGATAAGCAAATTATATATTTTTTGAATTTTTGAAAATAAGAGAAAAAATAAATCTAAGCAAACAAATAGATTTAAAGATGAATTTTGAGTGATTTTCTTTAATTGATAAAAACACATATTTTTACAACAAAATTTTAATTTGATTAAATAATAATTTTTTGAATTTTCTGTAAAACAATTAGAAATATTTTTTTTTATTTTCAAATAGATTTTATTTACCCGGACGAAATTAGGTGTTGACAAACTTTATTTCTCTTTAAAAGAAATGAAAAAGATAATACTTAAATCAATTTTTTTATTTTTCAATAAAATATCAAAAAAGAATTCAATTTTAGAATAATAAAAAAATTTTAATTAAATGATTATTTTTTATTATTTTTTTCAAACCAAAACAATATTTTTTATTATTATTTCACCCGGACGAAATTAGGTATTGACAAAAACAATTAAAAAAATGCAAGAAACAAAGATAATGCTAAGAATTAGAACAACACCTTATGCGACCCAAATTCATGAGATAAGCAAAATGGTGATTCGCCACTTGTAACCTAGTCCACAAGATAAGAATCAATGTTAGGAATTAGGAAGAACTTTGAGCCACTCAAATTCATGAGATAAGCAAGACGGTAAATCACCACTTGTGACCTAACTCATAATATAAGAAATGCCAAGAGAGAAACTCTCCACTTCCCTTTTATGAACTACAATGTGCTACCAAGAGATAAGTTATGAAGCGCCATTCTAGGATAAGTAAAGGAGAAATACTACTTGAGATATGACTCACTCAAGATTTTCAAAAAAACTCTATTCATTATTCCAAATCTCTAGAATGAGTACAATAGGTATCCTTATATATAATTCATGGCGGAAGAAGAATAGACAAACTCATTCCTTTCGTAGGTCCAAACTAAACATAGAAAAATAAAAAGGAAAATTACATTTATTTTTATTGTTTTCAGATCACATCATCCTTCTTTTTCTTCACAAAAATTTGTCCCAAATTTTAATTGACCTAATCTCTAAAAATCCAAGTTGTCCTCCACGTGTTCCATAAAATGCCTTGAGTGTACCCAAGTTCTAATACCAACTGATGCAGAATTCCTAAGTCGGAGGTGCAAAATAGAAGTCGAAAACGTCTATGGTAATGGAAGAAAGGTTTAGGTTGTAGGATCGTTACACTCAAGCTTCAAAGAAGAAGTCTTTGATGAATTTTTGGATAAACGTGATCTTCAAAAGTTTGAGGAAAACTCGAAAACAAAAACAATTAAAAAGAATGTAAGAAAAAAAGATAATGCTAGGAATTAGATCAACACCTTGAGCCATCCAAATCCATGAGATAAGTAAGATGGTGATTTGCCACTTGTGACCTAGTCCACAAGATAAAAATCAATGCTAGGAATTGGGAAGAACTTACACTACTCAAACCCATGAGATAAGTAAGATGGTGAATCACCACTTGTGACCTAGCTCACAAGATAAGAAACCCAAAGAGAGAAACTATCGACTTCCCTTTGATGAATCCCAATGCGTCACTAAGAGATAAGCTATGAAGCACCACTCTAATACAAGCAAAGGATGACATACTCAATATTTTTTTCAAAAAAATTTATTCATCATTACAAATAAGCCAAAATGAGTACAATAAGTGTCTTCATATAGAATTCATGGTGGAAGAGGAATAAACAAACATATTCCTTCCCTATTTTTATGTCAAAACTAAACATAGAAAAATTTACGAAAAATTACATTTCTTTTTTATTTTCATATCACATTATAATATATATAGTATTCTTGAAGTCATAGAGTAACTATTCCTTTAATTATCTAGGTGTTCCTATATTTTCTAGTGGTCCTAGGATGCGATTTTTTAAACCTTTACTTGATAGAGTCAAGAGTAAGTGCCTTAATATGATGGGACATGTGTGGATTGTTAACTATGTTATCTTTGTATTATGTCCTAAAGTTTTAATTTACAAATAACTTATACACCTATTAAAATGGATGAGGAATTTTATCTTAATTGGTGATGTTCATAAAATTGATCTTGTTACTATGGATTGTAAGTTTGTTTGTACTCTTAAGTAGAATGGAAGTTTGCAAGTCTTGAATTTGTAGATCTAGAATAAAGCTTACCTTCTTCGACTTGCATGTGATTTTACATATAGTTCTCTACCTGGTCTGGTCTAATGCATGATAAATTCCTTTACTCTAAATATGTTAAGGTTCATGCTCATCAATCTTCTTCTATTTGGCTAGGAATCAAACATTTTTATGATATTATTTTGAACAATACTTTCTAGAATGTTGATAAGGGTGATATAATAAATTTTTGGAATAATCTTTGATGCTTTTCCAAATGTATGTCTCTTTTGGCAAGTGTGCCTCCTCATGAAAGGATTACTCTTACATCTAATGTGGCTGAGGGTTCGAATGGTTCAAAATCTACTGCAATATACTCAACTTCATACTTTGCACCATTTAATTATCACCGATCTTCTTGATAGCCCGAGCTGAAAACTTGAGGATAATGGTATTCTTACTTAGAAGGTAATAAGAAATTTCTTCTTTACCCATCCCCGTTTGTGATTGGGGTAAAATCATTTGGTCTAATGCTATTCCTCCTAGTAAGACTTTGTTGTTTTGGAAGCTTCTGCATAGACGTTTGCATACTATTTTTTATGCTAAAAAAAGAGGTGTTTCTCTTTATTCTATGTGCTCTTTATCCAGGTTGCAAGTTAAGGATATTGATCATTTGTTTTTAGTTATTTTGTGCTTAGAAATATTTTTCCTAATCTTATAGACTTATCTTATATTGGTTTTATTAATTTCATTATAGCTCCTAGCAGTCCTCTTATTCATCTAGTTAAGCTTTCAACCATTACCTTTTCCTTATTGATGGTTTGGAGAATGAAGAATTTTACCATATTTAAGCAAATACCATTTTACATGTTATTAAGGATTATATCTGAACTTTAGGTAACATTTCCAGGAGGCATATGCCTAACTAAATTTTTTATTTTTCTATTCTAAAACAATTTGGTATTCGCACGAGAAGTGGATTGGTCCTGTCTCCCGTGCAAGTTTTTTGACGCTTTCTTAAAGTTGATTGGATTAAATGAGCTATTAAAGGTGCTACTGTTATGGAAGTATTTTCAAAGTCAGTAGTGGTAAAATATGTGGGTAATTTTTGTGTTTTCTTGATATTCATAATTTTTTATGTCGAGATCATGAGTGTCATTTTTGTTATTGAATATGCATAATTAAAGGATTTTAAAAATCTTTAGTTTGAGTATTACTCATTTTTCCTTTTTCAAACATTTGATTTTGTTCGTATAATTTCTCATAATTTCAAAAATAGATAAAATAAGTGTATGTATATTTATGATGTTACTCAAGTTTTTAGGAATAATAACTATGGTGATATATTAATTACTTTAGGTGTGGAAAATAGGGTTATACTTTACATTATTGTATTGGATTGAATTTTTTTCATAAGTGTGAACTCCATGTGTTTTTTTTTTTCTTGAGTTCATAGTCTTTATATTTTTTTTTCATGTAATGATAAAAGATTAGTGAATTTTGAGTTATTAACCCGGGATTTGATGCATTTAGTTAAAAAAAATAACGGGAACAATAATCAACAGCGAAATTTTCTTTTTCTGAAATTTAATAAGGGCCTATCTGAATTAAATAAACAAAAACTTTAGCAAAACTTAAAGATATTTGTGAATTTCCCTCCTCATCACATCCACTTAGCCGAATGGTTCTTCTGTTGCTGTTGTGAAGTGAGGCCGTCAACCATGTCTACGATGCTCTCTCTATCAGCTTCGTATTACTCTTCTTCTTCTTCTCGTCTCTTCTGCCCTTTCTCTTCTCGTCTCTTCTGCCCCTTCTCTTCTCGCCTCTTCTTCTCGCGTCCTCGTCGCATTCCTCTCTCTCGCACTCGCCGTAATCTTTCAGGTTCTCTTCGCCTAATTCCTCTTCCTCTTTCCAACTGCATTATCTCTTCGATTCTAACTTATATCTTTTCTTGCATTACAACGAACAAGTATTGTTTTAACATAGTCGGGTTTAACACAGTGAAATTCGTTTCTTTGTTTTGTTTCAGTTGTAGCGTCAGACCGAGAAAATGGTGTCTTTAGATCTCCGGAGATTGCCAAATCTTTCGACTTTGCCGCGGAAGAACGTATATACAATTGGTACGTATGCTTTTGAAATTCGTGATATGTTATTTTGGCACAACAAAATGTTATTTTTGCCGCGGACGAGCTTTGCGAGATTTAAGTTTGTGCTCTAAAATTGTTTAATTTTTATCCCTTGTTGTTTTGTATTGATGCAAAATTTGGTTCTGGTGTTTTGGTGCATTTTCGAGTCTTAGTAATTTCGTTCTTGGTTTCCCTATTTTTATGTTGGCAAGGTGTATGGGTTCAAACTTTGAAGAATGTGTGTTTTTCTAGTTTATTTGGTCTGTGGTTGAATCTCGAAGTGCACTACAGAATATCGTAATTTTGTATGTTTTTATTTTGAGCTATGTTTTGATTGTGATTATTGGATGCTAGGTGGGAGTCTCAAGGGTATTTTAAGCCGAACTTTGACAGGGGAAGTGATCCTTTTGTGATATCGATGCCGCCGCCTAATGTTACTGGTTCTCTGCACATGGGTCATGCCATGTTTGTGACACTTGAGGTTTCAATTTCTTATTTTATTTCTAGTCCATGCATGTTATTTATGTCCACTGTGACAAACAGTAATGCAGTTAAGGGTATTTTCTATATTTTGGTACTTAAGGTTCCGTCTTTTTTCTATGATGTAGTAAGGTAGGTAACTATAACAATGAATTTCCGATTCAACTCGTTCAACACTTTTAAGCCGTATATGTTTTTTTGGTTGGTTGCTTATTTGTGTTCGTAGGGTGTTTAATATCAAATTGGAAAAAAAAGAAAGAAACGATGTCATTTCTTCCCTTTTTGTGTTTCTCTCTTGTCTCAGTTTGTTAAGTGAGACCGAGTTGTGGGTGCTCTGTAAACTTTTTATAATTTATGTGTGTGTAATATATGTATGTTTTTCTTATCATGCTTATCCATTTATCCATGAAGGATATTATGATTAGGTACAACCGCATGAAGGGAAAGCCAACGCTTTGGCTTCCGGGGACTGATCATGCTGGAATTGCAACTCAGGTTTGTTAATTGTTATGCCGATTTTTGTTATTCATTTTACTTCTCTTTCTGTTTGTTTGTTTGTTTGTTTGTTTGTCCCTCTTTCTATCTATATAGCAGTACCTCATAAGATGTAACACATGTTTTTTCTTTCTAGGCTTGACTCTGACCATTATTTTTGATAAACTTTGGAGTTGTTTTAGGGAATTTGCTGCAGATAGTTAGTCTTCCATATAGTTTGGATGTGTTCTACTGAATTTGTTTTAAGATTTTGACAGGATGTTTTTAGTGATGACTTGTTGCGGTTTTGAATTATTTGTAAATTGTAAATACTGGGCGTGTAAATGAAAATAATGGGCCCCTTCTTAATGTCTACAACTTTTGGTAGGAAAATGGAAGAAAAGCTTTTGTAGGTAGGAAGAGAGTTGAAAAGATAAAAACTACTGTTATTAATCAAATGAATTCGCATATATACAAAAGAGTTAGAGAAGACTATATAGAGCCGGGGATGCTGTCACAGTGACAGCTGCGTAACTAACTGAACAGAAAAGCACTAATTGAAAAATTTTCAGGTGACAACTGTGTAACTAACTTACTAACTGAACTACAACCCTCAAGAGTCAATAAGGGTGCTTCACTTTTGCTACAATTATTAAGGAAAATTAATACTGTTCTGTTTATTCTGAGATAATATTTTAAAGAGCCTTCTAGTGGATGTACATGACTATGATAGTTTGGTAAGTTCTATAGTGTATCTGCTTGGATTTACTTTTTTATTGGATTCCTTTTGCTTCTCTTATGCTCTTATTATCAATTATTCTATTGAATAAGAGAAACCTAGAAAATGTGTAATGTAACAGTGATTTATTTTTGCTATTGTTGGATTTTCTGAATTTTATGGGCAGATTTATTGTAGGATATCTTTGTCTATATGAATTTCTTCTCCAGCTGTTTTTTTTTTTTTTTTTTTTTTTTTTTTTTTATTTTTTTTTTTTTTTTTTTTTAATTTTTAAATGCCTTGTATTCTTTCCACGGTCGACCTTGACAATTGTGTCATTCAACGTTCAATTGTTTTGCAGTCTCTTACTACACAGTTTTATATTGTCAGATAGCATTTTATTCCCGGTGCTTGTTTTTCTTATGTCATTCAGTTGAATATCTTAGTTTCCCTCTCAATTTTGTTTTCTTTCTCCCAGTTGGTTGTTGAAAGAATGCTTGCTTCTGAATTCCCGGTGCTTGTTTTTCTTATGTCATTCAGTTGAATATCTTAGTTTCCCTCTCAATTTTGTTTTCTTTCTCCCAGTTGGTTGTTGAAAGAATGCTTGCTTCTGAAGGAATAAAAAGGACTGAAATGAATAGAGATGAATTCACAAAAAGGGTTTGGCAGTGGAAAGAGAAGTATATCTTCTTATCCTTGCTTGTTTTTCTTCCATCTGCATTTTTTGTTTTCCTGCAGCCAGCCAAAGAATTGCCCATATCAAAAGAAGGGACAAAATCTAATAATTTTCGATTACAAGTGATTAGAACCTGGAAAATTGTAAGGCCTTTGGTGTATGAACTATGTAAAAGCATCAATGTTAACAGATAAGAATCTGATTTAAAAAAAATCTTTTGATTGCCATTTCTCTATATTTAATGTCTGAACTACAATTTGCCGTAATATAATATAGTCTTACGGGAATGTGATGCGGACCACTAACTAGGATAATCATATCTCTTCATTTATTTCAGTTTCTCTTGTTTATCTTTTCCTATCTTAACAAGATCTGGACATCAAAATCTTGATTGTAGATCCTTATTTTATGAAGAGAATTTTTAGATATGATCCTTATTTTAGGCTTAATTGCACTTCCCTCCAAAGTTCCATGATCTTGAGAATTTTTCCTCCATAGATTTCTTGTTTTTATTTTAACCTCCAATTTTTCTAAAATTTTGATGTGCCTTATTTGTAAAGGTTTGAGGGAAAAAATGCCACAAAATTGTCCTAATCATTATTGTTTTTCGAGCGAGGACCAAAATTTACGACATTTTGTAAGCAAGGTTAATTAGAAGTTGTCTTTATTTTATCAATTGTGAAACTTTGGTGGTAAAAAATGCAATTAAGTCTTTATTTTTAGCAATTAGGATAAATTCTTATGATTAATTAGTACTCTCTTTTCAGATTCAAACCCCATGACCAACTGGATTTGAACTCAAGCATTTTCAGTAAATATTCTATATAAGGGATTATTGGGATAAGTATCCTGATATTTCTATAGTAATTAGGAAAAATATCCCTAGAATATTCATAGTCATTTCAACAAATTTTATTCCCTTTTTTAGAGGGCGTGATTGTTACAAATAGAGGAGTTAAGAATGTAATTATCATGATTCTAATTAATAAAATATTTCTTTTCTCCCTCTCATTCTTCAAATTGGTATCAAAGCTCTCGATCTTGGGGCTTTGTTTCCACTGCCACCACTACTGCTAGCCATCGGCTGCCTGTTATCCATTACTATTGTCCTCCTTGAAGATAGTGGTGGGACAAAAAGGTTATGTTTCTTCTCGATGGCCAAGACAAAATTTACTCTTATGGGTCTTAATTGATAGGCGCTTCATCAAACATAATCTTGAGAAAGGTCTGGTGGTTACAACCCATGTCCCTATAGGACTTCAATTAGTTGACATCTTCACTAAGCTAGTTCCTCAGGATAGATTCCAAGATCTTGTAGGCAAGTTGGGGATGATTGATATTCGTTTACCAACTTGAGGCGGAGTGTTGTAAATAGGGAACTATTGGCATATATCCCTAAAATATATGTCTTTATTTTAGCATATTTTATTTCCTTTTTTAAGGGAGTGTGATTGTTACAAATAGAAGAGTTGGGAATCTAATTATCTTGATTGTAATTAATAAAATATTTCTTTTCTCCCTCAATGTTCAAGTTATTCTAATATTCAACTATAATGAACACTCTATTGGTAAGTTAAATCTTTAAGGTTCTGTGTTTTGCAAAAATAGATATTGCCTATGATTAACTTACTATCGGTAAAATATTATTTTATGATATATTTTTATTCTCTCCCTCTATCTTTCTCAATCTCATGATATTTGCTTACTTCATTCAGATATGGTGGAACTATCACAAACCAGATCAAGAGACTTGGTGCTTCATGTGATTGGTCTAGAGAGCACTTTACACTTGATGAACAACTAAGTCGTAAGACAATTTTCTACTCGTTAGAACTCTCGCTAAGAAAGTCTATAAGCACATATTGGAAAAAAATATGGTCTCTAACATACAAATATAGATTGTTGGTCCTAATTTGAGTTTTTATAACTGTTTTTATTTAGTGCTATTCTTATTATATTTCAATGTTTGTTAGATTTACCTAGTTTTTGCTCATCAATGTAAATTCAACTTTGTTGTATTGTTAGCATTTGTTTATTCATGTCTTAATATATACTGAGACCTTGCCTTATAATTTATGCAGAAGCTGTAGTTGAGGCATTTGTTAGACTTCATGAGAAAGGTTTGATTTATCAAGGTATAAAATGAAGTTACAATATAGCTTATTTTTAAGAAATAATTGCTTGTGTTGGTGTGAGATTGACATAGTAAATGTCATTTATTAATATACTATTTCCTTGAGTTGGCTTAGTTGAGTAAACTGTGGGATATGAATGGTGAGTGTCAATATGATGTAGCATGATCTAGCCGTTTCCTATTTTCTTGTCCTCCTTCCTCTTTAAGGTAAATTAAGAGCCCTCAACCTTCAATGTTTATGGAACCCAATTGATATATTCTAATAATTAGCTAAATTATTGTCACCTTAGCTTATTTGAACCAAATTAATGTCAACTTAGTTTTTTTAGAATCAAGTAGTGCATTTCTTTAAATAATTTGACGGCAAAATTCTACGTACTTCCATAATTGAATATAAATACTTACCAAAATTTAAACATGTGCAAATTTTTTCTACAATCTCAATTAACAACTTCTTTTAAAAGGTTCCTTTCTTTTTTTTCCTTTTATAAAACTTGTGCAACTTATTTTTTTGAGAGTTATTCAGAGAATGTGTTTGATTCCGCTTGTCCTTTGAAAGAGAAATTCAAAAGCTGAGTTAAACACTTAGTTTTCTACAATGTTTTGAACTTGTGAAGTCTTGGAAGCATTGTTGTCAAAATTGCAATAATACTTGTATGGTCATATTGATCGTATGAGTTTCTTGTCAATTCTAGTCTTGTTTGCACCAAGCAAGCAATTTGGAGGGTTGGAGTAGGATTACCCTAATTTGTGGTTGGGCTATGTGACTTGGAAGAGAAATTGCACTGTTTTTTAAATATGTATCTGCTATGTCCCAATTATCTACTCACACAAGACACTCCCATCCATTTTGTAATTCAGTTCAAAAACTCGAAATTTATCTTTCCCACAAACCTTAGTGAGTGATGTCGATTAGTGCGTTTGACTACTCCGTTTTGTTGAAGAGTATGAGGACACCAAGTTCGATGAAGGATAGCATTGGATGCCATGAACAACTGAAATTGGTGAGACAGATAGTCACGATCATTGTCACTATGGAAAATCGTTTGGATATACCAAAGTATGTTTTTATCTCATTAAAAAAGTTTGAAACATAGAAAATTGACCAAATCCAAGTACATTAATCAATAAAGGTATTGATATTTAAAACAAGATGGGGTATTAGTAAGTGAAGGACCCCAAATATAGAAGTGAACTAAAGAAAAAAATGAGACGAAATTCATTTACAAAGACTATCAAGAAAAGATTGATGCATGTGTTTTCCTAAATGAGATGGCTCACAATTCAAAGTAGACAAATGTTTTAGACTTCTCACCATATGCTGCAATTTTTCTACCTGAGATGTCCTAATTGTGCATGAATCATAATTGGAGAGATTGTCGATGCACATACTAGTGGTGATAGAGAGAGACAATATAGGTTGACTTACATCCGACACTAATCATTCAATTGTGAGATGGCTCACAATTCAAAGTAGACAAATGTTTTAGACTTCTCACCATATGCTGCATTGCATTTTGGCTTCGATGACTTCAATTTGCTCCATGCTTCTTTGCCCTGCAATCTTCACACTACCCCATCTTGTTAGGCTTAATAGGCCAAATTACAAAATTACTATATACACCTATTTCAATGCATGAAAGAAAATGAAAATAAATTTCTAATTTCTAAAATTTACAATCAAAATAATCTACTTTACGAGCATTTATTTATTTAAAACTATTTAACATCTCCCCTATGCATGTACTCTTTACTCACTTACGTCCTATAATTTCAATTGAAAGATTGAATTTGCATTTGGTAGAGGAAGTTATTGACACCACACTTTTGTTTAATGTATGGATTTTTAAAGACAAATAAGTTTTAACACTAACAAAATTTCTAATTTTTCTTTGATTGATGAAGGAAAATTGCGTATCATCTGTTTTTTTATTATCCTCTTTATTTGAATGAATTTGTCTTTAAATGCTGAAAGAAATACCTAAACTACGGAAGAAAATAAAGAATTATTTTATTGAGAACAAGGCCTTCTTTCTTTGGTTATATAATAAGGAAATAATCTACCAAACCAGCTCTTCGGGATTTTTAAGACTGTACAAGGCCTTCTTTAGGAAGCACACCTTATTCCTTCTAGCATGAGTTTCAAATCCAGGAGGAATCTCCATATACAATTCTTCTAAATCTATGTGAAGAAAGGCATTCTACACCTCCAATTGGTGTAATTCCCATCCAAGATGGGCTGTTAGATTGAGGACAACTTGAATTGTATTCATTTTTGCTATTAGAGAATAAGTCTCCTCATAGTCAATACTATTAGTTTGATTGTACCCCTTTTCAACCAGTCTAGCTCTATGCCTGTCTATTGACCCATCTGCCTTATCTTTCTAATGTGTCAATCTCCACTCCCATGGCTTGAGTATAATGTTCACTTCTCATGGCGTCTTGGATTGAGGTTGGAATTGGCATTAATGGAAAAACTTAAGGTTCAATATCTATTAGAAAGATTATTAGTGCAGACATAATGAAAAATATGATATTTAATACATGATATTTTTTTCCTTGCACAACGCAATGGGTAAAGCCTTAGTAACACTTACCTTTTCATTGTTGCCTTTAGACGTCCTTACCTCCAAGTCAGATAACTCTTCTTGTTCCGAAGTCAAAGTGGGTTGTTGTCTTTGATATTTTTTGCCAAAGAATTTGTCATCTTCCTCACCGTAGGTTGGTTCGATCCCATTTGTTTGGGCTCCATCACTTCGATCTTGAACATCCTACAAGATAGATTGTTAATGACAGAAAGGAGGGCTCCTCCGCTTCAAGTGTTTTCTCCTCTCGAAGCGTAGGGTTGACAAAAAGGATTTTGTTTCATGAAGGGTTATGTCCATGGTGGTGTAGACACGAGATGATAACATTTGTAACCTTTTTTATTAGGAGGATAACCAACAAAAACAGAACACCCAAATAATTGATGAGGTAGATTTGACATTGAAGGGGTAGAGGGAACAAAAAGACAAGAAAGACTCAATAAAACTAACATTATTTAAGATCTGAGTACGTAGCCTGCACTGATGTATGAGCAGTAAACACAGTTTCTCTCCCCAATAGGTTTTTAGAACACAGAAAAAGAGGACTCTAGCTACCTCTAGAAGTTGACGATTTTTTCTATCTACAATTTTGTTTTGTTGTGGACTGTTTTTGCAATGTAGTTTATGAAGAATAATATTATGAAACAATTTGGCAAATTCTTGAATTATATATTCAGTATCATTATCATACCTAATTCTTTTTCCAAATTTTTTTGGACAAGATGAAGATAATGAAAACAAGATTGAAAGATCTCAGATTTACTTTTCACAACGTAGGTCCACTTGACACAAGTGCAATCATTAATAAAATTAACAAATTATTTTGCTCTAGAAATACATTCTACAATAGGTCCCCAAACATTAGAATGAACAAAGGTGAATGGGAAACTACTTCTTTTACCAGAGATGGGATAAGATGAATGATGATGCTTTGATAGTTGATATATATCACATTTGAAAGATTCAATAGACTCTAATTTTGTAGTGAACATATGAGGGAACATGGATTTTATAAGATTGAAGGAAGGATGTCCAAGTCTTTTATGTTGAAGTCATATTTGGGGATTTGCCCATGTTTCTGATGTTGCTTGTTGGCTTATGACCTTTGTTTTGTTTTGGCCCTTGGATTCCAATAGATACAACCTACTCTCTTAGCAATTAAAATTGTTTTCGTCATGGCAAGATCCTGAAATACAATAAGAAAAGAAGTTATTGAACAATTCAAATCTTTTGTATGCTTTATAGAAATAGAGCTATTGGTCAAGTGTGGGACTTATACAACATCCTTTAGATGATTCTAAAGTTATATTGCTGGATATGCATATGGGTACACTATCACCATTTGCAATTGTTCTAGGTTTGTTTTGATAATTTTGACATACAAATTGAAAAGTTTAGGAAAAGGAGTTATGTGATAAGTTGATTTTGAATCAAGAATCCAAATAGCATGAGACGAAGGGCGAATAATGTTGAATATACTCTTACCTTTCATGGGTAGGGTATACGATTCAAAAGACTTAACTATTGATTTAATCATTGTTCTTGAATGATCAAGTTCCTCTTGAAAAGCTTTTATATTATACATTTAAAAACACAAAATTTAAGATAATAAAGATTAAGCCCTTATTGCTTTGATTTGTAACAAACTAAAGGCAATTTGGTAACAACGCTAAATGAGATGCCACCCCTTGGTGCTTAAGTGATTTTGAAGACCTTGTCTGTGGGGCACACCTTTTTGGCCCACCACTAACCTCAACGATGATAGCGAACAACGACTATGATGACTATTAGCAAGGGAGTAGAAACAGTGGTCCCAATGAACCATGAGTATAAGGGATTATAACACCACTTTCAACCTAAAACCTTTAGGCAATCAATGTGGAACTCAAACTTACATGATTTTCTAACAATTTTCTCTTCAAGTGAATCTCTTCCACATTAGTATACTTCGCTTGAGTGGAAGCATTTTTAACTATGAGTACCTCAGTTGTGAGATGCAGTTGTACCATCGTTCATCATAACAAAACATGTTTGCTTGAAGCCTCCGACAAGAAAACTTTCAATATAGGGAACTCTTCACCCACTCCATAGTGTACTCGCCTGAGTTGGTCACAAAGACAAACCCTTGACTTTGATACCACCTTAGTAAGTGGGTTTATGCTAGTCAACTTCAAAAAACCTGCTTGTAAGGTGAGGTTTGCATTCTACTTATGTTATGATTTAACCATATCTTTAGTTGATGTGAGATCTCCAACACACCCCACATGTTGAGAAATGAACATCTTGAGTGAGATTAGATTTTTGTGGGTGGTCTAACAGGATCCTGATAATAGAGGACAGAACAATCCCAACAAATTTAGCTAGGATAGGCTATAAATGAGTTTGATACCAACTTGAATTGTGAAAGATAATAAAATATTATTTTATTGATAACAATCACACCAATTACATTTTCATTATCTCTATTCGTAATTGTTGGAGATCTCAAATCGACTAGAAATAAACCTCACCTTACAAGCCGGTTTTGTAAGGTTGGGTTAGATTTAAAGTTCACTTCTTAAGACAGTATCAGAGCCTATTCTAGCAAGGTTGTTAGGCTTATCGGGTTGCTATCGGGTCATCTTAATATATAGTCTCACGCACTAGTTGAGCAGTCTCGGTGTGAAGGAGGTGTGTTGGATCCCACATCGACTAAAGAGAAGACCTTTTCGTAATATATAAGTGAGTGCAAACATCACCTTACAAGCCGGTTTTGTAAGGTTTAATTAGACTTAAAGTTCACTTTTTAAGAGTAATAATCAACATCTTTGGAAAAGGAAATAAAAATATATTGAAATGAACAAGAGGATTCTGAAGATATATTTTCTTAACTACTATGGAGATATCGAGAATATTCTTTATCCTTATAATTTGCTATTTACAAGAGGGATTTTATAGGCATAACATACAACATGCTACATTGGATATGATAAAGAGGGTGCTGTAATCTATAACCATGCTAAAAGTTCAGTATTTTTTGTATCCACTCCCTCAATGTTAAACTTCCTCTTTCTCTTCTCAAAGAAGCTTGACTTTATTCTTTTCTCATAATGATGTTAACTTTGGTTTTTAAAGTGACTTTCAATTCGGCACCTGCTTAAAGTTAAATTTTGTATGCATGTACAGGTTGTGTTCACACTTTACACGTTATCTAGAGGTGTATGATACAAATATCTTAAGTTTGTGTTTGCTTCAGGTTCTTATATGGTAAACTGGTCACCTACTCTACAAACTGCTGTTTCTGACTTGGTAAGTGACATTTCATTTGGATTGTATTGTACTATTGTTAGTTACTGCTTAATTGGTTCTTGAATGTTCAGATTGAACCTTTGTTTTTTATGGTTAGGAAGTTGAATATTCAGAAGAGTCTGGATATCTGTATTATATCAAGTATCGTGTTGCTGGAAGGTACGTTGTGGATGCTTCGATAATATGTGTATATATATATATATATATATATATATATATATATATATATATATATATATATTAAAAGCAAGTTCATGTTTTCATAAGGGTTTTATTCAATGTAAATTGAGTTGTCAATAGCGTGCTACAGTAACCACTTGCCACCATATGCACTGCCATAGTGTCAGACACTTTACTGTGGCTGCTGTATGGTTTTGTATTGTGTTCCAAATCCTGAGAAGGGCTTGCAATATTAACATTAGAGGGGCATTTCTGGAGGTAATTTTAGGTAAAAAAATAGGTTCGAGGTTGTAGAAAACATTTTCAAAGTTCTTCGCTATCAAGTTTCACTTGTTTCCTCTCTTAGCTTCTGACCCTCTGGTGCCATTCTGGCCAGGCAGCAGTTTTCTATACTTCTCTGGTTCTAGTTCTTATTTTAATTTTTTTTTTCTCTTGCAATATTGTTCTCATTGCTCTCGTATTTTCATAAATCTATATTTTCTGTGTTTTTGTCTCTTTACTCAGTTTTTTTTCTTTTTCTTTTTTCTGTTCTTGTTATTCCATTGGCTTATGTTCTCTGTTTATTATCTCTCTACAGATTTTGAGGTCTTATTTTTGGTCATCTATCTCCCAAATTTAAACCCATTCATTCCTATTCTCTCTTTCTCTTTTGCTTGTCATAGAATCCTTTTCATAGTTCTGAAAAGCCAAACATCTTCATTAATCCACAGGATTTGCCTTTTGGCACAGTAGCTATTGTCGGTGGTGATAGGCGGTGGAGGAGAATGAAAGGGGAAACAAATTGAACTTTAGTGAAGGTATTTGAGAGAAAAAGAATAAACTGTGCTTTTTATTTATTCTGAAAAGTGAAAATTATGTTTACAGAGATGTGACTATTATTTAGGGTCTGTCCAGCTGCAACTATATTTTTAGTTGGATGTACTGAAAAGAAAAAGATACAGTGAGGTAAGGTGCATGCTGGATTTTAGTATACCTGAAAGTATGCTTCTGTAGTAGACTCCAATTAATGGACCAATTTCCTATATCCCTACCTTATGCTCCACCCGCTATATGACAATCAGTATTCCCTTTCTTCTCCATAGCCAACTCTCCTCTAATTCATGGATGCACAACTTCTAAAGTGGGCCTTAGATCTTGGGCCCTAGGAGACCATAAGGGAACCATTGAGAACAGTTTCCTATCAGCATTTAAGTCATTGTCTTATTTCTTCAGTTTGCTTGAAAATTTCAGATTATCGACACAGAAATGTACCTTTACTCTTACTTATGTCTGCTTGTGTGTGAAATGTTTATTGATCATCACAACAGAACATATGAATTAGAAATGTTTAATCTTCAATGTCTATTTTAGTGATGACAGAAAACTGGTATCATCTTTCCATTTTCTTTTAATTTCTTACTCTGTGGATGCACCATTTTGGACTTTTCAATTACTGGTAGCATTGATGGTTTAGAGATTACTTGTTTTGTAGGAGTGACTTCTTGATTGTGGCTACAACACGACCAGAGACTTTATTTGGTGATGTGGCACTAGCAGTTAATCCAGAGGTAGGATAGATTTCTTGTTCTGGTAGGGTTGTTAAAATGACCAGTAAATTATGTTGTGTTCATTGTGGAACAAAGTTGACCATTCATGTTTCCTTTCCCTCTATAAGAAATAGAACTTTAAATTGGAATTTTTTTTAACCATCTTGGCTTGTTAATGGTTCATGAGAGTGGATGCTTGAGAGAGAACTCTCAGCAGCTTTTAGCTGCCTTTATCTACGGGGGACAGATGCTCATGGTGACTCAGTGGTAGATTCAACTTCTCTCACCCAAGCAAAATTGGGTCATCCTAGCCTTACCAAGTTTCAAGACCTTGTACCACTTCTGTCTAAGTTGTCTACTTTGTCATGTGAGTTATGTTAATTAGGAAAACATACTCATAGTTCGTTTTCCAAAGAGTATCCCAAAATGAGTTGTCTCTTTTTGATTTAGTTCATTTGGATATTTGAGGACCGTGTTGTGATAGACCTACTTTAGGATTTTGACATTTTGTAGCTTTCATTGATTATTATTGTTAATGTACTTGGTTGTTCTTAATGAAAAGTTGTTCTGAATTGTTTTTCACATTTCGATCCTTTTATAGTGAAATGAAAATTCAATTTGTGTTTCTATTCATACTTTTTATATTGATAAAGCTCGTGAGTACCCCTCCCAATCCTTTTAGACTTTCATGTCCTCCCATGGCATTATTCATCAGACTTCCTATGCATATATCCCTCGACTAAATGATGTGGCTGAGGGTAAGAATTGACACGTCATTGAAATAACTCGAACTGTTTTGCTTCATGGTCATGTTTCTCAATAATTTTGGGGTTATATTGTTCTCACCTTATGCTATCTCATGTATCGCATGTCTTCTTCAGTCCTCAACAACCAAATATCTCACTCTATTTTATTCCCTTATTAACCTCTCCACCCATTAACTCCTCAAATATTTTGATATACCTCTTTTGTTCACAACCTATGTCTTAGACTTGATAAGCTATCAGCTCGGTCTAGCAAGTATCTTTTTAGGCTATCCTAGGTCTCAGAAAGGGTATAAATGTTTCTTACGCTCCCTTTGTTTCTATTTGATCTTTGCTGATGTCACCCTCTTTGAGTCTTCTCTCTACTTCGAGTTCAATTCCTTACCTTCTAAAACTATCCTAACCTCCACCACCACCCCTCTTGTCTTTGATACCACTGACATCTTTGGTCTGCCCTTGGCCTCACCGCCTTCGCCTTCTCCCCATGTTTACCATTGCCAACCGTATTTATTCCTTTAATTAGCCTAACTTTGACCCTACTTACGCCACCTCCTCTGTCCCCTCTGCCCCCTCTTCTTGTGTATGATCTCCCTATTGCACTTCATAAAGGTACACACTCCACTTGTTATCCTTCCCCTCATTCGGTCATTGAGTTATCACCAGTTTTCTCCATTCCATTATACTTGTTTCTCTTCCCATTGTACTTGTTTCTCTTCCCTTCTCTATGTGTTAGTTCCTAAAACTACAGGTGATTTATTATACCACCTTTTATTGAGAAAAGGACATGCTCGATGTATTATATGCTCTTCGAAATAGTGATACTTGGTAGGTATCTTGTTCTTTTGCCTGCTAGGAAATCTGCTGTTGGTTGTCAATGGGTCTGCACAACCAAAGTGGCTCTAGTGGCACTATTGATTGGCTCAAAGGTTCTTTGGTTGCAAAAAGTTATACTAAGATCTTTGGGCTAGACTCTGGTGATACCTTCTCTTTGGTTGCAAAGATCACCTTTGTCAGTTTATCTTTTAGCCATGATTGCTAAATATGATCTAGAGGGGTCAATGTAATTTTGGATTTTCTTATAATTTTATTTTGTTTTTAATTAAGAGTACAAAAGGCTGAACTTTGAAGAATATGAGAAATAAAGGAAATGTATTAATCTGCATGATAGGCCCATGATAATATATCATCTTAAGTTATTTTCTACATGTTGATGAAGACTTGAGCCCAATTTGAAGATAACATATGACAATTCCAAATTCAGATGATTTAAAAGAAGCATTGATGGCTCGAGTTTAATTAGTTGGACTAAATAATTGCTTAAGCTTGTTTTCTTCATTATTAATGTTATTTTCGTATTTATTTTTATTTAAATATTTCAAATGTCTTTTAAGATGGCCTAGGTTAATTTTTTAGTATTATGCTTTTATGTGAAATTTAGAGGGTCTTGCACAATTTTGCCTACAAAAGGATATACTTGTAATACATCGAGGAGAATATATAAATTTTGAAAGAAAATTACATTTTTTCTTGATGAGAACTTTGTAGAGTTTTAAATTATAATAACCCAATATGACTTATTGTTTGAGATCTCACATCGGCTTATTGAAAAAAAAAAAAGAAATATATTTAATACCAACATCCAAGATGCTTGGCCTTGACCTTATAATCTAAATTTCTTTATACAACTTCTATCAAAAAGTAATGTTTATAATTTTGTCCTTTGTAATCCTAAAATCTTATAGTTTGCACTAAACTGCAGGATGATCGATATTCCAAGTATATTGGTATGATGGCAATTGTACCTCAAACATTTGGCCGTCATGTTCCTATCATTGCTAACAAGGTATACAAGTTGCAATTTGTTCAACCAATTTAGTTTTAAATTAGATTTTTAGTGCTTGATTATTGTCTGTTCTAATACAACTAGTACAATCGCAACCTGATACCACTGTGTGTTCTAATAGCTACTTTTTAATTCTAAATTGTATTTTTGTCAGTAATATTTCCTTGTTACAAATTTAACTTGTAATACATTTTCTAAATATGGTTCTTTTGCTACAAATGATCTTTGTAAACGACAATATATACTAATATCCTTGTCATTATTAATCTATATTGACTGATATTATGTGTCCCAGAACGTAGATAAAGAATTTGGAACTGGAGTGTTGAAAATTAGTCCAGGACATGACCATGATGACTATTTGCTTGCTCGAAAGCTTGGTCTTCCAATGCTTAATGTGATGAATAAGGATGGAACACTAAATGATGTCACTGGGTTGTATAGGTATTCCTATAACTATTTTGTTGAAGTTATTGTTTACCATAACTTGTTTTGACTAACATGGAAATCATATTTATGATACTAGTGGCCTTGATCGTTTCGAGGGTCGGAAAAAACTATGGGCAGAGCTTGAGGAGACAGGATTAGCTGTGAAAAAGGAACCTCACACATTACGAGTTCCCAGATCTCAGCGTGGTGGAGAAGTAAGAAAGCATGCTCTTAATTGATAATCTGCATTTTATTTTCTCTTTGATTTGTTTCTTGTTAAAGTTTTCTAACTGGGAGCTTTTTTTATTGTTGAATTAGGTGATAGAGCCACTTGTCAGTAAGCAGTGGTTTGTGAGCATGGAGCCGCTTGCTGAGAAAGCACTTCAAGCAGTTGAAAAAGGAGAATTGACTATAATTCCCGAAAGATTTGAAAAGGTTTGCTTGTTTATTGTTGGATGTTAAACTATAAAAAAGAGATACATCAAGCTGAAAACATGAGTGCTTTATTTATATTGAGAAAACAAAAACAATACAATAGAGGAGATTTGATATACACGAATAATAAAAATAAGACGAGAATAAAAATGTTCCTGTAAATAGTAGATTATTAGGATAAAAAATATTCTCAATATTTTTTATAGTAGTTAGGAAAAAATATCTTCAAGATCTCCTACTTATTTCAACATATTTTTATTTTCTTTTTCAAAAGGTTTTGGTTATTACAAATAAAGATGATTAGAATACAATAGGTGTGCTTGATATCAATAAAATAAGTTTTTACTTTTCAAGTTGGTATTGGAGCCTATCGTAACGAGGTTTGTTTAGCCGATCGTGCCAATTGTTGTCGGACCACCCAAAAATGTTTAGTTTCATGTATGAGATGTACATGCTTGTATGGAGATGACTGTTGGAGATCTCACATCAACTAAAGACAAGATCATTATATAGTATATAAGTAAGGACAATCCTCACCTTAGAAGTCAGTTTTGTAAGAATGAGTTAGATTTAAACTCATTTCCTAATATGTTATCAACTTTTGCACTAAAATGAGATACTCTATCTTGTTTCGTACTTCTCCAGATTAATAAACATTATCCAAGAAATACACAATACCTAGATGTAGAATTTTTGTCAACAACAAAACCTGCATAGTCTGTATCAGTATAGATAGGGTCAAAGTGTCTCATTTCTTGAAGAAGAACCCCTTTCTTGGGCTTGACTTGAAGTATTAAAGAATTTTTGTCAACTATTTGCATGTGTCTTTTCCTTGGATCATGCCTAAATTGATTTACCTGCACAAAAAATGTTTGGTCTCACATTGTAAAGGATGTATTAGAGATCCCACATTGATTAAGAATAAGATTGTATTATAATATATAAGTAGAGTACAATCCTCACCTTACAAGCTGATATTTAGGGTTGGCCTACTTATTAAGATGGTATTAGAGTCATTCATCTATCTTAAATCAAGTTGTCTGGGACTATTATGCCACCACTATCGGGTTGGTTTTATAGAGTTCAGTTAGACATAAACCTATTTACTAAAAATTGTTAATAGTACATATATATAAAAAGTTGTCAAACTGGAGATTTTACATAAACTCGCAAAAGGTTCATAACCTTATCTGGAATTGTAAACTTGTAAGACTTTACTTCGTATAAAAAAAATTGAATTAAAAATACCTATAAATAACATAATAATTTAGCATTATATTATGCTATAAATATCGTCTCATATTTTTTTATTATTGTTAGATGTAATGGGCTTAGCCCGTACTTTTTTGTATGTTACTTATCTATAAATACATATATGTATTCATTATATACAGGAGATTAATCCTATACCTTTTCTTTTACTTCATTTTCATATGGTATCTAGAGCTAGGGTAAAATCCTTGATTCCCTGGTGAACCTATGGTTCATTGGTGATTTTTTTTGTTGCAGTTACTACTCTGTTACGCTGTCACATAATTATGTCAATGATATCTATCCATTGACAAATTGTATGGAACTAATTATGATAGTTTAACATTAGACATTAAACTATGACCTACGAGTTTGGATTATGTTGATCATCTTACTTAGAGTATGGCTACTGTTATTGAAAATGAGGGTTTTTTTCGATTGAAAATTGATGCTCAATCATGTATTGTTGTCGAGTTTACTATTTACCCATATTTAAAACAAGACTGCTTCTTCCTGCACCTCCATATCATCTTCCTGCACCTCCATAATTTTCAAAATTCCAATAATAGACATGAGGAAATTACAAATTTAACCCTGCTGCTATAAAAGAAGGTTTTCCATGGAAGGG
>Ga0209700_101129_pt1 | contig 54145 bp, 25 predicted proteins | sample SiratroredBW_FD_187528 | JGI IMG/M metagenome (GOLD analysis project Ga0209700, IMG submission 187528) | Root nodule microbial communities of legume samples collected from California, USA - Siratro red BW (SPAdes) (version 2) | ecosystem: Host-associated > Plants > Roots > Nodule | place: USA...
AATCTCTTTCTTGAGAAAATAAATATTTTAAAAAATCACACTCAGATTACTTATTTAATTAAAGGTACCGTCTTAGGACGGAAGTTGTGGGGGGTGCTAACACCTTCCCTACACGTAACCGACTCCCAGACTCGAAATTCGTTTCGCAAACTTGTCTTATCTTGTTTTTGGTTTTCCATAGTTTTTCCTAATAAACTATGGTGGCGACTCCACTATTTTGAAAATTAAATTATTTTTGTTTGACGTTCCCGTTCTGACCCGGTTGAGACAGTATGCATATAATGTCTATTTGTTGTCGAAATTTGTATAATATGTTTAATGTATAACTCAAAGTATTAATGTTAGGCATGTCTTAATTGCAGTATTTGTTCCTATATCTTTACATTCACAAGCCAAGCCTGTTCTAATATTTAATGGGTTAAATTTCTCTGATTGGAGTGATCAAGTTCAATTTCACTTAGGTGTGTTGAATCTTGATATGGTTTTTCATGTTGAGAAACCTGCTGCTATTACTGATACTAGCAGCACTAAAGAGAAAACCCATTATAAAGTTTAGGAAATGTCAAACAGACCTAGTTTGATGTTTATGCGAGTGGGTATAGCAAATAATATTAAGTCAGCTCTTCCCAAAACTGAAAGTGTAATAGAATTTATGAAAATTTGTGGAAGAGCGCTCCCGAACTGCTGATAAGTCTCTTGCTAGGACATTAATGAGTACTTTAACCACCATGAAATTTGATGGTTCTTGTATTATGCACGAACATATCATTGAGATGACAAATATTACAACAAGACTTAAGTCTCTTGGAATGGCAGTGGATGAGAATTTTCTCATGCAGTTCATTATGAACTTATTACCGTCTGAGTATGGTCCTTTTCAGATGAACTATAATACCATGAAAGATAAGTGGAATGTGCATGAATTGCACAATATGTTAGTTCAGGAGGAGATTAGACTTAAGCATCATGGAAACCACTCCATTCATTATGTGAATAATTAGGGAGCTGGAAAGAAAGGTTATAAGAAACACGGAAAGGCTAAAGGACCATTACAAGTTACAGAGTTCCCTACAAATATCTAGAAGAAAAATGACAAATGCCATTTATGTAAAAGCATGGACATTTCCAAAAGGATTGCTTAAAACGTAAAGCTTGGTTCGAAAAGAAAGGTGAGCATAATGCTCATGTATGTTTTGAATCAAATTTAACTGAAGTTTCCCATAATACTTGGTGGATTGATTCTGGATGTACGACTCATATTTCTAATATGATGCAAGGATTTCTTTCAACCCGGACCATAAAACCAAATGAAAAGTTTATGTGCATGGGAAATAGAGAGAAGGTTCTAGTGGAAGCTGTCGGGATCGTTTAATCTTTGACACTAGATTTTATTTAGACTTGTTGGATACTTTTTATACCTAGTATTTCTATAAATTTAATTTCCTTGTCTAAACTTTATGTTACTAAATACTCTTTTAAGTTTGGGAATAGTTATTTCAGTTTATATAAGAGTACTTGTATGATTAGATACGGCACACTTTCTGATGGTTTATATAAATTGAATCTTGATAATTTATATACTGAAACTTTTATGACTCTGCATCATAATGTTGGCACTAAACGTGGTTAAGTGAATGGGTGCTTTGCTTAGTTGTGACATAAGCGTTTGGGACATATTTCCAAAGAAACGATGGAAAGATTAGTGAAAAAAATGAAATTCTTCTAAATTTAGATTTTACTGATCTGAATGTATGTGTGGATTGTATTAAAGGCAAACAAACAAAACACGCAAAGAAAGGAGCCACAAGAAGTAGCCAGCTCCTTGAAATTATACACACTGATATATATGGTCCTTTTGATGTAAATTCTTTTAATAAAGAGAATGACTTTATCACTTTTATTGATGACTTTTCACGTTATGGACATGTCTATTTACTGTATCAGAAATCTCAAGCAGTGAATGCCTTGGAAATGAAGTGGAAAGGCAATTAGACAGAAAGGTGAAAGTTGTCAGATCAGATAGAGGTGGTAAGTATTATGGAGTATATGATGAAAGTGGTCAACATCTTGGTCTGTTTGCTAAGTTCCTTAAGAAACGTGGTATTTGTGCTCAATACACAATGTCTGGTACACCACAACAAAATGGTGTGTCAGAAAGTCATAATCGAACCTTAATGGATATGGTTAGGAGCATGTTAAGTAATTCATCTTTATATGTATCGTTGTGGATGTATGCTTTAAAAGCTGCCATCTATTTGTTGAATAGGGTTCCTAGTAAGGCATTTCAAAAGACACCTTTTGAATTGTGGACAGGTAGGAAACCCAATTTGAGGCACCTGCATGCTTGGGGTTGTTAGGCAAAAATTAGAATATACAATCCTCTGGAAAAGAAATTGGATGCAGGAATAATCAATAGATATTTCCTTGGTTATCCAGAAAGATCGAAAGAGTATATGTTTTACTGTCCTACCCATAGTAGAAGGATTGTTGAAATTGGAAATACTCGGTTCATTGAGAATGGTGAAATTAATGGGAGTGAAGCTTAACTAAATGTGGAGATTAAGAAAGCTAGAGTACAAGTTCCTTTAACTAGTACTTCTACTTCAAGTATTGTTGTTCCTCATGTTGATGAAGCACACAATGATCAAGAAGATCAAATTAATGATCCCGAAGTTAACAATGAATTTGTAGTAGAACAACCACAAGAAATAGTATTAAGAATATCTCAAAGAGAGAAGAAATATGTTATTTCGGATGATTATGTGGTTTATCTACAAGAGTTAGAAAATGACTTAAGTATTGTTAATGATCCAGTTTCATTTTCAGAAGCCATAAATGGTAATAATTCTGATAAATGGTTAGATGTCATGAAAAATGAGATTAAATCAATGGCACAAAATTGTGTATGGAACCTTGTGAAATTGCCAGAAAGATGTAAGAGAGTTGGTTGTAAATGGGTTTTTAAGACTAAACGTGACTCTCATGGCAATATCAAACATTATAAGGCTAGATTGGTTGCCAAAGGTTTTACTCAAAAGGATGACATTGATTATAAGGAAACATTTTCGCATGTTTCTAATAAAGATTCTTTCAGAATCATCATGGCATTGATAGCTCATTATGATCTTGAGTTGCACTAAATTGATGTTAAAACCACTTTTCTGAATGGGAATTTAGAAGAGAATGTTTATATGGACCAACTAGTGGGGTTCATTGAAGTGGGAAAGGAACACATGGTGTGTAAACTTAAGAGGTCAATATATGGACTTAAACAGGCTTCCAGGAAATGGTATCTTGAGTTCAATGATTTTATTACGTCCTTTAAATTTAAGGAAAACATTGTTGGTCGATGTTTATATCTGAAGATCAGTGGGAGCAAGTTTATGTTTATGATTTTGTATGTTTATGATATCTTGCTTGCAACTAATGATCTTAGTCTGTTAAGTGAGACTAAAAAGTTTCTCTCTAATAACTTTAAAATGAAAGATATAGGTGAGACATACTATGTGATAGGAATAGAAATATTTTGTGATAGATCACAAGGATTGTTGGGTTTGTCTCAGAAAACATATATTATAAAGTTTTAAAGAGGTTCAGAATGGATAAATGTTCAATATCTCTCATTCTAATACAGAAAGGAGATAAATTTAGTCTCATGCAATGTCTAAAGAATGATTTGGAACGGAAACAAAATGGAGAATATTCCTTATGCATCAGTTGTTGGGAGTTTGATGTATGCTTAAACATGTACGATGCCAGATATTAGTTTTACAATTGGTATGTTTGGTAGATACTAGAGTAATTCAGGATTGGATCGTTGGAAAGCTGCAAAGAAAATCTTAAGATACTTACAAGGAACAAAGAATCACATGCTTACTTATAGGATGTTTGATCACCTTGAGGTGATTTGATATACATATTCAGATTTTGCTGGTTGTATGGATACCAAAAAGTCTACATTTGGCTATGTGTATCTTTTAGTCGGAGGAGCGATTTCATGGAAAAGTGCGAAACAGCCAGTCAGTTGCATCCACAATGGAAGATGAATTTGTGGCATGTTTTAAGGCCACAATTCAGGCTAATTGGCTAAAGAATTTTATTTCAGGACTTGAAGTTGTTGACAGTATTGTCAGGCCAATGAAAATTTATTGTGATAATCCCGCACAGTCTTCTTTTCTATAAACGACAAGTATTCCAAAGGTGTTAGACATATGAAATTGAAATACTTTGCCGTTACAGAAGAAGTTCAGAAACATAGAGTGTTGATAGAACATGTTAGCACTTAGCTTATGATTGCTGACCCCTTAACCAAAGGGTTACCGCTCAAAGTATTTATTGGTCATGTAAAGAATAAGAGCATTATGTGTACTAGTGAATGTTAAATGTTTATTAATGTCTATTTAACACTTTGAGCTCATTATTGTTCAAGTTTATGAAATAATAGGTTTTCTACTTTAGTGAATATTTTGTACATTATGAGAAGTTATTTATTTCATAAATATTTGATGGTAACCAACTTAATGGAGATTGCTTCTTCCTACACCTCTAAGTATTTCTTGAGACACCTCCAAACTTTTAGAAAAGGTCAAAATTGTCACTCATTATTACTATGCAGACCAAAATACCCTTAACCTTAACCTTAAAAACGAATAAGAATATTTTCGGAATGGGCAAATTTGGAAGCCAATTTCGGATCCGGAAATAGCTTCCAAAATTGCAAATTCCAAAAAAGGTAGTGTCATTAAAAACACTTTCGGAATAGGAAAATCTGAAAGCTATTTTTGGATCCGAAATTGGCTTCTGGATTTATCCATTCCGAAAGTATTATTTCGAAAAAAATGAATACCGGAATAGATAATTCTGGAAGTCAATTCTGGATCTAAAATAGCTTTTGGAATTGCCTATTCTGAAACTGAAGATGTCAAAAAATTATTATATTATTGCCTATTGTGAAATTACAAATTTCGAAAGTGAAGGTGTCAAAATAATTATATCATTGCCTATTCTGAAATTATATCATTGTCTATTATGAAATTATATCAAAATAATTATATGATTGCCTACTTCAGAATTATATCAAAATAATTATATCATTGTCTATTTGAAATTATATCATTGTCTCATTATATTATTGTCTATTTTGAAATTCTTAAATAGGCAATGGTATATTTATTTTGATATATTCACTTTCAAAATAAAAATTTTTAAAATAGACAATGATATAATAAGATAATTAATAATAGAATGATTTTTTTACATATTCAGTTCTGGAATAGGCAATTTCAGAAGTTATTTCTGAATTTGGAAATAGCTTCCGGAATTACTTATTCCGAAATTCATTTTTTTCAAAAAAAGTATTTCCGGAATAGGCAAATCCGAAAGTGAATTCGGGATCCGGAAATAGTTTCCAAATTTGCCTATTCTAGAAATATTTTTAATGACATCTCTTTTTTTCGGAGTAGGCAATTCTGGAAGCTATTTTCAGATCTGGAATTGGCTTATTAATTTGCCTATTCCGAAACCCCGTTTTTAAATAGTAAGGGACACAATAATCTTTTTAAACACGACAGTTTGGAAAATATTTAAAAACTTGGAGGTGCAGGAAGAAGCAATGTTTGATGGAAGTTGGTTATAGATATATTATTTTTTATGATAACTGATGGTAACCAATTTGTTAGACATTGGTTATATAAAGAAATTAGGGTTATGTCTATGTAGTATGAAAGTTGTTCACAATTAACCATCAAGAAAGTGTGTGGAGAACAAAGTGATAGAAAGAAATAGATTGGGAAATAAAGATTGAAGTGAAAGAGATAAATTGAATAAGGAAAATAAAGTCTAATTGATTAGATCTCTCATAAATTAAGATAAGTCTTTCTCACTATCCTATATTATGGGAGAATCATATATTCTAAAATTCTATAAAATAATCATGATTGATTGTTCGTAATTATGATTAAATTTACTATATATCTTATTGTTTTGTAAAATAAAATATTATTATTCCTTTATTATTTGTTTTTTATTAGGTACAATAGTATCACTTACTTCTATACAAAATTATATAAACTTAATATAATTTTATTTAATCATAACTTACGAAAGTGTATGAATGTTTATTATTCATACAGTGAAATATTCTTATATTATTATCAAATATTTATAACTTCCTCGGCGTTATATAATCATAGAACTAATAACATTTATACATTCATCACCTGCCTTAAAAAATTAAGGAACTACATCATTACTTTTCTCTTCTTCAACTAATGATAAAAAGAACTATCACACTTATTTTTTATCCTAATAAAGGATCGAGAAAATATAATACTTTATAGAAGATATATATTAGGCAAATTTTACAAAAGACTGACATTTTGACTCGTACCCAAGCTTATTCTATAATCTAAAACAAATAAACTAATCACATGGATAATGAGTTCCACAATTTTATAGAAATTAGAATTATTTAAATTGGAATTACTTTTAATTCGAAATTATTTATTTTTAAATATTAAGTTTAAATACAACAATTAAAGTTTATTGAATTTTTTATTTTTTTATTTAGATAAACTATTTCTAGCACTACTAAATAAAAAATTATTTTAATTTAAATTACTAAAATATATAATTTTTTAATATTTTTAGTGATCAACTTTATTTTTAAATTAAATTTGAGATTTTTTTTTTCAATTAACAGCTACTTGATTTTTTATCAATTAACATCAATCGATACTATTTTTAATCGATGTTGATACTTTGACTAACATTTGTCATAATTAATTTTTTACTTTGCTAGTCGAAATTATTTTATGAACAATTTCTCGATTGATGTTAGTTGAATTTTTTCCTAATAATATTGACAGAAAAAAATAACCTTAATGCGGAATGGTAATGGGTGAAATCCAAGTGAAGTACTATAATACTTATCTCCATAATTGTCTTTTTCAAAAATAAAATACATATACCCAATGCTACATTGACACAAGTAGCAATTTCATTCGGCATCCCATTACCCATTGAGCACCTATATACCTATACTCATCTATTTGCAGTTTAATTGTGTATAAAAATAAATTAATCATCAAACTTTCCGAAAAGAGTATTTTCGACATTTTAAAAATATGGGGTGCAGAAATAACTCATAGAGGTGCAGGAAGGATGCGTTTTGGTCCAGCCCACTAAGATATTGATCTTAGTTGAGATTGAATAAAAAATACCTTTGTCTAAGGCTAAGTTAATAATCACGTAACTAAAGCCTAACATAAAAAATACAAAGACAAGGGACATACATGCATGAGAAAAAGAGAGTAAATATTTTTGAAATTCTCTTTTTAAGTGAAATTTAAAATTTTATAATTTTAATTAAATTACACTTATATATTTTATAATTTTAATTTATCTTAAATTTTATATTCAAACAATATATTTTACCACCAACTATTTCAATTTAAAAAATAATTTTTTTTAAGAATTATTCCTTCAAATATATTCACTATTATATTTAACATCGAAGAACACATTTATTTCCAATAGAAAAATAAATTAAAGAAACCTATTTCGAGTCATAAATGTTGCTTTTGAAGATTCTTATAACTGTTTTGTTCAAGATATATAAAATCACTTCACTAAAACATTTTTTAACTCTATTCTAAACCTTAACTTTGATAAGAATTTTTAGCATTAAACCTTGTGCAATTGTAGATAATTTTTTGGCATAAAACATTAAGCTTAACTTTTGATAGGATGATACGATTACATGGGTTTTCTACTTAACTATTTTTGTTGTGATTTCAATTGAAGCATGAAAATACTTGTTATTTAAGTATTTGTGTAGAGAGATAAATTAAATTCTATTTGGGTTTACCCTTCAGAAGTTTACGAAAATAATACTTAAAACTATAAAGTCTGGCGGAGTATTAAAAGGTAAAATAGTTTCTTTAGGGAAGAAAACACTATAAAATCCAAGAGTAATTTTCTATTGTCATGTATTTATAATAATGTGATTTAAATATTTACTTAATATGGATTTCACAATTTTTTTATAACGCATTTAAAACAAAACTTGGTCTAAAATATTGTTGCATTGAGACGATACATAATTTTTCAAAAATATTTATACGAAGCACAATTTTATATTATTTTTATGTTTTATTCTGTGTTTTACAGAACTATACAGCTAATATATATTCTAATGCAAATAATAATTATTTCTTTAAAAAAATGTAAATAATAATTGTTTTTTCTATTTTGTATTTTACAGTAATTACACCTAACAGGTGTTTTACTTTGCGTCTTACAGGTAACAGTTATTTGTGCACAAAACTTCTCTTCAACCAAAGCCAGAATAATAATTTGTTGTTATATCTATTTATAGTTTTCTTTAGGAAAAAATTCTATTTAAACCTTATTTTTAAAATTTTTCTAGAAATAAATATTTCAAATTTTATTTTTATCTTAATTGATCCGTAAGCTTTATCATATTTATAAAAAAATACTTTAAACTTTAATTTTGTTCTAATTGAGACAAATTTCTCGAACTAGTGTAATTTTTTGTGAAATTTTTAAAATTGTTTATTTTGTTTATGTGGGTAGATCGTGGAGATATTACACCAAATCATTGTAAATAAATCGTGTTACTATTACAGGATTTAAGTTAAGATGATGTGAAATTGTGAAAAGAGAATATAATTTTAGTTAATTGAAAGAAATTGTGTAATATACCGTTTTAATTAACTAATTAATATTAATTGTAATTGATTAACAATTAATGGTCATTGGTGATTAATCTTCCACCCTTCCTCTCCTGAGTTCTTGTTTTCTTATGCTGTATTAGGTTGTACACATAAAATTAATATAATTAATTTGTGGAATTTTATTTTATTGAATATATAATTATTGAAATTAATTATCATTAAATAATTGAAATTAATGTGAAGTTAATTTGAATAGAAAAAGAGAAGTTACCTGTTGTGAAGAAAATGTAGGTAAAAGGAAGTTAAATAAAAATATAGTTTTTATATAATGAAAAATTAAATTATTTGAATTGATTAGTTTTTAAAACTTATTTATATATTTCTCCTTCTTAAAACTACTCCAGCTATCTTTTTTTTTATATAAAAAAATAACCTTTACGTAATTTTATAAAAATTTCCAAACTACTTCCTTTTTTTATTAAAAACAATCATTGCTGTAATTTAAAAAAAATAGTAAACATGGATAATATAATTCCTCAAACAAAATATATATTAAAATAGATTGTCCAACCAATTTAAAAAGTAGAATATGTATATATTACCTCAAAGTGCATAAATATTTAGTTATATATTTATTTATAATTAACTTTTGTCATAAATAAATACTAAACAAGAAACATGCATCATTTCATTACAGAGAAACCCAAAATATTATATATTTTTAAATAAATTTTTTAAAATTGGTTGTTAAAATAGATTTTTTTTCCTTCTTAAAATTACTTTCGCTCTTTTTTTTTTCTTTTACAAAAATAATCATTGCTGAAATTTAAAAAAAAAATAGTAAACATGAATGATATCCTTCCTCAACCAAAATATATATTAAAATAGGTTGTCAAACCAAAGTAGAATATCTACAATTAATTTCAATAGTTATATATTTAATAAAATTCCACGAATTAATTCTATTAATTTTATGTGTGTACAATCCAATAGAATTAAAATGGTGTACATGTACAATAACTATTTTAATTAATCAATTAATTATTTAATTAGAATGGTATATTGCACAATTTCATTCAATCTTCTCTGTTCATAATTTCATGATATGGTGCAACCTCTGCACAATTTATCCACATCTAAAATTAAAGAAAAAAAATGCACCAATTTGAGAATTTCACAAAAAAATTACACTAATTTAGAAAATTTACCTCCAATTGACCTTAAACTTTATTTTAAACATCTAAAACTTTATTATGCTTATTTTTTAAAACTTATTAATTCTCTATAAATAAATATTTTAACTGTTTGAGTTAAACCATAATAATAATTTACTAAAAATTATTAACCTCAAAGCGTTTTAAAAAATATTTATAAAAGGTTAAATAATTATAATAGAATTAAAGTTCTAGACGTCTGTTTTTTAAAAATAAAGTTTAAAGAACCATTTGAACAAAATTAAAGTTTAAGATATCTATTTTTAGATAAATAAAATTTGAGGATCAATTAAAATAAAAATTAAAGTTTTGGGTTTCTATTTATAAAAAAAAATATTAAAGTTTAGGAGGTTAATTAAATGTTCTTTTCCCTTGAAAAGTAAAGAAAAAATTATAATAAAATTAAAATTTCAGATATTTATTTCGAATAAATAAAGGTCAGGGATCAATTTGAATGAAATTAAAGGTGTCTATTTATAAATAAGATAAATTTGTTTAAGATAAAAATTGGTGATTGCTGTGTTTATTTGTAAAAGGAAAAAAGTGCTAATTTTTTTTCTCTACTCTTTAATATTATTAAATCTTTTATAACCTGTTCAGTTACAATTTGAATTTAAGTAGCACATCAAATTACAAGCATTTTTTTGTACTCTCTAAACTCATGTTAGTCATTCTCGCTAAACTCTTTATTTATTTATTTTTTCCTTATTTGTGTTATTTTATTGAACATATCAACATGAAAAATGCCAATTTTTTCAATTCATACATTTAATTTTTTTTGTCATGATTCTCACATTTAATGTTTTGATGTTTATTAAAATATTTTATCTCTTTTTTCAATTTTTAAAACAGGTAAATAAATTTAATATGTTCACTTTCCTTAGTAGGAATGATATTATACATTAACTCCAAATATAGATCACTTATGTTTGTTTTACAATGTTGATTTTTCACAGGAATGATGTAATTTTACATTAAATATACGAGAATTGATAGATTTAAAAAAATTTACTAAAATAAGTAAGAGGTTCACGATTTCATTCTTCAAAAGTTATCACCATAAAACATCTTCTATTGGCATCAGGGACGAGAACGACTTTAGTTGTGAAAAATAAATCATGCTCGTTTAGTACGACTTTGAATTGGTTTAATAAATTATGTAAACCTTTTTTCTTTCAAGATTAAGTTGTCATATGACAACTTTGATGTAAGAATAATATACAAAAGTCGTGCATTATGTGACAATTTTGGTGTATAATTTTGCATTGGAGTTATCATATCCTGTGATGACTTTAGCTGATTTTATTTTATTTTTTGTGTAAATTGAAAATTTATGGTTTAAGAAAATTGTGTAAAAAAATAATGAATGACTTAATAATTAATTTTATAAATTGTTTTAATTATTTAGAAAATTGTTTATTATAATGTAGACAAATAGATTAAATGATATGATTGGTGGTGTAACTCTTTTACTTCAAGCTTTTCAACTTCTTTATCTTCTTAATATAAATGTTTGTTTCTATTGTTATTTTCAGCTAATAACATTTGGTATATAATCTTTATTTATATTAAAAAGACTTAAACAACTCCAATTTCATATAGTTAAAAATAAAGATTATTGGCCTATTTATACTATATCAACTTTCCTATCTAACTCCTACATGCATCGCAAAAGAGTAGAGTCGAGAAGATGAACCACTACTGGTTTCCAAAATAATATGGATCAGTCAATCCAAAAAAAGTCAAAAAGATGTTTTTATTATTGTAATTAAGATCATAGTAGTGAAAGTCACCTATTTAAATAGTAAAATATCATGTTTTCCTAATTATCCAACTTTTTTTACTCCACCATTAGTCATTCTTTACAACTATAGATATTATCAACACAATCAAACATATAATATATCAAATTTTAAAATATTTGTGTAATCTAAAAATGTATTTTAGATTATGTAATAAAACATACGGAATGAATTTCAAATTTAAAAAGTATATTTAATTGTGTAATCTTAAATATTTTAGACAATTAAAAATAATTTTTTATATTTTAAATTATACAATCCAAAATATATTTTTAAGTTATATAATCGAAAAATCCTACCTATAAGCAATTTAAATTTTTTCAACACTCTAATGGAAGTACATAAAGAAATCATCGGGGTGAGAAAGAAAAGGCCTAGTTAAAGAAGACAAATACTATATAAAGGCCCAAACTGATCACTGTCCCAACTGAGGCTTGAGGCCCAAATATTAATTGATTGACGTCACGAAACCAAGAATAATATACATCAAGACCAAAAAACACACACATGTATATATATATATATATATATATATATATATATATATATATATATATATATATATATATATATATATATTAATAATACAAAGTAGCATTTGTTTAAGAGAAGGGAGAAATTCAATAAGGTTATCACCAAGGATCAGATGCTCATCCAAGTGTGAACGTTTGGGTTCCGTTTCTTAGTATTTGGAAATGGAATATTGAATTTTAAATTTAAACAATTTAGAATAAAAAGGCATCCAATATGATGTATACTTTAGAAAAGAAAAAAAAAACGTTTCGTTAGTATTGCTTTATTTTGTGGGTTAATTGAATCTCTGAAATTCTAGAAAAACGTGTATTGTGTCTAATAAATCTTACAGGAAAAACCTATCAGATAGAAAGTGTTTATATGGCAGGAATTTAAGGGTGTGAATCCTTTAAATAATTTTTTTAAAGTAAGATAGACCTGTGCTTTTTGAAAGGTCATATTAAAAAAGTTGTATGAAGTATGCAAGTTAAATTCACACCTTTAACTTTAAATTAAACCTATGCAAGTTAGTCTCATTATTTGGATTTTTTTCCCTTAGTAAGTCTAAATTCTCCCTTGTGATTCGTTGCACGTTTATAAAATGTTTCATGAACAAATTTACCAAGTGTTTCAACTTTTGAATTTTGAACCTTGATTCCTATTATTCTTTAATACTACAATATGTTGTGGGGGAATCTTTTGAGATCGACAACACCACCACCACTCTACTTACATTGTTTGGCCTTCTCTCTCTTTTAGTTGCTTCTCCTTATCATCTTTTAGACAAAGGATTTGAGAACTGCCTAACTATTCTTTTAGATTAAACTGATCGTTCTTAAATTTAGAATAGAATATGTAACAGATGATTTTTTTTTTATTATATCTAGTAGAAGAAATAAAAATATAGCTATTCTTAAATTTAAATAAATCAAATCATCATCATCACCATTGATTTATTGATTTTAGAGACAAACTTATTTAAAGAAAGGTCTTATTCATTGGTCTTTTGGATTATTTTAAATAATGTTGATCACGTGGTAGTCTTTCTAAGTATGTTTGGTACGTGAGAAATAAGGAACAAGTAAAAAGAAACAGTAAAAATCACTTTTAGTGATATATTTTTTCGTGCACGGAATAACTAAAGTCAAGGCTCGATAAAGTTTGATGAATATTAACAAGAAATGCCAGTAACGATTCTTAATACATACATCTTATTGTTTGAAGTTTATTAAATAATGTGAGATTATTACATTATAGGAGTAAAATTCATATATTTTTGTTAGCTTAAGTATTTGTTCATTAATAACAAATAATAAAGCTAATCCTTATTAGAAATGTTGTTTGTTTGGAAATTTTAGAAAGAAGCTTTCTACATCCAACTAACTAAGCCACTCCATGGAGAAAAAAATAGAAGCAACTGCAATAAATAAGACAACGAATTATAACAAATTTTTTAAGGCAGCCACTAGGCCAACCAAAACTTCATGGGAAGTCTTACGTGTTCATGTTCCATGTTATTAAAGACAACATTAGCTGGGTGAGTTAACATAAGTGTCATTGTTGGCCACTAGTTGTTGCCAACCTAAGCTCTCTTGGGACCCAATTAATGGCACGGTTAAGTACATGTTCATCAAAACTTAAAAGGAGCCACTTCTTTTGGATTAGAGAAAAATAAACGTACGTATATCACTTACACAACAGGATAAGACATGGTTTCAGGTGCACCTTTTAAGATTTCAGAACTGTTACTTGTGCTGGACTTTTATTTTAAATATAAAAGAGTGAAATAAAAAAAACTCATAAAAAAATATTCACAAATTTTATGAGTTGGACATGGAAGTGTGTGCTAATCTAAACTTTTGGTGATACTAATCTCTCTCGGACGCATTCGCTGACTCGTAAAGCATCTCATGTGCGCATGTTTCCCGTACTTGATTTTTCATCATTTTTTTCAGGCCATGATCGTGAACTTCATATTTATCTGTTTTCAGAGATTAAAAAACAGACCAAAAATGACACTCCTGCAACTCTAGAATTTGAAAATCAGAAAAACAATGGGTGTGGCTTGGCTTCTAGTTCCGACACAGTATGAACCATAACCAACTGAATTGAATTCTACGTAATTTAGCCGTCTACGTGTATATTTAACTGCCTGAGAAGTTGCAACAACTTGTGTTACTGATAAGTATATCTTATGGCAAATCAATTTGTGTCAGAGGTCACAGTGATAGATTCTGTATTAACCAACTGTGGCACATGTCAAAGTGACATGGTAAACATCTGTGCTGAAACCATTGTCTTAATGCATGGCTAGCAAACTACGCAGAGATTTTATACAGATTAAAGATATATTCTCATATAATTTTATAACATAGTATTTGAATTATTGAGAATTTATTTGTTAGTGTTAGAGATTTCACGTTCTTGAAGTAAATTTTGTAGGATTGGAACAAGATGGAAAATAATAGAAACTGTATCTCAAAGCGATTGCACCTTCATTATGCAACTCTGCGTCATTGTTCTATTGTTCTACGTTGCCTCGTAGTGTCGCATGGCGTGGCCTATGGTATTGTGTTTAATTTGTTCTACGCTCCTTCAGTTGATCGTTACCCAACGTTAATGAGATGGGTTTGTTTGGATAATGTTTGTATGGTGTTCCATCAATCATTCAGATTTCAATGCATCACTTGCTTTTCATCACATTTCAGAACACAACTTCACCAAACATGTTTTGCCGCCCTTTACTTTTCTTTTTCTTCTTTCATATTTTTCCCTTTCTTTTCGTGGACATAAATTTACGAATTAAAATGACATTTATATAATTTATTTGTCAGAAAAATGTACTGATAATACATCGACTTTACTGGAGCACAAGGTGTGCCCAAAGTCAATATCATACATTTTTCTAGTTAATTTTTTTTTTCTATCAATGGATTTCTCAACCTAGGTTTAATTCAAAATTACACCGCAAACAAACCAATCTTAAACATTTTTTATTTGTTAATTATAATAAAAATTAATTTATTGATATTATTTTAATTTGTGATCTACCTCATGTGTCTAAGCTCAAAATTAAAATTATGAGTCCCAACAACAACGGAATTATTTGATACACATATTTTTATATATTTTAGGAAAAATGAAATAAATTATAAGTTATTTTTAACACTGTGGTCCTGAGTTATAGTCTTTTCAAGAGATTATTATTCTTGTTTGAGACATAAATTCATAATCCAAATCAAGTTATAAAACATATTAAACTTCATTGATGATGTATTTACATTTCAAATTTGTATTGCGTTTTTATCATGTACTCTTTAGTTATATGTTGTTATTTTATGCTAGTTTATACTTTGATAATTTTGGGACGGTTTAACTACTCTAAATTGAGCAATATTCATTTTACAGATGAAGTAGAGAATTTCGTTTATTGATGGAAAAAAATAATTACGTATACATGTATAACAGTCATGAATATTTTATAATTTTAATACTTTAATTTTTTATCAACTAAAATTATTTATTCTACATTTACTCAAAGAATGAAATCACAATTAAAAGATAAATTGTACAACGATTATTTTAATAGTTTTTCACATCTAAAAGCAAAATAACAGTTAGAAAAACAATACCTCCAACCCCCTCAGCCCCACCCACAATATATATATATATATATATATAATACTTTTCTCAATAAAATCATTTTTAATCAAAATTATCTTAGCTAAACTTAACCAAATGAAGTATTTACACTCAACCTTGAAAAAATAGAATAAAAAATTATAATATCATAATCATGATTACTATAAAATCAAATAGAAATTAAATAATATAACTAAGCTTAATCCAATAAAATAGGTACACTTAACCTTAAAAACAGAATGTAAATATATATAACTATAAAAAAAATATAGTTTGCAGTAATTAACTTATAACTAAATAATATAATTTAAAAATTATAATATAATAAATATAATCTCTAAAAATAGTAATAATTTGTAATCAAATTTTAATGCACATTCTATATTCTCTAATATTAATTTTTATATTTAATTTTTTATTCTATTATTGTGTCTACATTTCACTAAATCGCTGGAGATACAGACACGACATATATATGTCCACACTTTTTTAATAATAAAGAATAATGAATTGAATTAAATTTTTTTGATATAACTATCATTACTAAAAGAAAACCATTAGCAAATATAAAGATTAAACATTATATTATAATATTAAAAACATAATTAAAAATTAATTTACTTCATCTAAATTGTTATAATTATAGAACACTTTTTTCATCTTTAGTCAAAATTGCTCATTATGAATAGTTTATTCATAAATATTAAAAAATATTAGTTAATAAAAATAGGTTAAATAGTCAATTATATTTCATATTTAATATAATAGGTAAAAATAAAATAAATTTATTAAAAAAATTAATTAATTTTATTTTAATTATTGAGATAATTGAGTATGTCATTGTAGTAACGATCAAGTGTGTTTATTTTTAAAGCAAAATTAATATTAATATGTAGTTAATTTTAAATAAAGTATTTTATCATTTACTTTTTGCTGCTTTGTAAATTTAATATCTGTTAGTTGTATAATTAATTTTTGTTCTTAATAAATATATTAATAATGATCACGTGTGTTTATTTTAAAAGAAAAAATAATATTAATATGTAATTAATTTTAAATAAAGTATTTTATCGTTTACTTTTTGCTGCTTTGTAAATTTAATATCTGTTAGTGGTATAATTAACTTTTTCTTTTTAATAAATATATGTGATAATTACTAAAAACATATCTTTAATTATCTCGCACTCATTACAAAAAATACATATATGAATATCATATTTTATATATATATATATATATATATATATATATATATATATATATATATATATATATATATATATATATATATATTATGCATATAAATGCTAACCAACATAGTGTCATTACTAAATATAAAATCTTATGGTGCAACATATTTAAATTTATTTTCTTATAAAGACCAAATTTAGTTGCATTAAATTATTAATATTTAATGTGCAATTTTTTTTAATTATACTTTAAATTAAAAATAAAAATAAATTATGGATATCCGTGGATACTCGCTCAGTATGTAAAAACAATTTACATATATATATTTTTTACAAATATATGATGGGTAGTAAAATAATAATGTAATGAAGTTTGTTATATGGAACAAGTAGTACGTAGAAATTACTTTTACCTACCATATTTTTTATGACAGGGTGATACAAAACATATACTTAACAAGTAAATGTACGTATGTTATATATTTAACAAAGTCTGTTACTAAGTTATATGTAATTTTCATTTAGTTTCTCATTATCTAAACTTTTGTCTACATAACGGGTTTGAACAATAATTAAGTTATGACATCTTTATTAGTATTTATTAAGACATGATGTATGTATAGTTACATGCATACCATTTATTCAGGACTACCAATCAAAGGTCAGATCTTATATACATATATACTAACACATATACATGTATATAAATGATCCATCTAGCATCCACCACCCATAAAATGCCACTAAAAGGACATATCTCAGGCAGACATCATGTCACATATTTTAACATTTATTATATACATTTAATCATGTCTTTATATAAAATATCATCAATATCATTACTTAAGTAAACTTTTGTGGCTTGAGTGACCACCTTTACAATATTAATTATCTTGTTGTTTGAGATAGACTCTTGTTGTTTGAGAGAAATATAACCTGACAACACCTTTTTTTAGATTCTCTCACACCAACAATGACTTTGTTATTCAAGTGTTATATGCTCAACACTTTAGCGACTACTCCTGTGAAAATAACCTAACAAGTTCTAGAAGACTCTTCCACTACCTTAGGTCGCTTGAGCGACTAGACAACTCTTAAGCACCCATGTGACACGTCACACACTAACACACATCAAGACATTTGTACACCATTTTTATGACACACTTAAGAGTTTAGGATCAGCGCTTGATCCACATGTCATATCACTTAATGTTTGAGTGATGTTTTCAGAAGAAAGAGAATCATCTTGATCTCTCTCGTTCAAGCTACAATTTGATTTAGTTAGTTATCACGTTAACATTCAAGCTACAATTTGATTTAGTTAGTTATCACTTTAACGATCAACATATCACTCAAGTGACTTAAGACGACTAGTGCAATTAATTAAGTGACAACACATCAACACTTCGCTCAATCAACCAACTATCCTATTTCAAACTTCACAAAATTTTCATATTTTCAACTTGTACTACCTATTTATACTATCATATTCCAACAACACATTTAATAAGCAATATATTATATAAATATTTTATTAACTTCCTCTAAGTGGATTGATGTGTGGATCTATCCAACAGCAATCCAAACAGTCCCACAGTTCAGGTAAACTCTCATAACAACCTTAGCAAAACATCCCTTCTTAATAGTAACATGACTATTGTTCTAGTTGCTGAGCTTTTTTCATTTCTCCAATACCTTACACCTTGCATTTATACCTTACATTTTCAATCGATGTATTTCAGTATCAAATTTAAATAAAACTTAGTTAATCTTATTATTAATGATATACTATTAAATCATAACTATCTAATAAAGATGTTCATAGTCGAAAATAGGTTATAGAGAGAGTTTGCTTGGATTGTGGGTTTTAATAATTGTACTAGGCTCCTGAACTGGCTTGCAACCCAATTTCTTGACAAGTGTATGTTCATTCAATTTTTATGTCATAAATGGACTACTTTCCACACCCTCATAATCTTATTTTAGGTCTAAAACTCTCCTTCCAACCTAGACGAGACAAGTATAAAACTAAATTTTGAGTAACCTAACTCAATTTATTCTTCTTATACTCCATAAAATCTTAATCTAACAAAGATTTTAAGTGTCAAAAATTTGTTTAGAGGTAAAAGAAATACAATAAAATTTTCTAAAACTAAAAGTTTTATAATAAAATTTATAAACTTCATTTTTTATTTATTTTAAAAACTTATTAAAATATTTTTGTGTTAAAAATGTAATTATTATGTCGATTGTTAAATAAATCAACAACATAATATTTAGTTAATATATTGACTTCGTTAACAATAGATATAATATGATTACATTAATATAATTATTTCTCTTATAATAACAATTCTGTTATGGTTAACATAATTCAGGCTACATTGTTTCATTTTCTTTCCTGAGTGAATACTTTATATGAATTGACATGTTACGTACACGATTCAATATATTTACAGGACATATTTTTACAATTTTAATCATAGTTTAAATTTTAAATATTTATACGTATAAATATTTCGGATGAAAATGTATAAATTTATACATATAATTTGTGCATTTTATTACAAATTTATATTTATAATTTATAATATTAACATGGACTCATGACATGGTATTGGAAGTATTTAAACTATCATAAATAATATTTTTTAGAATAAAAGCATGAAATGATAAATCCGTTTGGTACAGATTTAAAATTATGTACTAAGGAAAACATACTTGAAATCAATCTTGAGGTGAGTTAATGGGATCCTCTCTTCCAGCAATGAAGCCCCAAATCCTCTGCCAAATAAACAAAAGATAAAAGATATTTGAGTGATATTCACTAAATGTTTATTTAAATTTGTATAAAAATTAAAACATTGGGTGAAGAGGTGCATAGGATCCCACTAAGCCCTGCATGTGCTGTTGTTTATAATAACTGCACCCTAACCTCCATACACCACACGTGTTCATCTCGCACTTCAGATCATTCCTACACATTCAAAGCCAATACCCCTAAATATTAATTTATTATTTCGGTCCAAGTTTTTATTTCTGTGTGTACTATTACTTTGAAAAATGTTAATGGATATTAGGACTTTACTTCTCACAAGATTGATATACTATTTATTCAGTGTTTGTTTAATGGATCCTACTTTCTAATGCAAAATAGACAATCAACATGATCTTACTTTAATAACAGCCTTGATTCTTCGAAAGTAATTAATAATTCAAAAAGACATAACATACAGGGTATAATATAATAAGATCAGAGGAGAAAATGTTTAATATTGGAAATATGAATGTGCATGTTCAAGTTTTAGATGTCACACTCACAAACTCACCGACATAATAATAATTAGTTTCGTTATTTATTAAAAAAAATATTATTATTATATTAACTTTTAAGGAAGAGATAAAAATTAATCTGATATAATATAATTTTTAAATATTCTTTTATGATACAGGTTGAAATGGAGACAAAACACAACTCACTTACAATTTAACTCATTTTGAATCTAAGTTTGTGATAAAAGAAATTTGAAATAAAATACCTTAACACAACTCAACATGATTAACAAAATAGAACACTAACAATTTAACTCATCTTGAATCTAAGTTGATTCATCAATTCGTGATAAAAGAAATTTAAAATAAAATACCTTAACACAACTCAACATCATTAACAAAATAGAATGAGACTATATGATCCATGAATTTTAGTATTTTTTTCAAACTCTTATTTTCTCACGAGTTCTTTTTTTTATAAGTTCTTTTTCTTATAAGTTCTTTTCTTGAGCTAATAGGATTTTCAATTTCTCTCACTTCTTACCATGACCAGTTTGATTTCAAGTTCATCTTATCCAACTTCTAATCTTTTATTTTATAAAAAATTGAAAAATTGAATGTTTGTGAAGAATAATACAAAAAGGGATTCCAAGTATTAAAGATATGACATTGAATATGATTTTAATACCACATTGGATATGATGAACAAGTAAGTAAGTATTAAAATAGTCATATTATTGTAACATTAATGGCAATTGGAGTTATTCTTGATCTATGGATAAAATTTGGAACAATTTGATATGTCAATGGAAGATTGATCTTTCTACATATAAAAATAAAAAATTAATGGTTTAAAGGAATAGATATATAATTTGTTTGAAAAATATGTCAAAATAAATTTAGAATTGGCAAATGTTTCAAATTTTTAATTTTACCCTTTCATCACAAGTTCTTTCTTTTATAAGTGATTAGCAAGTCATCTTTCATGTAAGTTTATAATTTTCAAATATTCCATACAAAAACAACTTTCACTAAAAAAAACTCCAATTATTTACGAAAATTACATAGGATGAAAATCTGTATATAAAATTTGTATTATATATGAAATTTTATCTATGGATTTATATTCGTATATAAAATCAGTATTACATAGATAAATATCTACGAATTCAAATCATTATATAAAATCAACATTACATATGGATTTGCATCCAGGATATTACATACGGATTTAATCTGTATCTAAATTCATATGTAATATAATCTGTATTAGAAATCAATATTACATACAGACTTACATACGGATTTTTTTGTCCAGGATATTACATACGGATTTAATTCGTATGTAAATTCATATATAATATAATCCATATTAATTCATATACGGAATAGATTTAGTTTTGTTGGTGCATGTGGGACTTGGGTTCGAATCTCACCTAGTGCACATTGTTAATAATATTGATAATGTTAATAAAACTAACTAAAACAATAATAAAAATAATTTTAAAAAATAGATATACTAAAAATAAAAATAAAATATAAAATTGGAAAGAAAAAAAAACTGTAAATAATTTTTTTAAACAATATTACATACGGATTAACTAAAACAATAATAAATCCGTATCTAAATTACCTACGAGCATATTACATACGGATTTTCATCTGTATATAAATCCGTATGTAATCATACATACAGATTTTTAGCCATTACATATGGATTTTGTCTGTATATGTAATTTCAATTTTTTTTTTAGTGTTTATTGTTTTATTTACATCTTATATCTTAATTATAAATGAAATATTAAATTTTTTTAATAATATCTTAAAAATATATTGATTACGGACTCAACATGACTTGAATGTCTAAATTAGATTTCTATTTAGATGAAGCCAATTTTCATTTCAAATATTTTTACTTTTACAAGTCAGATGTGTTGAGTTATTAGAGAACAGATCATTACCCAAAATTATCTAATATGAAATGCATAACATTATAATCAATACAATTGCTAATGATTCTCTTTTTTATATTATATTAGTTTTGGTGTGTTAACTAAATACCATTCTTTCATTCTTTCAGATAATATTGAGATATTTATTTTAATTCAAATTTGTTTGCACCGTTTTGAATTAACATGTAACGTTATTATTACTGTATGAAATTAATTTAATATTATTTATTACTTAATTTATTTTTATTAGTTAAGATTCTTTCTTTATTGCAGATAAAGATAAAAAAAAAATATTTTAAGAAATAAATATGTTTTATTTTTTTATTTAAGACTTTAACTCTAATATCATATAATAACAAGATTCCCTTGATTTAATGTCAAATAATAATTTGTATTTTAATTTTGAATTGTATTTTTAGTTTAAGATAATTTTTACTTATATTTATTTATTTGGGTTTGAGTTTCAAGATATATGAAAAATGATTTAATTTTTTTTAATGTTATTTAAAATTATTATTTAGTATTTATGTTTGATATATATATATATATATATATATATATATATATATATATATATATATATATATTTATATTATATATATATTTATTATTTATATATATTTTTTTATTTATTTTTTTCTCAAAACCTATGGTAGGTTTAGTTATACTTTTTTTTTAAGATCATTAATAAATGAATCGTGTTAGATTGATCACTAAACAACTAGTCTGTGATGAATTAGGAGGCACGATATATATATATATATATATATATATATATATATATATATATATATATATATATTGTTTTCAGTAGTCAGTACTTTACTTGGTATCAGACTTGATGTTTGGCACTTGTGTTAAAATTTTCAGGCCTCACAATCTGAATCATAAGTCATTTTTCACAATTAGGTTATGAGAATATATACATGTGTCTCAAACAAGTATAAAACTGATCATATTTATCTTTATCATTACATAATAGTCTTCATCTGATCATATTTTTGTTTTGCTTTTTAATAATGTTATTTTTTGTATCCGACTAATATTTTGTTACAATGTAATTCGTACTATCTGATTCCAACAATCTAACTCTTCAATTCTTTTAACACTCATTCATTCATTTGTAAATTGTTTTAAAATATATTCAAAACAAAGTTTAGAGGCAACTTTGTTACTAAAATATTTTCTTACAAATAACTTGCTAGAATAAATTTTCTTATAAAATTATTGAAAACAAAAACATTGAATGATGACTATGCTGAAATTAAACCTTATCAATCCTGTGAATTGACTTGGGTCTGTATGTCCATGATGACGACCTATGACGAATATTTGGTTGGTAAAAATGATGAGAAGATGTGTCGTCACAGCATGAGATATGTTCTTATCTTTGCCTCTTCATCCTTTTGTGATTTATGGAACTCTCTTGTAGTTATTAAGAAAGTTTATTTGGATAAATTTAATCCTTAAGGGATAAATATTAGCATAATGTGTGCTTTAAGTTTAAGTTTATTTTAATAATAAGTGTATGTTAAAATGCTTATTGTATTAATAAGGTGGGTTCTTGTCTAACTGTGTATAAATAATAACAATAATACAAAATGATATGTTGACACCACAAATTCACTTATCTTTATTTAACACTCCTACTTGACACAAGTTTTCTGAATTGGTGATAAAAAAAAAAAATAAATGTGTCTCGCTAATCTTAAGTAGTCAATGTTTGTCGTCTTGCAAGGGATAAAGAGGTAACTGCAAAATGAAGCGTCAACCAAAGAGAAGGAAATAACTATTTTTGTGCATTCACTCAAGCGTCTCTGAGGAGAGAAAACAGAGAACATAAAGATGTTTCATTTAGGACTTTTACGGTGGCTTAGGGTGTTGTTTGTTGTTTCCGGCGGTCGAAGGTGTATTGTTTGTTAGATTTCATACAAGGTAAGGATTAGTGTTTTGGAAAGCCAATAAAAATTACATCTTGGTATGTTTTAGCTTGCAGGTTTTTATATCTGAAACATGTATGCCAAAGTGTTTATACTAAACTACTTTGGTCAGCATAAAAATCACTTCTTAGTGAGTTTCACACCTTACTAGGTTCAATATATGCTCTATGTATGTATGCCAATGTTGTCGTTCTCACTAAACTACTTTGCTGAGCATAAAAATCATATCTTGGTGGGTTATACACCTTTCTGGTTTCCATATGTGAGACATGTATGTATATCAATTTCCTCCTGACTGAACCACTTAGGTTAGCATAATAAAACACTTAATGCTTGGTTTTAAAATGTTGGTTTTTGTATCTGAAAAATGTATGTATGCCAAAGTGTTCGTAGTAAACCACTTTGGTCAACATAAAAAATACTTCTTTATGGGTTTCACACCTCGTTGGGTTCCATTTTTTATGTATGTATATATGTATGTCAATGTCGTCGTTCTCACTGAACCACTTTGCTGAGCATGAAAATCATATCTTAGTGGGTTTCACACCTTTTTGGTTTCCATCTATGAGACATGTATGTATGTCAATGTCCTTCTGATTGAACCACTTAGGTCAGCATAGTAAACCACTTCCAACTTGGTTTTAAAATGTTGGTTTTTGTATCTGAAAAATGTATATATGCCAAAGTATTCGTGCTAAACCACTTTGGTTAGCATAGAAATCACTTCTTTGTGGATTTGACACCTCACTGGGTTCCATCTCTACTGCATGTATGTATGTCAATGTCGTCGTTCTCAATGAACCACTTTACTGAACATAAAATTATATCCTGATGGGTTTCACACCTTTCTGGATTCCATCTTTGAGACATGTATGCATGTCAATGTCCTCGTGATTGAATCACTAAGATCAACATAGTAAACCACTTTTTGCTTGATTTTAAAATGTTGTTTTTTGTATCTAAAAAATGTGTGTATGTGAATGTCCTTCTCAGTGAACCACTTAAGTGAACAGAGTAAACCACTTCTTTATTTGTTTTATATTGATGGTTTTTATATATGGTAAATGTATGTATGTTAATGTCCTCCTGACTGAACCATGTAGGTCACCATAGTAAACCACATTCTGTTTTCGATTTAAAATGCTGGTTTTTATATCTACTAAATGTATGTATGTCAATGTCCTTCTTAGTGAACCACCTAGGTGAATAGAATAAACTACTTTTTTGTTTATTTTATATTGTTGGTTTTTGTATGTGATAAATATATGTATGTCAATGTCCTTCTGACTGAACCATGTAGGTTAGTATAATAAACCACTTCTTGCTTGGTTTTAAAATGTTGGTTTTTATATCTGCTAAATGTATGTATGTCAATGTCCCCCTCAGTGAACAACTTAGGTGAACAGAGTAAACCACTTCTTTGTTTATTCCATATTGGGTTTTTTATGTGGTAAATTTATGTATGCTAATGTCCTCCTAACTGAACCACGTAGGTCAACATAGTAAACTATTTCTTGGTTGGTTTTAGATTGCATTAGGGTTCACATTTTACAGCTATGATTGGGGTATGATGGTCATCAAATTCATGGAGCTTTGGGACGGTGTGGAAAGATTTGAAGGAAAAACTATGCCACAATAGTCCACGGTTTGTAATGTTTTGTTATTGTAACATTGATGTGGTTGGTTGATTTATGCAGTGTATAAATTGATGGGCTTCTTTTATTTTCAAGAACAAATTCAGGTATTCCGAGAAAAATTAGTTGGGAAATGAGTTATGCACGACAACAATATTCATCGAACCACAACGACAACAATATTCAAGATTAAGATAACTGACAATTCAAGTTCCTCAAATATTGTTAAGTGAAGGATTAAATATTAAGTGTACATCTTGGAACGGTAAATAATTACCTATCAAGTACTAATGCTCTTTCTTCAAACAAATGTAAAAAATGTATCTTTACTTTTTATGGACAAATGAAATCCATTCGAACTATTTTAATTTTTTATGCACAAATGAAATCATTTATAATGACGGTCTTCGAAAGGTGGATTGAATGAACCACACATGACTATATAGTAAATCACTTATATGGAGGTTGTCATATAATTACTGAAAAGGACTTGCATAATAATCTAAGTGCAGGATAAAAGGAAGGAAAATATTAAAAAAACACTTTGTACTAGAGTGAATCACAAACACAATGCGGAAAATATTAAAAAAACACTTTGTACTAGAGTGAATCACAAACACAATACACCTGAAGATCTGAATTTCTAATTTTAGTTAGAGTGTTCAAAAATTGTGTCGAATTAACCAGCAAAAAATATTCATTAAACCTTCACAATGTGGCTTTGATGTATTTCCTGCAACGACTTTAATAGTGACCTAAAATATTGAAAAAACACTTTCGTATAGATGTTCATTTAACGAGATTTGTGAGGATGGTAAGGCGAAGTTGCATAGGTTTATTATTCATATTCCTTCGGATTTAGCAAACGATGTCAACAGTAAACCTCTTTTTTATAGAGTTTAACGATACATTTATCTTGAAAGCTAGTGTAGATGGTGTTTACTCACTGCACTGGCAAATTCAATGGTTGAGTCTTGAGCAACAGCTAGTTGAAACCAAGGTTTCTTGGAGCTGGATATGGAAAATCAATTTTTTTATGGAGACTTATTCCAATATCCAACATGTAAGAGATGTGGTGCTAATATTGAAGATATTATTTATTGTATTCGCGACTGTCCAAGCATGAGTTCAATGTGGAAAAACCTGGGTTTTTACCGGCGAGTTTTTTTTTTTTTTTTTTTCAGGAGCTTTGTGGCTATAGAATGGATAAAAAGTAGTGGTATCATTTTTATGTATATTTTATAGTGGCTATGGAAGGCTCACAATCTTGTTTATTCGGAAGAGAAGGATATGTTTTGTGAGAAACTGACAAACCAGGTGAGTTGTTTTTACCAAAAATGGATAAATGCGGTTACTTCAACATCTTATAACCGTCACTGTTCTAGGAAAGTTGCATGGAGGCAAAATTTCTAGTCCTTTATGTCGTGAATGTGAATGGTAGCTCTTTTGTTAGCCAGGTCCCTTAGAAAATTGAAAGATTTAGTTAAGTTTTTTATTAATAATAAGATCAAATTAAATAATAAACTACAGCAGTAATTAAGTCTTAATATAATCAGAATCTAATTAATCAAAATTTCACAATTATAAGGATGAGTGATTATGTATTTGTTTTTTGTTATGGTTGGTTTTTGTTTCACACAGGAGTGAGTCATGCGTATGTAACGTAAGTCCTAAAAGTTTCACCTACACGGGCAACAAGGCAAACGTTGGCTCTTCATATTTTTTTAGCATAAAGAAATAAAGGTGACTAATTAATATTTTTTGTGGCAGTTGCGTTTTGAGCATGAGTCTGGTAGGTGGTACGGAGCGCGGCGTTGTTTTTCACTTTAACGTTTTTACTTTACAGGCCAGCTCTGTCCGTGCTGGGTTTGTCGTGTTGCCATGATTAATTAATGTTGTTTTTTTAAGGATAAAATCGGAGATTGAAGCAGTAAAGCTAAAATGGATCGATAGATTCAATTGGTCAAACTCATAGTTATTATAATTTAAATGTTTACAAAATAGAGGATTACGGTTTAGATTAAAAACACAGGTGATGACTGTGCACGTCTCTCTCCTTTGTCTATTTGTCACGTTCCCTCATGGGTTGGGTGACTCTGTTTCTTTGTATTGTTTCCCATTCCCCTCAGAATTTGTGGCACACATACAGTTTTCTCTTCTCTTTCTCTCCCTTCCCCCTGTTTTTATTCTCTTTCTCGTGAATTATTTCATGGGTTTTTCTTCTTAAAAAAATCTTCTCGAAAGGTTGCGGAAAAAGTATCATTTTAAAAAAAATATATTATTCCTCCCTCTTCCTCCCTTTTGGGTTGTGTTCGTGTCATAACAAAAGAGGAAGGGCGTGAGAGAGAAATCTAATCATAGCATAGGAAAAGAGGCATCAAGTGCAGCAAATTCAGACGATGAATGGGGTCACACACCTTGAACCAGATGACTCTGAGTTTGTTGAAGTTGATCCAACTGGCAGATATGGCAGAGTATACTCTCTTTCTCCCCATTTTCTTTTCTCCCTCCTATGCCTCACTTTCATGATGATTCTCCGTGTTTCTTGCAGTACAATGAAATCCTTGGAAAAGGAGCTTCAAAGACAGTGTATGCTTACAAGCTCATCTTACTTCATTAACCATCATTTTTCTCAAAGTTGGATTTTTTTTTTCTTTCAAGTTTATTATAGTTCTGATTTCCTTAGAAATCGAACTTCTCTATGTTTTTTTTGTTGAGTTTGTAGAGAAGGGCATCTGATAAATCTACTTCTTTTTCTTTGTTTGTGGTTCTTCTTCCTAATTGGTGCAGATATAGGGCATTTGATGAGTATCAAGGGATTGAAGTTGCTTGGAACCAGGTCAAGCTGTATGATTTTCTGCAAAGTCCTGAAGATCTTGAGAGGCTTTATTGTGAAATTCATCTCCTGAAAACATTGAAACACAGGAACATTATGAAATTCTACACTTCTTGGGTTGATACTGCGAATAGGAATATCAACTTCGTGACCGAAATGTTCACCTCCGGTACACTTAGACAGTAAGTTCCTTAGTTGCCACTACTATCTCGGCAACTGCATTATTTCTGTTCATCATTCATCTTTGTGCATTCTAGATCTTGTATAGTGGGATCGTTTCTTCTTCTTTCTTACTTTAGGTTGTTTTAATTGTCAAATAGGTATAGGCTTAAGCATAAGAGAGTTAACATCAGAGCAGTGAAGCATTGGTGCAGACAGATCTTGAGTGGACTTCTCTATCTTCATAGTCACGATCCGCCTGTGATCCATAGAGATCTAAAATGTGATAACATTTTTGTCAATGGAAACCAAGGGGAAGTGAAGATTGGGGATCTTGGTTTGGCAGCAATTCTCCGGAAATCTCATGCAGCTCATTGTGTAGGTATGTTTATTTAATTTCAACAATATCGTGTAGGTAGTTGCCAAGAATAGTTGATGCCAGCTCAAAATTCAATGACAATTTGTTCACCTTAGTTGATGTCTTTTGGAAATGATTTGGTAATAACAAGGATAAAGCGATTCTAGTGGGGGCTTCATCTGTGTCTCTTCTGTTTTCATAGGGACGCCCGAGTTCATGGCCCCTGAGGTATATGAAGAGGCATATAATGAGCTAGTGGACATTTATTCCTTTGGGATGTGCATACTAGAGATGGTCACATTCGAATATCCTTATAGTGAATGTACTCATCCGGCTCAAATCTATAAGAAAGTTGTTTCTGTAAGTTTGTTCCCTTTCTCTATGCCTGTTTGATAAGGGAAGTTTAATTGGTGATGAAATTTCATTAGCATTTTCTAACTCCAGGGAAAAAAGCCAGATGCTTTGTATAGAGTGAAGGATCCGGAGGTGCGACAATTTGTTGAAAAATGCTTGGCCACGGTGTCTCTTAGGCTTTCTGCAAGGGAGCTTCTAGATGATCCATTTCTTCGAATTGATGATTATGAATATGATATGAGAACTGTAGAAAATGGAGAATTGGATGAATTTGGTTCTCTCATCAGACAGCCATTCTTTGATCTTCATCGAACCTATAGTAACTACAGTAATGAATACTCAAATGGCTTTGGGTATGAAGGAGACTGGTGTCCTCATCCGGCTGAGATTGAACCAAGTGGAATTGAACTTTTTGAGTACCATGATGATGAACCCTCTGAAGATGTTGACATAAGCATCAAGGGCAAGAGGAAAGATGATGGTGGAATCTTTTTGAGACTACGAATTGCTGATAAAGAAGGTTGGTTAGCCCCTTTTACCGTGTCTTATTAAACCTGTGATTTGTATATTTCAACATAGAATTTAAGCCTAATAGTATGATTTGATTGTCACAGGTCGCATCCGGAATATTTATTTCCCTTTTGACATAGAGATGGACACAGCAATAAGTGTGGCAACTGAAATGGTTGCAGAGCTCGACATTACTGATCAGGATGTTACCAGAATAGCTGATATGATTGATGGGGAAATTGCTTCCTTGGTACCTGAATGGAGACCAGGACCAGGAATTGACGAAACTCCCCGTTTTGCAAATCAAGGTTTCTGTCACAATTGTGTGTCTAATCATACTTCTAGCGGCTCTTTTCTGGACTTTCTCTCACACAATCCAGGTGACAAGAACCTGCAACTTGAGTGTTGTAGGCATGGATGTGCTTCAATGCATGGGCGGTTTGAGGAGATTACCTTCCAATCTGAAGAGTATGACAACCATGCTAGAGGGGATCTGAACATAACAAGCCAGTTAGACAGCCTGCAGTATCAGGAGTTATGGAATCAGCAGCACGAAAGTCGTGAACTGAGTCCAGTAGAGTCTGATCAAAGCCATTCTGATGAACAATACGAACAACTAGATAAATCACTTCCAGCTAAGGATAAAGAACATTATGTTTGGGAAAACAAGGGTTCAGTCAATGCTGCAAATTCTCTAAGAAATTTATCAGGAAGTCATGACTTCTCTACTATCCGATCTGCCTATTGTGACCTAGAGGATGACTATGAGAAAGAGATCCAAAAGGAACTCAGATGGCTAAGGGCCAAGTACCAAATGGAATTAAGGGATCATAAGGACCGACAGTTTGAGCAATCTGCACACAGTACTAACAAAGAGCACAAAACAGAAAATGGCTTCTTGTCACCTTCACTGACAGAAACATTAAAAGAAGGTAACAATGGGACTCAGTTGAAACCCTTTACTAATAAGTGGCATTGTGATTCCAGTAACCACCCTCATGTCCATGAAAGCAGCCCCAATTCGGCCACCCAAAGGGACCAAAATTGTGAGGCGACGGAATCCCCTGGCAAAGGTATGGTTACTGCAAAGAGTTTTTATACTGGCTCATTGCTTCCACACTCTCTGCACAGGACAGTTTCCCTCCCAGTTGATGCTGTTGATATATAATTTTGCGAGGCAGTCATTGGATTCTTTTGTAGATTATATATAATATAAATCCCCCCATATAGAGGCTATCCTATTTCTACATCATTCCCATCTTTTTTTTTATAGGAATCTCAATTTATCAACATGGAAATCAGTAACTACTAAATCCTTTCCCCCCACAAAAGGCATCAGCATACACTCGAGTGTTTATTTGTCTAGGAACAAGAAAAACCAGATTTTGGTTACAAATGTTAGTCATCCTGAATTTGGTATTTGAGGCATGTAAAATATGAAAACTGTAGAGTCTGTAAATCTGTCCAAGTTTATTGTACCAGCCAGGTAATGAAACAAGTATTGATAGACCTTTAAGTTGTTTGCTTTATTTTTTCTTTCCTGAATAGATATGCAATAATTGAGTGTGACAACTAGGTCAAATTTACACTTAACCATGTGTTGGCGGGACCCAAAAACAAAGCGTGTGGGATATTCGTCCATTTGGCACGGCTCCAAGAGATTATACCAAAGAGCATAGTCAAAATTGGAACACCCTAATGTCCAACTCAGCTATTAATGGACAAAGCAACTAAATATGTTACATCATGATTATGGATATTGTGTAGGGTGTTGAAGTTAGTGCTAATGAGGAGAAACTGAATTAAGTATATTTATATGCATGAGCATGCTAATTGAGTTGATAAGGGATGGACCTGAAGGTAAGTTGATAAGAATCAATTATTATTTGTTTTAGACCATAAATTATTTGGCATGACAGTTCTGAGTGGGGTTGTAGAGTGGGGTGCTTTTCTGAACCTTTTGCTATGCCTCAGTGAGGCCCTTTGCTTTTTACTCAATCATAGATGATGAGGTTGTTTTCTAAAGCAATCAATTAAATGGATAGAAGAAGATAGCAAGAATAAGAGGAAGAAGGCCCACCACAAGAATCAAATTCTATGTTTATGCTAAGCAAGATAAATAATTTCTCACTAATACAAATATAGTCTCATCAATCCACTCCTGACCTCATCAGCTGACTTCTTTGTGGAAAGTTTGTAATTTTTTATTTTTGTTTGTTTTGGAATTTTCTTCATCATGAAAAGTCATATACTCGGATTAATTGTATAATAAATGTAACTTGTTAGGAAGAAAAAGAGGTAATACTATAAAGAAATAAGTTTTGAGATCTGTTTCGATTCGATAAATAAATAAAAAAAAACTTAAAATTGTCTTTATCACTGTAATAGTTATGTAAAAAGAAAACTAAGATGATAAACTAAATACATGTTTTATTTTGATAAAAAATGTCAGTCTCAACTTTTTCGTTTTCCTAACAATTAGACAGATTCACCTATAAAATTTTATATTTATTAATCAACTAAAAGTGTTATACCTAAAGTATTGAGTATATTTTTTTAATCAATTACAATTTGTCATGAATAGTGATTTTGTTATGTTATACAATAATTGACTTAAAAGTTTATAATAGCATAATTTTTATTTAATTAATAATATAAGAACTTTTACACTTGTCTGTGCATACACAATTAATTTCTTTCTTAAACAGTATTTAACTTACAAATTTTAAGCTTCTTTTCTTCTTGATTTTTTTTTTTCAAATACTTATGTGGAAACATTTTTTTCTACAATTGTGTTCGGTTCAATCTTTTATAAGAAATAGAAAATAATATATATATATATATATATATATATATATATATATATATATATATATATATATATATAATTGTATTCTAAACTAATAAATTTGAAACCTTTTAAAAATCATATAATACTTATAACATTCATTTATCACGTAAAAAAAATCATAATAGTTATGACTTTTTTGTTAGTTAAAAAAAAACTCATATCAAATACTCATGTTTATGACTAAAATACAACAAAATAATTTTCAATTTTTGAATGAAGAATGATATAAACAATCCTAATCCTATTTAAACATATAATTACATCACAATTTCATTTAATTAATTACTCATCCATTTATATTATTATATTATTAATTATAATATAATTGTTACGTAATCTTGGTACTTATTAAGTATTATTTTTCATTTTGAATCTATTATTTTCCCTATCTCACGTCAAAAAGACCCCATTAGATGGTTAAACCTATATGTGAACATAGGTGAAATACTAACTATAGATTCAATTTTGATAGTTTGTTTACAATTTACTGAAAATGAAATTTTGTATGATAATGCTAGGGTTAGGATTTACTTCTTCCAGCTTTTTTAAAAATCAGATCCTAAAAAATTATTAAAATAAAACTGTTTTATAAATAGTTTCTCAGAAAATTATTGAAAAAATAAGTTTATGATAGTAAAAAATATATAAATTAGATATTTTTACAGTTAAATATCTATAAAATAATAATAATAATCACCTTTTAATAATCTGTATTAAATAGACTTTATTCTCTATAAATTCAATAAAATTAAGTTTAGTCTTTCAATTTTACTGATCAATTCGTAATATTCTTATTTTTTTTTAAATAATCATTTATCACAATATACATCTAAACATGTCATGAATAACCTACGTTGTTAATATAACATATATATATATATATATCTATATTATTATTACAATCGCATAGTAGTGAAGGTGTCAAAACTATTTTTTAATAAGATCAATCACTTTTTGAAATAGATTTAATTGATTATCATAAACTAAAAACATATTTAATTCATAATATCATTAAGTCATCCTCTTAGTCTGTAATCTAAATCACACATATTAAACTATGAACAGAACAAACAGTAATTTTTACCATACAATGTAAAATGTTAATCTCTGATGTATTCCTTATATAGCAATTTTAAGCAAAGTCTTCATCGTCGACTACTGTCTTAATAAGTTAACCAACTAGGTTGCAGAGGACAGACAGACATGTAGAGATGGAAAAAGATGTATCCAACAAACGTAATTAGTATTGCTTTCAGTGTGACAGTGTCCCATTTTTCACAGAAGAAGAATCCGCGTCGTGTTTGTTGATACGCCATTCAATTTACTGAAATAATAGTGTGGAAGCTGCAGTGGACAAAGTCTTCAATATGATACAAGATTTTATGTTCCAAAACCTATAATTTGGTGGAACCCGCTCTGCTTCTTTCTCTTCAATCTTTTGCTTCACTTCGCACTCATTTCATTAATTACAGCAATCGTGTGCATGTATTACTGGAAATTATTCTCCAATAATTATATGTACGTACTCCAACAAATCTCTTCCACGTAAAATTTAGGTTTTCATCATCTCTTGGTTTCAACAGCTAACATTGACGCAACAAGAAGGTTCAAGAACGATTTGATTTTGATTTTAATTTTGATTATGATTTGGACTAGGATTTTCAAACGCATTCTTCACTATTTTCTTTAAAGCAAAGTATTGTTGTATCACTACACTTCAAAATAATCTCTCATATACAATACATTGCTAATGAGAAAAAAAAAGTAATATCTTTTAAGATATTATAAGATTGTTTTAATTATATATATATATATATATATATATATATATATATATATATATATATATATATATATATATATATATATAATTAGTTAAGATTGTTTTAACTAGTTCTAATTTTAGCTGTTTATTTGAATTTATTAATATTAATGTTGAGATTCATTTATCTCGCCTTTTACTCTTATCTTTTATATCTTTTATTTATGTGGTTGTCTTTTTAAAAAGCATAAATATAAAAGAGTGCAGCAATTAATATTAGATAACAGTAGTTTAATATGTATGAAGTTTCCATAAACTATGTCATACTTGTTAGTATTGGATCTTGTGTGTAACATCTATTACGATTTGGTGAAATTTGTAACAAATACTACTTAGAATCAATGTATATAACACTATATGTTATATCGATTTGCTATACGTTTAAAGTATATCAAAAAGCGTATCTTAGTAAGAATGGGAACAACTAAGATTGCAGTAATATACAGGGATTATGACTAGTAAGGTTGGTCTATGAACACATGTCCAATACCCTATGTTATAACTTTTTTTTCTTTTGTATGAGTTGAAGCACTCCTTTAAAATTTTAATTAATTTTATTCTTTAAAAATGCAAATTGAGAATAAAGTAAATTCAATAAACATGTTTATAATTTTTAGATAACATGTTGAAAACATTATGCGTGCTATATGTGGTGTAAAACAAAAACTCTCAACCACCTATTTTTTACCTGTAGGATTGTAAATTATGTTTGGAGCTTATGTAATAGATGGATTAGAGTAACTACTATATAGGAGTAATTTAATATTGGTGAAGTAAGAAACACTATAGGTAAGGGTGTTTTAGAGAGCTAATAAATGGAATTTGAAGACTTGATAGGGAATAAACTTGATCAACTAAAACTTGAAATGTAATAAATAGGTAGAAAGCCTCTTTATCGAGGGTTGTTAGGTGTAATATCTAAAGACATACTTTGTAACAAATAAAAAGATAAGCGATAGGTGTAAACAAACATGATCACAGTGTGATGAAAATCTTTTTTACATATGAGTTGAGACACCTTCACAATCTTATCTTATTTATAAAATTATTTTGTTGATAAAAAGATATTTATAATTTTCAAAAATTAATAGTTATATTTTAAATTTAAATATACATTTTAATTCTTACAGTGTTTTGATTATAATCCATGTTATATTAAAATTATTATTTCTACTTTTGTTATATGAAACTTATTAATTGTTCATGTGGTGAATAAAAAGTTAAATAATTGTTTTTCATCATATCTACTAGTGTTGTAATATATTGTTTATACTTAAATGTCTTAATCAATTTTTAAGATTTATGTTATGTTATTTATTTATTTTAAAATAGATGTCATGCACTAAGATTAATGATTTCATAATTGTTTTTAATGATACAAAACAAAACAAAATTATAGAAAAAATAATATTTTTTTTATTTTATAAAAAAACTAAAGATGTACAACATCTCATATATATATATTGGTTAATCAACGGAGTTAACTTTTTCGTACGCAAATTGATTCTTCAATTTCTTATATATTTCGTCCAAAAATGACTAACGATATTTTATTTCTTTGTTGATTTCAGATGCCATTAACTTGTTGTTAAAGTTGAACTTAGCATTTAGGTGGAAAAAGACACTAACTTGTGTTTGTTATACAGTAATTATACCTTATACATTTTCAAACTTCAAAGGATGAAAATCAAATGAATTATTTAACGCCTACGTGGTTGATAGCTCTTTTTAATTCATAAACAATACAAAAATTACAATAGCATTTGAATGGATATTAGATAGTCATAATGACGTGATAACATAGGAATCATCCCAATCACAAATAATCTCTTATTACAAAAACACACTTATATAAAAGCATAACTAAAAAAATATGATCAAATTTAACCTGATTGAATTCAAAACTTACATTTACGAATACTAAATAAAATATATTAATAATTCTGTATGTAACTTTTAGAAGAAAAAAATTACAAAATTAAAATAAAATTGTAATTTTTCTTACACACCTTTTATAACAATAAATTTATAAAGCCTCTTATATAACTTTTACGATAATAAAATTACAAATTTTCAATACAACTTTTATAAGAATAAAATTTGCAAATATTCTCATATTTAATTTTATTTTACCTATTTTTTTTATATTTAATTACATAAAAAATCAAGATAATCACTGTGATGTTTTTCATATAAAACTAGTATAAAACCATTTAAAATGATTTTTTTTATCAATTATGAAGAGAGATTTGGACTAATTTATGAGATAAAAGATTTACCTTAAACCAACTTAAAAAATAAATTTATTTTAAAAAAATTAAAATTATACTCTGTTTACTTTATTTGCTTTGCTTTTAGAAAAAATGTTTTATACTCTGTTTACTTCCTCCTATGAAAATTGTTTTGCGACGATGTCAAACTTTATTAGCGTTGTTGCTTTGCAGTTTGCCTTCACTGGTACGTCAACCTATGGGTTAGGACACGTGACTCTATTAGCTTGTGTTTTTTTTTTTAATATAAAATTCAAATTTAAAGTTGTTATTATAGAACTTTTTAAATTTTATGGTTCTTAAAAAGTCAAAGTATATACTTATTATGTAAATTTAGTTTCTCTAAAATTAATAAAAAAGCTAATACTAAAAAAATTGAAACTAAATTATTAATATATTTTACATCTATTGACTAAATTTTCCTATTTAATTTAGTTTTATAAATAATTTATATTTTTTTCTTTTTCCTAACGGATCAACGTAGGCGAACTCATTTTTAACAGAAAAAAGTCGTGATCTATTTTGTTCTCAACATCTCTATATGTCATTTGTCCTCAAATTTTTACTAATATCACTATAATTTTGAAAAAATAAAACAGAGATATATAACATATAATAACGAAAAGTATTAATTTTTTACTTAAAAGATTTTTTATATTTTGTTGAGAATTTTTTTTAACCTCCTAAAATTTATATTTGTAAAATAGATATCCTAAATTTTAGTTTTTGACTTAATTATTACTTTTCTAATTGATCCTTAAATTTTATGTTTTTGTAAAGACACCTAAATTTTATTCTACTTAGTCTTTAAATGTTTTATGAAATAGTTTTTTAACAAAAGTAAGAAAAAATTAATAAAGTATTTACATTTAATGTAAATAATTTAATTCGAATATGTTAGAAAATACTATTTACAAAAAAAATGAAAATTTCAACGTATTAATTAGGGTAATATAATTTTTAAGTATTTATTTATAAAAAAAGTAATGTGTAAGGGTCAATTACAATAAAAGTAAAATCAATAGTATTTTCTGAAACAAGATAATATTTGGTTCTATTGAGATAAAATTAAAATTTACATTCTTTATTAGCAGCAAAAAATAAATGAAATTGATGGCGTTAAATATTTATTTTGGATATATATTCATGAGCCCGCACGAAGATGGCTGGAATCGTGGCCAAATTTTGTGGACCCAAAATTAAGACGCATTCTTCCTGCCCAAGCGTAGTGTAGGATTTATTTAATTTTTTCATTAAGGGTATGATAGTCATTTTGCTGAGTCTATTGAGGTGCAAGAAAATTGCGTCTAAAATTAATCGCGGGGAAAAGAGGGGCTCAAATTGGGCCAGCCCAAGCGAAAAGGATAACTGAACTAGGGTTTTTAAAAAGGCAGGGTTAAATTCTAATCTCCTTCTCCTCCGTTGCGGTGTCGTCGAGCTCAGAAGATCAGTTTCTCCAATAGTCGGCGCTCAGCAAAAATGGCGGACAAGGCAGTGACCATCCGAACCAGGAAATTCATGACAAACAGGCTCCTCTCACGAAAACAATTCGTAAGTTTTTTTTTTTTTTTTTCAGTTCAATTTTACATATTTTTTTTATAACAAATATGCATTCTGAAAACAATTTTTTCAGTGGTGAACCTATTAGGTTGCTGTTTTCATCGGAATAATATAAATTTAATTTAATTAAATAGGTAGATAAGTTGTGCCAATGTGAAATATTCTAGTTGTGATGCGTTTTGAACAGAGAACCCTACGGTCTTATCGGTAATAATTTTGTCATGTGATTCAGGTTGTTGATGTCCTTCACCCAGGGAGGGCCAATGTTTCCAAGGTATTGTCTTTTAAGATGCTTATTTTTCCATAAGTAGACGAATGTTACATTTTTAAACTGTTATTTGTTTGAATTAGTGTTAACTCGCGTTTTGATTTATTTAATTTGTTGTGCTTGGTGTAAAGGCTGAGTTGAAGGAGAAATTGGCGAGAATGTATGATGTGAAGGACCCTAACACTGTATTTGTCTTCAAGTTCCGAACTCACTTTGGTGGTGGCAAGTCCACTGGATTTGGTTTGATCTATGATTCAGTTGACAATGCGAAGAAGTATGAGCCCAAGTACAGGCTTATCAGGGTCAGTTAACTGAACCTTTCTTCCTTGATTGTAATTTTTTCCCTTTGGGCAAATGTTATTTTATTGGTTCATCTGTTTATAAATCTTGTAGCTACCCATTTCTATTATCATTGCTTCTATTTTAACTTTCCTTATGAGTTGGTGGAAGTGGGAGTCAGTTTGAACTTGTAACTGCTGGTGGACCAAATGTACAATTGAGGGTTTTAGGGAATATAATTTTAAAAAAAGGTTAGTCCTGAAGAAATCATAAAATGCTCTTTAGTTGGGTAAGACCGCTGTAAACTGAAATGATTTTATGGTTTGCTCAGATTTTATTGTGGGTGTATATATATATATATATATATATATATAAACATTGTCCAACTATAGGTGTTTTCTCTGTTTTGTATTTGCAAATTCTAATGCTCGTATGCTTTTATTGGCGTCCTTCATATTTTGTAAGGAATGCATTTGTTCTTTCTGATTTCGTTCTGTTATTTATGTCTGGTTCTTTTTGTTTGAACAAAATCTAAAATCTCTTCTTTTGCAGAATGGACTAGATACTAAGGTAGAGAAATCAAGGAAGCAAATGAAGGAGAGAAAGAATAGAGCTAAGAAGATTCGTGGTGTAAAGAAGGTAATACAATTGTGTGTTGTTGACTACTGTTTACTGTTGTATCATTTTTTGTTATATAAAAGAATAACCTCTGGTGTATTTTTGCAGACAAAGGCTTCCGATGCTGCCAAGGCTGGAAAAAAGAAATGAGTTTTCAAACATTATGTTCTGATTTTAAGGTTCTATTGCTATTGATATTTTCTAATGGTTATTTTATTTTCCAATAGTTTCTTAGAATGAGATATTTTGCTGTTAGTGTTGATCCTACATTAATTGATGTTCAATTACAACTTGAGATCGAGAACTGGCATGATCAATTTTGAGAATTCAGTTGAACACATTGTTACATTGTTATCAAGGATTTAGTTTTGTGATAATATATTCGATGTTGGTTGCTTTGGGAAATGTCACAAAAGGATTTTAAATGCCTCAATGAAATCATTGGTTGGCTCGACTGATAGTTGTCAACCTACAGAAATATTTGAAATTGAACTGGTTTGGAGAGTAACTAACTTGAACTATTGAAGATCTTCTATGCATGTATTGGTAATTGGCATCGAATATGACTCTGCTCTACTGCACTCGCAATATCAATACGTTCCATAGATACTGTATATTTTGTGAGATCTTATGGTTATATGGTGGACATCTGTCTTTTATACGACAACAGATTATTTGGTGCTGTGATTTTGATAATTTTGGATTTTGCTTCAGCCTTCTACTAAACCCTAAACAAATTAAATTTTGATTCAGCTTTATATACCTAGTTACTCCGAGTCATTGTAATGAATCCACTACAATTAATTAGTAAAAGTAGATAAGCCAAATCGTTGTAGCTATTTCCTTCTCAAATTTGGGTTTATATACCGGTGAATAAGTGACTGGCTTGTGGACGGAAGCAATGGACTGTGTAGAATTTAATTTGATCATGTTGCTATTTTGAGATAAATGTAAATTATGAACTTAATTTATTGTGATCAATTTCCAAATTGGTTCTGAAAAAAGCGAGGGATAGCTCTTGTACTTACAATCTGCTATAAATAAAAGGATTTGATGTTTTAACTTTGTAAGTTGAACAGAAATATTTATCTTAATATCATCCCGGATGTATTCTGTTAAACTTGTTATATTTCTATAGAAGTCAACTTCTAGAATTATGAAGTTATTTATAATTTTGGTATTTGAAGCTATTTTATTAGGTATTATCTTATACTTAGAAGGATATTTTATCTGATATTATTTAATATTTGGTTAACCTATAATATGAAATTTTCTTGATGTTTTTATGCATCACTTTTGTATTTCAAATATTGAAATCGTTCACGAGGTATATCGGTCTGTTCACAGGAATTTATCTATAAATATTGATAGAAAATAAAATAAATATTAGATTTTTGGCAGAAATATCTTATATAATATATGGTAGAAGATTTTGTTTTCATGAATCATAAATTTTAGTAATCATAAATCATTACAATTACAGTTCCTAAATGTCTAATTCCTGTTTAATTTATTAGAACTATTCTAAGATTATTTATGTAAGTTTTTTAAATGAAGTGATGTATTATTGTTATTAAAATCTTTAATTTGTAGTCATATCAAATGTTTTTAATAAGAATATTATTATTAACTTTTTATCATTAAAACTTTTTATTACAACTTAAAAAGAAAGGATTATCACGTTTTCTGAAAACTTAACCAAATATCAATCCAATAAAATCAAATAGGGGAGAATAATCTTGAATCTATAATAAGTCATTTGTTGGCGCGCAAGTAATACCGAACAAACAAAATAGTAAAATAATGTTCAATTAAGTAGTAGCTAATCTGAATCTAACTACATCTATTTACAGATTGAAAACAAAGGCTAAACATTTGGAAAGATTATGAAGATTCTGAACTATAACTATGTATACCATTGTACCTAGCTTTGGGTGTTAGGTTTCATTTAATTTAAATTAAGCGACAAATTTACGATTGTCCACTCGAAAGTTCCCTCTTTTTGCTTTTTCTGGTAGTTATATTTGACACACAAAGTGAAGGCCAACATGAAAACACAAAATGTTTGCAGTTACAAAGTAATAGGGTCACAAAAACCTTGAATTTGAGGAAAAGGTAGCCTCCCAAAATAAGAAAAATAACAAATAATACTAAATTCCTTTCTACTTTATTCATGTCAAGTTAGGCTCATATACACCCATTGTATGCACGCAATCAGTTGAAATAGAACAACAGAGAGTAATCACAACAAATAGATAATGGAAAGCAATAACAATAGCTAACACCAATATCATAGAAATAAGAGAATATAGATAATGGAAACCAAATAAGAATAGCTAACTCCTACAAATAAGAGAACATATTCTCCCTTTCAAATAGGTTTGAAACTTTTACAATGTCTTAATTTACTTTTCTTACTTTTATTATGCTATATTATTTTTAAGATTTTTTCTAAGAATCTTATAAAATTTTATTTAATAATGTTGTTTACAGTTCAATCTAAAAAATTATTGTTATAAATATTTATTTAAATTAAAAACTGATTTTAACGTAAAAAATAATAATTTTTTACTTTAATAATCCATGTCTTAAACTTATTACCTTTGGAGATATCTTAAGAATAGTAGTTGTGCTATTTTGATAAAGAAACATATGTCATATATTTCTTTTGCTGTGTGTTCGGCTTTATCAAAATACTATCTGTAAATGAATGTTAGAATATCAATATGCAAAAACAGGATAAAAAATTATTACTGAATTTTGATCATTGTTATGCAAATTTTTGTAAGGAAAACAAAACATATAATCAATTATTCTCTATTTAATTCATATTTTTATTTATACGATTAATTATAATATAATTGTAATAAGTTTAATAATTATGCTATTAATATCTATTAATATGTTTTATTATATTATAAAAAATTAATAATTAAAATAATTAATAAATAAAATAAATAAATGCAATATTTTGTTAATGTATGTTTTATATTATAAATATAAATATTTAAAATAAAAAAAATAAAATAAATTAATTTAATTTAATTTTTCACATTTATAAAGTAATTTATTTTAATATATTATTATTTTAAAATATAAATTTTTTATTTAATAATATTAATGATAATTTTTATTTCAATTTAAAATTTATTTTAACTCTACTTTATATTTTAAATTTATTTATATATTAAACTATTATTTTTAAATATTTTATAAATTATTTTTTAAATATAGATAAAATTTTATTCTATCACATCAATCACACTTATTTTAAACTTTGTACTTACTTTTCAATGGATTATGTTTTAACATAATTTTTAAAGTTATAACATAACTTTGTACTTATTTTCAATGGATTATTTTTAAATATTATAACATCTCACTTTTCACATCATTTAATATTAATATATATTATTATTTTATTAATATATAATATTTTATTAATAAAAATAAGGGTCAAATGAAAGTTTTTCCTCAACAGTGGTATGAAAATTACGTTCTCCCTTTCCATTTTCTTTCTTGAATAGAAACAACTTCAATTTCTAACTTTTTTTTTTTCTTCATTTATTTCCTTTTCCTGTCACTCTTTAAACGGAAAATAAAACTCAAAATCAGTATACATTTAAATAACAAACAAATACTTTACACCCTTCAAATATTTAAATGCACCATTTTTAATATATTACGTTCTGATTGAACCTTAAGTATATAAAAACAATAGAAACAGGTCATTGATAACTACAAGGGAAAAAAAATCTTGGTCTAGCTTTTCTGCTCTTCCCTTCTTCTATGTCCTTCTTATCATCACTCTCTCAATTTTCTTGGCTTTTTCATCTGATCCCAAATGGAGAATGCTGCTACTGCTTCTAATGGTAACATCATTCATGAGTATAACTTCTTGTAGTTCTGTTTCCTTGGGCTTGAGGATGAAGTAAACAATTGTTCCTCTTCAATTAATACAACTGTTTTCAATTATGTAATGTTAAATTACCACTAAACAGATTGTGCTTTGATTATGCATTAAATTTGTGCCATAATGTGTGGTTTTATATCACTTGATTATATCTAATTCTTATTTTGTGTTCTTATAACTGTGCTGCTGCAGAGGATAGGGAAAACATGTTGGTATTAATAGCAGTTGAAGAGGCATATAAAGTGGTTGAAAGTGGGGATGGTAGGCCATTCGGGGCAGTTATTGTTCGAAATGATGAAATAGTTGCAAGCTGTCATAACATGGTTGCAAGAAACACTGATGCCACTGCCCATGCTGAGATTACTGCTATAAGAGAGGTTTAATTCACAATTTTTATTTTTTCGTCTTGAATTTTATTGTTAAAATGGCATCATGCATCATGATAAGAAGAAATTCACTTAAGATTAACTAGAAAAAGAAATTTAAGTACCCTTACGAAAGATGTGACCCTATCTGTTGGCTAAAATAGAAATATAAAATTTGCTTGCCAAGAAAAAGTGGAATTTAAATATTCAGTTAACAAAAACTGACATTTTACCCATAAAACAAAATATATTACTTTTTTCAACTTACTTTCTTCTATATAAACCATTTTGGATCATATGATATCATGTTTAGGCTTGTCGAAAGCTGAATCAAGTTCAACTTGTTGACTGCGAAATTTATGCTTCTTGTGAGCCTTGTCTAATGTGCCTTGGTGCAATTCTTTTCTCCAAATTTAAGGTGACCTCGCCACACTACTCAAAATTTTCCCTCACCACACATTTCTCTAGTTTGTATTAAATTGGTCATTCTGCTCACATTGGTACAGAGAGTGCTTTATGGAACTAAAGCAGAAGCTGCTGTGGTTATTGGATTTGATAGTAACATTGCTGATGCACTGAAGGACACTGACATTTACGAGAAGGTCAACTTGGAGATCAAAATGGCTGAAGGTAGTGTTGCTGTAATTGCAGAACAAGTATTTGAGAAGACCAAAGACAAGTTTGTTATGCCCTACTACTTGCTTAATCATCTCATTTAGTGTAAACGCAAGTTACAGTTGTTCAAGAAAACTTCAATTACAATAACTATATTCAAAGGGTGAGTTAAAGTTCAAGAAAACTTCTAACAGTCCCTTGGTTTCTTGAAGTTGTGACACAAGTCCTAAGCAAAAAAAGCATCAAAAGAAGTGTGGTAAATGATAGGAGTGTGAGAAAAGAATATAAATGGATGAATATTAAAAGAAAAGGATTTTAAATTACTAAAGTGAAATTGTAAATGACAGTGTGATGCAAAACACAAACACAGCAAACACCATTCCAAAATCATCTCTTAGTATATTTCCATTTTAAGCAATTGTTTCTGGGACATGACATGAACTCATAATGGGAAGTTACTGTTCCACCTGTCTTTTGCCAACCTTCATGTTTTCGCCTAACTATTTCTCCCAAAATACCTAATTTCAAAAGAAGAAAAATAGAAGACTCAACCCAGTGTAACCTAACCCTATAGGTCGTTCAGCCCCAAATGGAACTCAGAAACTCTTTTAGTTTGCAAAATTGTGTCAAATCTATAGGTTTATATATACACACATTAAATTTAAATTAATTTCATCTCAAATTATTTATTTTTTCAAATTAGATAAAATTTTAAATTTATTAAATTTTAATTTCTTAAAAAATAATTTAAATACTATAAAATAAAAACTATTTTAATGCTAAATAATATTTAATTATTTAAAATTTTTAGTATTGTTTTTCCTTGTATATTGATAGAAATATTTTGCCAAAATTTGCTAATACTTTTTAGTTGGCGTCGATGGAAACTATTTTTTTATGTTGAATATATTAATTATTTTGGTGACAAAAATTAGGATTATTTTCCAAAACTTTTTGTATCAATTTTATTTGTCAACTTTTTACCAATGTGATCTGAAAAATCATCTTGCTTATATATTGGTCAAATGAAATTCTAGTTAAGGTAATCGAAATTTTTTCTGATTTATACTAAAATAAATTGACCAACTTTAAACAAAAGTTAGTATTGAAGATAGAGAGGAGAAATAGTCTATAAGAAACCTCAAACTTTAATTAATGTTAAATTAAAAATAATTTCAAAAGTTAATGGGTAAAAAAATCACAAGTCTAATTAATTAAAAATGACATTCAGATAAATTGAAAATAATCACATTTGACATTAATTGAAAATGTTGATGCTGATAAAAAATTATGACTAATGGCAGTGAAGAAAAAATATTAATCTATATCAATAAAAAAAAGTAAACTTTAAAATTATAATCAAAATGGTCAACTTTAAAATTATAATCAAAATGATCAACTTTGATATTAATACTTGCTTTTCTAAGGAAGAGTGAAAAGAAAAAATAAATAAATAAATGAAGAGAAAAGGTGTGAGAGTGAAGTGAGGTTATTTGAACTCTGAAAAAACAAGATGAAGAATGAGTTGACAGATGTGTGTGAAGTAATAGAATTTTTTTTTATATATTTGAAAATAATTATTATGTAAAATTTTAAAAATAATTTGATACAAAAATAATTTAAAATGTAAATTAGAGTTAAAATAAATTTTAAATTAAAGTGAAAAATATTATTGAATCTTAATAAATAAAGATATTATATTTAAAATAATAATATATTAAATAATTTACTTTATAAGATATGAAAATTTAAGTTAATTATTTGTTACTATTAGTTAATATGAAAACAAAATAAAAACATCTTATGAATCTTTCCATAATGGATTAAGGGTGTCTTAAATATGCTTGTACATTGTTTTACATTCTCTTTCTGATTCTTAAAAGTCAAGCGACTTTCCACTTCTTTATATTAGTCTTGCATGGATTAAGTTAATTTTTTATACTATTATAAATTTCTATATCTCTTTTTTAAAAAATAAATAATATATAAACAAGATCTTCTTATCATAAAAAGATTTCAATTTTTTAACAAAAATAAAATTGCTTTCTAAAAAAGTTCCATCGAAACTTCCTGGGAAAATATGAGTACTGTATTGTGTAACTTTTTACAATTTTCTTCTACCCATAAATTTTAAAATAAATTATATATTAAAATAGTATTTTATATTTCAAATAAAAAATATAAAACTTTAAAATTTTCAATAGGTCATGAATATTTAATAAAGATTTAAGTAAAAATATCTAAATTTATCAAAAACTTAAAACTTAATTAAACTTATTAAAATCCTTAACAAATTAAAATAAAGTGATCATTTGTAACAGAAGCAAAATAATTGTGAAATAATAAAAACGAAAAATAGAAAAGAATAAGAAAAACTAAAATGATACGAAAGGAAACCAAAAAGAAAAAGACAAAGAAAGAAAGAAAAGAGGAACAGGAGAAAAAAAAAAAAAAAAAAGGGTGGAAGGTGTGCAATGGATCCATCCAGAGAAACAAATTTGGATTGCGTGTAAGGTTTCTGTTGGGTGATTCCAAAAACAGATGGGATGATAAAACTACTTATATAGTCCTTTCCTTTCTTCTCCCTTCTCTTCTTTCTTCTCTCTTCTCTTCCTTTTTTTTCTATATTCCCTCCTTTTCCTCTCCTTCTTCAGATCCCAATACCATCATGGACAACGCTACTTCTGCTCCTACTGCCGCCGCTGCCAATGGTAACATTCTTCATCATTTTTCCCTTTTGCTTCTACTTCTGTTTTCCTAATTATGCTTAATAATTAAAAGACACCCAACAGATCCTCTTTTTCACTGGGGATAAAATAAAACCTGATTCAGTGTTTACATTAATCAGGGAAGCTGCTTTCTATAACCTAAAAGCCAGGAACAGGACTTCACCAACTTCAAAAAACAATCCAATTTTTCTAATCCAAATTCCAAACGAGTTCAATTCAGTTAATAGGAGAGATAGGGTGCATGCATAAGCTGAAATATTCTTTAAAAAAAAAAATTGACCCCAAAGTGGCGTTATTAATTTGTAATTTTTGAAGTATACTCAGATTTAGCTACTGAGGGGGAGTCACGGGCTTGTCACTTTATGTGTGTGCTTTATAAAATAATGTCTGAACAAATGAGTATTTGTTTTCCAAATCAGTTTTCTTCCTCACCTTTTTCTTCAGTAGCTGTCAATTGTAAAGTCCATTTTTCTTATTAGACATGACAGATTTTAGTATAATAATGCTCTTTGTTGATTTTGCTTCTATAGCTGGAAGGATCTGACTGTTTCGTACTGCTTCTTTTTTATATATAGTGTTGGAAGTCAAAGATGAAACCATTTCTGTTGCTTCGGCATTTCCTGGTCATCAAGAAGGTATGATTTTAACTGTTTCAGATGCTACTCACCAGTTCCCTTCTGTTTTTTTTTTTTTTTTTTTTTATAATTTTTTTTTTTTTTTTTTTTTTCAAATATTATTTTCTCTTGGTATACCAGCTGTACAGGATAGAGACCACAAGTTCCTAACAAAGGCAGTTGAAGAAGCATATAAGGGTGTTGAATGTGGCGATGGAGGTCCTTTTGGTGCTGTTGTTGTTCGAAATGATGAAATAGTTGTAAGCTGTCATAACATGGTTTTAAGAAACACTGATCCAACTGCTCATGCTGAGGTCACTGCTATAAGAGAGGTCTCTTATTCTTTCCATTAAAATTTTTCTTCTTGATCTTTGAAATCTGAAGTCTATAGCATGAATCAAGAGTGATGGATGAAACAAAGATCTAGGAATTTTTTATATCAGTATGAGGAGGAATTAAGTGAGGGATTGATAGTACTATTCCTGAAGTTATTCAGTCAGATTGACCTTTTTCCTTGCCATTCCTAAGTTCATTATTAAGTGTGCCAAAAAATTGTTTCAAATGGCATCATTTTATCTGGATCTGTATAATCTGGCGTGTTAAACAGATAAAGTTATAAGTGTTTCCCAATAAAAGTATCAAAACAAATAACTTGTAGTTTGAACTTTCTTTAATCTTATATTGCAATAATCTATCCGTGGCCCTAACTGTCATAGACATACTTGGATCTCAACTCTTGGGAGTTTTGAAAAAAACACCATTTGATACCTTGTTCAAGTTGCTGAGAGTTTACGTTGTTTGCTACGACTTTTAACTCCTTGACCAAGGGTTTCGATGGAATTTTTTTTAAGGACTCTTATGAGAGAAAAAAACGTTAAAGAAAATGATATCAACTTCTCCATAACTGAAAAATAGTTTATGCATGAACTAATTTCTAAGTTATTTTCTGTTAGCTTCTCCAAAATCTGATTTTTAACTTATACATAAGTTAATTTTAGGTTGTAGTAAATTAATTCCATTTTTCTTCTTATTTTTTTCTCCTAAAAGTGTTCATTAAGAAGTTTCCTCCAAATAAACTCCGTATCGCTTATCTACTTATTTTCTTAATATACATCATTTAGGACCTCGTGTTATAACTGGATATCATCTGTAGGCTTGTCAAAAGCTGAATCAAATTGAGCTTGCTGACTGTGAAATCTATGCTTCTTGTGAGCCTTGTCCAATGTGCTTTGGTGCAATTCATCTTTCAAGAATTAAGGTGAGCCAGCTACTTCATTCATATTTTCCTCTCACCACATGTTTCTGTAGTTTTTATTAAAATGATCGCATTGTTCATTCTGTTCGCATCAAAAGAGATTGGTTTACGGAGCTAAAGCAGAAGCTGCAATAGCAATTGGATTTGATGATTTCATTGCCGATGCGCTGAGGGGCACGGGTTTTTATCAGAAAGCCCAGTTAGAGATAAAAAAGGCTGATGGTAGCGGTGCTGTTATTGCAGAACAAGTATTTGAGAAGACAAAAGAGAAGTTTACTCTGTACTGATTTGCTTTAGTCTTCTAATTAAAAGTGAACACAAGATACAATTGTTCAGGAAAAATTCAATTTCTTACTATAACTACATTCATAAATTCAAGCAATACAAAGTTTACATAATGAAGGCATTCATTAGTTCATATTTGTTGCTTAAAGGCATTGCAGATGGCCATTGATATGTTAAATTTATGAATGATCTGTTTGCCTAAGGCACTGCAATTGATTCTACATATGTTAACTTTATGAATGACGTGTGATTGTTGGAGGGTGACGAGGTAATTGGGCTTATAATGCACTAAATTTACAAATGACAACCCTATCATGCACAAAAATCTAAGCTTGTAATCCACATATTTCACAGATACATATAATTAAATTTCTTGTTTACCACAAAACATTACAGAATTGCTAGAGCTATTACTGGTCATTGAAGTTGTTAGTGTTGGATACAGCACAAGCTGTTTCTGCACATCTGGGAGAAGTTTTAATATATAAGTCATCTTCATCTAGATCGCAATTCCTCCAATCTAGCCTTGATCTGATCCTGCAACAACTCCAACCGCTTCAAATACACCTCCAGTTCCAAAACCCCTCGTTTTCTCCATTGCTCATGGTCCACCTCCTCAGGACATAGCGGCAATGGGATTGGCACCAACTCAGGAGGTGGCTGTTGGGGTGCTTCATCCAACACTTCCTTCAGCAAGGGGGAGAAACAGGACCTCATGGTCTCCTCAATGAAGCCCTGTAAGCTACCACCATTGTTCTGCTCATTTGTTCTGTTCACATCTTCTGCATCATCATGTAGCCGCAACCGCTTTGGCACTCTCTCGTCTATTTCTTCACTGTTGTCAAGCTGATCAATCTTCACCTTAACGTTGCCACCAAGGTAACGACTTTCAGGAGTGCGTCCTGACGCACCCTCCAAAGAATCTTGGTCTAACAGATTATCGGTGTCATTGCCCCAGATCTTGTGTGAAATTTCGAAAATGGCCTGTTCCTGGGGGTTCCGAAAGGGAACCTCTTTGTCCCTGCCTTTGTCCAAAGCCAATTTGTGTTTCCTCTTTAGTCTACGCAGCTTCTCAACAAGCTGATTCCTGTTGAAATCGACGTTCAGTTTGGGCCTCACGTGATCATACAACGAGGCTACGTCGTTTTGGAGGGTGGTGCTTGCCCTCCCATCCTGCTTCATGTAATCAAGGTATCCCTTAAGCAGTTGCTCCTCGTCCTGTTTCGTCCACAGCCTCTGATATTGTCTCACATACTTGTTTGTGGGGCACTGCCCTTTGGAGCGTGTTACTAATGTGGTGGCAGTGGTGGTGGCGCCGGGGACCGTGCTTCTTTCATCGTCGGCCGGGAAGGCCACCGTGACGGCAGGGGAGGCAGTGGGAACGGCGAGAGCAACGGGAATGGTGTCATCCACATCGCATGAGCTAAAATATTGGTCGTTGTGGTCATCTTGTATATTGAAGTTTTGGTGGTTTTCATGGTTAGTGTGATCATGAGTGTTAATGTCAAGGTTTTGTTCTTCTTCGGAAGAAGAGGAGGAAGAGGAAGGGGACAAGAACCAAGAAACCAACGGGGAAAGCATTTTTGAGGAGACACCACACTTCCTTTTTGCGAATATTAGAGTATGAAGGTAGCCGTTGGTTCGTTCATGGCACATGTGCATTTGCTATCAATAGAATGCATGTCTATAACCTCCACACTAATAAGAGGACAAATATCTTCCTGTATATTCGCGTCCGTATAATCCGAATTCAGCTGAAAAAAAAAAATACATGATCAGTTTGACATGCTTGTTTTTTTAAGTAAAAAGAAGTTGGTTGTTTTAACTAAAGCAAAAACTTATGTTATTTATTACCTTTTCTAACAAAAATTCAATAAAACTTGTGTTAACTAGATTATGTGTTTCTATAAAATTAGTTTCCTTTAGAATTTCTGCATGTTTTTATTTGAGAAATTTTATCCCTCTCTAAATTTTTACAAAAAACATATAATGGAAAGGGATAATTATAATTATGCATTGACTTTCTCCCTCACTTTCCTTCTTTTTCTTTTCCTTTTCAATTACATCAATTATCATATTTGTTATTTCTTTTTCAATTACACCACTTATCTTTTATTTTTCTACCTACATAAACCTAAAATGGGACGTGTGCTTATCCGTGACCAATAAAACGCGTGATAAAAATACTGTAGAAAATCACATGATTAATAATATATACTAATTAAGAGTTACAATGTGAGTGTAGATATAAATATACTACAAAAATGGAAATTCACTAAAGCTTTTTGGAAAGACAATGAACAATGACCAAAGAAACTACTTTTGGGGTAAGTTATGATGACATTTTTCCACACCTTTTTGCAACATATGGTGAGAAGTGGAAAAGGGTATGCACAAAACTAACATGGGACTTCACACGAGGCAAGTATTATTGTTGAAAAGATTGCAAACTTAAATTCAAGAATTGTGTTCGATTACTATATTTGCATACAAGGATTCCTTATTCTTTCATCATGGCTTCAATTCTATTGTAGGATTCTTTGAAGAAATAATACACATAAAGACTATATGTTTCGTGGGATCCTAATTATATATTGATCACTATCATAAGACGACTAGAACACCTCCATGTTGGTGTCCTTGGTGTAGGTATTCAACAATACTATTGAGCAAATAAACCATAACTTAATTGGAGATTTGTCTCAATTGTTGACACCAACCATTATTGTTCAGGTTCACATGAAGTTTAAGCATGTATATGACTTGAGTTTAGCTTCTATAGGCACCTCATAATATAGTCTTCTAGTTTGAGTGTGTTGAAACTCCATGTCATAGTATTGTTGATCATTTATGAGAGGTCACTCACATTAGTTAGTCAAATCGATGTGAGTTGTATGTTGGTGATGATCTAACTTAAATCATATTTAGTGATCATTGATACAGTTTATGAAAGAGATAAAGTTAATAATTATTTTAACTATTTTAAGATTTTAAATTAATTATCCAAGGAGCAAAGGATTAATGTGTAATGTTCTTGAAGTTCCTATCCATACAAAAATCAACAAATAAACAAGAATAAACCTAAAGATACATTAAAATATGATTCCTAAAATCAAGGAGAGATGTTCACCTTAATGCTTATTCATTATAATAAATCAATCACAATAAGTATATATATTTATATTTTTGTATTTAGTTATTATCATGACCAAGTTGTAAATTATATAAACATCAAGAAAATAAATAGTTAAAATGTATTTACATGGTTTAGACCTATAATTGAGGTATATTTAGAAATTATTTTCATTATTTTTGAATTTTAAATTAATTATTTAACGAGCAAGAGACTCTTAATATTTGTGGTTTCTTGAAGCTCCAGCCTATATAAAAAAATATAGAAATAAACATGAATAAACTTAAAAATACAGTAAAAAAATATTTTTATAGCCAAGGAAAAATGTTTACATTGCTACTTATTTGTGTTAATAAGTCAATTATAATAAATAGGTATTTATATTATTATTGTATTCAACTATTATTTTTTGAAAAAAGTTGTAAATTATACAAACATTATAAGCAATTTATAGTTATTTTTTGTTTATTTTATCATCATAATAATGACATAAAAAATATAGTAAATGAGTATGTATTTTTCATTTTTTTAATTACATTTTCTAATTATTGGTTTTCAACTACATTAATATTTTGCTATCTTTAACTAGTGTTTTCAAGGCATGTGATACATTGGATGGAAAATATGTAAGCGAAAGTTATAACACATCATGAATGAATTATGATGAATGTAACTAATTTCTTTTATCAATGAGATCTTAAATTTAATGGATATTTGTTTTAAGGAATTAGTTAACAAAATACTTGACTTTAGTGTAATAAAAAACCTGGATATTATGAATGTGACTAATATGTCATATTGGATATAACTAACTTGTAGGAAATAATAGAAATTCTTAAAAACCAGGTAAGATAATTTTTATTATCACTTTAAGAGTTTATATATACTATATTATAATATATTCATAATTTATTTTATGTTGTAAGTATGTAGAAAAAAAATTATTGTCTATGGAGACAATAAAAAATATTAGAAATAAATGGAAATTTAAAAAAACATGTAATATTATAATGGTATTAGACAATTTAAAATGTTTCAAGTATAGAGAATGTAAGTATCTTTTTTTTTATTGTTTGTTTCAAATTTTAAATTATATTTTACTTGACATAAGTTTTTTAAATAACAAGTTGAAAATACTCCAAAAATAGATAACACGTTATAAACAAATTATCTTTTATTTAGTTATAACAATAATTAATATAAAAAATTGACATTAAATTTGAGAACTAGATACAATATATTTGATCATTAGTTATGCTAATAATTAATTTTTGAATATACAATGCTAAATGTAGAAAGTGTGTACTTCGAATGTATGTTCGTAATAATATTGAAACGTTTAATATTTAACAAATATTCTATATTAATTCAATTTAGAATCTCTATACGAGCACAGGTAAATATTACTTCATATATACTTATCTTCCCATTTTTTCCCATTCTTTTATATTTTCAGCAACTTTTTTTTTTTTTTTTTTTTTTTTTTTCTCCTTTT
>Ga0209700_101130_pt1 | contig 54092 bp, 24 predicted proteins | sample SiratroredBW_FD_187528 | JGI IMG/M metagenome (GOLD analysis project Ga0209700, IMG submission 187528) | Root nodule microbial communities of legume samples collected from California, USA - Siratro red BW (SPAdes) (version 2) | ecosystem: Host-associated > Plants > Roots > Nodule | place: USA...
GTGGAGGGAATTGGGATAGGGGGCAAAAACTGTGGTATAGACTCTCTTCTCTCTGGACCCAAACTCGTCATTCTCTTTTACCTCTTACGTCATTCTGATATTCTATTCCCTTCTATTATTCCAGGTGCTTGCAGGCCGGTATACGAGCTTGAGACAGTCATTTCCATAATTACTATAAGCTTTTCCATTTAGTAGCTATTGTTTTATGCTCCCGTAGCACTGTTAATTGTAATTGAACGCTGTTAGTAGTATTAATACGATTCCACAATATTTACCCCTTATCAGAAACTTGTTAATATATTTTAAGAGATATGTCTCACGTATCCTAATGAAGATTTTGACATAGTAGATCAAACTTGTGTATTATTAAATGCTAAATTTGGTGTTGGTAGTACAAGAAAGAATGTACAATATGAAAAGTACTTTAACATAAAAAGTTTATCACTATAGAAAATGATGCTAACTAAAAGGTTATCAACCGTTATTACACCTCTTACATGTAAACAAAAGATTTGTCAACGAGTTTCAACCGTCTTCTTTTAAGATATCTCTAAATAGAAGTCTCGTTATGATATAAACATTAATGATCTTATATAAACTCACAACATGTTTTACAAGTACTATTGCTTCTTAAGCCTCTAAGTGTTATATTAGTAGATTTGTCTTATAAATGAAAAAAATATATGTTATCTTTGAAATTCTTCATTTATGAAGTTTAGTATCCATAATAATAATAAATATTTTTGAGAAAAAGCTTTATTTACTATGTTATAAAAAATGTTATTACTCACTTAAAAATATGTTTTCAAATTATGTTGGAACAATAAATACACTAAAAATAAATATTTTTAATACCTAATACGAGATATCCAATTTTTTTTTATCCAAAACTTGTTTTAAAAATTCATTTTTATTTATGCACGTCAAGTAAAAAAAAACACATTTTAGAGTCTTATAAACAATATGCCCCTTAAATTAAAACTATAGTAAAAGAATATTAAAAGTTTAAAAAGAGAATAGTCAATAGTATTTCAAATATTAGATACTGAATTTCATGTATAATACTCATAATTTAATTTACTAAATATACAAAAATTAGTAAATAATATTTAGTTATCTATTGTAATTATTGTATATTTTTATTATATATCTGTTTTTATTTAGTAATATTCTGAGATATGATGGGTTATATTAGGTAGGTATTGATTGTATTAGTGGATCTTGAATGGATTTGAACGTATCTATAAGAGAAAGTTTAAGAAAATATTGGTGTATACATTTTAATCAATCTTCTGAGAAATAAAGTTGTGGGGTATTTTGTCATGATATCAGAGTCATACTCATATACACCCAACATATTGAATCATGGTTGAAGAACCCAATGATGGTAACCGTCAACGGAGAACTATCTCACCTTACGACATAACCACTCTTGACAATCATGGTCTCTTGGTTACGTAGGTACAATTGAAAAGTGAAAAATATGATGAATGGGCTCGTTCGGTAAGAACGACTTTGAGGGCGAGGAAGAAATTTGGCTTTATTGATGGGTCAATCAAGAAGTCGATGGATGACTCAACAGATATTGAAGATTGGTGGACCATTAATTCCTTATTAGTGTCCTGGATTCGCAACACCATTGAATCATCTCTCTGTTAAACGATCTCACATGTTGAGATCGCACAGGACTTATGGAATGATATTCGTGATCGATTTTCATTGGTCAATGGACCAAGAATTTAGCAAATCAAATCAAATCTTGTTGAGTGCAGACAAAAAGGAATGAGCATTGTCAATTACTACAAAAAGCTTAAACAATTGTGGGATGCATTAGCAAATTATGATCAGCCGCCAACTTGTAAATGCGGAGGATTCACATGTGATCTTGGATCGATTCTTAACACGAAACGAGAAGAGAAAATAGTACATACCTTTCTTATGGGGTTAGATGACATAATATATGACATTATTCGTTCTAATATTTTGGCACACGATCCGTTGCTGAATCTAAACAAAGTTTACTCGATTCTAATTCAAAAAGAACAAGTACAGACTATGGCATGTGGGAAAGAAGACAGATGAGAGGTAATGGCTTTTACTATTCGTGGCAGAGTGGATGGGAAAGACAAAACAATGATTTGTTCCTATTACAAACGTAGTGGACATAATGCAAATTCTTGCTTTGTACTCATTAGATACCCCGAGTGGAGGGGTGATAAACTGACTGACAGAAAGAATGAAGGTCGTGGTAGGGGATCGCAATCCACGCTGCAGCATGGAAAAGACAAAACAATGATTTGCTCCCATTGCAAACGTAGTGGGCATGACACAAATTCTTGCTTTGGACTCATTGGATATCCCGAGTGGTGGGGTGATAGACTGCGCACTGACAGAAAAAATGGAGGTCGTGGTAGGGGATCGCAATCCTCGCTGCAGGAAAAAAAAAGGGTTAGGCCGAGACTGTGGTTCTGTGCGGGTCAATGCAGGCCAGACCATACCTGGAAGCTCAACCATAGGAACTACATCCGATGGGAATGACGTGGAATCTCTTGGGCTAAGCCCTGAACAACTCTAGGCATTAATGAAATTGCTAAAAGATCAAAATAATCATCCAACTGAGAAGATGACAGGGAAACCGCGTATTACGACTTTGAAAGTTGACAAAGGGGTGTCTTTAGATCTTTGGCATCAACGATTGGGACATCCATCTATGCAAGCTACCAAGATAGTTTCAGGTGTAGACCTTAAGAAAGATACTGAAAATTTGAATAAATGTTGTGATGTTTGTCAAAGAGCAAAACAATGGAAAATAAATTTCTCGTAAGTGATTTTAAATTAAACTAATACACCATGATTTATGGGGCCTCAATAGAAATGTCTCTTCATGTGGAGCATCCTATTTTTTTACTATCGTTGATGATTACTCTAAAGTTGTGTGGATTTATTTACTGATTGATAAGAAAGAGGTGGTACTTTGAAAATATTTTTTCTTCATGGTGGACCGTCAGTTTAATAAACAAGTGAAAAATATAAGGACTGACAATGGAACGGAATTTGCTTGCATGAAAAATTATTTTCTTGAAAGTGAAATAATTTTTCAAACATTTTGTACGGGGACACCACAACAAAATGGACGTGTTGAACGTAGGCATCAATATATATTAAATATAGCTCGAGCTTTGAGATTTCAGGGATGTTTACCTATCAATTTTTGGGGATAATGTATTCTCATGGCTGGTTACTTGATAAATAGAACCCCTTCCTTAGTTTTGAATGGAAAGACTCCTTATAGAATGCTTTATGGTTGTGATCCTACCTATGATCATTTACCAGTTTTTGGATCATTATGTTATGCTCATAAACAAGGAAGGTTTCCCGAAGTATGAGATGTATTTTTGTTGGATATCCATATGGGAGAAAGAGATGGCATTTGTATGATATAGAAACCAATGAATTTTTTGTCTCACGAGATGTCAAGTTCTCATAAACAGATTTTCCTTTTGCTTATTGTCACAGACAGAAAATACCATTAGTTTTTTTGCATGATTATGTTACTCATACAATACGGAATTTGAGTTCATTTCCACTAACACCTAAACTGCAACATTCCTCATAATCCAGATTTTCATGATTGAACTAAGCACATTGAAGTAGATTGTCATTTTGTTCGTGATGCCTTTATTATCAGAGATATTCGTCCCAGTTTTGTTCCCACCAACAATCAACTTGCAGATATTTTTACCAAAGCATTGGAAAAACAAAAGTATTTTTTCTTACTTCACAAGTTGAGCATTCGAGATCTTCACGCTCCAACTTGAAAGAGGTATTATGATTATTGTATATCTTTATTATATATATGTTTTTATTTAGTAATATTCTATGAGATATGATGGGTTATATTGGGTAAGTATTGATTGTATTAGCAGATCTTGAACAAATTTGAACGGATCTATAGGAGAAAGTTTAGGGAAACATTGATGTATATATTTTAATCTTCTGAGAAATAAAGTTGTGGGTATTTTGTCATAATCATTTATAGATTCTATATATAATACAAAAATAGATGATAAAATAAAACTGTTATTAAAAAAATAAATGATGTTAAAATGTTTTATCTAAAACTAATATAATTATTTTTATAAAGACTACAAAAGAACAATATATATAATTATTATTTCAAATAATAGTATAAAAGAAGAGAAGAAATTTTGGATACATTTTTTTCAAACATGTATATACTTAAATTTTACCTCACCACGACTATAATGTATATATAATTCAAATAATAAAATAGAAAAGAGTGTGAAAACAAAATATAAGTTGCTCTAAAGTAATTGTTCACCTCTTTTATAAATAAATAGTTCCTTATATAATTTTTTAGGTAAAAGTATTAAAATGGTATAATTTTTATCTGTATCTATGTATTAATTTTTTTATCAAAATGTAAACTGTGTAGGATGAAATGGTATGACAATAACACAATTTCTTAAATGGAGCTAAAATCGTAATTACATTTGACGACTTTAAAGTGGAAAAACAAATTGTAACACGATTTCACCTAACATATTTGAAATTTAAAAAATTAAATTAAGTACTTATATATTTTTTTAGGTAAAAAGTATTAAAATGGTATAATTTTTATCTGTATCTACGTATTAATTTCTTTTATCAAAATAAGTAAATTGTGTAAGATGAAATGGTATGACAATAACACAATTTCTTAAATGGAGCTAAAATCATAATTACGTCTAACGACTTTAATGTGGGAAAATAAATTGTAGCACGATTTCACCTAACGTATTTGAAATTTAAAAAATTAAATTAAGTACTTATATATTTTTTTAGGTAAAAAGTATTAAAATGGTATAATTTTTATCTGTATCTACATATTAATTTTTTTTATCAAAATAAGTAAATTGTGTAAGATGAAATGGTATAACAATAACACGATTTCTTAAATGGAGCTAAAATCGTAATTACGTCCGACGACTTTAAAGTCGAAAAACAAATTGTAGTATGATTTTACTTAATAACGTATTTGAAATTTAAAAAATTAAATTAAGTGGTAACCTTTTAAAGTTTAAAATAATTAAAAAGCAAAAAAATTAAAAATGAAATTAAGTTGTAACTTTCCTAAGATTTAAAATAATTTAAAAAAAAACTAAAAATGGAATTAATTTATAACCGCCTAAAGTGTAAAATAATTAAAAACAAAAAGAAAACAAAAATGGTATCATGTGTCCACATCTTTGTTTATATGTAACTCCATTGTACTTTCGTGATACCATTTCTTTATATATAAAATTGTGCTACTTTAGTAAATCCTAAAAAAATTGTATCATTTTAGTGCTTTTTTAACTCATACTCTTTTGTGTGATATTTTCTCTTTCACACAATTTGAACAATATACCAAGTATAATTTTTTCTATCTTTCACTAATAAATGGAAATGAATATATATTGATGAAAAATAATAAAATGATTATATTATATTTAATTTGATATAAATAAGTTACTACAATTAAAATATGAATACAAATATCATTATAAGAAAAAAACTATTTAGAGATTAATTTTTAACTATCAAATAAAATGGTTGCTAATTGTAACTAAAATAATCACTAAATTAGGTTTTGGTTGTTAAATAACTATAAAATAAAAATAATGATGGAATTTAGTGACAAATTAAGTAAAAATAATTAATATATAAGATTTTAGTCACTTAAACCATTACATTTATTTTAATTGATTAATAAAATAACACTCATTTATATATTTAATTTAAAAATATTATAAGAACTAAAAATAAATAAATACTACATGTTAAAATAAAAATTAAAGACTTTTTTGTATAGTAAAAGATAATAAAAGGAGTGAGTGGTACATATAATCATCAATCATTAAAAAGTATAATAAATATTTATACCTACTTAAAAAACTATAACATTATGAAAATTATTCTATTAAAAATATAAAAAAGAAATATTTATTTAAAATCAGAAGAGTGAAATTTTCATTTATAATAACTTTAGGAAGATGAGTGCAATTTGTGAAGAGGACTTTGTTAGAGATAGAGACAACAAATATTTTTGTTGTTTTATGAGAATCTCAATCATAGTAATTTACAAATGCAAAAAAACTGAGTTAGGAAGAAGAGAAGAATAAAATGGCGAGCGAGCCTCCACCCTCTCCTCCTCCGCGCTCCGCCTCCAATTCCGGCAACACCTCCCCCACCACCAAGGTGAGTCAATTCACGCTCTTCAACTTCACGCATGCACACGCGCCTCCATGCTAATTATTCCCTCGCTTTTCTCTGCTAAGGTGGAAGCTGCTAAGAACAACGGGAATTGTCACGTCGACGATAAAAATCCTAACTTTACCGATGGGCTTGAGTAAGTTCCCCCCTTTTTTTGTTTTTGTTTTCTCTCTTTTGCTCGTTATTCACTGTTGATGGTGATGTTCTGTGTATAGAGATATCTTTTTTGTTTTTGTTTTGGAATATGTTGAGATCTTGAAGTGAATGGCTTGCTAGTTTAACGCTGTTGTAAATTTCAAGAAGCTATCGTTGCTGTTATTTTGTTGCCATGGCAATGTTGTTGATGATTATGAGCAGGCTCCGATCACAGTCTATGTTTTTAGTGGCTGGATCTGTATCTTTTAGGTCTTGTGACTCGTGTTTTGGTTTTGAACTTAAAATTGGTTGTAATTTGGTGCCAGAGGAGTTTGAAAATTCGGTGTGGGGTAAATTGTAAAAAAAAAACTATATATTTTTATTTGTTTTGACTACAAAGTCAGTGTACAAGTTGAAGTTGAATTTTCATTGTTGTATTATAAAGTGATGATTTATGCACCACTACTGGAAAACAACACGCTCTGACTGAGTTTTTAACAGTTTGTGTACAATGGATGCACCAGAAAAGGTGTTAATATTTGTAGGAAATTAAAGAGAGAAGGGTGGGGAAAAAAGATAAAAGCAAGGGATGGAGATTGAAAACCTGCAGATGAAATAGTCATGAAAATTGACAGGAATTTAGGAGAGTATTGCATACCTTCTGTATCTGAGCTTTTTTTCTTCTCCCAGGAGGTGCTTCCACACCCTTTAGATGTGAGTCTAGACCCCACTTAAATTTCTAATGGTGCTTCTTGCAAGACTTGAACACCTGCATTGTGAGTGAAGGTTGCTCACATAAAACTTCCGTTGCCAACTATGCCAAATAGATGAAGTGCCAAGGTCCAAGCTTTAGTGGCAGCAAGATGTTTGCATTTATCTCGCATTTGGAAATAGATGTGATCAATGGTAGAATTATTTCAAGCCATTTTTTGAGAAACCGATGAAGGACTACAATGTTGTTCTTTGTGTTGAAACTACATTGGTGTCTGCATTTTGAAGCAGAGTCATCTGTGTATTTAATATTTGTTGCTCTGAATGAGAATCTCCTTTGAAGTCATTGCTTTTTGTCATAGCAATATGTAATTTTAGTTGGAAGCATCAATCTCTATGTTTGTTCAAAAGTGGACATCTGGTCTCTTTAGTCATAATTTCATTGTCCGTTACACAGTCATCTGTTTTGCCGTTACATAGTCATTAGTTTCCTCCAATATGCACATCACATCTACCTTCTAAGTGACTGATATTTCCCTGACACACCTCTGTCATTATCAGATTTAATTCTTCTTCCCCTGTATTTCATTTTATTTTTTGACGAGAAAATCTATTTTAGAATGCTGTAAAGTATATTCTAAAGGACACAATTCTAAAATCTTTGAATTGAAAAGTGTTATTAGCTGCTAGTTATTTGTCCAAACTGAAATAATCTGTCATATTCTTCAATTTACAGTCACTTGGACAGTCCACAGTGCATTGAGAGGTTCAGAAAATATGACAATGATTACGCTCATCGATTGTTGGCAAAATATTTCTCTAACAAAAACCCTTATGGAGGTATGCAAAACATTAGCTATTTAAGAAGGAATATGTAGATAACTCACTACACATTATAACATGTCTGTTTTCCCCCACTACTACTAATACATTTTCCTTTGATTTATGCGTGTGCAGAGCTCATAGTACCTATTTTTGTGAACATTTTGCTGCAGTTTTTGAGTATTGCTTTCATTTATTACTTTTATTGTTTTACTTACAAGAGCCCATTTTAATTGTTTTTACATTGCAGAAAATTTATTATTTTTGTATTTGTAAATTTATAAGATAGACTCAAACAATGATAATAGAGGGAGATATCAATTTTAAATGGACAAATGAGTATGAAAAGAATATACGTGAGCTTCAGATCAAATTCATTAGGAAGAGGGTGTTTTTCATGTAAGTGGAAAGAGATCAATCAACATTTTCAAGTTATCCTTAAGAAAAGATATGTATACAAAACCCTGAAAGATACCAATGGCTTAATGAAGAAAAAATACGCATGACTAAATTATATAAGTTATTAAAGAGAGATTTTTATAAAAAAGTCATGAACATTCCATTTTATTTTATCATCTCATTTTAACTGATAATAATATTTTTAAATAAAATAAAAATTTAACAATTAATATTTTATTTTGAGAGTGCTAGAAACACACTCTACTAAAAGTATTAATTAAAATAGATTAAATATCACTTATAGGTCGCACTTATTTAAGGACTATCCTTAGTTTTTGAGATGATAAATAATTTAAAACATATTCAAGTATTAAATAAATAATAATTATAATATCTATATAAAAATAAATAAAAATTATGCAATAGCATATAAACATGTCATTTTATATTTATGACCAAATTCAACCACTAATTTTACCCAACATTTCAAATTCAACCAACTATTAACCATAAGCTCGTTTTCTATTAGCTAGTTTATTCACTATTTGCAATCAGCTAGGCTACTAAGGGGCTCCTTTGATGGTCAAGATATGATATATGATAGGATTAGATGCAAATGTAGGGTAGGAACATACAGGATAAGAACAAGATAAATATTAATCTTATTTGGTATTTGATGCGTACCATGATAAGGATCGAATATTAATAGGTTGTGCTAGGGGTGGTGATGGTGGTGACAATAATTATGATGACAACAACAATCATAACAAGATGGTAGCAACAAGGATGGTGAAACTGACGACAATAGTAGATGTGGTAATGATGATACTGCGAAGGAGATGACATGATGAGTGAAAATGTGGACAAAAGTTTTGATTACAGTGGTGGAAGTGATAGTGGTTGCCATAACAGTGTTGGTGCTAATAGTGGTGGTTGTTATGATAGTAATGACAATGATGGAAAAGGTGGTGACTCTAATAGTAGTTGCAATGGATTTAGATGGTGAAAGAGCTAGAGGGAAGTCAATTATCCTATACTTCTGTCTTGTAACCCAACTCCTCCCTTAAGATAAGAAATATAATATACTGACAAGATAGAATAGGCAATAGGATAAAGAAATCCTGTCATATTGCTATACCAAACAAAACAATTGATTAGAGTAGAATAGGATAACTATCCTATCCTGTGTTACCATATCTTAACCACCTAAGTGAAGCTTTGGTGCAACTGTCAAATTGTTGTCATGTGGCTTGGAGTTTACAGGTTCAAATCATGTTAATAGCCTCATCATTTGTAGGGGTAAGGATGTTTACATGTACATTCCCCAAGACCTTGATGGCAGGCACATGCATTGGGTCATCACCCTTTAAGTAATTAATGCATATACTATAATTCTGCAGTGCATAATATTTATTGTATCTTCTCCTGTACTTCCTAATTATCTTTATTTGAATGAAGTATCCATGTTTTCAAATTTGAATGAATCCAAACTCATGAAGTAAAATAATAGAAGTATCACCAATGTAACTATAGACCGTTGTGGATAAATGCTGTAATGCACGAAAAAATCCTTTTTGTTTTCATTTTCAGCTTGCAGTTTTTAATTACAAAAATTCTATCTTGTTTTCATCTGTTTGTTTTAAAGATTTGTGTGGGAAATCGAAAAGCAAAACAGTTTTCACGGTTGAAAACAAAAATAAAATGAAAATAAGGTGCCATTTTTTGTGATTAAAGGTGAAAACAAGAAGAAACAGAAACATGAAATATTTTGTTCATGATGTATACAATGGAATGACGACTTTAATCCAATATAACTCTTATAATTTAATGAGATGTGCTTGTATTTGGGCTCCAGACTACTGTGTCTGGCAGTGTTTACCATATAACTTTATGATAATTTGCATCTGAAAGAAGTTAGAAGTAAAATTGAGGACTCCATTCCTTGGTTTCTTGTCGACGTTGTATTATGAATATAGATCTCTATTTTATCTATTGAAATATTTTAACTTCCACAAAAAAGTCTCAATAGATAGTAAATAATTTTGTTTTTTTTTTTTGCAGGCAACGAATTTGATGTGCAAATAAGAGTAAATGATGAAATAATAAAGTCAAGCGGGTAAGTATGTACAACGTCTCGCGCGTTCCATGTTAGAAAAAAAAAAAAAAAAAATAGAGAGAAGAATATAAGTAAAGAATGCCTGTTTCAATATTGTTAGCCTCTTTGTACAGAAAAAATAAAGTTCAATACAAGAAAAATAGGCTCAGCCCCATTATACAAATAGCACAATAAACTTTGACTCTGATATTCGAGCTACTAATTCCTGCTCCTTCATTTGTTGTGTCTAGCTTGACTTGTTACAGGTCATATGCAGATCCTGTAGTGGGTTTTGAAGATCAACCCAGCAATGGATCAACACCGCCAGAAGATTCCCAAGCTAGCATCCCCAATGGGAAGCATGTGGTGAAGAAGAACTGAATTGTGTACCTTGAGAAGCATCAATGCATGTCATCATAGAAACCTTAATGCAATTCAAGGCATTATTACTGACAGGAATTGTGGAACTTACGAGTGAAAAGATGTTCATGGCCTCAACCATCAATTTCCTTGCCTAAAACAGATTTTCCGATCATGATCTTCTGGGGTTACAACTATGTGTTAAGGGGCCATTAATGATTCAGTGTACCAATCGCTAAGTGCAGCATTTTAATCTCCATTTCATAACCATTTTCTAGTTTGCCTTAAATAGTTCGTAGTATAGTACATTGAAAGTCCATAATATAGTATAATTGGTACTTTGTTCCATATTTTGTGCTGGTTTCGATGCATACTAACATCAGTTTGCATTAATGAAAAAAATGTTTACAAGTCTCATTTTGTTTGTCTAAAATTTGCTTCTGTCGGAAACTGAAAAGAAATTTTAATTTAAAAAAAAAAAATAGAAATCTTTAAGTCCTTTTAGTGGAGACGGTGAACAAAATCATAGTAGTTCCACGAAGATTGAAACACTGTCGTGAAGGCTTTGCAAAATCTGCAACTATATCTTCCTTCACCATGCTGCGTCATTCAACAACTGACGTATTTTCCGGATTCTGGTTGAAAAATGTTACAAACAGCGAGACAAAGCAGCCTAAACAATCACCAATTCAACCAGCAGAAGGTTAACTCTAGTTTCCTGGGTTCAACAACACTGCGGTAGAACGGAAAGATGGGTTGTGGTTAAACTACCAAATGACCAGTTGCAGAATGGAATCAATATCACTTAGAACCTCGAAACACAAGAACTGATACAACAAAAATAAGCAATTACAACCTAATCTAATAATAATGTAACATTTTCAATATAACATAAATTAGGAGCTTAACTTCCTCAAGGCCATTAACTAGGCTCAAAATACCAAAACCCCAACAGAAAACGGGATTGGCCAATCTCATTCAAAAAAAAAAGTTCAACGCTAAGGAGTATTCTCTCCACCCCTCTTTTAGCCATTCAGGAGACTACCTCTAAGAATATTTTCGATGTTCAAATTTAAACCTAAATAAGATTAGCCCTCTTCAGAAATCTGATTGTTCGACAATAATAGGGCCATATTGATTCCACAAAATCAAGATATATCTCCCTTATCCATTCCTGCAATTCTTTCAACTTTTTTCTTGTTAGTTGTCTGTAGTCTCTATTTTTTGCACTCAATATAGGCTGCAAAACAATAGTTGAGATATCCTCTTTGAGCTTGCCGCTAAAAATGTAGCTATAAGCCAAAATGCAGTAAGAGGGAGAATTCTTGAATAATTTCACAGTCTGTTTGAAGGTGAAGGCGTAGAGTGCACAAAGCCAACGTATTATCATGACTTGCATAGCCACCACCAGTGGCCCCAAAATCCATAAAGGAGTTAACTCCTTGGAAACTTCAGCACCATATTTTACATTAACAGCCAGGTAGAGAGGAACGCTGCAGATAAAAGATAAGGTTAGAAGACAAGCATTGTTGTGCCATCAAATGCTGTGAACATTGTTTAAAAGGGAAGAAAGTCAAAGAATGATGCAGAACCTAATACACTATTGACAAACTGAAAATTAACTTGAAGATGACACAATAAAACATGCACATGATACAACAAAAAAGGCAAACATGTCCCCCCCTTCAAAAAGACTGCATAACTTTTAGAGAGGAAAAGACCATCGTACTTACAATATCAACAAAGGAATCTTTATCGGCGCATCCAGGGCCAGAAAATGGGACCATGCCACCTTCATAACCTCACCTCTTTGCTTAATTTGAGTCCCTTGAAGAGTTTTTGGTAAATCCCCAGCTGATGTTGGTTCTTCAAAAATTTTCTCCACTTTCTGACTTGATGGTTGTGTGCGCAACATTGTCAGCCATTTATTGAAAAGCTTATGAATAGAGGATGATGTTGGAAGGCTATCATTTGTTTCAGAGGCATAAGAGAGTGGAACATTGTGACCTTCCTCACTCTCTCCAAGTCTAACAGAAGTCTTGGGTGCCTTCAATCTATTAGCCCTGGTTCCAGAATCATCATTTTGGGTGCTGCCTCTAAAGGCTGAAATCCTCAAAGGTTTGAGCTTAGATACACAAAAGCAAGGAGGTCCTACACTGGAAACAATATAACCTTTATGAGAAGCAGAACTACAAGGTCATGCACATTCAATTTGGGCACATGTCTGCGTGTGCAACAATCACAAGGGTATGCAGATTAAAAAATTAATAGAAATATTGAAATCAATAAATATGAATACACAAATCAATATGCACGACTTTTAATATTGTACTAGAAACAGAGAGAAGAACATAATAAATGAATCAAACAAATTGTGCAAGTAATGTTTACAAGTATAGATTGGATTTTTCTCTCTACGGAAATCACCTTCTTTGTTCTGATTCTACTAGCAAAAGAAAATGAAAAAAATTACTTCTAGTGTAATGTAAATATAATTGGTAGACAAGACCTGTAATTTTTTTAATCTTATTTCAAGGAAGTCCCCTCAGAGTGAAATGGACATTTGGCTATGCTAATTAACTCTTTATCATACAGCACCTTACTGAAAGATACTTCTATCATTACACTAACTAATTCTAAACTTCTTAAAGTGACCCAGACAACAAAGACCATATTTAATTTCTACCCCAGACAATTATTCCGCTTTACTAGGCAATGCCAGTCAGTTCTTCCATTCATGTGATGCTTTGTTAAACACTGCTTCAACTTCAGCCTTTTGCTCCATGGCAAATGCCTCAAGGAAGATGTTACGTACAAACCCTGCAGAAAAGAAAGCAAATCATCAATAACCCAACCATTTGAAATGCGAACATGAAAATTTGCAACAACACCCTATAACAGGACTTATTAAACTTTTCTGAATGAGAAAGAGATGTAGTCTCAACTGGACTTATTAAACTTTTCTGAATGAGAAAGAGATGTAGTCTCAACTTTCAAAAAATTTCGATCTTCACACCCCAGGCCATTTCAAAACAAAAGGATGAAACCATGTTGCTCCAATTATTAAATTTGATACAAGAGTCGTAAATTGAATCCTTACCACCAGAAATTGCATCCTTCAAAACTAAAAATTTTGAGAGCATATTTCAAAAGCTAGAGAGTACATATATCTCATGGACATAAAACATCCACGATAATAAATTACATAATTTGACATTTTTTTTTTCATTACATAGCCACCAATTTGACTACCAACAAGCATAAAACTAGATACCAATACGAAAATAAAAATTGAAAGCAAATTGCACACAATACAGTAATAAACCTCGTGAGCAAATAAACAAACTCATAATCTAAATACCTGAGGTTGATGCGCCACGAAAGCCATTCCCCACTTTTTATTCTTTATCCAATCCACTCAACAAACACAACCTATATAACAATGGAGTTACATATTTATACATATAAGAAAAACATAAAAACAATAAATAGAAGCGAAATTGCACAAAAATATACAGTTTTACATTTCAAATTTGAGAAATGAGATTTTGAGAGAAGGTTGTGGATAAAGCGAAATTTGGAGAAACGCGAAAGATACAAAAAAGTACCGTGTGGAAGAAAGATGATGCAGTGTCGGTGGGGAAATGAATTGAAATTGTAGAAGGGTGTGGGTGAAGAAAATTGCAAGCGTGAAACCCTAATCCGAAGAAGAAAGAGCAAAAAAAGCATATCATATCATATCATATCATATCGGTTACAGTGTCACCACCCCTATCTCTTCTTCCCCTAATTCTTCAGCTTTTTTGTTTTGTTTTACTTTTTTATACAAGAAATGCAAACAAATAATGGTACCACTTTTTTTTGGAATTTTTTAAATAATTAAAATTTAATTTCAACTTTTAGGAAAAAAAATGTTTTAAGAGTTATATTACTTTTGTTTAACTTTTTCTAAAGGGAAGAATTTAAGAGAAAAAATTATAAGTTTGAGATATTTGTTCTTTAAGAAGAAGGTTTTTCTTTTAATTGTGACTATATGAATTATAAATTTGAATTTGTATGAAATCTGTAAACAGTATGTTAGAGGAATTCTTATTTGTTATTATTGTCAAATAATTCTTATTTATATATATATATATATAAATAGTAATTTAAGTTTTAAAAGTAAAAATAAGAAAGTTAAGTAATATATAAAAAATAATATTTATAGATTTAATATTTTAAAATTTTAAAAATATTATCAAAAATATATATGTTTTGGTATATATAGATATTTATATTTTTGTTTCACTAAAATATATAGTTTTATTATTTTTATAGATAATTGATTAAAGAAAATAATTTTGTAAAATAATATTAAAAATTAGATAACCATTACTTTTAAAAAGAAAAATTATGTAATTATTTTAAAATAAAAAAACTATTCAATGGTTTATTTTATTAAATAAATAGATTTTTATTGACTTATTAAAAGGTAAAGTTATTTTATTAAAAAATGACATAAAAATTAATAAATAATATATCTTCTTTATATAATGCTATAGGTATATTTATTATTCTTTAATTTTTCTATGAATAATATTTATTTGGCATTATGACACTGATCAATTAAAGATGAAAAGAGTTTATATGGATATTTATAGGACAAAGTTTTTTGTCAGATAACTTTTTCAAACTTTTTTTTCTTCCTCCACCTTCTGCCTTCTTCCTACACCTTTAAAGAAATCATGAAATGACCCATATGTCTTAAAAAAGTTTAAATTAACCATTATAATATCGCCTTTCATAGTTTGTGTTCCTCTTCGCTCTTCGCTACACCTTCCTATGTTTCTCCCCAGTTGTATCTTGTATTGTGATCTCACCAGTGAAGAAAGGGAATGGGGTTATTTATTTTTTGGATTTGTGCATTATTCTGAATTGCAAAATTTAGAATATATTTTCTTATAAAACACGTTCTAAAATGTACAATTTGAAAGATAAATTCTAAATTAGAAATAGCTTTTGAATTTTGAAATTATCTGCTGGACTATATAAATTAGAATGTGTTTTTTTTTAAAATATATTTTGAATTTTATAATCTAAAAAATAATTTCAAGGTTTAGAATGACTCGTAGATTGTAAAATTTAAAATATATTTATTTTTCAAAACATATTCCTTGTTTTAAGACTCCAACCATGCATCTCCATGTTCATCTTTCACCTACCCACCTTTATATTTCGCTAAGGGCAATTCAGTTTTTTTGATAAAAGTATTTTCGAAATATTAGATTTTGTGAAGGTAAGGTACGGAGGTGGATAAATAAGCTGTCACAACAGAGAAAATACTTTTGCTTCAGAAAAGAAGTCCAAATAACCTTTTGGAATTTCGTCTTATTTGAGTGTTTTCTATTTTTTTAGTGTCCAATTTTTACTTTTATGTAATTTAAAAAATAATTGCCAGATCATAAAATTTATAATAAAATTTTGAATTACATGATTATTTATTTTTCCAATGCTGTTCAACCATTTAATAATAGCAACTTTCATCTCATCAATGTAAGGTAGATACAATGGAGGTTGATGAAGGTTGATGAAGGTTGGAGATGGTTATAAAATAAAAAGGGTAAAACAGACATTTAATATAAAAGGTAAAAGGAGGTGCAGAAGGAAATTAAGCGCTTCCTAGAGCAAAGAGGGTAAAAGTCCATCACATTATATATATGTATATGGTAGCAGATATCAGTAAACTAACTGAAATTGAAACAGAGCTACCATTTATTAGAAATCTTAAGAAGCATTTATTATACTAATTTTAGACCAAAGAATAAAACAAAAAATGGTTCTGTTAAATGAAGGTGTTATGCTTTGCTTTAAGAATGGTTCTGTTAAATGAAGGTGTTATGCTTTGCTTTAAGAATTTTTATTATGTGTAGCTAACAAAAAAGTATTTTTATTATTTGTCAATTAAAATTTTACAAGTTTCCAGTAAACAAACCTAAATGAAATTTCAATTTTACAAGTACATATTATTATCTGTTATTTATTATATTGTGGAAAAAAATATTTTATCATGTAAGGAAATTTTATGTGATACTAATTTATAGATTATTTTATTTTATTTATTAATAAAGTATTTACACATACATATGATTAAATTAATCACATAAATCGTTAAATTCTAAATAGACTTTGCTTTTATGCATTATGCAATCAATTACTAATTTTACAGAATATTTTATCATTATGACAATTTTTATTTATCATCAAAATTTAAACAAATACAGTAAATATAATAATAATAATAATTTATGGTATAAAAACAACATAATAAATAATATTTAAATTTACAGTAACTTGTAATCATAATTTTATACACACTTAACATAAATATACATAAATTAAATACCATTATAACGAATGATACAATTGAATCAAATAATTATATTTTGTTTAAGATTAATTAATAACGTTAAATGCATGTATTTTGATTCAAAGTTATGAATATTTAACATTATTTTTTATGAATGGTTTACAAGAAGAATATCGTTGTACAAAATAATTATAAAATTGTTGTTACTAATCTTCAACCAAATACATCGGTCTCCAACATATTATTTCCCTCATGTTAAAAGTGGAGACAATTTTATTAAATTTTATATATAATTTCTTGAATCTATGTTGCAATCTATGTAAGTTGCTGTAAACACTTCATAGCCCTCTCTCCCTACGTATTCTTCATATTTTTCTTTTCCTTTTTTTTTTAATTTCACTCTACATAATTTATCTATATTTCGTAATTGACCTCTTCATATCTTTTTTTACCTCCTTTTTCAAGTTCACTTTCTATAATTCATCTATTTCAAAATCTGATTAAACTTTGCAGTAGTTAAGGATTTTGATATCATTTCTAATAAATCAAAAATCTCAATCAAGATACATTTCTATTTATTCTTATGAACATTTGTTCTATGTTTCTCTTTATAATTTTGTCATCAATCTTGGTAGGAATAGTTGATAAAATTATTTCTCTCAACTTAATTAATATTATACTGAAATTTAGTTCTGTTTGGATAATTATATCTCTAAAGATTGAATTAGTGTCACTGGGTTTGGAGAAATTGTTTTGGAGATCGTCATCTTAGGTAAGAAAAACTAATTTAAGTTTTTCAATAGTAACTTAGGTTAGAAATTTCTGATTGTGAAGGGATATAATATAAACTTTGATATTGATAGCTTGATAAATAAGAGTTGTTTTTGAATATGTAAATTGCGAATTGTTGGATAGATATGATTGTGCATGATGAAATTGAAATTATATGTACGGTGACTAAATTATAAATACATATGTAACCATTAGTCGAAATGAAACTATAATACTTGAGATGAAAAAAAATCAATGTAACATGGTTATAAATGAATCTATATGCTTCAACATGGTTGAAATGATATGATGTGTTATAACTGAATGATAGGTTCATATGTAACCATTTTGGTTGAAATGAAATTAGAGCACTGAGGATTGAAATGATGGTTACAAATGAATCTATATGCTTCAACATGGATGAAATGAGATGATACATGTTATGACTGGATGATAGGTTCATAGTAACCATTTTGGTTAAAATGAAACCAGAGTACCGGAGATTGAAAGGAAATTAAGGTATCATAGTTATAAATGAATCTATATGTTTCGGTATTGAAATGAGATTATATTTGTTATGACTAAATGTATATGCAATCGTTTTGATTGAAATGAAATCAGAGTATTAGGAATTAAAAGGAAATCAAAGGTACCATAATTGCAAATGAAGTTATGTGAAGTCAATATGCTTGGAATGGAGTATAAAGGATTGTAATTAGATGATAAACATTTTTGTATTCTATTTGAGGATTGATATTTGAATTCTTAAATTTACAATAGAACATGAATTGAAAATCTATTTACTTCATTTCATTTTACTTTCACAAGTAAAAATATTATTTCACTAGCTTATTCTTTTTTATCTTGTTTGTGAATTGCGATAATTATACTATATACACAAGTATATGCAGATACATGTTCTGAAGTACCTTAAAAAATAAAAACTCTTAGTTTGATTTTTCTTTTCTCATGTATCTAGTTTACATAGGTTTTATCTATATAGAAACTTTTTGTAGCATTCTAAACTATACTTTAATATTTGTATGTAGATATAGAATAAAATAATAAAGATCATATTTCAAAATACTTTACTTGTATTAGGTGTCAGTTCAACCTCATCAAGCATAATTCCCTCATTAGTGTAATTTTATGTGAAGCCTTAAATAAATTATTATTATGATTGATGAATTTAATTTAATGATGGGTTTATAATATATATATTTTAAGTTATCATAATCATCTTTGACACGAATGAATATAAAAGCTTAAAAAATCAATAAAAGAATTATTTATACTAATTATATAATATATATTGTATTTATATTTTGAAATTAACAAATTTAAGACTCGAGAATAATATATGTTATATATATATAAATATATATATATATATATATATATATATATATATATATATATATATTTTAGTTATATTTATGCAAAATAACATAATTGTTACCATATAAAAAGTGGAAACTTGAGTATGGAGATATTAAAAACATTCCATTATAAATACAAACTTGACTTTGACATTAAAAGTAACATACTCCCTCTTTTCCTTTTTATTTTCCATTTTTTTATTCAAATTTTGTTTTTATTATAAACGAATTGAAGTTTGTACTAGTTATCAATATAATAGTGTAAGCGAAGTGCATTTTATTATTTCATGGATAATTTATTATTTTTTATCTCTTTACGAATATTAAACTTTTTCGGTGGAAAGAAAAACAACTTCCCTTAATGCTTTAAATAAAAAAAAATTGTAATAAAAATTTGTAAAATTAAAAATTATAAAGGTAAACTTATTTTCATTGGAATGTGAAAAAAAAAAGAATATTTCATATAATATATTTCACATGTTATTCTTTGATGGAGAGAGAAAATTTTGATATTTTGTTGTAAAGAAATAAGTTATGTTATGAAGAAGAAAAAAATTGATACTTTATTGCAAAGATAAAAATATGTCATTCTGATTGAATGGTATTATTGAAAAATTATCAAAAATTATAAAAGTTAATATTTTTATTAGTTTGTAGTCAAACTTTAAACATCACATGTCAAAAAATAAAGGGAATATAAAATACTAATATATAATAATAATAATAATAATAATAATAATAATAATAATAATAATAATAAATGATCTCTTTTAATATTTCTCTCTTTATTATTTTTAATAGTCTTAAGTGTATGAATTGAAGAAGTAGTTTTATGAAAATTTTGAGAAGCAAATAGAATATGATCAGATTGTATGCAGCATTCATTTTCCTTTCTTCCATACATTAATTACTATTACACTCAATTTATTTTTTCCAAAAATTTGAGTTATCATAAAGATGCTTTTATATAAAGAGATGAACACAAAGATGCTTATTATATAAATTCAAAATACTTAGTATTTACATAATATATTTCTTATGTACATTGTTTGCAATCTATAAATTTAATTCTAGTTTCCTATTTCTTATTTTATGTTTGGAGAGCTCTAATTGAGAGTACAAAACCGTTTATTTGTCTATTTGGTTAGGGTTGATGATTCATTGCATGTGAGGCATCAATATTGCATTAAATGTACATGATTATGTGCACTGCCCATTTCCATCAATGTTTTCATTTTTTTTAATTTATATAAATTAATTTTAATTTCTATAAAAAATCATTTGCTTTTTATTTTTTACTTTTATCTTCCAGAAGTTATTACAGTGAAGTTACTCTAAACATATTTCAACTCTTCGAAATTCAATTCAAAGCATATGCAAAACTTTGTCGAATTTTTTCCTTAAATAATATTATTTAAAAATAATTACTCAATTAAATTAGGTCCACATTATTTATCGAAATAGACCTTTTTTTCTATACAGGAAAATAGTTCATAAATTTTTCACTCTTGTAAAAGATAAACAAGTTTAATTCGATAAATAATTAATAAATAATAATAATTCTTTTTTATGTATTATTAATAATAAAATAAAACAATTTAGTATATAAACATAATTAATCGAAATAAAAATTATAACATTATATTAAAATAGTAATTTTTAAGTAATACAAAATAAAGTTATTAAATTTTTAAATTTATTACACACACACACACATATATATATATATATATATATATATATATATATATATATATATATATATATATATATATATATATAATTATATTAATAAAAATAACAACGTATCATTAATTAAAGAAAAAATAAGAACAACATAAATAAATCAATATGATAAAAATGAAAAGAGTAAATAATCGATTCAGTAAGAAAAGTATTGACATATATTTTGCTTTTAGTACAATAAAAAATAAATAAATTATAATGTAGTACAAGAACTATAACTATCCTTAAAAATTGTTAGTATAATACATAAAGCAGAACTGTAACTTTCATTACCAGACAAATATATACATATTATATATAAACTATATATAAATTATATCTAATATAAAAAGAATTCCTACTAATACAAGATTCTATTACAGGATATAAGATTATATGGGTATATGTATTACAATAGTATTCTTTCTTCCGGTTGTAATATTGAAGCATCTCTCTGAGCTTTCAAAATACATTATCACATGTAAAATAACATGGTCATAACTAGCCAAACAAAAATCAAATATAGGTAAGCTAACCACTAAAAACTAACAATCCAAAATTAATATCATTATATAAATACACATAATCACGTTATTCTCTTTAGATATGCATCACATCATAATATTAAATAATATAATATGTAATTGAAATATCTTTCATAAAACATACATCTTATATTGAAACTCATGTACCAACACTTGTAGATATATTATAATTGGTCACTTTGATGTTATCTTTGATAAATTCAACTATCCTATTTATAGGATAGGACTACTATTGACCCTACTCTAATATGGTCTATTTCAATATAATTTAAGGTCATGCCTTCAATATTTCTTTCAACTCCTTACCACCTGACATACCTTAGTCTACGTGACTGTGACTTACTGAGTTTACCATTGGAACCTGAAATATCATTTAATCCACTCCAACATAACTCATCAGACTAAATTCAATTTTTACCTCCACATATACTATAAGTACTTCATCACACAACTTAGTCTATTATAAACACCAAATCCTCACTCTACTCAACCTTACACACAATTAATATATATTCAGCCTCTCATGAATTATCTCAAAGTATAAGCATATAACTACCCAAAACTTTTCTCATATTTATCTTGAAAGAAATCTATAAAAACTTGTCATTTGAGTGAAAATTAGTACAAAATGGTTATCTTTTTATTGGACTATTTTTGCTTGAGCTACAAAAATTTTTTTGAGCTAATTTGTTTTTGAAATATTTTTTACTTGAACAAAAAGTTTCTCACTCAAGTTAAAAATTTACCTCTTTGACAATACCGCACTTTTACTTGAACAAAAATTATGTCATCTTAAGGCATCTCAACATTGTTATACTTTCGATTAAGTAAAAATAGGCCTCAAGCAAACCTTCCTATGGTGAAAACATCCATTTTACCTCCAACAAACAAGTTTTTCATCTCTCATGTCATCAACAAACAATCAAATAGTGACTTAACCATTCAAAATAGTACGAAAATAAAGTTTCAAACAAACATAACACATTACAATCACTACGACATCCCAATTATTATTTTCTAATGTTAATTACTCTAATCTAAAATTCTGTTGGTTCTTTTTCTCAAACAAAAAAAATATTATGACCTGAAATTTTAGCTCACTTTATCTTAGAATCCTTGATAACATTACTCCATATACAAAATTCATTAAGAAAATCTTTAAAATTAAAAAATCTTTCACTTCAAAGCTTTTTAAGAACAATAAACTTATAATGATCCGTTTACTAATATGATATAATGTAATCTGATATAATAGTTATTCTTCCCTTTGTCAGATAAATTTATGTTGTTTTTTTCTAATATAAGAAACGACAAAGTTTCAGATTATATATCTTATAGAAAACTCATACTTATTGTAGTGAAGTATTATCTATCTAAATAAAAAAAATGTTTGAAAAATGAATAAATAAATATTAATTTAAATTTCATTAACAATATTTAATATTAATGATTATTAATATAAATTAGAAATAAAATTGTTATAATACTTGAAATTGTTATGAAAACTAAAACCTTGCACATATAATATTATACTTAAATTAAAATTAACATAAATTTTCATAATATTTATAAAATTAAATTTATTACTTGATATATAACTTACGATTTATTTCAAATCTAATATTATATATATATATATATATATATATATATATATATGTATATATATAATATATAACATTAGTTTCACATCACTTATATATTTATTCACTGATTAAAATATATAATAACAATATTATTATTATTTAAATTCAAATTCATAGTATTAGTTACACATGAGTTTAAATTATTCATATTATATATTTAACAATTTTGTTTTACATTATTTTAAAACTATTATTCTAATGTAATGTTTTTTATTTTATTTCTATTAATTAGTGTTATATATTAAATTATTTCATTTTATTAATAAAATTAATTTTAATGAACCCAACAACAAAATAAAAATAGAATTTATTTATTTTATTAATTATTTATTAAATTATTTCTTTTACTTTTAAAGAAATAAAAAATTGAATCAGAATTTAGTTTAGGATTTAAGATTGTGAATAATAAAAATGTTTACCTTAATAAATAAAAGGAATCTAAATTCAGTTGGACAATTTAAAAAAACAATATTAGTTCAGAAAAAAAAAAATTGTAACTATGTCAGCTTTTTACCAAAACCAAGCAAACTGATTAACCCTAAAAAAACAAAAGATACTGATTGCACATTTGTATATATATGTACCTCTCAATATGCCTTAAAAAGTAAAAAAGAAAAAGCTATGTTGCCTTCATCATGGAAATGCAGATATTCAAATCCATTTCAATTAATAACTCCTTTTTTATTTACCAGACCTACTTTTATAGAAAAAATAATAATAAATCCCTTTAAATATGGTAGGTTTTATGTTGAAAGTGACTCACTTGTACCTCTATGGATAATAGTTGTAGTGATTGCAACAGTTTTTCTAATAGCTTCTGTTCAACCAGTGGTTCTTTGTAAAAAGAAAGAAAAAGAAAAGAATAAAAAAGACAACAATGTAATGGCCCATGCTTTGTTGGTTCCACACTTTATGTAACTTATGGTCACAAGAATTTTTTATATTATGGTTCAATTAAGAATCATACCCTTACAAATGGGTATTGAAAAATGTTTCATTGTATCAAATTATATTTTATATTGAATTTATTTTTCACTTCATTCTTTAATATAACACATATAAATACCAAAGGCATGTTATTAAAATAGTTTGAGAAAAAATGATAAAATGGAAAAACAAGCTAAATGAATCAAGTTCAAGTTTTATGATTTTATACAAATTAAACTTCATTTTTTTAAAATTTTACTTATTTTAAAATAAATCAGACTATTCCAGCAATTTTTTCTTTTTAAAAGTCAAGTGTTCGGTTTAGCTTGATTAATTTTTACACTTATTTAAAATTGAGTATTAAATATCACATTTATTTTCTACACAAATTATTTTAATAAGAGTCCTATTGTTTATATGTTTTTTTAGGAATGAAAGAGACAAAGAGACAATAGATAAGGAAGAAAAAGTAGTGAGGAATGTGTTGTTTGAATAAATTAAAATAAGAACAAAATAAATGAGGTTTTTTTTTTTAGTTTATCTGGATAAGGAAAATAGAGAGAAGAAATAAATAAATAAATATACATAAACTAATGTTAGATTTTAAGAAAATATTATTTACTGTAGTCTATAAATAAATATCTAATTTATAAGTAATTTCTTTTTGTAAAATTTAAACCTTAAGTCATGGTTAAAGTGGGGGAAATGTAATTTGATTGCTCAGCAAATTTTTCCAATTTCTCTTTTTCTAGCTTCTCTCTAAGCAAAGGAAGAATATTTATCTCAAACCCTTTATTCCTAAATAATCTAAAACAAACATAGAGTAAAAGTTTGTAAAAGACTTGTGTGAGTATGTATATATAGACACAATGAAAAATAATATATAATGCCAACTTTGTACCTTAATTAATAAAGTATAGTTTTTATATAATGAATTGCATTAATTGTGTTTATATCTTTGAATATGAATTATTTATTTATTGTCAAAATAATTAAAAAATATTTGGAAAATGGATTTGATAAAGAAAAAAAATTAATCAACTTTTACATGGATTAAAAACAAGATGAGTTGGAATTTGATATCTTCAACTTGGCAAAATAATTCAAGCCATGAATTTCAATTACTATAATTTCAATTCCTTATTGGGTAGGTCCTAACACATAAATATAGTTAAGGTTAATTTTTAGATGATTTTGATATTTATATAATTAAAGTTAAAAATCTACTTCATTAATTAATGTCATGGTTTATTCGTGGTTACTGATGCATATATTTGATTAAAATTGAAAAATACTTAAAAATACATATTGTCATTTGCTTTATTTTAAAGAATATATTGTCATTTATTATATAAGTTAAGGCATAATAGATCAAAATTATTGAATGCAGATGTGATAATTACTGTTAGTTTCAGCACACGTTAAGAATAAGTACAATTAAAAATGTTAAATAAAGTATAATAACGTAATATCTTTATATTGGAAATGCATATCTTTTAAAGAATCAGAAAAAAATTTGTCCCAAACATTATACCCTACTAATTTAATTAAACATATGTTACGTAACCATTTTTTTTTAATATTGCAAAATAAGTTTTTTTAAAGAAAAGAAAAAGTCCATTCTTAGTAAAGAAATTTATATAGAGTAAATAAATGAGAGTCGGTATTTAGATTTGAATAACATTAAATCCTATTTTTACAAGTATAACCATTTGTTATAAATTTTACAACTTAGTGTAATAACAATAATAAATTCTTATTTATTAATTGAAATTAGATATATAGATAATTTTATGTGATTCAGTTCGATTAAAGAACAAAGTCTTAGAAGTATTATTTATTTTTAATTTTCTACTTCTCTTCTTCACATTTACATACGATAAATTTTGATAATATTTTGAATAAATGAGTAGAAAAAAAAAACTTAAAATTGTGGAAGAAAATGTTAATTTGAAGTTAAAAATTATGGGATCTCTTGTAGCATTGCTAAATTGTCGGCACAAAGGGGCCAATGACAAATTTAACCCTCTGTTGACTTTAATGTTTAAAATCATATATGAAGCCATTTTACAAAGACAAAAAATTGTTTAATTTTTTCAGAATTGAAAAACAATACAATACTAAATTAATTTTCAAAGTATTTTCTATTTTAATATATAATATCATTATTTAATGATAATACAATTTCTCAAAAACTAATAGTTATAATTTCAAAAAATAAAAAAGTCAAAATGATATTTTAATCCAAATTGAATAGAACCAAAGGTTTTGAACGTTCCAAAATCAATATTTCTATTGTTTTTATCGATTTTTTTTTTAATTTTAACCAACTGGTGTTAATTTGTATATATTACACTCTATCATGTAAAAGAGGTACTACAATTAATATAAGATAATTGCATCAATAGCAAGAAGAATCAACATTATTCTCAACTAAAATTTCTTTATGTAACTATATTAAATATTTAGAATTAGAATTTTTCATTTATAATAATTATATTTTTATTAGAAAAAGTGTTTTGATATAAATACTTTTGTATTTCTTAATCCATTAGAGCTGAATAAATTGTAAGCAACCATCTTGGTTTAGCAAGTTAAAGTGGATTGAAATTGAAAACAAAAAACCATAAATTATTAAATGAATTGAGAATAGTTAAGGAGTTTTTAACTTACACAAGTTTATAACTTATTTATGGGATGCATAAAAATGGATGGTTCAATCTAGCTTGATGAGTCTATGGGGTTAACTAATAAAAATATCACAGTATGCTATTACTTTTATTTCAATTGAATTGGGTTTTTTTAGGTTTAATTTGACTCTATGTTGAACCAAATTATTCTCATCTGTTTTTCTTTTTTAAATTCAAATCTAAAAAGTTAAAAAAAATATATTTAAAACTTAAATAATATTAATTAAATTAATTTTGGCTTATTAATATAATTATGTAATGTAAAAAAATTTAACCTATCTATATGTTGTGATAAAATAATAGTATCTTTATTTTTTTAAAACTTACTTATTATTTAAAAAATGAGCCGTTTATAAGTCTGAAAACTAATTCGACCGAAATCATTTAAACTCTTAACTGAACAAATACAAACAAAAATTATTCAGTTCAATTTAAGGTAAGAGACCAATCTTAATAATTCTACTTCCTGAAGAAATAACTAATTTATTGTATATATTTTATCTTATCTTAACTAACCTTATTATTTCAATATTCAAAAGGGTATAACATTGAATATCTCCTTAGAGGAAGAACACTATCATTCAGCTAATAATTTATATAACAGAACTAATATATGTAATAAACTGACTTAAAAACTTGTGAGAGAAACTATCACTAGGCTTGAGCATGAAAAAAAAAAGGAAATTATTGTTTTTAAAATAGTCTTTTGTTATATTTAATAGTACCTTTTATATTATCTCCCCCTGAATAATTAATTTAAGATTTTTATTTATAAATTACAATATCACTATAATAATTCGAAAACTTTTTATAACTTTAAAACCAAATGTGGATATTAAGCAAATAATATTTATATTTATATTTTAATTTATGTTTTTTTAAACTTTAACAGTAGACAAAGAAAATGATTTAATAAAGATTTAAGAATCTCAAAAATATTTTGGTATTTTCAACTGAAATTTTATTAAAAAATATTCTATTAAGTATTGTTATTTTCTCTTCTTATCTAACAATCAGTCGTTTCATTTTTGCTAATAACAGGGTGATATAATTGTTATATTTTTTTTATTATATCTAATTCGTGAATCAACTTATTTCTTTTCTTTTCAATCTCTTTTAACTTGTTACCCAACTTGTTAATTCACAAGTTAGAAGGAAAAAAATGATTATTGAAAATAATAAAAATATAAGAATGATCATATCATTCTATTAACAAAAATAATACTTAGAATATAATAAATATGTTGAGTACCTAATAAAATATTTTTTTTAACAAAAATTTAACTAAAAATACTTAACTTCATAAAATATTTAAAATTTAATTATTTTTCAATTATAGCTTAAGTTATTTGAACCTTTAGAAAACTTGTTTTAATACATTTAAAAAATCTTACATAGTTTCAAAATCAATAATAAGTTATTAGCATTTTTTTCCCATACCCTACACAGATGTGGTTTAAGAGATATAGTGATACATTTTTGAATAGTCACATTTCACAACATCAAGTGTTCTCCAATTCTCAAACACACACAAAAAGATCCAACCTAGTAGCACCATGTATTAATTAATTTATTGGGGTGGAGGGGTAATAAGAATTTGTGATTGAAAATGTTTGGTGATGATCATGATGGCATAGTGGATATCATTATTAGGCATGGCCCATAACATATTATGTAAAATCTTTATTATGAAAAATATTTCTTGGCCGTATAATGCAATTAATTATAGTAGCAGAAGGAAAAGTAAAAGCTGATATACTCAGGCCAGACCCAGACAACATTCCGCAACTCCGAATATGATCACACAACAAAATCACCACTCACTCACACTACAATTGCTTCAATTTAGGGACCAAAACATTGCATATCATCATCTTTCAGAAAAATATTTATGTTCTTATAATGATATCACCAACCTTTGCACCCTCATTAATTCCTAATTCTACTGTACTAGTGTCCATGTGCATTACTAGTTTATGTTTGCATTCAATTTTTGTGTTTCCAAGCATTTAGTATCAACAAGATGCAACCCTATTCATTTGCTACACTTTTCACCCTTCAAAAAGTAGTTTAGTCAAATATGGCTTATTAATATAAACACTTTGTTAAGAAGGGTGGACTGGTAGATATGGGATATATATCACTTTTTGTGTTGAAAATAGGAAGAAGATTCATTGAGAATACAAAATTATTTAGACAAAATAACCTTTGTTTTTATCGATTTGGTGCTCTGTGTCCGTAAGTACAAAATATTTAAGTTTGACAGTATAAACTATATAAGACAAACATAAAAAAATCTTGTAGAAGTGAAAAATTAGACTCGTCATTACAAATATGTTTCAGGTGTTCAATTCAGAGAGAATAATTCTAGCAATAAATTAAACAAGGATCCTACCAAGACATAAATTATTTTACTTTAAAATGTTATAAATTACTTTTTTTTTATCAACATTTTTATTTTACTCAAACAAGATATTTAGCCAGTGAGATAAAGTGTTATCCAAAGACTAAATATTTTATTTAGTTTTCAAAACAATGGATGAATGTGTTCATAGTTTTTTTAATGATTTAATAATCTAAAAAGATTCAGTTGATCTTTAAAATATTACTTTTCCATCAAATCAATAATTTAAAAATATGAAAGACTACCACATTCATTATGTGTCACTGTTTTGTTTTCATTCTCCACAAAGATTACCATACGATGCATAAATTTTTGAAGAATTATTTTGGAGACAATTTTTTCAAGACTTATGCAATGAGATACTGATTTTTTAACGTAGCTTAGAGAATCAAAATAAGGAGTTGATTTTTAAGGAGACAAAATTATTTGTAAATCATGTTATATTGTGTTATTATAAAAGGGTTTGTTTTAAAAATACAGGGTATTATTATCTTATTAACTTTTTTAATCCACCTGTAAATGAAACGAATGCAATGCAATATTCGAGGCTAATTATTAATTAATTGAATCATAACTCTGGATTTTAGAAAATTAAGCATAGTTATTTTTCAATATAATTTATTTTCATTATAATGATATGTGTATACCAAAGATGTTGCAGAACACCAAGAAGAAAAAAAAACTACAGAAAATCAGTTCCACTGCATAATTTTGAAGTTATGTTTAATTTAAACATATAAAGTAAATCTAAAGTGTACTTTATCTATTTATAATTCTACATGTATGGTGTGGAGAAGAAGAGATGGAAGAGAACATCAAAGATGGAAGTACAACCCCACCATAGGGATCTATTTTATTAACAGGTTTCTGAATGTTTATGGTGTGGGCATGGTGGCATAAATTTGGTTCAGACCACTACACTTTCTCTCTCTCTTTCTCTCTCACACTGCAGGACCAGCTGTGGAAGTAGTTATATTATAAACAACTTGAAAAGGAGAAGGCAGTGAACAAACTTGGAGTTCTTCTCAGCAGTTTGGTTCTTCTTCAGTCACAATTGTGTTTAGTTATGGGCATGAAAAGACATTCAGAACATAGCAATGATCCATTTTTTTGTTGCAGCAGCTCACAACACAACAAGAAGACAACAACAGCAATGCACACAACCAGACAATGATGGTGTCCCAGAAGAGACATGTGCAAAACAAAACCATTCTCCAAAATTGGCTTCTTTCACTTCCCAAAATGCTCCACCTGTGATACCTTCTTTTGTTGCCTTGCTGCTCCTTGTTACTACTTCAATTGCCCCAGCAATGTGCCTCCCCCTGCAGGGCAACCACACTTTTAGGCCCCCCCATCAGTTGCTCAAGTTGAGGAGAGTCAGAGCTCACTTGAAGAGGATTAACAAGCCTCCTGTCAAGACAATTCAGGCATCTTCCTTTTGTGATCCTCAACTTGACAGTGACACTGTTATTTTTTTCCATTTTATTTCTATGGTTTGGTGATGTTTTGGGGTTTTGTTTTTTTTATTTTGTTGCAGAGTCCAGATGGTGATTTGATAGATTGTGTATTGTCTCACCAGCAGCCAGCTTTTGACCATCCAAAGCTTAGAGGGCACATAATATTGGTAATTTCTCCAACTCATTCCAGCTAAAAAATGGCCTTTGATTTTGGATTGTTTTTTGAGGCCACATAAGAAGGGTTAATCATTCAACTGTATATTCACAGAATTTGAATTCAATACTACTGGTTAAAGTGAAACAACCAGAAGTGGTTGGTTTGAGACTTTAAAGGTTTACTTGTTTTTGCTTTTGAGTTTGAACCAACCTTTGTTATAGTCTAAATGACTGAAAGTTTTAATTTAGACACTGAATTTTACAGGATCCACCAGAGAGGCCAAGGGGGAAAAACCACACCATAGATAGGGAAAGTGAGAGCTTTCAGCTGTGGAGTGATTCTGGTGAAACATGCCCAGAAGGAACTGTACCAATCAGAAGAACAACAGAGGAGGATATTCTCAGAGCAAGTTCTATCCGAAGGTTTGGAAGAAAACCAAGAGCTGTACGGAGAGACTCATCTGGCAGTGGCCACGAGGTTTGTTCTTTGACCAAAAAATACTCACATTTCCTCTCACCAACAAATATTGGACACACTTTTTTAAAGTTTGTTTTTCAATCTCTAATCAAAACCAAAGCTTTATCTAAATACTTTGTGTAATGAAACTTTACATTAAAGTATATGCAAATCATCTATGTGAATCTCTAATCCTCATTAGACAAAATACAGTCTTTTCCTTTCATTTACTTTCAAAGGAATCTTTTTTATTTTCTTTTTCATTTCTTATTTCACTGTGCATTCATTCATGAATAGGGTCTTTCATTTCCCGCTATTTTCCACCTCATAAAGAAAAAGAGACACAGCTTTTCCGTATTTGTCTACAGTTTGAACATGAGTTCCAAAAACAGCAGGGAACAGACAGTGAATGGACACCACTAGTAAAAGTTTGCTTCTTGCTTGCACCAAAAAGTGAAATCAAAATCATGACTTGGATGAGGAGGCTCTCTGTTTATCTATGTTGGTTATTGGATACCAAACAAACACTTACATTTTTCCAGCAAAATTAACTAAAAAAATTCCCTTTTTTTTTGCTCAATGAATTGATGTACTTGTCTAGTGACATGTACCTTAATTTTTCACTTGCAGCATGCTGTTGTTTTTGTAAATGGGGATCAATACTATGGAGCAAGGGCAAGCATAAACGTGTGGGCACCAAGTGTAACTGATGAATTTGAATTCAGCTTGTCACAAATGTGGGTTATTGCTGGCTCCTTTGGTAAAGATCTGAACACCATAGAAGCTGGTTGGCAGGCATGTCCCTACTCTCTTAAATTATCACTCTCACCAAATATCTTACTTCTCATTCATTATTTTTCAATCTTGTTCTTTTTTGTTGAGTAATAAATATGCCAAATGCCTCTTCTTTTTTTACTTTTTTCCTAGAATAATAACTTTAGGCTAGTAGTAAGTAACAAGCATCAATGGTTTTCCATTTTGGATCTTCCTTTAGGTGAGTCCACAACTATATGGAGACAACTATCCAAGGTTCTTCACTTATTGGACAGTGAGTATCACATTCACATGCCTATTTTTGCTTCTTTCTACCTTGCATCTCACTCATATACATGTTGTGTAACAGACTGATGCATATCAAACAACAGGGTGCTACAATTTACTCTGTTCAGGCTTTATCCAAACCAACAATAGGGTAGCAATAGGAGCAGCAATCTCCCCAAGATCTGCTTACAACAGAAGACAGTTTGATATTGGCTTAATGATTTGGAAGGTCAGTGTTTTTGTGTTTGAACTAATTAACATTTATGCAGATTCTAACATAATAAAACCATGTTATTGAATGCTCATCACTTTAATATTCTAATCAATGTATTTTAGCCAAACTCAAACACTAATTCAAAGAATCTTTTTGATATTTGAATACTATAATTTACAAGAAATAATAAAACTTTAAGATGAAATTGATGGGTTTCTCTAACAACTAAGACAAAAGGGCAATGATCTATTTTCCTTGCTTAACTCACAAGGCTTACTTAATTTATGGTTTGAAAGTTGCTTTTTTTAATATGACCTTTCTGCTATGGTACATAGCTTATTTAGATAAGTCCAATTAGGAACTAAAATATGGTCAAACAATAGTTTAACTGGTTTAGTCTTTTCTGCTTTTCCTTTTTGAGTGTGTGTAAATGTGATTGTTATTGTTATTTAAAATGGAAGATTCCATTTTTACCCTGATGGGGTGGACTTTATCTATGCCTTTTTCTTTCCTTTTATAAAGCTACGTATCTCACGCCTAATTTGCTTTTTTTTGGTCTTACCCAAGAACCAAAAGCCACACACTTCACCATGATGCTTCTTTTTCTGGTTTCTACCTTTATACAATAATGTCAATAATTATAAACTCGAATAGTTTAAACTATGATATGACTATTGACCAATGGAGTTAAATTCCCGTGCTTGCTACTCCACGTAGCGTGGGTGGTCTCTCTTGGTTTTCGTGAATGCGTTGCTCCTAAGGGAGCACAAATGGTTACTTAAAGCTAAAGGTTCTCTGTGTAACAAAAAGAATAAGACCCCCATATAAATTGGGTTCACATATTTCTTAATTTTTTAGAATAAAAATAATGTTATTTTATTGAAATATATTTATCATAATTTATTATTAAACCACTTTGTTTAAAAATTAAAATCAGTTTTGTTAGTGTGACTTAAATTTTAAAAATGCATATTTTTTTGGATTTAAATTACTTTTTAATGTATTTTTATTTCTTATCAAACTAAAATGTCTATTCGAATATGCAGGATCTTCCATTTGTGTACTCCTAATTTAAAATTAATATTGCCAATTCTAGGTTAAATGTTAAAGACGGGAAAATATTTCAATTAAACATAACAAGACAATGTAATTTAAGATTATAAAGTTCAAAAGAAAAGCGTTTTCTCAAACCCTTTTAATATTGTTAAGTTGTTTTTATTAAAGTTCTCTATTAATAAAAATATTTTTTAAATGTGTGTGATAATAGATGGGTTGTTTAAATTAAAGAGGATTCTTTTTTAGAGTATTTTCAATCCAAAAATCGGATCTTGAGTTTAAAAATCTAAACGTTATGAAAAAAAAAAAAAAAAAAAAAACCTTGTTGAACATAGTAATATGAAACGAATAGATGTTAAACTAAGATTTTAAATCTGAAGACTAAAATAATTTTTTTTTTAAATATCAATAATGTAAATTTTATAAGACTTGTATCTAAATAAAATGTAGAAATAATATAATATAATAAGAACTACTTAAGGTAAAATAAGACTTGATGAAAACATTTTTTTAATTTTAAAAAATGGATGCTTTCGAAATCCATGTCGGTTTAGTTATGCGGTTTAGCTACCCGACAAAGATATTTTTGTCACTTCCCATGTAAAAAAGCAAGGAAGGATCCAAATCAAAGTAACACTGCCCTTATGGGAATTGGTTCCTTAAGATTCTGCTACTCTTTTTTTTTTATTATTTATCTTGATTCTTTTCTTCACCACACGTACCCAAAATTATTTGAAAGTTAATTAGTGAAAATTAGACACTCTTTCCAATTATAAACAACACCATTTGTTAATTTTTTTTTTTTAAACTAACCTATGGTTTGAGTATATAGGATCCAAAGCATGGACATTGGTGGTTGGAGTTTGGATCAGGTGTGCTGGTAGGGTATTGGCCAGCAAACATGTTCAGTCACCTGAGGAGCCATGCAAGCATGGTGCAATTTGGAGGAGAAATAGTGAACACTGGTTCAAGGGGTTACCACACAGCCACCCAAATGGGGAGTGGCCATTTTGCAGAAGAAGGGTTCAGAAAAGCAGCATACTTTAGAAACTTGCAAGTGGTGGATTGGGACAATAGCTTGCTTCCTCTTAGAAACATTCATCACTTGGCTGATCATTCCAATTGCTACAACATAAGGCAAGGAACCAGCAATGTTTGGGGAACTTACTTTTACTATGGAGGCCCTGGAAGGAATGTCAGATGCCCTTGAAAAAAAATGTCACATCCATGTCTACCTTCTTCCAATTTTTTGCTAAATGATTATTAATTTGTTTGTGTTTACTGTTTTGGCTTTATACATAAAAATTGTAAGTCTTAGGAAGATGAGTAAATTTATTGCATTTGAAAGTTAATACGATTATAATGTCATATTTAAGTTAAAACTTTTAAGATAACTGGTTTAAAAAAAAAAATCACTGTTCATTAAGAAGAAAGAAAGTTGAATAATATATATATAAAAAATGAAGATTTATGGTTTTAGGTAGAAAGTTATCTCATTTTCTTATGTATTTTGCCTAAGTGAAGAAACAAAACCCTATGCAAAGTGTGGAGTATTATAGTGTGGATAGTTCCATCATTTGTGGCATTGCATGTGGGGAAGAAGCATCAAGCATGCTATTCCTATAAACAAATCTCCCAGACTTGCAAATGAAGCTTCTGTGCTTTGTTTTTCGAGCTTCAAACCCTAAAATCTAAAGAAATGAAAAAAAATACCCTCTCCATTCCATAATATATGCCAACTCTGGTGTATATTTGACCTGTGTAAGTTCTTTTATGAATATTAATATAATAAAGAGAAATTATACTTATTTCTTCTACAATTTATTAAATAATACTTACATTAATAAAGAGAAATTTTATTTTATACTTTTAATAAAATGGTATTCACACATGCTATAATTTTAATATAAAAAAACCCATTTTCATTGTATTTTTAAATAAATGATATTCATCTCTCTTATATTTTTGATAAAATAACATTCACTTTTCTTATTTTATTTAGAAATTTGTTTGTTTTTATTTATAAGAAAAACTCTTCAATCTTCATATTTTTTATTTTCATATTTTTAGGCTTTTGTCAATGTCATATTTAGATCTTTAAAAAAAATAAAATGTAGAAATTAGTTCTTTAAAAATACCATTGTTTATTTTAGTCCTTTAGAAAATACATGTCCTTCAAGATAAGAGAATTTTATACTGACTAACTTGCAAAATGTCTGTCTTCCTAAACTTGTTTATATAGAGCTTGCATAACTGTATCTAGTGCTTAAAGTGTGTTTATGCAAATGTGTTTATGCAAATGTGTAAAAAAAAAATATTGAGTGTTCAACCAAATTGGAATAAACCATATATACTCTTGAGAACCTAAGATTTTGAATATGCTACTTAATGCTTATTAGACAGTGAATTAAATTATAAATGATAAATGCAACTGTCTTGGAGGATTAATTTGGGCTATTTTTTCATTTGAGGAAATGAAAAATTGTAGTTTTTTAGGATTAAATTCTATGAACAATATTTTGAAAGGATTGAAAAAAAATAATTAGATCGAATTGAGAGAGTAAAAAAATATTTAAATCTAGAAAAATAATTAATTTAAAATAAATTGTGAAAAAAAACAATAATATTCAATTATAAAGTAAATATATTTATTGTTTTGAATAAAAACAAATGTGATACTCTTTTATGAAATAATTTGTACTTAATCTTCTTTTTATACACATGGGCATCGATACAGGACAAGAATTCACACATGTGTGTGTTTGAATGAGATTTTCATAAATATTAGAAAAACAAGGAGCTTATGAAGTAAAAATATATTTTTACTCTAGAAGCCGCAAAATCTTCCTCCATTTGTACATTGAAATTCACAAATGTGTATTAAAATTTGCAAAAGTATTATCTCAACTTGATCTAAACGTAGACTAATATATTTGAAAACAACAAATTTAGTTTCTCATACTTAAAAAGAAAAAAAGAAACGACAATCACTTTTATGTGACGGTCAGTGTAAAAAAATATTATATTGAAAACAAACAAAAAATCTTATATATTACTTAAAAATAGTTATTGTGAAAGAGAACAAACATATTATATATATATATATATATATATATATATATAATATATATTTTTTTTTTCATTGTCAATGTATTTTATGTAAAAGAAAAGAGATTGGCAACCAATAACACTTTTTTTTAATAGCAGAAGCTTGATATACATTTTTTTTATAGGAGAAGCTTTATACACGTTAAACTTTGAACGTAACCTAAAAAATTTATTTCATTTAGGACAATTTTATATTAATAATTACAAAAACTGGTCCATTAGTTTCAGCCTTTTATTTTTTTTTTCAAATATAAAAAAATTGAAATTATCAATTTTTTGTGCAAATTATTATGCAAAAAATTGTACAAACTTATTTTTTGTAATTTTTAACAAAAATAAAATGGGTTAACTAAGTTTATTATCCTTAGAATTACAATTTTTCTACATCTCATTTTCACTATTTTTCAAATGAAAAATATTGTTACCAACTTGTTCATTTCATTTTTGCCCATTTGATCCCTCTAAATTCCATTTTCTAATTTGATTTTTATATTAGGTTTTCTTCCACCCTTTCATTATTACTTTCAAATATTAAAAATATAATTCATAATATTAAAAGATATAATTTGACTGTAATATACAAATTTAATTCAAATCAAATGATTTCTTTTCTTCTAAATTTAAACTCCATGCAAATCAATTATTTTTTACCACTTACTGAATGAAATTATCTAGTATCAGGATTATCTATTAGCAAGAACTACAAATATGCATTTTAATAAGATTATGTACCAAATGAAAATACAATTAATTTATAAGAATTAAAATAAGTAAGAAGTATTTTTGCAGACCAAATAAGCCTATTAACCTTAAGCCAAAATAACTTAACCAAGTTAGCATACAGATCTTTTTAACTTTGAGACACTGCTTATTAATTAGAAGTCATTGAACTTTAAATTTAACTTATATGCAAGATAAGATTTTCAAATTACATACAGAAAACCAACAAATACAAGGCAAAATGCACAAGAGGGAAGGTAAGCCAATTAGGGTAAAGATAAGTGATGAGTAAAGCTTACTTAAACAAGGACCAGTAGTCCCAAAGAGTAGGTCAAGTGGAATAAGACATGGGTTCGCATTTGACAGGTTACTGGTTCTTGTCCCACTTGTCTGAGGTATGGTAGCTGTAAATTCCTCTATAAGCATTGAGTCTAAAAACTTTTCTTGTTCCTTGCTTTGGGCTAAGGAACCATCCTCTCTCCCAAACATTTTTCACATAAAAACTATGACCACAAGTTGCAGTTGGGTGCTAACTTTCTTGTCTCATGAGAGTAGAAGCAATGAGTTGACAATTGTAAGACTGCAGTAGCTGGTCCCAACTTCAAGTGCAATCAGTTGTGAAAATCAATTTCAAAAGGGCATTCAAGCAACAAGGAGTGCAGTTGGCTCCTCTTCTGCAACACCATTGTCTACAAATTTAATGAGATCTTCAGGTGTGTAGATCTGAGACGTGTATGATTTCCAATCATTGAAGTCCACCAAATCACTCATTGTAGTGCTCTCGAAATCAGAGGCCAAGTGAGATTGCTCATGTACCATGGCATATGTTCTTCCTACATGCATGCATAATTTGGAAAATCTAGGATCTTCAAATGCTTTGATAATATCCACAACGCATTTATGATTTCCTTCTAGAGCACGCATGTGTTTCATCTCTGAAGCGATCTTCCTTAAACACCCAAGATTCATGGATAAATGCTGAGCTATTGTTGATGAACCTCCAGCAGTACTTCCATTTCTTCTATTTGTATATCGAAGCAACACCAAGTTGGCCAAGGTGAAGTATGACATGAAAGTAAAGAAGTCATAAAAATTCATCCCTGATTTAAGAGAAAAGTTAGTTAAACTTGTATGACCAGCTGAAGCATTTTCAGTATTTAATGTAGTTTCTATCAAAGTTAGCAGTACAAAACTTATGCCGTGGTTAGGTCAATTGCACCGATGAGCATTATAACTTCAAGAAAATATTGTAAACTAGTGAGATTTAATATTAAAAGAATACAAGCCCTTTATTCATTGCTGATCATCAGAAGACTCTTTTAACAATTAACAAATCGAACCTAGGATGACCACTTTTTATTTTATCTTATTTAGTTCTAAGATATCTTCATTAGTTTGCCCCCAATAGCATACAAAAATTCATGACACATGGTAGGAAAAGGCAATCAAGTATGTTTCACCTGTGTTAGCAGCAAGATTGCGCTGGCATAGACCTTCAAAATCATCACATATATCCTTGATGTCTTCTATGTATTCCTTGGCCTCATTGTAGTCCCTTAAAAGTAAATTCCACTGTCATGGCATGAAAAGTCATGAGATAAACTTAGTTGAGTTATATTTATCCTTGAGCTTGACTCTCAAATATTTATTTCATTGCATTGCTCAATTTACCACCCGAGAAAGGTTATAAGCGTTGAACCAATTGTGGTTTATAGATATCGTATCCTCCTGAAAGCACAATACACATCGTGAAATGATTAGATCATGTCAAATATCACAGACAAAATCATCTGACGATGAAGTTGGTGTAACAAAAAACTAATTTTGTTCTGGAAATCAAGGTTTTCGAAAGCTATTTGTTCCAATTGTGTTATTGTCCGGCTTATTAGCAGCATCCAGTGTCTGTGTGTGTGTTTTGTTCAACTTATTATATTGTTATCAATTTCCCGAGAGAACTTTTGAAAAATAAATGATTATTTGAATTAATCATTTCTGAACAATGACCTAATGCAATCACTCAACCAGCAATGAATTTTTTTATGGTTCATAGTGAATTATTCAGCATATGCCAGTGATTCTATTAGTGAATTCCTGGAAAGCAGTCAAGCTACATATTTTCATTACTACTTCCGCTGAGCTTTATAGCTTCCCTGATAATTAAATTTAAAAGATATGAAATAAATCAAACATAAGTTCCATTTAGAACACAAGAGTTTCTTCTTTAAAGGGACTGCAGGACTGCCTTTCAAAATCAAGGAGAAATATAACAAAAACAGCAATACAGATAGTGAGCAAGAATATACCAAATTAAGAACTTGATGATACCATCCGCTGGGAACAAATATAATTTCACCAGCATCTTGTGTGCATTCTAACCAGATAGCCTGCATACATATACAGACCCACTGAAAGCTGAAGCAGAAAAGTGTAATCGAAAACAGTAAGATTGGGGACAAAATGTAGAAATTTACCTTGCTAAAACCAGGAAACTTCGAGTTTGATACTTCATCAAAGATATTATATACACAATTTTTCATATTCCTGCATCAAAGTTGAAAATAACTTAGTTTTGACAACTAAGCAAAAAGACCAACATCAAAACACTCCCAACCCCACCTCACCAAAAATCAAGAATGACAATTTTATACAATGGAAGAAAGTGGGAAGAATGAGGAAATGTCAATTTCCAAGAATAAAAGGTTTGCTGAAGGTGGCCGTCACAGTAAATCACAGCTGACAGACAATTTAAAAATTGACAGATCTAACTAGATTTTTTGTTATCACAGTGCCCAAATTATTGTCGGAAAAATGCCATTAATATCTATTTGGTAGTGAATCCATGCCTGTCAAATATAAGATGGCATTGGGAAGGATCTAGAAAAAGCCATCTCTTCTTTCCACAGACATTTGACGACCAGCTATAGGACCTGAAAACATCAGCATGAAGAGGAGTCCAAGATCCTGCCAGAATAATTGAAAGCAAGAGGTTACTTGTCGGTTTTTAATCTCTCTGTAAAGGGAAGTAAGTACAGCATGATCTGGTATGCATTGTTGCTAGAAGAATTTATTACACCTATAATCACACCTTTCACCCCCATGTAAACAAATCGATAGTCAGAGCAACATATTTCCTCATTTGGTTGCTCTGTGTCAGAATCAATATGGATTCTGAAGTTGTCAAGATACAGATTGAGCCAGTCATCACAAAAGAACCTTGGAGTGTCATATGCTACATATTCAGGATACTCCTACCAGAGTGAGAGAAGAGAAAGTTACTAAGCAAAACATCATCTATACTAAAAAGAGAAGAAAACATGACAGCTCTTGCACAGCAACAATAGCAAAATGAACACCTAAAAATTCTATATATAACTAGATTTCAGGTAAAGCAACAATACCAATAGAAAATGACCTGCATAAAAGCGTTGACAGAACCAAAAGTGAATGGGAAGTTTAATCAGTAAACTTTTGTAATCCTCAATGCACAACCACCCCTGCTTCCCAGGTTCATGCATCCTTCAGATTGATTATATGAATGATGACATTTTGGGAAAACCAGGAAACATAGTCTAGCATTCACATATTCATGAACGAGAACTCTTAATCAACAGAGAAGTGACAAAAGGCTAAAAGGTATACCTTTACAAAATGCCAATCCTTCAAATACGGTACAGATACAGAGGCACCATTACTTGCACAAGTTTCATTCTTACACTGAACAGCAGAAGCCTCCTCAAGATGGAGGCAACACGCTATAAAATCGGAGACCAACATCTCCTCTCTCTTCTGATCAGTGAACTCTCTGGTGTCACAATCAGCAACCTTCATTTCACAAAATTTTAGGAGATTAAAGGAATCACACTCTTCCATAATCATGTTATATTTCAGTAGAATCAATCACCACCCAACAACATAAATTAGACATAAGTGTTGAAAACACCACAACTAATGAACTTCCTTCAATGGGGTGTATTGTATTGTATATAGGAAATACCTGAACTTTAGAAGCTCCAAAATGAGTTGAGAAAAATTGAAAGTTGGGTTGGGAATGAAGTGTGACCCAATCAGTGGAAGCTCTCCAATTATGAGGGTCCATTAGCCCAGTGAGCACCACGGGTTTGTTCTTCTCCATATATCTCTCCACAAATTCACTGTAACTCAGTTCCTTCCCATTTACCCTCTCTATTTCTCCTTTTATATTTATACCCATACCTATAACCATAACCCTCTCACACTTCAAAACCTGTTTTTGCTTCAGGAGAATCACCAGGAAGACAGAAGAATCACGAAGACGAAGAGTTGGGATCTTATATAAGACTGGCCAACTGGGCCTTCTGCCATGGGCTTAAATCAGAACTAGGCCCACTAAATGTTATATTGGATGGATTCTTTCTCCACCTCCATGACCTCTGACCTCGTCCTGCACCTCCGTACTAGATTTAAAAAATCTATTTTACCCTCAATCTAAAATTATATAACCCCAATGCCCTTCACCATAAACACCCCATGAACGAAAACCCACCATGAAAGTACAACCGTCAACGCCACCATGCACCTCCGTTGCACTCCCACGTAGCCAAGGCTTGCCCTCCATCACACAAAACACCAAACATCTCTCTATTTTGTAGACATTGACCCACGTGATTATCGTGCTATGGACTAGAGGACAGGCTTATGAGATGATGGGCATGCCTCTCTATGCGCTTCATTACTTCAAAAAATCTGTATTTTTGCAGCCAAGTGATTCTCGGTTGTGGATTGCAATGGCACAGTGCTACAAACTGATCAACTTCGCATGCTTGATGAAGCAGTAAAGTGTTACAGAAGATCAGCAAATTGTAATGACAGGGAAGCTATTGCACTGCACAACTTAACAAGACTTCTTTCGGAGCTGGGGCGCCCTGAAGAGGCTGCATTTTACTACAAAAAGGACTTAGAGAGGATGGAATCTGAAGAGAGGGAAGGGCCTAAAATGGTTGAGGCCTTGCTCTATCTTGCAAAATATTACGGGGCACAGAAAAAGTTTGAAAAAGCTGAGGTATACTGAAACGCGTCTTGTGGATTATATTGGCCCGGTGAGTCTAAATATTCTTCTACTCAACTTTCAATTTGAAGCTCGTTAGTCTTCTAAAATCATCTTTGATTATTTTCTGCAGGAGAGAGAAACAGCAAAGAGCATACTCAGAGGAATGCAAATCCATCCTTTTTGCAAAATTTTTTAAAATCTAAACTCGACTTAAACCCTAAACCCTACCCCCTACGTCCTAAATTCTAAATCCTACACCCTACATCCTAAACCTTACGTCCTAAACTGGACAGGGTGGTGTTTGGTTTGCAAATTTTTCTAAAATATAAATATAAATCGGATAGGGTGGTGTCTAGTTTGTAATTTTTTTTAAAAATATAAATCGGATAGGGTGACGTCCAGTTTACAAATTATAAACCGGATTCCATCTTCCAATTTCTCATCCGGTTTGTAATTTGTATACCGGACGTCACCCCATTTGGTTTATATTTTCTAAAATGCATGTACTTTTCTATCATTTTAATAAGGATATTTTTGGAATTCAAAATTTTATGGAGGTGCAAGACAAGATCATGGAGGTGCAAGAAGAATTTGTCTTTAAAGCCAGGGGAGAAATTTCACTGATAAAACAGGATGTTTCCTTTTACACTCCATGGTTGCCTCTAGCACCCTAATCAGGGTGTGGCAAAAAAAATTAACCCTGTACATTCGCTCTCCCTGTAGTTTACACAATTCAAAAAAAATTTAGATCTTAAGCAAAAATATACTTTGTTTTAATGATCATTGGATTATCATCTATTACTTTTTATTTAGGGTTGTTTTCTAGAATAAAGTGATGCAAATATTGTATATGATCTTAGTATAGGAAACAACTTCATTTCACTCATCACTTTTCATTTCAAATACGAAAAATGTTGGTTTGACAACCACACGTGACTACCAACCCTTTGCCAACCGCATATGTGGCAATTTTTTTTCTACGTGGCTGAAGGACATGAGTGGTATTTCGTAGGGAGAGGCATTACAGGTTTTTTTCCTATGTTTAGAAAGTTTGAAAGGAAAGGTTGGGTTTCACGGGTGAAATGTGGAGAGTCTATGAGGGAAAAGAGAAAACCTTTTAAAAAAGTTGAAAGGAAAGGTTGGGTTTCGCAAGTGGAATGTGCAGAGTTTGTGAGGGAAAAGTGAAAACCTTCTATTGAAGTTGTGCGCGACGGACAGTGGGAAGTGGCGCGCGACGAACGGTGGGAGAGGTGGACGATGACGACAAAACGTGATATTTCTGTATTTGTGGGTTTAGGGGAGAACGCTGAAGCGTAGGAGAAACTGCGATCACGACGGGTTGAGGCCATGGGTGCACTTAGATGGTTGTTTGGATGTGTGGTCAGAAAGTAATGTCGAGTTAAATACTTAAGTATATAAGGTTAAACACTTAGAAGGTTCAAAGGTTCTTGTGGGCTTTTCAATACTGTCCTTTCCTTAGTTATGACAGTGCTAGGGAATTATAGGATGAAAGAATGATAAACCTGTTAATTCGTCTCTGAACTAAAAGGATGTGAAGATTTGAGCTTGGGAGGCCATATGTGTACTTAGATGGTTGTTTGGATATGTGGTAAAAAAGTAATATCCAGTTAAACACTTAAGTATATAAGGTTAAACACTTAGAAGGTTCAAAGGTTCTTGTGGGCTTTTGAGTACTGTCCATTCCTTACTTATGGCAGTGGTAGGGAATTATAGGATCAAGTAATGACAGACTTGTTTATTCGTTCCATAACTAAAAAGATGTGAAGATTTGAGCTGGAGAGACTATGGGTGCACTTAGATGATTGTTTGGATGTGTAGTCAGAAAGTAATGTCCAGTTAAACATTTAAGTATATAAGGTTAAAACACTTACAAGATTCAAAGGTTTTTGTGAACTTTTCAGTACTGTCCACGTAAGGCAAGAGTGGACAAGAGTGAGCGGCCACGTAAGTGCCACGTGCGGTTATAACCTAAGTGTAATGCCATGTCAGGTTGTCAACCTATAAGCACTCTTCAAATACATCCTATATTAGATTAACAAACTCTTCAAGAAGAGGTTTGATAATATATCCAAAATAATATCATCTATATATATATTTGAGTTATAAGAAAGTCAAATTGAAAATCTATGTAATATTATATATATATATATATATATATATATATATTTCCTTTTGAAAAAAAAACATTTTTCTGCAAAAGCAAAAATAAATTTTCATTACTAAGATTTGAAAGCCTACTTTAGACCACACAGGAGTTTATTTAGCTTAAAAACATGATTGGAAAAGACATTACTCTTGTGAAATTATTGAAACATTAATTTAATATAATTTCATATCATTATAAGTAGAAAATGAAAGCAAGTATAACATTTAGCCTTGCTATTAACGTGTAAATTTATGTGTAATATATATGTTGCTTAAAACGTAAACATTAAATCTAACTTAATCTTATAAAATTAACTTATAAAGTAAAGTTTGCATATACTTATATAATATGAATTGACTTTATCTTTAATGCATGTAGGATATCTAACGCTTCCTCACCTCAAAGATGTCCAACTTGTGTGTGAGACTAGTTATTTATGGGTGGTTCGATAGTGGGTGACACAATATATAGGTCCATTAAATCTTGTTAGACTATAAATGACTCTAATACTATCATAATAAGTGGACTTTAATAACTTATAAGTGGGTGCAAACCTTATCTTACAAACTAGTTTTATAAGGTTGAGTTAAACTTGAAGTCTATTTCTAAGATGGTATCATAGTGTATCATAGCAAGATTTGATGAATATATTGTGTTACCTGCTATTGGACCACTATCAAACCATCCATAGATATCTTGACCTACACATGAATTGGGCAATTTTTGCATGTTTTTGCATGAGGAGTGTGTTGAAGATCTAGTTTATGAAAGGGTGCAAATCTCTTCTTCCAAAATTAATTTTATATTGAATTGTATTGTTGAGTTAAGCTTAAAGTCTATTTCAAGACTTGTTATAAATAACCTTTGATTACTAATCTAATCCTATTTCTCATGGTATAATAATAACTTACATCAAGACAATCATGCACTGTATTTTTAAGAAATTTAAATATCTTATTTATTATGATTATGATTGTTCTAATAGTTTTTTAAAAAAAATAATTTCATAACATAATTTATATAAGAATATTTTATTATATCTTGTAGTTTATCAAAAGGAATTAAGAAAAGATTGAGAGTAAAATAGTTAAAATTAGACCACTACCTAATAACCGTAATACTTTAATTAATTTTAGTCGAGTTAATAACAAAACTTTTTATGCTATAAAATTTCAATCTAGTAGAGTGGATAGGAAATTCTGTCTCAAGAGTTAGTTGATAAAAGTTGTGTCTATTCTGTACAACTTCGTTTCTAACTTCTTTTGAAATAAATAAAATATATAAATTTTTTATAACGACAATTAGTATTTCTATTTCGTTAGTTAAAACTTATTTATTTATATTGGTTTTTATCCCACCAAGTTGGACTTCACCTAGATTAACAATACACAATTATTAAAATTTGGAAAGAAGTTGCTTTTACCTATTTCTCTCGATAATCCATTATCAACATAGTCTCTCAACTGTTTCGCTGTAAAAGAATCTAGACTTTCTATATTCAAAATTCAGATATCCAAGAAATACTTTTTTAATTCCAAAAGTGAAAATTTGGCAGAACAAATAAGAATGGATTACAAACAAAACTTAGCTTTGCTCTTTATTAATCCTTATAATTTTCATCATTGTCTAATGGTTAAGTGAGTAAATCAAAATTAGATGTCTTTAATCTTATTATAATCAAATAAGTCCCAACATAACGTATTTTAACTAAATAAAATATTACATTCAATTACAACTAAAAAAATCCCATAAAACAAATCACAAGCTCTCAATTTTTGGATTCGGATCAATCATTTGTTTTGCTTTTCTAAAGTGTTATCTAAATTAATTTATTTTATAGAATAATTTAAAAAATAATTAATTAAAAAGCAAAATAGTTAATAAAAAAGTCCAATAATTTAGTGAGAAATTATATTTTGTTTTATTTCCCATTAGTTCGTTCCAGGCTAGGCTTCTTCCAAGAGGAGAAAAAACTGCACTAGAAATCGCATATTGTGTGCATCTTCCACTTTACCTCGCTTCTTACATAACCGTTGTCCAAAACCACGTTTCTTTCACATCTTCACATCGCTCTAGGGTTTCTTCAACTTCATGGCTTCACCTACTCATTTCGACGATGTAAGTGGCACTATCCCTCGCCATTACTTTTCCTTCGCTCTTCGTCGTTCTCTTTAACCTCAACTTCGCTTCTGCCAAACGCAGGAATTCGATTTCGGAGGTGGATTTGGCGGAAGGCATTCAGGTTTTAATTCTTGCAGCTGTTTTTCTGATTAACGCTGTTTTAATTTGACTTGTTGTGTTGAGTTTGGTTGTGTTTTTGCTTTGAAATCTAGCTGGTAAGAGGTCGTCTCCCGATTACGACGATGAAGATTACGACAATGATCCTTTTGCGACGAAGAAGGTACGGTTTGCGTGAGTCTGTTATGCAGTGTCGGCATTTAGGTGCAGGATATAGAGGAATGTGTTATTGTTTTCTTTTGTTTATTTTTCTTTGGCTGTGTTGGATTGTGGTTATGTAGGAATTGTGTTGGTTGAGGAAAGTGAGATAACTTGAATGACCTTATTGTTTTTTCACAATAATTTAATTTTGACATTTTTCATGGAGGATATTGGCTGAGTTTTAGGGTTTGGCTCACTTGACTTATTTGGTGTGCGTTGGTGAGATATGTTCGGTTTGGGATTGTACTTGTTCATGTATGGTGAGTAGTGGAAGTCGACATGGGTGAAGGGTATTGGATTGCTCTGTTTACGTAGCTTACCTTTTTTTCTTGCTGAATTGCTTATGCAGCTTCTAATAATATGCTTTATAGAAAAAAAGAAATTAAATGATGATTTGTGATGCAGGCTAAATCAAAACCTGAAGAAGCCTCTGGTATAACAACAGGAATGATTTTGTCACTGCGTGAGAGGTATTTTACAGAATAAATGGTGTGAGGTATATTGTACTTTATTGCAGTTAATTATTTGGGTCTAAAATATGTTTTGATCTTTATATTTTTGCAGTCTTCAGAACTGTAAGGATACACTTGTGACATGCCAAGTACGTTTCTTTCTGTAAATAATTGACCTTCTTTGCTCCCTTCTTCTGTTGCTGGTATCTTTTTGGTTTTCTTTCTCATATTTATAGTTCTTCTGTATGAAAGAATTTGAACTTTGTTATTAGAGAAGCAAACTTTAGTTAAGGTTGATGTGATTTAAGACTTGGTTCATGATGGTATTCGTGATGAAAAGGTGTCAATCTTCATCTATAATGTTTGCACTGTAATGATTTGGAACAGAATGTTCTTGCACCATTCCCTTCGATCTCTATTTCTGTAGCTGAGTCTTATGTGTTAGAATGGAGGGTTGTTTTCTTTTTTGTACAAATTTCCACATATGATAGTCTTATTCTCATATCATAGGTTTGTGCTGTACCTTTTTCTTTAGTTAGAAATATTGACAAGAGCATTGAATTTTCCAGAAAGAACTTGAGGCTGCAAAATCTGAGATTCAGAGTTGGCATTCTATACTTAAAAATGAGCCTTATGTGCCTGCTGGGGTCACTCCAGGTTTGTTTGTACTCTGTTTTGCAAGTGACATATACCTGCATTAATTGTTCAAGAAATGACTCTTTTTACAGTTTCTAAATGTATATTTTTGAACATTATTTAATCTTTCCCCTTTGTAGATCCCAAAATGTTGACCAATCATCTTCAGACCTTGAAAACCTCTGAAGAATCTTTAAGAGAGCAGGTTTAGAATGTAGTTTTATATTTTATTTTTCTTTCAAAATTATTCATCTTCTATTCATCTGATTTCATTGATCCTTTATCATTTTCCTATTGGATATTAGCTTGAAAAGGCGAAGAAAAAGGAAGCTGCATTCATTGTAACATTTGCAAAACGAGAACAGGAGATAACAGAGTTGAAGGTAATATCTTAAAATAAGGTTCTTGCCTGTTACTGTGTTAGCACGATTGTGACTCAAGAAAAATACAAAAGAATTAGAATGAATATGAGTGAATTACCCTCTCCTAGGATCTCATATTTATAATAACTTTGGATACATCAGATACAACAGATGAGAGAATATTGAGGAGATTTTCACGAACACCATAAAGATGTTAAGTATCATTGGTATACAATAATTTGGCCTGCTCCCAAACTTTTGAACATGTTTCATAAGCATGAAATATCTGTCTTAAAGATGAGTGAATATTAGACTTGAGAATAATGCATAATTGAGCATCAATTTTTAACCAACGAGAAACTTCATTTTTAGCAATTGTGGCCACTCTCTAGGTACGATGATCAACATAACCCTCACTCTTTAAGTCTAGATACCATGTGAAAATAAAGTAAAAGAGAGGTATAGGATTAATTCTTTGTCTATCATGAACACATAGTGTTATGTTTATAGGTAAGAAGCATTCAAAAAGTATGAGCTAAGCCTGTTACATCTAGGAACTAGGTACAATACAAAGCACATAGCACCTTTACAGTAAATTGTAATCAGTGTGTTTCTTTTCGGCATGAACCATGACCGCCTGAGTAAGTTCCATCTTTCGTAGGAAAAAGTCTGAAGTGCAATCTTTTTTTTTGGTCACTCTTTAACATTTAAATCTAGCTACCAAGAACATCAGTAATTGTCTGTATGAGGTTTCACTATATTCTGCTTGATATCTGCTGTGCTCTTCATTTCTTAATCTTGGATGTTATATCTCTTATTCTCCTAGTTGGGAGTTGGAAAACATTTATTGGGGTCTAACCGGACATTCCAGTTCTGTTTAACTGTAAAGCGTCCGGGCACACTCCTAATAACTTTAAACTAAGCGTCCATCCAATCAAAATATTCTTGGCTGCTCAAGCACAAGTGTTGGAACCTGTTTCTTTTGTTGTTGCTGCTGTTCTCTTTTTTATTGTTCTTATTTGTGTTTCTCCATGGTAATGATTGGTTCTGATAACTTCTCCAGTCTGCTGTATGGGATCTGAAAGTGCAGCTCAAGCCACCATCTTTGCAGGTAAGTTTATAACATGAGTGATTAAGTGGATCTATAAATCAATTTGCATGCTGATGCTTCTTCTCTACACATTAATTTTGGATCGTCTGTTTTTTTTGTATGTTTGAGGCAGGCATTATAGAGAATGCTCTTGATTCCTTGCCCAGTTGCTCATATTTCAAATTTTTTTATTGTATTGTACTGCAGCTAGCTTACCTTATATATACATGTAACATTAGTACATGTGATTCAGCACTAAAGAGCATGGTTGATGCACCCTGCATCATTTATTTGATTTTTTGCAAATTCTTTATAACCTAATTGAGTTGTCTAAATTTTTAATGTATCTAAGAAAAATGCTGTATTCTTTTCTTCCTTGTGAACAATGATGTCATTTCCAATAAATTCACCTTCAATTAGGCTTGTTGTAGTAGTTTTGAAGTCTTTTACAATAAATAGAAAATAAATTCAAAATGTCCATGTGTTTATCTAGTGGCTGATCTAGGACCTACCTCATAACAGTGTGGTTCTTGTCTCGTTATGCTGCTAATGTGAGTTACTGCACCATTAAGGCATTAACTACTTAGAACACACTAGGGTTTTTTCATTTTGATTCATTGTAACATGTACCTTGGTATTGACTCTACTCTAGGGATAGAAGGTTTTTAGGTATTTCTTGTTCATCAGGTTAATATAGGGTGGTCCACATGGGTTTTAGTGCAGAGGTTATCCTCTGAGTATAATAGATGACTGTATTTGTTTAATATTAAAATTTTGCACGAGCATTCCCTGCTTCACTAAACTTTGACAAATAAGGAATGATGTTGAATTTGTTCTTATAGTGTTTCTGCTGTACTTTCATAGCATGGTTGGTTGCTGCTTTATGTTTGTGGTGTCTTTATTTATATCAGCTCACATCATTGTTGAAAGTTAATCCTGCTGCTGAAATTGCACATCATGTTGGTTGTATCCAGTATTCTATGTTGATCATTTGATTCTTAGAATTGTTAATGCCTTGAAATTCTTTGAAATATATTTTTCAGGCTCGGAGGTTGTTACTAGATCCAGCTGTTCATGAAGAGTTCACTCGTTTAAAGGTTTGCTATTTGACTTGATGCTGACTTCTACTGAATCGAGTTTGGTTGATCTTGTTAACTCTTTTCTGTCGGAGAAACACAGGGAGGTGAGAAAAATTGAGTGTGATAATTCGTAATTCATGTTGGAAGAGGAAAAGGTTAGTTAGTTCAAGTTGTCTACAGACTTTTTCACTGACTGATGTAGTGCAGAAACATTTTGTTACTGTGTGAACCGTATTGTCACACCTAATACCAGTTTCATGTCTTGTTCACTGGGGTAACAGTAATATGTTTTTGTATTTTGGAGGTAACAAAATGAAATGGAACAGAATTACCACAGAAGATGGAAGAGTATGCAACCTTTGTACTTTGGGTAGACAGTCCTTGTATAGCTGGGAAGTACAGGGGATAACTTTTATGGTAGAGGGTGGTTGTAAATCTGTAGCCCTTTGATTGGTAGAGAGGAACGGGATGGAGAAGGAAATAATATTAGTTTTTTGGTTTAGGGATGAGGGGAGAAGAAATGGTGGAACCCATTTTTTTTTTTATTTCCTAAATATTTCAATGTATCTCTCTCTTCCTCTTATTTTCCATCAAATCAATAAAATTGCATAACTTTCAAAACACTTTGTCTATTTCTCGCTTATTCTACTCTGCCAAACAGCTAATCGTTCAATTTTATTTCTTACATGTTTCTCTTTTCTCAACTTATTTATTCTCTATTTCATCCTCTCTATTTATTTCCTCTATAAATCAAACACACCCTAAAAGTTTTCAGATGACATTAGAATAGGCAAATTTCAGATTTGGCTTCTTTCTGTGACGTGTTTGGCTCTTGGATATATTTTTTACAGATGCTTTAGAATCCATAACTCTTATACTGTTGATTTTTTTTTTTCTTTTTGGCTCGAGATAGCTGTTTCAGTTACATTTTTCTTTTCTTTCATATGCATCACATGTCGTCACTCACATCATAACCTTTTCATTCAGTTATGGGACATAATTTTTTTGTGGTTACCCCTTTTTGTTTCTTACAAGATTTTTCATCTGATAATAGAATTTAGTCGAGGAAAAGGATAAAAAGGTAAAGGAGTTGCAAGATAACATTGCTGCTATGAATTTTACTCCCCAAAGCAAGATGGGAAAGATGCTGATGGCGAAGTGTAGAACCCTGCAGGAGGAAAATGAGGAGATTGGAAATCAAGCGTCTGAGGGGAAGGTGCTACCATCTCTTTGCTCTATGCCTCTAATTGTCACTTTGTCCCCCACTTGTGTTCTATTAGTAACAGGAAGTAATGTCACACTTGTATGCATTTGCCCAGTGTAGACATAAGGGCTTAATCCCAAAATGTATTATATGGTATTCATTGTTACTGAATTGATGCTTAAATTGTCTTCATTTTTCATTTGTGTTTCCCTCTTCGTATGCAGATACATGAATTAGCACTGAAGCTTGCATTGCAGAAGTCCCAGAATTCACAACTTAGAAGTCAATTTGAAGGTTTGTCATTGAATGGAACTTGTTTAATGTTGTATGTTTTAAATCATGGATAGCGGTTTCCAGCGGCCAAAAAACACCAGTCACTAGAGAATCAGTGGTAGCAGGATAACCACTACTTTGAAATTTTAGTTTGTATATATTGTGAACCATACCTATAAATTGTCAAAAAATGTTAAAATTACTCAAAATAACGAGATCATAATTAACAATAAAAAGTCATTTGGTATTAAACACCAATAAAAGTCAAATACATGTTTCCTAGAGAGAAGTATCGATTATCATCTAAATTCACGTTATCATCTTCACTCTTGTTACATCTATAGATTTCAATTTTGGAAATTAAAATCCCAGAAATAGCCCTCCAACAAGCCCTAATGTCTCTGTCTAATTTTTGTTTGGAATAAACACATAGCTTTGCAATAGTTCCCGCTACGGCAGCTGTTTGGTCCGCTACACTAAACTGTTCTGCTACAGTAGCCCCTAGATCGAACAGGGCCCGCTCTGCACTGCCACACCACTATACTGAACTATTTAAAACCCTTTGGCTCTCCCTTCACTCTTATACCAGCTACTTGGGTAATTGCTGTCATCTTTTTAAGATTCAAATAAGTGTATCTATATATATATATATATATATATATATATATATATATATATATATATATATATATATATTTTAAATATCATGACAAACTGTTAGGGCGAAATGATATTGTTGTGTGTGGCTATAAAGCTAATCATTTGAAGTATGCTAGAAATATTATCATAAATGTGCTAATTTATTTTAACAAGTGTTTGTCGGGAGTAGGGATAGAATTGGAGACTGGAGGGATTAAAAGTTATCTAGCTGTAGATTTTTATATATCTATAGATCTTTATTCATTTTTAGTTTATATAAACATTATTTCTTGTTCATGACATCTACTTCAGGGCTGCAGAAGCACATGGAAGGACTGACAAATGATGTGGAAAGATCCAATGAAACGGTTTTTACTTCTTTCTCCTTTTCTCCTTATTTGTTATTTCAAGATTGCAGTATGTTCTTCAATAAAAATGTCTCTTTGATTCATAAACAACGATTTATGAGCAAATGGTGATTTTTTTGTTTGCGGACCCTGCAACTCGGTAAAACATTCTATGAACTCAACTATTGCGTTGGGAACGAGGCTGACGAAAAATAAATGATTGCTGATATGAATTGCATAAATGATTATGCAGATTAAGAGGATAATTTTTTATTATTATGTAAAAGAAAGGGTAAATATTTTTTTTTTTTTCAAAAATTTTATGCCATGATGTCCTTAGATTGATAGAAATTGAGTGTTGATGTTTTTAAATGGACAACATTTTGTATACTTGGAACCTGTTTATATCTGAGTCAGTAAAATGTTTTCCATGGTTGGATAACGTGATATTTGCGTACGGTATGAATGGGTTGATATTTGAACGTGTTATTTTATAACAATAAATTGTGAATCAATACTTTTGGCAGATACATGAAAATTGGTATTCTAGAGTCCATCCTAAAAATGGATTGCATTGCAGGTTCTCATGTTACAAGATAAACTTGAAGAGAAGGATCGGGAAATCCAAAGACTAAAAAATGAGCTTCAACAGAAAAACTTAGAGGATGCAAGGTCAGATGCAGCATTGACCAGAAATGACAATAATGAGACGATAGCTGGAGAGGCTGCTAACTAGTTTGGCATTATGATTTTATGTAGGAAACAATTGTTTTTCTTTTTAATGTCTTTTTACTCTGTATATTATGTTAATAATTTTTTGCATATCTGTGAAATGATTATGCTTCTATTTTGAGTGGAAATATAATCCTCGTAGTTGAAGATGGTGACATTTTTTATACTTTACTATCTGTTGAAAGGGAGTTGTGTGTTTTTTTTTTTTTTTTTTTTTTTAAAAAAAA
>Ga0209700_101132_pt1 | contig 54034 bp, 18 predicted proteins | sample SiratroredBW_FD_187528 | JGI IMG/M metagenome (GOLD analysis project Ga0209700, IMG submission 187528) | Root nodule microbial communities of legume samples collected from California, USA - Siratro red BW (SPAdes) (version 2) | ecosystem: Host-associated > Plants > Roots > Nodule | place: USA...
GAAAAAAAAAAAAAAAAAAAAAAAAAAAAAAAAAAAAAAAAAAAAACAATTTTAAAAAAAAAAAAAAAAAAAACAAAAATCAATAGAATTGTATAAAAAAACAAAAAGAAAGTGCACCACCATAATTCAAATGAACTAAGGCTTCTATGTTCGGTTCAATTAGAGTGTACCGTGACAACAACGTTTCCTGTAGAACAGTGATAAACACACAATACAATCAACAGATTTCATTCTTGATCCTCACCGGATACGCTTATTTTGAAAATGAGCCGATACAATAGTGACATATACATATTGAGAAAATGTACAAAAATAAAATTCTTAAAACATAATAATCGTATAATTGATATTGTGAGTTATAGATATTGTCGTCGTGAAAATATTAATGCTTGATAGATTACACATTTCATCGAAGAATCATATTTGTTTAGACATTGTCAAGATAAAAAGTTACAAATTATTGTCATCATAGTGCTTTATACTAGATACTTGATCAGTATAGGTAAAGTACGCTAGAGGATTGGATACATATCAGATACAAATTAAAGTAACGGCGCATCATAGATAGTAAGTCAACTTGCTACACTGAATGTCACAGAATCAGATGTTTCTCATTCAATCACAGAGAAGAAACATACCAAGACACCAGATGATAAAAGAAATGCAGAGACTCAAAACTACACTAGTTTCAACTTTAACTCCCTGATGAAACATAAAACACAATCCATTTCTTTACAATAATAACAAAAAAACAACCTTAACAAACAGTTAAATTAGGATCACAAGGCAGACTTACAAATCGAATCAATGAAAAACAAATCTACATAAAAAAGATCACAACACAGAGAAAAACCATCACCGTGGTTCATCACAGGAACAGATCTGACCCATAAGCAGATCAAGATTCAAACACAGCCAAAGACATCATTTTCATAAAGACCCATAATTTAAAACAATCAAACCAATTCAAAAGAACCATCAGATCACAGATCTCGCATTGAAAACACAAAAGGGTAAAACCAAGCGATCGTGACGAATCTAAAACATATAAACGGTACAAAGGAGATTCCGGAAACTAGACGATTACCTGCGGCGCCGGTGACGAGAACACGAACTGGGTCTTTGGCCATTTTGGAAGAAATGGAAGGAATGGAAGGAATCGAAGGAACGAAGAGGGTTTAGGCGAAAAAAAACAGTGAAGGAGTGAGTGAAAGAGTGAGGGTGGACTTGGGAATTTATTTGTGTGGAGATGGTTAGGACTACGTAAAACGACGCCGCTTTGACCCTATATGTCTGTCTCTGTGTATATAAATGTAATTTACATAAACTTCATATAATATGGAATGTGTAAAAAGAAAATGTTAATAGTCAAATGGTTAAATTTAATTTATTTGAGTTAACATATCACAAATTAAATTTAAAGATAAAGCAACTCAACTTATATCACATTTGTAATAAAGCAGACCATTTTTTTATAATGCATTTATTGTAAATAATTACAAAAGGAAAAAATAAAAAAAATCAAGATGTCTGAGTTAAAATAAATAAATATAATTAAATCCACCATTCAAAAGTATTACTTCTGCGTCCCTTCCTTTTCTTTCCAAAGGAATTGTTTTTATTTATTTTAGAAAATAATATTGATATTTGAAGTTGAGAAAGATAGAAATAATATATTTATTAAGAAACTTGTGAAATAATAAATACAAAACGGGAAAAGGATGTTCCGTGTAGATGCTTAACGGTGTGACTTAAGAGAGGTTGAGTGGTCACGGAGCATCCGTGCTGTGGGGTCCACGCACAGTATAATTTGTATGAAGCGTGGCATGAGACATCATCGGCCACATATGTTTTAAAAGGTGGACCTTAGTTGTTACCTTTTTCAAAGGTTAAGAATCTGTTTCCTAACCTCATCATTTTTTTTTTCTTTTTCTATATTTTCTATAATATTATATATGCATTGACATTTGAACCTGGAGCGTTATCAAAATATACTCATCCAATTGGTCCAATATTGGATTAAAGAATTACCAATTCAATTAATATGTCAATTATTTGACTGCCATATATATTAATTAATGTTAAGTTATACATTATTAACAATCTATTATTAGCCTTCATTTAATAAGGAAAAGAAAGAAAAAATGGTAAAGAAATTAATAAAAAAAAAGAGAGAGAGAAACAAATAAGAAATGAAGTAAAAATTATCGTGTTAAAGTAATAAACATAAATATATAATCTTATTACTATTTTTTTTTAGAAAATAAACATATAAAATAAAATAAAAGTTACATAAATTATGTAACTTTGTGCTAATTGTAATACTTTTTTATCAGCATAATTATATATATATATATATATATATATATATATATATATATATATATATATATATATATAAAAGAGTGTGTATATGATTATATTAATGGTCATCATGACCATTTTATGAACTAAACAAATATTTCATTTAAATAACTCCATCAAAGCAGTCGTTGTAGTATAGTGGTAAGTATTTCCGCCTGTCACGCGGACGACCCGGGTTCGATCCCCGGCAACGGCGATTTTTTTGTTAAGTTTTATCATTTTTTTTTTTTTTTTATTCATTCTCTACTTTTAGGATTACACTGACTTCATTTTACTATATCTTTTGTAACACGTTTTGTTCTTCTTTTTATAATTTTACCAAAAAGAATGATATAAATATACATCAAATATTTGATGTAATTAAATTTTATCTTTTCACATATTCGTTCATATCTTGACCACCAAACAGGTGTATAATAGTGGTTAATCTTGCCTTAGAAGTGGATAATAATAAAATTATTCTCCGTGAGCTTAATTTACATGTATATAATAAATAGTTAGTTTCACCTCACTAGTTATTATCATTAAATTAAAATAATAGTGTACCTAGTGTTTAACAATGTCACAAAGCTATTGGAATCTTTAATGATAATTACCTTTGTTTGCTAAATAATTAATAGTCATGAAATTATTTAAAATGTACAATTGCACTGTCTTAGAAATAATTAATATTAATTATGTTAGTAGGTTAATAATTATACTCGATTACATTTATATATTTTTTAATTATTCATAAACTAAGATTAACTATAGTTCTTTGTTGGATAGGCAAATTATTTTTCTATATGTAAGTTAATGATTATTAAAGTTGGGGCACTTTACCAGTTTGTGAGCTGGATGAGTTTGATAGACCCCAACAAATCACTATTAAGAAAGCAACTGAAAATAATTGAAGTTAGGAGAGAAAATGGATGCATGTGGATATTGGATTTGGACAAGAACAAACAACAATTTGACAAGAAAAACCAAACAATGAAAGCAAATGTTTTCACCACAAACACAAACATAAAGCTCAACAAAACTCCCAAATACATTGTATACACACTTCATTATCTGTGTCACATTACAAAACAATGCACCATTCATCAGATGCTTATTTTCAACCAAAACAGGAATGAATGCAAATTATGTTTACACAAGAAAAAGGAAAAAATCCTTCACAAAGCCTACTTTCCTATACATCTTCACACAAACAACTGTAAGTAATTATGTGCTCACTTTGGTTCTAAACAGAATCCAAAATGAAATGAAAAAGAAACTATGTATCAAACCATCATGCTCCATGTATGTATACATCAATCTTGTACTCTGTATGTCAAATTAGAGAAATGAAATAGTTGTTGAGATCAAATCTGTCTAGGCACTTCGTGCTAGCATCTCCTGATATTCAAGCATTGACCTCTCTTTCTGAAGCCTCATATCTTCACGAAACTTGCTTATGAATTCTTCTGCCTTTTGATCCACATGTAGTTGGGGAGACCTAGCAACCACAACCTTCCATGCATCCTCTATAGTGTTCAATCCACTACTCTCACCTTTGTGATTCTGGTTGTGATGCTTATCATTTGAACTTCTCTTACTTGTTTCACTGTGGTGATTCTGGTTGCTACACTCATAGATCAAATTTCTCTTTAAAAGGGTGTGACTTTGGTTGCAAGACTCACCAACCAAATTACCCTTTAAAATGGAATGCTCCTCTTTCTCTTTGCCTTTGCTTATTTGCCCTTGTGCATGAGCACTTCTCTTGTTGGTGGCATGCATGGACACAGAATTAGCCTTGTCAAAAAGGTCATCTATGTGTATGGCTGCACAGTGCTTGTGTTGAACATGGTAGTAAGTAGTGGCTCGTGGCCTTGTAGTGGAGAGTGAGCGATGAAGTTTAGAGTGTATGAGATGACCAAGGGAGTGAAAAGCTGAGAGGAGGCGTTGAAGGGTGGTTTTGAAGGACTTGGGGATGTTGAGTTTGTGGAGTTTGTATTGGACTGTGTTGGAAAAGCTATTCCATGCCTTCTTGGCAGGTTGAAGCTTCTTACCTAGCCTCATGCGAGACATCACAAAGTGAAGGGTGTTTTTGGTTTGATGAGAGAAAGAGTACTTGGAAGAAGAAAGAATGTGTCTCTGAAGGAAGGGAAGGACTATTAGAAATGGTTCTCAATCTCATGAAGGAACCTTTGGTTCCCCATTTTAGTTTTTAAACAATAAATTTGTTCTACAAGTTGCTACCATCTTTTTGGTGCCTCAAAATTGGCACATTTTTGTCACAAGAATTACTCAGCTGCCACTGCTTTGATTTCTGCATTATTTGTCAAAATTGCACACTGATGGCATGAGTTGTAATAACATGAAATCTTGATCTTAAGGGTGTAATTATGACTCCTAGCTCAACCCTTTCGGTAGAATTGACAGCATGGAAGCAACCTTGGGTGCTAAGTATAGTGAGAATAATGAGGAAAACTAAACTATGTAAAGACCAATATTATAGGTTTTCCCATGTGGTGGCAGTATGCAACTTTTGAGTTGTATTGTGGGCTCCTTTTGTTCTTTCTAATGTAAAAGTCAAGTTGATCACTGATCAGAACCCCGCTCCCCATTGCAAAAAAAGAAGAAAAAAATGACATTTTCTTCATTTCAGTTAGATTGCCACTGCCCTAAGTTTTGTGCAAAGTTATGAACATAACTTTTATAATGAATTATGAAAATAGAAATGATAATGCTAATGCTTCACACTGTTAATCGTCATCCCAACTATGTCCTAATCCACAAAAGAAAAGAAAATCAATAAAAAAAAAAATGAGGGAACTAAGTTCTAACTCACTAAGTAAAAATTACAAAAGAGAGTGTATTATCCCCTTCAAGTCATAACTCTAGTGACCATAAATCATTTTTAAATCTTATGGTCAAATCACTTTATTTTCAAGATTTCTTAAAATCACTTCATCTACACTAAAGTCTAATCCCCCTCTCTAATAATGTGAATGTCAGATTTCTAAAGATCACCTTATCTTCAGATTCTTAAAATCAGTTTATTTGCACTTTAAGTCTAATCAGTCCCCTCTCTAATAATAATTTGAGTCTTAGTTGAAATACATTAAGTAATTATGAACAATTTATGATAAAAAGTTAGGATAAGTTGTAGTAATAACTCTTCCTCTATCTCAATCTATCAATGAAGTGACCATTTTATGGACACATCTACTTTCATTTTCCAAAGAAGACATTGAGAATTTGAATGTCCCCTGTTGAATAGACTAGACGAATGAAAATGGACAGGCACTGAAAGTTTACACCACTCTTCCCCCATTTGTTTTGGAAGCATTGTGATTAGGCCATGTTTGGCAGTCAATTAGAAAGGATAGTGATTATTGACTCACCACAAAACATACCACCGTCCACTCCACTTTGCTTGGAAAGAGATAACAACAAACAGTTTTATTTTTCATAATAATATTATGGTCCTGTTAAACAAAAAAAAAAATTAAAATGAATTGAACTTGTTCCATAAATTAAACATTGGTTTAGGAAAAGTTAAACGAAAAATCTTCAATAGAGTTAAGTCATAACATGGAAAACCTGACTCATTTTACATTTTTATTTTTTCTTTTATAAATGTTTGAAGAAATTTATTTAAATATGAAATAATTGTTGAATGGATTTACATGTCTTTAGTCTACTATGGGAGGGTAAACAACATAGCTTTTTCCTTTCTGTGAAAACTGGAAAAGTTCTTTATTTAATATATCCTTTTTAGTAATAGTAACATCAGCATGAAACAACTATGTCAGGATATTTAGTTTAATCATTCACACTTGCTTCCACTGTTGAACCAATCAAATTTAACAGAACATGAAGTATGAAATTATTAGTATGGCTATGTAAAGTGTGGTTGTAGCATAGTTCATTATTCGTCTATTAATTGATTCTCTAGATTTGTTAGAGGAGTTAAATTATACATGTATCAAGGCACAATACCAATAACAATAACTATGTCTGAAGGCCAAAAAAAAACAAAAGTAATACAGGGATTATAGAGGAAGAGTTAGAGGGTAAGAGTGAGATCCAAATCATGTTAATCAAAAGTAAATTTGCTACCTCTGAACCATACTACATATTCTATCCTCTATTCCAGGTCATATCCAGACTACTGTGGATACTGACAAGTTTTTTACAGTAATTTGTCTAATATAGTTTTTCTACACTTGAGACACTGATGCTACCTCTATTCTTGAACCATTCCATCAGACTATGGTAGGTCTAGGTAAACTAGAGAAATGTGTTTAGGAAGAAGATAATGCCTCACTATTCTCTTCAGCACTTGGAGAGCTAATAGATGGTCCAATAATTGCAGTTTTTGTGGGTGGTGGTGGAATGTATTTACTGTACACCTTATCTTTGTTTTGATTCCACCATTCTTCTGCTTGCTGTTCATTGAATCTTCGTTTACTGCAACCCCACCCATAAAAAAAAAGTAAAAGAGAAAACAGATAGAGACAGTATTAAAGACAGAAACAATTGAAATAAAAAATCAATACTCAAATTAATGGTATAATATAGTGCATTATAATATTTCACAGTGTTAACCTACTGCCATCAAACTAAGAAGTAAGGAAAAAAAAATCAAAAACCAAATTAGCAAGAAGCTTTTCATATAATCATGGTAACATTTGGCTTCCTCGTGCCAATAATGTAAAAGAAAAGAATTTCTTTCTAAATCTATCTATCTTTCTTTGTGTGTGTATATATATATATATATATATATATATATATGTGTGTGTGTGTGTGAATGTGTGTATCAATATGAGTTAGTAACAAACGATAAAAAAAAAGTTGAGAAGCTATTAAAACACACACTAACTTCATAACAGCAAACGGATATCATATAATATGATTGGTGGTCTGAATGGAAATAGAAGACCTTAAAAGATTTCAACATTTTCATGAAACTGCTAAAAAGCGATAACATATACAATGATAAACATAATGACAGAATATGTGGAAATTGGTTAGAGAAGAAGTAGCTGTTGTACCTGAATCTAATTCGTTTGAAAACTTTGTAACCACTAGGTAGTACAACGAGGGTGACATAAACACCTGACTCAAATTGTTCAATGACTGGTCTTTCTCCTTCTGTCACATGTAAACCAGAGTCCCTTAATCTTGAAACTTTTCTTGAGCTTGGTGGAGTCACTACTGGACTTGATGTAGATGAGTTGCTGGTTTCTTCGAAAGTATTTTCTCCTTTTGGGGATGGAACAACCCCAGAAGCATCATCATTTCCTTCCTTTCTTCGCTCTTGCAGCTTTGAAGAGTTACTGTCCGAGACAGGTACATCAGGTGCACTTTGTGGCTCAGACTCGAGGCTCAGTGGGGAGGAAGAAAGTTCCAAATGTTTTTCTTCATTAAGAAATTCTTCAGCTTGAGCATGCATGGTTCTCAAAGTCTCATTGTCAGGAATCTCAGATTGCAAAGTCTCAATCACTTCCCTCAACTAAATAAACCAAATGCAGAAGCAAGTTTAGCTTGATATAAACTTCTCAACAAGCAATAACGGCAAAGCAGATAAAATAAATCAACGAGATAAATGTATTAAACTTTTGGCATATGGTAAAATCAACTTGCGCACCTTAACTTTTCAAAAGTTTTTTGCAGCTAACTTCTTCATAAATCCCTATAGGCTATAAACTTATAAGGGGTATTTTGTATGTTAGGAATCAAATACTTATCTCAATTGAAAAGATCTCATAAGCTAGAAGCTAATCTAAACCATAGTATGATAAAGGCTTATTATGACAAGCCTATCCAAAGGGTTTATAGGAAAAAAAATATGAAGAAAAAAACAAAATTAACTTCTCCACAAGTCAAAATTAGTTCATATATAAGTTAAAAATAAAAATTTAGAAAATTCTATGAGATAATTTATCCAGATTAGCTTATGCATAAGCTAATTTTAACTTATGGAGAAGTCAATTTCGTATTTTTCTTCTTATTTTTTTCTCCAAAGAAGCATTTTGAAAGTCCGTCCGAAAAGGCCCTAAACCATATTCTGATTAACTTCCTTTTCTTTCCCATCATCTTCAAACATTAAGCTTATCATAACAAGCAATGACTTTAGTTAATCCAATTCATTGTCATTTTGGATAAAACATTGTTCCAAGGTGCAAGCAAGAATAATTTGAATAAACTTGAGTTCTACAGTTGGGTCAAAATATAGAATTATGATACCTTATCTGTCATGGATTTAATAAAATACTTTGCTTCTCTAAGCTTAGAAGATTCCTCTTCAATAATTTTCTGAAGCTGCTGAATCTTCATTTCTTGTGTGTCATTCTTCTGCTTCAAACATTTATTCTATGCAAGAAAAGAATTATACACAAATCTCATTTAATTGGGACAAGTTATGCTCGGAGAATAAAGAACATACTACTAGATATGAAAGTGGTATGAACAATGAAATGTACCTTGGTTTGCAATTTTGAGACTTCTTGATTCATATGCTCATTTTTCTTCTTTAAATTGTCAATAAGGCCTTTTGAAAATCCAGGGGAGGCAGAACGAGGTGGGCTTGGTGGTCTTTGTTTAGCATATGGTGACATAGGTCTTGAAGATGGTGGAGGTGGAGGTTGATGTTGATTTGGCGGCGTAAGAGGCTTGAAAAAATTCTGTGCAGAACTGAGAGAAATTGGAAATGCAATATCTTTCAATTGCAAACTCGCAGGAACTTGAGCTGCTCGGACCATGGAAGAAGTGTCATCTATATTTCCATGCTTACTATTCCTAATCTCAAGGTATTTTATGGGTTCTGTGATGGGAGGCAAGAGAACTCTGGAAGACTTTACCTCTCCCCGCTCAAATCTGGCAAGAGAACTAGCAGGACGACTAATTTCTTTATTTGAATTTGAAGCACTATCAGAACCTTTTAGCTTAGCATAACAAGCATCACACACGCGATGAGGTTTGCTAGGTGTTGGAGCCAATGCTGCTTTGGAAGACTTTTTTGAACTACAAGGATGGCAAAACACCAATCCACAATTATAGCAGTTATGCCTTTTTCTGGTAAAACCAAATGGTTGTCGACAATCAGAGCAAACAGATTGGTCAACACCAGAAAGCCATTTGTGTAAGCATATACAACATGTAAAGGTAGAGCCACATGATATATTCCTAACATGCCGGTCTTTCAAGGCTTCCACCAAGGTTGGAGTTTTCTGGTCATCTGTGTCTCCATGTCCTAGTCTTCCATTGGCACCTCTACCCCAAGTATATAGTTCACTCCTTGAAGTCAATACAGCAACATGATTTGCTCCGCATGCAATTTCCTCCACAAACTCACCTACCAACTTATCTCGGACTAGAACTGGGACTTTTCCATCAGAATTTGGATTTCCTAGTTGACCGTATGCTGTGCCTCCCATTGTAAAAACATGACCAGATACAGTGAGTGCAACAGTCATAGTGTACCCACATGCAATCTGGTTAAAACTATAATCAGCAAGGGCAGCTACACAAGTTGGTTGAAGGTAATTTTCCTTGTTGACATGACCCAAACGATACTGATCACCATCACCCCATGTGAAGATCTTCTTAGAAGGGTTTGAACCAGAAGGATCCATAATCTCTATAATAGCTGCTGAATGCCACACCCCACATGCAACCTTAATAGCCTTGTGTCCATTCAATAATTGTACCTGCTTTGGAAATGTTACACACTCTCGATCTCCATGGCCTAATACACCAAATCTTCCATCGCCAAAGGTAAACAATTTCCCATGGGAGGTTGCTAATGCTGAATGCCATGCGCCACATGCTACGGATACAACCTGATGTCCCTCTAAAGGGCCACTCACCCTCTTCGGCATCCAGTAGCTAGCATCACTGCCATGACCAAGAAGTCCTGCACTATTTGCAGCATCACCCCAGGTGAACAAGTCACCAGATAGAGACACGGCACATGAATGATATTCACCACATGCAACAAAACTCACGTTGGTAATTACTAGGGACTCCACAAGTTGAGGTCGAGCACAATCTTTTTCAAAGCCATGGCCGAGCCTTCCACCAGAGTCCTCTCCCCATGTAAAAACCTCACCTTGCCTTGTAACTAAAGCAATGTGACGTACACCAGGCCCGATCTGATTAACATCAAGAACAACATCAGATTCTAATGGCTTAGGAGTCAACACATCAATCTTACTAGTAGTTTGAATCCCCAATCCATCACTGCTATCTCCCCAAACCTCTCCCCATATAAAAACATCACCAAGAGATTCTATGTCATCTAGTCCTGATCCTACACTACTTGAGTGGCTAATACTTGATACACTAACACGAGAACCATCTCCAACACTTGTCCTTAGTGGCATATTTGTATCCGCTCGGGACCAAGATGTTGTAGATTCATGAGATACCGATTCAAAAGAAAACCTGCTACGGCCAATGCTTGAAGCTGACTCTAGTGTTCCAGCAACAAAGTCAACACTATCCTGCAAAAGAGAGTCAACACAATTACTTTACTGAAATGCTCTAAAATCATAGATTTTAGAAATAATATGCTTGAGCTTTAACAAGAATTCTAATGGTTTCCACGACCAAGTAAGTAGTTAAAAATTTTATATTTGTTTCCATGACCAACTCAAATTATAATCTATGAGAAATCAAAGGAATATATACGGAATAGCAACTGTGTAACATATAAACTAAGATAATAAACTATCATTTAAACAATTTCTTTAAACTCACATTGCTTAAATCACTTATTCCACGCCTAATACGCTCTCCAGTGGAAATTAATGCCTTAAGGCTTGAAAACCATATCTCTACCTCTGCTTGGTCCTTGCAGATCTAACAATATGAAAAGAGGAAGCAACAGATTCAAAATTTATACGAAATTAACAAATTTAAATTGAAAATGATTGTGTTTTCAGACCAGATCAAGTGATCGTTCCCCCTTCTTATAAATCAGTGAAAATGACAGATAATCCTTTTCAGGACGCAAGTATCTTCTGAAGACAGCCTGCAATTAAAAGGAAACATATGATATATTTATCAGAGTGCTAACATAACCATGAATCTAGCCTCCAAAGACCAAACATATAACTCACTGTTCTCTGTCCTGGGAGGATGTGTGAAACAGAAGCTAATTTTAGATGCTTTTCCTTTCCATGAGAAATCCAAATCAGTTTTGTTTCATCCTGCTAATGCCACTAAATATGAAATCATTCATGAAGAGATATGAAATTCAATATATATAATACGCATGTACCATTGTTTGGACAATACTGAATTTTCTTCAGCATAAATACTCACCGCTGAGAGTCTGAACGAACAAAGTTTTGGCTTCCCTTTTCGACTATACTTTACTAACTGAGTGCCCTTTTTTAATGTAATGAACGCCTTCACAAAGAAACGAGACATAAAATAAATTAAGTGGAGCACCGAAGCAGCATAATCTCTAGACAATCATATCACAGTGACAATTTCTATTCAAGAAAAAAAAAAATCCTTAGTGTTTTCCCCGTTTAGATAAAGTGATTTGGATGGTTACTCAATCAAAAAACACTTGAAAGAAACAATATCATGACCATGTTCAATGAATGTTGTCTTCCCCATGCATCCATGGTTTTAGTAATTACTCAATTTGCCTCTCCTATGTGGAAATGAAACAAGAATGAGACATGAACGAAAATTACACGCCACATTCAACCCAAAACCTTAAGACATTATAATTGTGGATCTTTTTATATATATTGCTCAACTTTCTCAATGTGAGACTAGATTACACTTGGATACCTAAGATATTGTTCACCTTCTAGTCATGAATACCAAGACTACTTTTCATATATAATGCATGAAATGTTTTTTACAAAATACTTTCCATACCCTGATTTTACCCTAAACTTTTATCCCTGAAATGAAACAAACTGTAAGCTGTTAAGGCATGTCTTATCTCCAATTACACTTCTTCAATCCAGGGCAACCCATACACATTTTAACTAGAGTTCTATAATCAATACACCATAACAAAAGATTCCTCACTATATTGATCATTCTTTTCATGTTAACAACTTCCAAAACGAATACTCACTTGAAACAAACAAGCATTATCATGCCTAATGTGAAATATTTAAATAAAATATAAGTTCTAATATTTTTCTGCTACAAACCAAACCAAACATTTTTTTAAATTTTTCAGACAAAAGCTTAATTTGGTGGTGAAACTAACTTGCTCAACACGCTCATAACTTCCATAGCTAGAAAGATCTGCCATTCCATCTGAAAGAAATTGTAAGGAAACCACAGAAGAGGACAGAGCTCAAGCGTCATGCTTTCTACTCAGGCCTCTCATCAAAGTCTCGGAAAACCTCAAGATGAAAATTTTCTCTTAGATATTGGACAATGTTAAAGGAAAATGAAGAATAAAATCCTCAAACTTATATATGCCAGTAGTGGCTGCGCATGATATGTACTAAAGAAACAGAATCAGAGAATGACCCAGATGACGATTAATCATGTCACTGCCAAAAAGATTGAAATTTTGCAAAAGGGGTGTGAAAGTTGCATAAACATGTGTGTGATCAGTTTCTGAGCAAGATTGGATTGAGCAATTGAGAAAGAGATGCGAAAGTTACGTAAAAGGAAAGGGAATGAGATATTGGCGCCCTTCTTAAACTGCTTCCACGTTCCCCAACTAATGACATGTTTGGTTTTCACTTCAAAATTTACATTTGAAACTGAAAAAATAAGCTAATTTTGGACTAATAGCATTTATATAATTTTATTTTAATACTTAAACCATTTGTCTTAAATAAAATAACATGAGTAATATTTGACTTCATTTATTTTAAATTTAATTCCCTTTAAGAGAAAATATTATATTGAATGAAATTTATAGAAAAAAAATAAATTAAAATCCTTTTTAAAAGATAAGATTTGTTTTTTACATTCTTGTATAATTTTAGTTTTTTAAAAAAAAAAGTCTGTTTTATTACAGTTTAGTAATATTATGTAGCATGAATTTAGATGTGCCATGCCCTATGTTACCTGAAAATAGTTGTTGAGGTAATATCTTTGATACATTCCACCTTACAATTTAATCATGGCATGAATTATTTAAAAAAAAAAAACTTTATTTGAATTTAAAATTAAAAAGTCTACTATCATTTAAAAAAAATAATTTTAAAATTTTAAATTTAATTTAACTTTAAAAAACATTTAAACTTTATAAAATTATCTAAACATTATTTAAGTGAGGTAAGACAGATAGTTTTTTTACAACATTGCATGTTGAAGAAAAGAATTTCTGGATATATCACTTACTATTTATTATATATTGTTATATAGTGTTAATTAAAAGTCTATCAACACCTTTATGAAAAAATAAGAATGAGTTACAACAGAAATAAAACATGATAAAAAAACAATTAACTATCATAAAGTTATATTAACCACAACAATTCCCATTAATCTAAGTTCTCAAACAAATATTCTCACAATTAACAATTATTTGTTGTATATAGATAATATATAACATTTGTCTCCTTTGCCACATTATTCTATATGCACTTAATTAGAAGAAAAAACAAACACAAATTATCTCATCAACAATAGTTTAAATAAAAGACAAGAAAACAGTCTGAATTTTAAAAAATATAGGTATACTTTTTTTTTATAAATTTTCACTTTTTTTAGTTTAAAACCCCTTTTAAAACTAGAAGATAAGTTTCATAATTTAGAAAAAAAAAACATTAACTTTCTTTAAAAATAATTATCGCATTCATTATGACACATGCTTGACAACTTAAAACTTCCCTTTGTGTTGGTTTCTTCACAAATAGGTCATTATTTATGTAGAGTAACATATAAGTTTAATTACCAACATTGGTTGATAGTGTAAAATTCTTTGTACAATGGATAGTCATTGATGCCTAAACAAAAACACCCAATAACCAGTACTAGAGTCTAAATTGAAAAAATTGTAAGGCCTAATAACATTTATGCAACTGAGGGAAGGAACACATCAGTTTTTATAAATCCTAGTTTCAATGTATTGATTCAGTATGCAGTCTAGTTTTAATCATGACAAAAAGAATAGAGAGGAAAGGGGAACAGGGTGAATTAATGGTTGTGATTTGGCAATCAATGATGAACTTGAGAGGTATAATGATCAAAGAATTGCAGGATCTTTGTATCTCTGGAAGATAGCTTCAATATCTGCCATGACTGCTGCCGGTAAGGGTCTCTCAGTTGTTGTAAAAGCATCAATGTCCTCTTTTAGCTGGTCCACAGAGGTTGCACCAATAATTGAACTAGTCATGAATGGACGATCTCTTGCAAATCCAAGTGCAAGCTGAACAGGAGTTAGACCATGCTTTTTGGCCAACTCAAGATACTTTATAGTAGCCTCCTGAAATCCAACAAATAAAAATAGGGAGGTTCTTCAGTATTGTCACCATATTTTAGAACATAGTCTAAGACTTTATGGATAAATTTTCCTGCCAACAACTATAGAAGAAAATAAAAACATAATATGGATTAACTTTCTCATATAAGATCAAATAAATGTATGTGCTTAACTTTCACCTAAAAGTTCTCTTATTTAGTTTTTCCAAAACTTATGTGCATTAATTGATTTTAACTTATTGATGCAATTTAGTTAATTATCTCTTCATCTTTTCTACTTTTACATGTACTTTCAGAGAAGTTTATACAAACAGAACTAAACGCCAAATAGAAGAGCTAGATGGTGTACCCGTGCCACTGATTTGTTATATCTTTCCATGTAACCGGGAAAGAGGTTGAGTCTTCCTGCTTTTGCAGCTTCAGAGTTTATATCTATATATTTTCCTGTCAGTGATCCACCTCCAAGGGGGGAATAGGAGAGTAAGCCAATATTGCAATTCTTTGGATGACAAACTTCCACAAGATCAACTGCAAAAAATTAAAGGAACACAAAATTTTAGTTAAGGTAAAAGTTTATTTGATTTTGCTTCTTTTTTTCTTCTCTTCTAAATGTTCTTGGTGAGAAAGTTATCCATACAAGCCTTTGGCGAATGACACAATCTCACCTTCAAAACGACATCTAACAAGCAAGCTGTAGCTGTTTTGGATACTAACAATCTTTGGAAGGCCTTCAACTTTAGCTGCATGGACAAACTCCATCACTCCATAAGAAGTCTCGTTTGAAACACCTATGTAGCGTACCTGTGAGGCACACAGAAATCTCAAGAAACTGAATCCCAATCTCATGTACAAGAGAATAAACATGACATTGTGATCAGTAGAATAGAATTTCACGTTACAATTGAAATAAATATTTTTAGCAAAAAAAAGAAGTGATAAGCATCTCCAAGCCCAAACCAGCAGAAACCATTAGAAATCCTTAGGAACTAGGAAAGCTAAAGCATAAAGTGAATTGATAGACATCAGTCACCTTTCCTTCATTGATAAGTTCTTGAAAGGCTTGCAACTGCTCAACAAATGGCACACTGGGTCTCCATTTTGAAGGATCATAAGAAAATTCACCAAATAGTGCAACATATCGATCTGGCCTATAATGAAGCAGCACACCATATATTCAAAAATCAACAGATCAAAATCTTTTAGCTTTTAGTTTCAAGATGCAAATAGGAGAATACTTGCAACTTGTCTGTTTATATGATATATCACACAAATATACAAACACATAACACTGTCAATGTTGATAATAAAGGTCACATTCTAGCTCAAGTGTATGCGTGGTAAAAGTAGTACAAGTCTGACCCTATATCACTACTAACTAACAAAGATTCCTAAAACAATAAGAATCATAATATTTTAACAATGAAAACTATAAACAAGTTTCCCACTGTTTTATACAAGTTCAAATTACATACACAACTAATAAAGTAACATAAAATAAGTGAGACACTGATGTTTACGTTGTGTAAACTCACCAGTGGATTTGCAGCAAATCAATATAGTCAGTGCCAAGGCGCTTAAGGCTTTTTTCCACACTTTCTCTGATATTTACAGCATCAACTCGCAAAACATTTGCATTCTCACGGATGTAACTCGACCTCTCAGAATAACCACATACTTTTGTAGCCAAAATAATCTATTCACAGAGATTACACAAATGGTTTCAAATTCTTAAGAGTAGACTCAGTAAAAAACATCCAAAACAGTTGAAAGCCAAGGGCATATATGGCAAAACTATAATGCACTGATACCATAAGTGTATCAGATGCTGTGCGTATCCGGCAATATGCTAATAACAAGATATGATAGATACATCACAGACACGGATTTAAAAATATATAAAATTTGTTAAAACATAATAAATATATAATTACAATTACACGGATCTAAATTAAAATCACATTTCTTAGACATTGCTAAAATAAAAAATATAAATTATTGTGGTAATAAAATTATCAGTACTTCATTATTGGATACTTCATTGATAGACAATGTCCTTTAAAGTATCGGATACAAATATGTGACATAGATTGAAGTATCAGGCATCAAAGTGGCAAGTCAAGCAACATTAAAATTTATTTCAATGAGCATTCTTTCTCAATGCAAGACAGTTTAAGTTTAGTAGCATTGTTTCATATTGAAAGTAATCATGAAATATTACTCTGAACTTTGAACAAACCCTGCATCCAAAGCACACAAAAAGCAGCACAGACAGAGTTGACAAAAGAGCATTCAATACCTTGTCACGAGGTCGAGACTTGAGCCAACTACCAATATAGAGATCAGTTCTTCCTTGTGTCTCTTTCTTCATTGGAATTGGGTACTGCAATCAAATACCAACGGCTCATTATTCAATAGCAATGATAATGATTATATCATTATGCAATCAACTAGTGAATCTTGCATAATATCAAAACATCATATCCGGGTCATATAATCATACATCATAGTCAAAATTATTTTATTCTTGATCATCCATTTGATTATATGGTTGAGATTCGCTCTTCTCAAGCTCTTACCTGGCATATGAGATGGTTTCAAAATTTAAAAAAATAAATAAAAATTACTTAAGTACTCCTAAAATTTTTTGTTAAGTAATCCTTCAAATATTACAAAATCCATAAGATTTGTTGCAAAGCCCCTTTAGTAGTTGTCATCTCTAGCTTGCCTTAATTGTGACCTCTTTGGAATTGTCTTAATTCTAACATGAATTAGAGATATGACTTAATTAGAGTTTACAAAGCTTGAACAATCTCATTTTACATCCAAATCCTAAGAAAAATTATCTCTAAATTCATTTGGGCAGTTTGGCTCCATAAGTGTCTAACCTTTCCTCTCCTAAACACTCCATGCAATCATATCTTTTAGAGTAATTGATTTCTTTAACACTGTAATAAATCATTTCACAAGGGAAACAAATTAAATGGAAATAAATAAAAAAAAAAAATCGAAACATTTCAGCAACATCTAAACACACATGGCAAATGCAGATGAAGATTGGAAGAACACAACTTACAGCCTCAGCAGTATCGAGAGCGTTAATGCCGCGGTCAAACGCGTAACTAAGAATGTCGTGAGCTTCTTTCTCCGTGTTTTGCTCCCCAAAAGTCATCTGAAATCAACAACGTCGTACCGACCAAAATGAAAACGAACAAACGAATAACAAAAACAATGTTGTTCCTTTTTTTTGGAATGTACGAGAAAGGTTGACTTACAGTACCAAGAGTGATTTCGCTGATGTTGAGGTCGGAGTCTCCTAGGTTCCGGTACTGCAACGGCTGGTTGTTGAGGGCACAGAACAGAGGCCAAACGCTTGCACTGCTCCTCTTCTTAGTGTTTCTTGGAAGGGTGAAAGAGTGAATGGAAGGCAATGGTGGTTTGAGAGGGTGAGAAAGAGAATGGTTTTGGCATGAAGAAAAAGATGAAGAAGAAGAAGAAGCATTGAAGGAATACAGAAAAGCCATGTTTGGGCTTATCCTTTACACACACACACTACAAGTGAGGCAGAGACAGCATAAATCACACCACAAACATTTTTTCCTTCGATGTGGGATCCACTGCATCAAGAATTTTAATTTATTTTTTAAGTTATAATTATAATAATTAATAAAATTAAATATTTTTATACATATTTTATTATAATTTTACTTTTAATATTTTTTAATTTTTTTTCGTCTTCAATCTTTTTAGTTATATTAATTATTTTTTATCATCATAAAAAAAATAAACATTCAACGCAAGAGATTCTGTGTTTTTCACTTAATTGGCTTTTTTAATATCGTTTTGGTTCATTTGAAATATCTTTTACAGTTTCAGTCTCTAAAAAAATTGGTGCTTTTTATGTATATAAAACAAAAATGCAGTATTTCGATATTTTTATTAATGTCTTGTTGATGAGGGTAACCTTGACACTTAAAAATGTTAAGTTAATAATATATATATACATATATATGTTAACGTCATGCATGTGTTTCGTAAAATAATATATTTCACCTATGCAATGTCATTTGATTAAAATAATAGTGAAAACTAAATTAGAAAAAAAATGCATTACAGAACCAAACAAAGTGAAAAAGTTTTCAAAGATTAGCATAATAAAACCTACAAAGACCATAAAAATATTAAAGTCTTATATTATTATTTGAGCAATTATAATATGACAATCGTTTGAGTGAAATTTATTAAAAAAACACAAAATTTTAGGAAAGTTTGTCTATGTAAATGACATTGTTCATAAATTAATAAATAAGTTTGTATGATTTGTATTATTGACAATTTTTTTTTCACGAAACTTATAAATATCTCTTTGATGGATTTAATAATTTTTGTATATATTTCACAAATTTGGAGTATTTTCGATTAAGTTTTTATTAAAATATTTTATTTTTATTAAATGTTTAAAATATTTTATTTTTATTAAATGTTTAAAATATTTTTTATTTCTAAATATTTTGTTGTTTGATTTTTGTCAATAATATAAATATTCTGACTGTTATTTTTTGTCTTATTATATTTAATTCATCATTAATTTATTTAATTTTTTTCTCAAGAATTAGTTGATCGGCAACTTTAAAAATTTGAAAAAAAAATAAACAAATTGAATAATAAGTTAAAAATAAGAATACAAAGATAATAATCACACCATCTTATTAGTAATTATACTTAAAAAATTAATTTAAATATGTAATAAAAATAATTAAAATACATAAATTTATAAATTGCTTAAAATTTAATTAAACTTAATTTTTTATACATTTATTAAATGAAAAACAATATTTTAAAAAAATACTCAGTTACAAACTCTAACCTAATAAATAAAATGCAATGTAAAGAATTTGCAGTCACTTCAAAATAATGAAGTGGTGGGTGCTGTTATAGTTCTGTATAGTTGTATGACAAATGATCCTGTATCCATTTCTACCTACAATCAGTCAAATCTATATCCAAAATGTTAGCTTGTTCACATAGGAAATGGTCACTAAGATCCATCACAATCTGCAACTCTGCTAGGGTTACAGATATCACTGTAATATATTCAAGTATTGCAAGATCATCACATGCCATTGCTTAACCTTGTTGCCAACCATGTTTATTATGTTAAATAGTTTATATAAAAGGGAACCTCTATTCTTTTCAAGAATATATATAAATGTGAAAGAACCAAGTTAAAAAGAGAACAATTCACTTAGTTTTTGACTGGTTTTAATGTAAAAGAAATTGAGGAAGTGGAAGAGAAAAAAAAATATTATAGAATATTCTTGAAAATTTCGTGAAAAGAGATTGTTTAATTGAAGTGAAATATAATAGCCAAAGGAATGAAATGAGTGAAAAAAAATATAAGTGTATATATGTTTGGTTTGAATGAAAAAGGAAAGCATGCAAAATCTTAATTCATAATAAATTATTTTTTTTCAGTCCATTTAAATCGATTATAAATTTAATTTTATGTGTTATACAATATCAAAATCCAACACCTTTTTTATGAAAAATAAGAGTAAATTTATCGTTACTTCATATATGTATTCATGGAAAATATTGTAATGGGTGTTCATCTTGTTACTTTCATTTGTCTTTTATTTTTTTTTGCCTTAAACTAAACTATCTATTTTTTTTTTCCTTTTCTTATTTCCATCCTAACCAAGAAGGGCTTAAGGAGTTGAGAGTGAAACTCCATTCTCAGCACTTCGAATATTGAAGACTGCAATGCAAACTTGTTACAATATAATTAGTAGTTTCAAATTTTGGATTTGAGTTATAATATATGGTAAAAAAATGAGAAGAAATGTTTAAAAAAATCACATATTTATTAGTGTTTTTAACCTGTATAATTAAATGAACAAAATAAGTGAATGTATAAAAATGAAAACTATGGAAAGATTGAAGTATATAGTAATTGAATAGAAGTGTTGGACACCTGGACCGTACGATTTATATAGGAAATGAAATAATGGAGGAAGGAGAAAAAGAGAAGAATAAATGCATTTTACTTTGAAGTGAACATTCAGAAAACATCACTTTATTTGGGTTTTCCGATGAGGAAGAGGAAGATAATAATGGATGATTTTTCTTCATTCTCATTATTATTGGATAAGATTCTCATCCCAAAGAAAGTGAGATCAATTCAAACATATATTATAAGTAAAATAAAGTTTTAATTATTTTTTGTTTATTTATTTTAATTTATTTTTTAATAGAAAGTTTCCATTTTCTTGATTTTACAAATGTGTCTCTTCTAAAAAAATCAATTAAGCCTGTCAATTTTAAAAAATTGCAGCATATTATGTTAACGTGGTTAGTTTTATCATTTGTAACTATGTATTTATTATAATTTTGTATCATGCATAAACAAGAACCTTCAATATCTGGTTATTAACTATTTGAATACAAATAATTAAATGGAGAATAGTTATATAGTTATGTTTTCAAAAAATTTAAAAACTTAAATAAAATTGTAATATACTAAAAAATTAATTATCAAAATTATTTTACTTATTAGTATAGATCGACACAACAACAAAAACTATCAAAAATAGGATAAAATTACAATAAATATGTTAAAAGAAGCACTTATCTAACTTGATATGCATTTGTGGATAAAACATCTCTTCAAAAAAAGTTATATATTTTTTTGACTATATCAAATTCTTAACATATGCATAACATCATTTTAATTTATGAAAATATTATTTTTTTTGTTTATTTTCTTCTAAAAACATTTATAAAGAATTTTAACACTCGTTACGAAAACAACTCCTCTATCATGATAATTATTTATATCCATTAATTATTTTCTTTGAAGTAACAAACTCGGGTATGTTCCAAGAAAAATTTTTCCTCTGTAAAATATCTCTAAAAGGGGAAGCATAAGAGAAAATGAAATGAACTTTTTTATAAATTAAAATTAACTCATGGGTAAGTTAATTGATAAAGGGAGTTTATATTAGTTTTTTAAATGTTCCTTCTATAATATGTATATAAACCAATTTTAGTTTATGAAAAAAAAATATTTATTTATTTTTCTCTTCTTAAAGTGTTTATAATTTTTTATCCAAATCTGTCTTAAATATATAACCGAAACTAATTGCAAAAGATAAAAGACAGGTTAACAAAGTACTTTTCCAACTAGTATTGAAAATGAAGTTACAAAAGTCATTCTACAAATAAGTGTTATTGGAGGGGTTTTATTTTCTTCTGTGTTCTCTTAAACATTAGCTATCCAAAAAGTAAGCTAGTTCATAAAAGTGTCTAATGGCTTTTATTGAGTTGCAATATTCACAAGGTATATTATTGTAATTTTTGTAGCAACCACCTACATAATGAAATTTAAGATTTTTTTTTCATGGATTAAAAAATAATATAATATATTTTTTAGAAAACTCAAAAAACATTTCTTAGAATTAAAATTAACTTATATATAATGTGTAAAACTTTTTTCTTTATTTCTTTCTAAATTATTGTTTTTTATTTTATTCATAGATTAATTTTAACCTGTACCAAATTAGTTTTTTAAAACTCTTTTGCAAAAGGGGTAAAGCGTAAGTTTGTTTTAAAAATGTCATTAAAACTCAACATCAACTTATATATGATCTAATTAGCACACTCTATTATGGTATAGAGCTGGCGACAGCTAAAAAGCACTTATTTTCCTCGATTTCCTATCATAAATAGTTGAATGCACTTTCTTCTAACTTCCAATCAACAAATCTATATACATAAGTTGTTATATGATACAATATAGTTTTAGTTTCTTTTTTATCATTTTTTTAAAAATAAATTTAAGTTTCTTTAAATGGTTTTTAACATTAAAAAGCTTATAGTGAATAATATAATATATAACTTATAGTATATACACCCACTCATATATATAATAATAGACATTAAAATATTAGAAAAGATATAATATTAATTGGTTTAGTATTAAGTGCAATAACAGTAATTCACATCACAGGTAAATTAATATAATAATTTATACATCATATATATATATATTCAATTAAGGTATATTCTGAAACTATCATTTTTAGTTTTATAAAATATTATAATAAATTACATTATAAATTACTTTGATTAGATAATAAAAAGAAATTCTTATAATTACATGTCAATTATTTAAAGTTGTTTCTCACACTAAAATTTTTATCTAAATATTTGACTCGTCTTATAAAAAAACAATTTTTATATCTATTATTAAAAAATCTTAATATGAGATAAACTTTTTCAATTTTATACGATATGATGTCTCAATGTAATAATCAAATTATCACTGAAGTTAATTTTTTTTTATTTAATAAATATATACATGTACATGAATACAATTACATATCAAATGCATATAATCATTCATATAACATGCATCTAATTATACACATCATAATGGATACGATATCATAAATGTATCTACATATCACATAAAATATCATATAATATCAACAATTAACGATCAATTATACTCTTAAACATAGCTTATGTTTCTCACTCAATGATAATAAAACTGAAAGGTATGACTCACCTGAGTAACCCAGAAAAAAAAAATTGTCTCGAATTTATTTTATTTGAACCAAATATACACTAACATGAAAAACTATGCAATATTTCAAATATGTGTCAAACATACATGTACCATCTTAATTGCTTCTAAACAATTTATAATGCTTCTAAAAATCATTTTTCTAACACGATTAAACTCATTTAAAATCTTAATTGCTACTAAACAATTTATAATGCTTCTAAAAAACATTTTTCTAATACAATTAAACTCATTTAAATTCTTCAAAAGTTCTACATCAAATAAAAATGATTAGATGTAATTAACTCAAATTGACAACCCTGTACATAAGGAGATTTGACTCATGAACCAAAAATTTCATTACTTCATGATATCTCTATTGAATCTAAACTTTAATATTTCAATAATTAACATCAATTTAATTTACATATATAAATCAACTTAATTAAATACAATTAATTAGTTTCTCTTACCTTTTTCTGTGAAAAGGTCGTGGGTGCAAAGTTAGAAAAGTTGTAACTTACTTCTAATAAAGCTCGTTCAAAAAGAAAACATATCAATACTATCTAAACTAGTAGATATTAATTTATTTTGCTCCATTCTCACATGCAACCCAAACTAAAAAAAAAAGGAACCATAATTTATGTATTGCAATTTAATTTTGACAAATTTATATATACAAATTTTAAAATAAATAAATGAAAAGAAACAAACTATTTTTTGTCAAAAGTTAAACTAATTAATTTTATAGGAAGTTTTTTCATACTACTTCTTTTATCTCTTTTTTAAGTTATACATAAATTAACTATAATTTATAGATTAATTTATTATTTTTATCTTCTAAAAATATTATAAAAAAGTTATATATACAATTTCTATATAAAAATAGATCTCTGATATCAAAGATAATAAGATATTTATATAGTTGTGTTCACAAAACTTATTTAACATTATTGTTTGAAATAAATTAACATTGTATATAATTTTAATAAGAATTGAGATGAAACATTGTAATCCTAGAAAACAGCTTTAGAGAAAATATATTAAACTTAAAATTTATATTTAGAGATAAATAAAATCACATCTTAAATGTTTTTAGAAAAAAATATAAATAAATAGAAAAATCAAGTTATTTAGTTTCATTTTTTATAAAAATCACAAATTCTTTTTATCTAGTGGTTATTTTCCTTTTTTCTTTCTTTTGTTTAAAACTCCGCCTTCATTCATTATCAGACTGACAATCGGAGATCATTCCTAGATTCCTGATGTCAGTTAGAGCAAAAATGTCTAATTAGAATCTTGAATAGAGTAAGATTTTTTATAGGGGTATTCTGCATGTGTTCTTTGAAATATTGGAATGAGTGTCTGTTGGTCAATTGTTCTAATAGTATAGTATGATCATTGATAAGAAACTCTTGATGCAAGTTAGGTTATCCATTATTTTAAAATTTTTGAATATCTCTACGGAGATATCCATGTTGAGATTATTATTGTTTGGAGATTTGATCAATAAAGAGGTATTATGACTTTAGTGGTACATTGGAATGTATATTGAAGGAGGTTCATCTAACCATATCCAAGGTTTGAAATATGAGTTCACGAGAATATAACACATGAATTGACTCTGTATATATAGAAATTGTATATGAGGTTTGAAATAGGAACTTATAAGAATAGATGAAATGGTAGTATAATAGGTGCAAACCTTTGAGTTTAATTCAATACACGAATATTTTAGATAATAAAGTCAACTGTCTATGTATGGTGATTAATGTAATGCTGAGATGAGAAAAATTGATTTGTAGTTATTATATATATTTGATGATTATAGTATTTTATACAAGATAAAATATGAGAACTTGTTGTTTGTATCTTGTTTGAACTGTATATTTAAATTAATGATATTATTAAAAAAAATACTCTAGCTTACATTTTTTCTTATGTGATATTTGTTTTATTTTTAATTTTTGAATGATCGTGTGTTATAAAAGATAAATGGCGTGACTTCTTATTACTGTTAGATAAGTCTTATTTTAATTTGTGATTATATATATATATATATATTAATTAGTCTATTAAAAGATGTATTTTGAATATTAGAATGTATGTATCTATATTTATAACATGTGTTTATTATAAAAAAAAATTATGATATAGTTATTGTTATATTAAGAATATGGGATATTACAACCATTACAGTAAAACTAAATTATATAATTTAAAGATTAGATTAATAAAAATTATTTTCTTATAAAATTATTGACAATATATAAAATTTACATCTATAATTTGATTATATGTATGTAAAATTAATATTATTTTAGTTATTTTTATTCAAATACTCTATTTTCCATTACTGGATTCCACTCTTATAGCATGTAATACAATATATTATTATCTTCAAAATTTAAATACATTACCAAGATAAATTTGATCTTTTCAATTTCAATCAAAATTGTAAGTCTAAGAAGGATATAACATTGTCAGTCTAAGAAGAATATAATGTTAATGTGAGAAAAATAGTTAACCAGGCACAGACTTATGAGAACATTAAATTTGGATGTGGAAGAAATGACTTCTTCCCTTTTAAGTGTTTAGCACATAATCCATCAGGTTCCACAATTAGCTACTAATTTAATGAAGCCTTTGGATCAATGATTTCATGGTTGGAAGGAAATGATTATGATCTGCAACAGATATGTATGGGGATTAGCACCTTGTTGAAATGCAATGCATGAGGGTTGATTTTTACCTTTTTTTCCTTCTTTTTTCTACAAACCCTACTTATTCTTACTACACTACTGTGCATGTGTGCTCAGACACTGGCTGGTGATGATCCCACTCATGAAGTAAAGTTAGTCAAATCAGACATAGAAGGGCAAAGTTGCCATTTCAAAAAGGTGTTGTCAATCAACCCAAAAGGAAGGTGCAACAAAATCATGTTATTCTCTCATTTATTTTTTTCTCATATTTTTTTCACCCTCCATGACTTTATGCTGTCTGCAACAGTCACCTTTCACTGTCACTATCAACCTATTTTCATTTCCACAAAAGCCCTAAAGGCCAAAACACACCACCCCTTCTTTCTCATTTACACCCTCCCTTTTCTCCATTTGCCTCACTCACCCAGTACCCTACTTCCAACCCCTTCCCCCCCTTTTTACAGAAAAATAAAATAAAATCTCACTTCCCCACAAAAAATTTCACAAAAACCTAGCATCATGCAGTTTCAACACAGAGACACACACTAGAGTATTTTTAAGCATGTTAGCATGAACTTGATTTTCTAATCATATATATGTATAGAATATATAAGATAAGATTTATATTTTGAAAACTTTGCTGTAAAATACTTTTTTTAAAGAGAGTGAAAAACTGAAGTTAGAATATTATAAAAGTATTCTAGGAGGTCACAAAAACCAAAGGAAATTCAACATAGCCCCATACCAAAACATGTTATAGTCTAATCACTATTCTTTTACCCTCTCTTCTACTCGTTCTCTTCTTACCTATAACATTATTCCAACCCTTCCCTTCTTTCCTCACACTACCCTCTTCTTCAAATTTGATCTGATCAGGTCTTCATTTTTCATCTTTTCTTCTTCTCTTCTTCAACCATGTCAACCAGTGAAAATGGTCCAATCTAGATCAGAATTCACAAACCAACCATGAGCTCATTTCAGGATTTTGAATCCTCTCCAACAAAAGACATGATTAACACAGGCCTCAACACAACTATCACAAACCTAACCCCCTCCTTAAACTTCTCCTCAGCATCATCATCATCATCTACAACAACATCAGCAACAACAACACCTTCATCACCACCTTCCACCCCTAGCCGCTACGAGAACCAAAAGCGAAGAGACTGGAACACCTTTGGACAGTACCTCAGAAACCACAGGCCCCCACTTTCCCTCTCTCGCTGCAGTGGTGCCCATGTTCTTGAGTTCCTCAGGTACCTCGACCAGTTCGGTAAAACCAAGGTTCACACACACCTTTGTCCCTTCTTTGGCCATCCAAACCCTCCTGCACCTTGTCCCTGCCCTCTGCGCCAAGCGTGGGGGAGCCTTGACGCTCTCATAGGGCGTCTCAGGGCTGCTTTTGAAGAGAACGGTGGAAAGCCTGAGGCCAACCCTTTTGGTGCTCGTGCTGTGAGACTCTACCTTCGTGAAGTTCGTGACTCTCAGGCCAAAGCTAGAGGCATCAGCTACGAAAAAAAGAAGCGCAAGCGTCCTACTCAACCACCTCCATCAAATGCTACCACTCAGTAGTGCATAAGTGCATATCTATAGTAAGGACTCAACCACAACAAACTCCACAAATTATTATCATCATTATTGTTATATTATTGTCTACAATTTCAGGTCCATCACATGTTCATGGTCCCAGCTAATTTCCACATACGGGGTTGAGTATTAAAAATAATTCTAGAAGAATTAACAAAAATCGATGTGTTGTTCTACCACCTATCTAGAAAAAAATTAATAAAACCTCAATGTATCTCATATAAAGATTGATAAAAAATCTAATAGTTCTAAACCATTTGACAAATTCTTGACAAAGTCTATGATATATCATATATATTATCACGTAGACAGATAAATTAAGTCACATGTTATATTATTATTTTTATGATTCAGGTTATAACTGTCTGCAACTGCAAATGTATCTGCAAAGTTGAGATTTTTTTTTTTTTTTTTTAATCTCAGCAACCATTTTGGTCTATGTAACTGCATTGCAGCTGCAATCGTGATTGTATTCGTCTATGATTTCTTAAAATATCAGAAATTGCAAAGAAATTCAAACCCTACAAACACAAGTTAAATCTGTGCATATAATATACAGTTATAAAGATTCCCTTTGTATTTGAGTTTGACTACTTATCTATGCATGTAGTTGAAATGCTTGATTTATCTTGTTATGTGTTGCATTGCTTACCCTAAGTAAAATATGCATACTTGTTGTTTTCATTTATTTTTCTTTGTTATGAATTTTCTTATACGATGTGGAAGTTGTGATTTGACATGAGGTTATTGAAGGTTTTCTCAACTGCTGTTCAGATTTCCTTAATGTTATTGTTGAAAAAAAAAAATTACAGGCAGGTATAATTTACGTGGCTGGGGAAGTGTTCAGAACTTTGATATTGCAATAATAACTGTTGCAGTTGGGATGCTTGTTGTGAAACCTGCAATGTAAGACTTGCCCTGCGAAACTGGAATGAACTCAGGAAAAAAAAAGGAAGAAAGACACTGTGAGATGGAAACTGCAGTGTTACTGGTAGAAGGGCAAGCTCGATGGGTGTGAAGAAGTGAGAGGGGTTATTGTGTGACCTATTCACTGTCCAATTTGTAATAAATATGTTTATGTACTTGAAGATGAGTCATTTATGACGAGTAATGGATTTGCAGATCATGTTCCATGTCTTCTTTATTGGATGTGGTAAAATGCTATTACTTGTGTTTTCTTTTTACCCTACCATATGAATTAATAGTGAGTGTTTTGCAAGTATCACACACACACTCGATCATCCACTGGTTAATTTCTAGCATTATACTATTTACTATATAGTATTATGTACGTATGAATGTACATTTATTTCTATTTCTTCCTATGTTTTCGTGCTTTTGAGTTTTCTGATGCTAGGGGGCCCCCTGTGGAGAGACTTTTCCTCTGGATATGGCGCAAGTCCTCAGGGCACGCAGGGCAAATATCAGCAAATTTTGAATGTGAGTTGTGACTGCAAGTCCAATCTCATACCCTTAACTCATGCGTCTCAAGTGTCTTGTTATTCACTTTAAAAATTTTAGAAACATGTGTATATGATATAATTAGAAAATGTGAAACTTTTTTGCTTTTGAAATAACTCATAAAATTCGACATGCAGTGGCCAGCTTAGTGTTTGGTTCTTTGGAGTTTGTGCATCTAATGAACCTCTTTCACTCTCTCTCTTTCTGGGGGTTTTCTGATCACTTCTCCTGCTTCAGCGGGAGTGAATAAACCAGTGAAGAGTCTTCTCTCAGTAGGGTATTTATTTATATATCCACCCCTATTAGTATTTCAAAATTATATGTCCAGGGTCTTAATCTATGTTTGAATTTTCGTTACAAATATATATTAAGAGTGTAAAACTTATATTTAGGGAAGAGACTTAGTTTCTATCTTACTCATAGTGTGCTTTTGAAGTCCAAACAGTACTTGAAACATGCTCTTAAACTTTGACTTAGAATAATGAAATAATGATAATCATCCATTTGAAAAGAGATAGATAGAGGAAAACAAAATGATACATGTGATGCAAAAGAGCTCAAAAGAATGAGGTGGAACTGATATGGAAGGGAAAATAGTTGTATGTGTTAGTATTTATTTAAGGAAATGTTAATTTTTAGTACTTAGTGTTTTCCTTTTTGTTTTAGAGAACAAATTGCTTTTTAATTTAGTGGCAGTTTGTTTTGCATTTCGAAACAGTTTCAGGTCTCAACACTCATGTTCAATTTGACTAACTTCTTCAGATTTTTATTTTTTTTAAATATAACTATTAAAAATTATTTTTCAGTGAATAATCAATTTAAAGGAAAAAAATCCATTGAATAAAAATATTCTTTGCTTAAGATTTATAGAATTTTTAAAGGGGCTTTTAAACTTAACAATTTTACTTTGCCATTCACGTAAATTTGGCTTCTAAATATAAGACTTAAGTATCTTCTTTCTTCTAAATATGTTTGAATTTTTCTTTTGGTTCTTTATGTCTTTTTGACTTTTTTTTGAAAATTTTGTATATCTTACATTGACTCTGTTAACTTGACATATCATTACACAGTACAAGTATTTGATAAATAAAGGAAAATTTTAAAATATTTCTGAGAAATTTTTACAAATCAATTTACCAAAATCTTAGTAAATGCAAAAAGTACTTCATGACACTCGATAATCTGTTATTTTTAAATTACCTATTTCATATTTTAATTTCATAATATTTTTAAATTACCTAGTTCATATTTTAATTTCATAATATTTTACTTCTCATATATTTTTTGAAGAAATTGCTGGTATTTTTTATAATTAAATATATATATATATATATATATAACTTTTATCTTTATCATATATGGTAAGTTTTGTATTTTGTTAAAGAATAGTGAGAATAAAATTTTAAAAATTATTAATAACGAAGATTGATTTGATACATTAATAATTTTTTTAAAATAACTTAATTAATACTTTCACTATATGTGTGGTATGTTAAAATGTCTTAAATTAACTATTGGGGGATTAATGTTCTATCAGTTTCAGATTATATGTCCTTTAAGAGTCTTATTTTATTTTAAAATTGTAATTCAAATTTTTTAATTAGTGCTACAGCTAAGCATTTATCAACATCAATTAATTAGGATATTTTAGTCTAATAAAATTATTTTAGATGACAAAATAAGAAAAAAAAGTTAAGGTTTAATTCTGTTTTTAATTTCTGAAATTTGTGACAAATAGTTTTTATCAAGTAAGACAAAAGTTCATTTTAATCCTTCCAATTTAGTAAAATATGAACACTAAATTTGATGAAATAAAAACAGTTAAAAAAAACTGAAATTTAGTTCCTCAATTAAGTAAGAAGAAAAATTGGGAGAAGGACCTATTTTATCAAAATTGTCTCACCTAGAACTCTTTGTAAAATATTATATACAAAAGTACATATATACTTTGTAAAATCTGTCGGTATAATCAACCAAATTCTTATGTCGTCCAAGTTATGACTTATGTGTATTATAACATAAGTTTGTTTCTATTTTAATTATGGGAGTCCTTCCTTCATAGCACCGTGGTATAAAATTAGCATATTGCATGTCTTTCAAAACATATACAAATAATTACCTTAAAACATTATACACAATGACCATCACTATACATGATTTCTACGAGACACCCGCTTGGACAATTTAGATTACCCCTAACCCGTAGTCAAATTCATCCATTACACCTGTTTGTATCAGCAATTCAATTTTTTTTTTCTTATTAATTTCAAACAAGTTATTTTATTAGATATATTTCGAGTTTTTTTTTTAATTTTTAACTAATTTAATTGATATTGTAAAAATTTAGAATTTTATTTTTTAAAAATTTCTTATTAAAACAATATATTTTACCATAAAACATTCCAAATTCAATTTAGAAATGAATTATCCTATTAAAATCTTATATTTAAATATATTATTAATCTATATCTAGGTCATTGAAATAACAATTATAATCTTTAATAAATTAAAAAAAAATATTAATTTATGTATCAAACTGCTATATTTAAAAGAAATTCAAACCCACCAAAGAATTTTCAATCTGGGTCATAACACCGAATTTGACAGCTATTTTAGTATTGTAGTTTCTTGAATATAAAAAGAAGGGTACTTTAGTAAAATAAAATAAAGTTGTAAAGAAGGTGTACAAGTAAAATGCATAGGCGCATTTAGCAATTGTGGAGCTTAGAAGATTTCGGTTCGGGTTCATCAAAGATGGGCTTGACCCAAACATGACCCTGCAACCCAATCTTTTAAATTCCAAAACTTCTTCTTTAGGGTTTCATCGTTCGTTCTCCGTCGCCACTGAACCCACTTCTTCGTTCTCCGTCGCGACGCTAAGCGCAAAGAAATGGTGAGTCTCATTTTGCACCTTCATCATCATCATCATCATCATCATCTACATTGAATTTCGATTTTCTTACTCGATTTGATTTGACCTCGCAGGCTCCGAAAAGAGGTGTGAAAGCTGCAGCAGTAGCAGCGAAGAAGAAGCCCGTGAGTATTACCTCCTTTTCAACTTCAATACCATTAGTAATAACAATGGAGTAAATGAGGTTTATTTTAGGGTTTTGGGGGAAATGAATGAATGAGTGGAGTGATATAGACTTGAATTTGTTTTGTTTTGTATTGCTGATTGGTGTAGGAGAAAGTTACGAACCCGTTGTTTGAGAAGCGTCCGAAGCAGTTTGGGATCGGAGGGGCGTTGCCTCCGAAGCGGGACCTGACTCGGTTCGTGAAGTGGCCCAAGACCGTTCAAATCCAACGCAAGAAACGCATCCTCAAGCAGAGGCTCAAGGTCCCTCCCGCACTCAATCAGTTCACCAAAACCCTTGACAAAAATCTCGGTACAATAAGCTTCTCCATAGACACTTATGCATATATAAAAAGTTAAATGAATTGAATTGAGTTTTTCTCGGATATTGTCGGAGTTTGACCTAAAACATTAGGGCATGCTTGGGGGAAAGGCTATTTTAATTTTTTCAGGTTTTTTTTGGGATTAAAAGCTGTATGCTTTGGACCTTAGGTGTAATTTGTAAAGAAATTTTATTTTGTTAAAAATAAGTAATTTTATGAATGTGGTAAATTATAGCCAATTCATTTTGCTAAAAGCTTTTCAGTAAAATTTGGTGCTTCGAAATGGAACTTAATCATAGCGAAATCATTTATAATCAGACTTAACCAAAAGAGCGACAGAAACTGATTTTTGACAAATTTTAGGGACTGCAACAAGAATTTCGTTCAAAAGTGAAACACAGTTATTAATATTAACAATCTGGTTTTGTGGAAGCAGCAACGAACCTATTCAAGATGCTGCTGAAGTACAGGCCAGAAGACAAAGCAGAGAAGAAGGAGCGTTTGTTGAAGAGGGCTCAGGCTGAGGCTGATGGGAAAAGTGTTGAAGCTAAGAAGCCTATTGTTGTCAAATACGGTCTCAATCACGTTACCTACCTTATTGAGCAGGTCCCTTTTTCATCTTTCTTGTTTTTGTTGTAGTTGTTATTAATTGTAGTGCCAAGGTTTTAAAGTTGGAACCAGAATCCTCAACATTGTGGGAAATTGTCAGTGTTTGACTGAAGTTGAGGTTGTGGAAAACTGGCAAAGATAATGTTGTAGATCATCTTATTTGAAAAAAGTGGTTTAAATAATGCAATTTGTGTTTTGTAAGTTTCTGATTATACGAAATAGTTTTACGGATTGTGGACTTCCTAGCCTTTTGGTGAATAATACTTTCGAGAATTTGGTTTTAAATGGGCTCCTATGCTGTGGAGATAGGGATGTCATTGTTGCTGTAGCTGTGAAGTAGAATGTAAGTAGAATGAAGTAGAATGTAATTGAGTGGAACATAATTTTCGTTCTATTGTTTAGATTTTTGTTTGATGGAATTGAAAAGGAAGTGGTTTATAGTAGCATATCCTTTGCTGCAGAAGAAGAGGGTTATTGGAGGGAATGATACATTTTGTTTTTCTTCCTGTTCCATTCGATTTCGTCTTGTTTTAGACAGTTCGAACAACTGAACCCAATATCATAATGTTTTGTTGTTGTTAATTGATGCTTCAAGCGAAATAATGAACATGAATGAATATTTTCAAGTGATGTTTGACTAACAGTTTCTTTTGTTTATTTTTATCAGAATAAAGCGCAACTTGTTGTGATTGCTCATGATGTGGACCCAATCGAGCTTGTGGTCTGGCTTCCAGCACTTTGCAGGAAGATGGAAATTCCATACTGCATTGTCAAGGGAAAAGCACGCTTGGGAACGGTAAGTATATTTATTGACCAAGACAATGGTTTCAAAACTGAACACTGGATAATGGAATAACTGGTTGATGGTGTTTGTTTCTTTGAAACATTGCCGCTGATGCTTTTAGAATGTTTGTGTATGAATCTATGATTTATTACTTATTCCGTTGATGTGCCCTTTTGACAGATTGTCCACAAGAAAACTGCTTCAGTTTTGTGCTTGACAACTGTCAAGAATGAAGATAAAATGGAGTTCAGTAGAATCCTAGAAGCTATTAAGGTGATCTAGTTTTAAATTTTATTTCTTTGTAGTTATCTTTTAATTGATGAAGTTGACTGAATTTACTTTTTTTCTGTTCTTTATTTCTCTTTTCAGGCTAACTTCAATGATAAGTATGATGAGTACAGAAAGAAGTGGGGTGGTGGAATCATGGGTTCCAAATCCCAAGCCAAGACCAGGGCAAAGGAGAAGCTCCTTGCCAAAGAAGCAGCCCAAAGAATGTCCTAGATTCAGTTGTTTTTATAAGTTTGGGGTCATTTTTCTATGTTATTATATGGGAGCATATACAAGTTAATGTGAGGTTTAACTTCATTTTGCTAGCTCGTAATCCATTAAGACCCGGTTTTGATCGTTGATATTTGATTTTCGGTAGTTATTTTAGACTTAATGAAATGTATTCCTTATTCCGTTCTGGAGTTACTATTACCATTGTTAAGATTTTGCAGCAATTTAGTGGTTCTAAACGGATTGTTTTCCAATAATTGTTAAATAATTATGTTTGTGATTTAAAAAGGGTTTCTAAATCAAAATAAGAGATTAAAAATTGCAGAAGCATGATTCATCTTTGTGGCGGGAATATTTTGTTTAAAAAAAGTTTTGTTTAAATAAGTAACTTGGAAATCTGATTCTTTGTATTTCTGATTGTTTTTATAAACTACTAATCCAAATAGATACAATAATTAATTTTGAAATAATTGGTTATTTGCTTAAGAAGTTTACATGTGGCCTTAGAAACCGATACATCCAAAACTAGGCGCAAAGGGAAGGGGATTATAATTTCTTGTGTCTTATTCGTTTAGCAATAGTGCGCATGCTTAGTTTGTAAGGGATTATAATTATAATTTACCAAACTGACTTTTTTGTGGCAATCCAGTGTATGGATTTAATATTATAAAAATATTATCATAAACTTCGTTGTAAAATTATATATTCTAGTATATAAATTAGAAGTAGAAGATTCACTGATATAAACTTTGAACTACGAAGATCCAGATATATTGAGACAAAAATCAGATATAGAAGATCCAGATTTATTTTGGATTGATCAATCACTTTTTGTTGGCTTTGATGCCCACCTAAATGAGGCATATTTACAAAACTAGTCTATTTTTTTTATATGAAATAAATAAATTTTTGAAAAATTTACATTAGTCGTATTTGGATGAGATTACTTTGTACGAAGTAGTCGTGTTTTACGAATTCAACCTCGTATTTTACGGTTAACTGAAGTTGTATTTGTAACGACTTTCATGTTATTGATAAAGTCGTATGATAGGAAAATGAACTGGCTTAAAACTGAAGTCGTATAGAAAAAAACGACAATTAAGTATGAGGCAAAATCATTTAATTTAAACACTGGACTCAGTTTTGAGCAGGCCTAGCCTCTTTCACCAGTCAAGGACACTAAATTTGAAACAGAAAAAAAAAATATTTGAAAGTACAATGCTGTTTTTCTTTACATCCAATAAGATTAGTAATTACCTTATTCCATAATTGTTTTAGACTTTGATTTTGGAATTATTGAGTGAAAATATTTAATATTTCAATATAACAATAATTTTATATAATTATTAATCCTATATAATTATGTAATTGTTGAGATTACCGATCAGGAGAGTTAATTTTTAAATAAAGAAATCGGCAACGTTAGTAGTAAGTTACAATTCTTATAAAACGATTTAATTTAAGAATTTAATCCTAAATTTCTAATGGCATTTTAGGATTTTGAATAGATAAAGTGAGTCATGTTTTTTCTATTTAATTTCATCTAGAAATATCTTGATAATTATGGAGAAGAAATAACAAATTAAAAGAATTATAACCTGAAAAAAGGTTATTATTGAAAAATACGATTTCAATTGAAGGTTAACCATGAAATTAAAATCGTATTTATAAAACGTAACTTTACAATAAAATTATGTCATATAAACCCAACTTATTCGTAAATATAATTTTTAAAAATGTCAATTTTGGTAATTTTCAACAAAAATTACACCATTTACGTAAATTTTCCCCCTAAATTATATCACTTCATAATGTGTCTGTGTTTTTCTGAACAGGCAAGAAAATAACATGATGCTCTTACGATAGGTTGGTGTATTTTAAGATAAAAACAAAACAGGGCATGTAGATGGGAGCATGGTACCTATTACTCTAACACACAATCATTCCACACTGTCGGTGCTTCTCATTTCTCTCTTCACTGCTGCTTTCACTCTGTATTTTACCTTTTTACACAAATGTATCATTTTTTTTTTTTGAAGTTTAGAAATATAATTAGCATTTTTTAAAGTTAAGATTTCTCAGTGATTAAATATATGTGGTTTTTTTCTTTAAATTTGACTTGTAAGATAATTTCTGATTTAGATGCTAAAGTATCTTACATAAATATAAGTTTGATATAAAACATAATTTATTCATTTCTTTTGCTTTTGACTTTTAACTTTCTCATTAATTCAAGTTTTATGATGTATATAATATGAATATATGTATATAGAGATCACGAAAACTAAAAATTTCATTCATCCAATCACATCATTCCATATTAGTGTTTATGTATTGATCTTAATTTACTTTATTATTTTCAATTCAATAGTTGAGCTGATTAAATTTTGTCTCTAAAAAAATATATAGTAACTGATGCAAGTACAAAATTTTGATACCTGATATGAATTAATCTTATCCATATGTACATGCATAATACATATGTATGTGCTCATTAGAAGTGCTTCATTATATCTCTCTGCCAATTCCAATCATTCTAATGTAAAATTCATAATACATATTAAAGAGTGTTACATCACACTCTTGCTATGATTCACACCATAAACCAAAACACATGTTCTTATTAAATTATATGTGAATTTTTTAACTAGTGTATATTATTGGCTAGAATATTTAAAGATAAATTAAATACTAGAGCCATTAATTAGTGGTAATGTGAAATAAGTGGTAAGTTTGAGTGATCTTCAATGAAATAATTGGTAATGTGAAAGCAAGAAACTTATATAATATTCCATTGCAAGCAGAAAAAGGCCTGTATAAATATTACACATTAGTGTGACAAGTAACCTTCCATCACCAAGGCAAAGTTTACTATGTGTTGATTATTAAGTAGCTTACATTATACCCTAATGAAGGGCAAAATAATGAATAGCCTATAGAAGCATAACAATGCCTATGGCTTAATAATAACTTGCATCATTATCACAAAAATGAGTTAAATAAGGAAATTGATAAATATTATGTAACAATGCTACAAAATGCAGTTGTTTTTCACTGCTTCCAACACTGAGGGCATGCATGCTTTGGATCCCTTGTAGCAGCAGAGAATAATATATAAGAAAGTGGAAATGAAAAAGCCATATATGGTTGTTGTGGTTGTCTTGTCCTATTCTGTATTCCTAAAACTTTCACTGGTGAGCCACAATTTCTTCTGGACAACAAAAATGACTTCATTGGCATCTTGGTCAGAGTCAGAACCTGCATCTGCAGTTGCAACTGCTTCCCAGTGCAATGCTGTTAAGTACTTCTTCACAAAATCAATCACATGTTGCTTATCCCTTATTATGACAAAACCAGTAGGCCTCAACATACGGTCCATCTCAATCAGTAGATCCACTGGACTGCACTCTCTCTTTTCAATGTCAGAAAACACACTCCATGCATGCAGTAAATCATAAGTCCGGGGATATGTTGAATATGCTTCACACCTGTTACAAGATATCCTTCACTCTTCAGTATACCACTTTTGTCAATCACATACATACTCAGATTTTGTTTTGAACACTACATACTAGTAAAAGAATTTGGTTTCTCTGAATTGAAAAAGTGCACTTCAGAGAGTAAAATCCAGTTGCATTTTTAAAACTTTGAAATTAATTAGTCACAACAGGTTAAAGCAATGAAGTAACAAATATCATCAGTGGCTTAATTAGTCAAATAAAAAAGGTTGTGACACAATCAGCCAAGTCAAGTAAGTTTAGACGGGTCTTGAAATCAGATATTCTCAAATGAGACTTAAAAGGGGAAGTGAGTCATTGAAAGATATCAAAGATGCAATAATAAGTGTATGCTTCAGGAAAATCAGTTGTCATACCAGTCATGGATAGACCCTATGAGGCCTCTGTCATATATAAGCTTTAGTGTGTTTGGTCCATCACGAGGTACAACATTCATCACCCAAACATCCTTGCCCCTAAGAGCTGCTGCAAATGAACCCATGTTTGCTTTCATGTCCATCACATTCCTCACCATGTTTGGCGTCATTTTAGGACCCACCAGATTCCAGTAATTCTCAACTCTTCCTTGCCATAGTTCCTGTACCACAACAAAAAGTTAATCCTGTAGCCCATTTATCTAATTGTGTCTTGCTAGTTGAAAAGTTTATATGCTGTTTACAAGAACAAGAGCCAAATTATAACAACCCAGAGAATAAATTGCAAATTCCAATTACCGTATCCCTCTCAAACATTTCATTTGAATAGCCAAAGTCAGCTAATCTAGGAGGAGGAGTGGTCAGTCTCAGGGGCCATGGAGCTAATCCACTACCCTTGGCTCTGTTGTCATCTGATAAAATCAACAAAAAGTTTCATCAGGTGAAGTCTTTCTACCTCATCTCTTGTAAATGGTTAAACCTCAACAAAAATTGTTGTTATAATTTATCATAGGTTGCATGCGCTCAAAGCAACTGCACAAGTTCAGTAACAGTAGCTAGGATGATGGTAAAAACTAAAGTATTTCAAATACTGACAACAATGCTTTAGCTAGGAACATTCACTATGAGCTCATCAGTATCAGCTCAACACAAGCAATTCACGGATAATACATTACAAAATAACAAGATTGACTCATGAGTACTGTGAGTGAAGCCAAGATGAATATGTCGGCCTGAGTAAGCATATTCCTTTTCAATACAGAAGGGGGAACTAGCACTACTTAGTCTAATTTACTTTAATTCAGTAAATACATTGCTACAATATCATAGTTTCTTATTTGGTCATTCTCTAACAATAATCAGCCCTATAATTCAATGTTTTCACTCTTTTCTGTCAAATAAAGCCATCTCCACAAGTATTGCTCGAACATGTTCCAATTTTGATGAGGAATGTATATGTACATATCTATCTCATCCCCGTCCCTATATCCATCCAAATACCCATCTCTGATTTCATATTCGTCTCCGTTTTAAATTACTAAAATACTTTAATTTATTAAGTAACCTAAAAAACTTATATTAACTTTTCTTTGGTCCTTAGTTTCATAACTTATTTCTTGGTCATACATTTCACCACTTTTACTCTTTTCTATAATTATTTGATCTTTATCCCATTGTTATTTGATACTCTTATTTGATATTTATATTATTATAATTATTTTTCTTGATATTTAATATTGGTGAAAAAATGTATTATCTTTTTTAACAGTAAATACTTGATAATATCATGTTTCCTTTACTTGATACACCAAAAGAAATCGAACTTATAATATATTTCTAGTAAATACAAATAAGTATAATTTGTATACAAAGGCATAGAAATGAAGTGCAAAAAGCATCATATATTCTAAATAGCAGATAAGAAGGTACTCACGGTCAGAGTAAGGAGTGATGCAAGCTTCCATATTCACTCCCCAAACTGCATCTGGGTCCTCGTCAGACTGGCAAAGAGGAGGGCGAGTGCCAGGTTCTCTCTCCATATAACATTCATTTGTAAGAGGTTTTTGCCAGATGACAGTTTGGTCCCTCTTTGCAGCAATTCTCCAACACATACGTCCCACAAGGGCACTCATTTCTCTCCATATCCTTCTATCCTCTTCATCCTGAGCATATGCTTCTGGAGATGAGTATGCAAAGTAACCTCCCGGCCTAAGCAACCGGTCTAGCTCAAGGAGTAGTATTCCATCCCTCTGAAGCCAATCAATCCGGCAACGAGAACAGTGTGCAAGTTCAAAAGATCTGCTGGGGTAAGGGAGTCTCTTAGTTCCCAAGACACCAAGATATGCAGGAATTCCTCTCTCCAGAGCAAATTGAATTTGGTTTTGATGCACATCGTTGGGTGCCAAGGACATTGCAATGATATCAGATGAAAGAAGATAAGCTCCAAAACTCGCAACACCACACCCAACATCAAGAACTGTCCGCAGTCTTCCTTCATTATTAAGATTATTTTGTGTAAAGTTGAGCATCTGTCAATACAAACTCACTGTGAGATCAATAAAGTGAATTTTAATAATCAGAAGGCACCAAACAATCAACACTGTCAAACATGGTACTAAAAAGCAGTTAGCTGATATTATACATCACGTTTGCATAAAGTCCATTGATGCTACCAATTGAAGAAAATAATACATATACCAGTAAGCCTTACATTTGCAATTGACGCAATGTACTTGTCAGCTCCATGGTGAAAATGTGTCCCTCCTCCAGGAAACACGATTTTTTCACCTTTTACAATCATCCAGTTCTGGTCAGACTTCTCATGTGCAAGGTGAGTGTGTGGTATGTTTGCTTTCCATACCTCATCTCTGCTCTGTGGCCACTTTATAGGGACCTGCAACACCACAGAAACAACAATTGTTTGGCACTGGCAAAACGATACAAATGTATGGACAAGTGCGGATCACATCTAGTCTCGGCATATTCTTTACCTTGTATCCTGCCGGAGGAGGAATCAAACAATTGAATCTCCTTTCCTGAGGAGGACAATGCCTCTCATAATGTTCCATCAAAGAAAGATCCAGCTTCAATCTCATTTGATAGATAAGATGTCTGTCTAAGCAGGGAATCAACTCTGAATGACTATCATCACAAACCTTCAAAAACAGAAATGCTATAAATTCCACTATCTTTATGATATGATATGCACAACCTTGACTGAATGGAGGTTAAAAATATACGACTTAGATAACCTTTATGATATGATATAGAACCAAAATAACTCTTCATGACATATAATAGCAGAGTCATAAAGTGCAAGCTTAGAACCCAAAAGAAGTGCTCATGAAGAAATAGAGTGAAATGTGCCTTGAGTATAAGCTAGAAAAAAAACTTACAGGGAAACTCTTTGGTAAAATATCATCCTCACCATCTCCCAGCCCAATCCTTGATGAAGAGTCACCGTGCTTGCTATCAGAATCATCATCTGCACCCAAATATGATGCCCCAAGTCTTTTCAATGACTTGCTGCCATATTCAAGTGCAGATGAACTAGCATTCTGAGAACCAAAGATGGATCCTTGGTACACATATAGAAAACCGAGAAAGATTGCCACGCCACAAACGTAAGCAACTACACGCTTCTTTTGCGATCCATCAGATCTTCCCCTCGACATTTATGAAAGTAATGCAAATCCAAATATATTTTTTACTGCTAAGTTATGGACTGAAACTGATCACAGCACAGATCTTGTTTCACCAGACATGAAGCACCAAATTTACCACCCAAAATAACACTTAAACTAGCAACCCCAATAGTCCAAACTAGATTGCATGATCCAGCTACCGCATAAAGTTTGTCAGAAATTGACACACTGATAACTGATTCAAAGATTAACCTGCAAACAAGAAACGGAATTGCAGTCAGCAAAATACATTACTAATTTGTCTTAATTAAATCAAAGAGCTAAAATAATTAAAACAAAGAAAAGGTCCAAATTCAAAAACCAATTCAAAGCTCTTTGCTTTCCTAGTGTGATCGGAGTTTGATGAGACGTAAGCAGGTAACATGATCAAAAGTACTAGAATACCCTGTCAACTAAAGTAATCCTACTAAATGGCCAACGATAATTAACAGGAATTAAAGATTTTGCCTCATCTGATTGAAGTTCTAAAATGCAATAAATGAGTGTAACTTAAACTATTTTAATTAATCCACCACAAAGGTAAAACTCATTCCATAATATTCACTCCTACTTTACGGCATATTGTGTGCACTAGCGAAAAATAATAAAAGATTAAAAGAATGAGGTGAAAGAAAGCGATGATGACCTCAAATCCATTGATACCTAACCAATGAAAATGATGGATCCATAGAGATCCCATGACTCTGATAATTGAATGCATCATGACTAAATGAAAACCCGATTCTGAGACATAATTGGATCTAAATCAAATATAAGTCATAGAATTCAATGGAACTCCCAGATCTGGCACAATGGCAAACAACATCAACATCATAAAGAGTAGAACTAGTTGATAATTCAACCACCATTCAATGCAACAAGAAAACATATGAAAAAAGAGTTGCAATCTGGGGTGCATTAAATATATCTATATATATAAACATTTCCACGAGCACTGAAAGGGCGAATTCAAACGAACCCAGAAGGAAAAACGATCCAGATCCAGCAAAAAATAGAAACTTGTGAGAAAATGAGCAGGGAAAGTGAAGGAAAAAGAAGAAAAAGCTTACTGGGTTGGGATGAAATGTGTGTTTGGGGTGTGATAAGAGGAAGTTAAGAACTCAGATTTAGAGAGAAGGTATGTGATATGGAATGAGAGAGGGTATCAGATTGGAGTGTTTGCTTTAGATGTTCTATTTAGGGAAGTGCCACAGAGGAAAAGGGAATATGTGTCACAGTGTTCCATGGTTGAGGTAGTTAAATTTTAAGGTTTTCTCTTTCTCTGTCCTTAGTACTATACTTACATCAAATCATCAATCACCATTTATCCAAATGCAAAATGTAAAACCAAAGTTTAATTTTTATAATATATATATATATATATATATATATGGAAACAAAATCATTTTCAATCAATTTGTCAATTTTTGTTTAAATTTGTATGAGTTTTAGTTTGAGTTTTTATTTGTAAAATTATTATTTTCATCACATATAATTAAATAAAAACATGTTATTCTTGATTTAGATTTTTTCTCCATTTTTATATTTAGTATGCTAAATTTATTGAGAATCATAACCATGAATAATCAAAATGTTACATATACAAGTAAGCGTTAATCATTACCGTTTATACGTATTTCTGGCTTTTTACTGCATTAAGGATTTATATTATTGCCTTTTCAGAGAAAAAATTATCAGCATGTTTTCATGAAAGCTTTTATCAAGTTTAAAATTTGAAAACTTTCCTTTTTTTTGAAAAAAAAAATTCTCTTAGAAAAATTTAAGTAACGATTATATAAGTGTATATCCATCAAATTTATCCAAAATACTTTTTCACAATAAGTATCGAAAATATTAATTTTAAATATCAAAATATCAGAAATATTGATCCTCGGGTCAGTATTATAAACCAAACTAGTTTTTAAAAAAAATTTAAAATAAAAATATTAATCACTATTTTAAACGTCACAAAAACTTTTATAAATTTATAATAAAAAATTATATATGTATATATGATAATCTAAATTTTTTAAGAAACATTCCTAGTAAAAACGTTTTAAAAGTTTATTAAATTGAAATATAATATTTTATTTACCAAATAACAGTTTTGGACCGTTGAAAATAATATGCTTTCAAATTGGTAAACTCTTTAAATTTAATTTTTGAAAAATATATAATAATTAGGGACATTTATATTTTTTTCAGATTTATATAGCAATATGTTTTTACCCATAATAAATGTATCTAAACACATTAGAGTATCACAATTAAGATCTCAAAAACTAAAAATTATATATATATAAGGTATACCAATGGATTTGAATCGGTCAATTCAAATATTCAAATCTTAAAAATCACAAGGATTATTCCTACGTTAATGATGTAGTTCTGTAAATTACAGAAAGATATTAAAAAAAATTAATATCATTGTTATTAAATGTATTGCTTTAATTATAACAAAATCATTCAACAAAATTTAATAAATCAATTATCATATTGTGTAAAATTATGATCCATTTAAGATTTACTAATTTAATTGTTTGAATTGATTAAAACTATATTTTTCTAACAACCATCTTAATTATAATATTATGTATTTAATGATTTAAAAATAAACAAATATAAAAATGACATTTTCACGAGAAAAAACAAGTTAATTTGTAGATGTTTGCAAAAGCACATGTGATACACTTTTAGGTTTGGTCCTATATCGAATTTTGTGACTTCAAAACCATCTTAATAATTTTATTAAGTAATCTTCTTTTGTAATGTGTGTACTTAATACTAGTTAATACTAGTTGTTCCAAGTAAAAGAGATTCTAAAATGGATGTTTTGTGGAATCAAATATTTATTTTCTTTTTTAAGTTAAATGTTTCTTCTTTCTATGATTATGAAAAAGGGTATTAATTTTTATAAAAGATAAGGATAAAGGAGACAATAGTTATATTTTTATGGAGTGTTATCTTATTTATAGAAATGATAGTCTAATATTTATTTGGGCCCAGCCAATCTCAGTAAATTTTATTAATAACTTAAATTTATTGATTAATCTCATTAATCTTGTTTCTGACTTTATTTCTCAAGTGATTTTGGTTCCACTTGTTATAATGGTTTGAAAAGATTCTTACTACTCAAATTATTCTCTGTCTACCATACACTAACATGTTATGACTTAATTTGTATTGTTTAGTAACAAATTATTTGATTGACTTTTGAATCTAGAATTATTACTTAGCCTAATAGTACTTTTTATTTTACTAATCCTTTTAATAAAAGTAAATATTTTCTTAGTATTATTAATTTCGGTTAAAACATTAAAATAGTATAATTATTTTATGAAAATGAATATTTACTTTTTTTTTTACAAAAATTGGTAAGTTATATCTATATGACAATATTTTTTATAAAGAAATTATATCATGTGGAAAAGATTTTAAAATCTTTTAATTTTAATTGAAATCGTACTTGTGTAACATGATTTAAGTCAAATAAAATTTAGTAAAAATTATATCATTATGTAAAAAAAATTACATATAGAAAATGCTTTAACCCAAACTAATAAAAAAATTATAAAAAAATAACAAATTCTAACTTATCTCACGCTATATTACCCAAAATTCATTAATTGGAAGCTTTTAACTCCAACCAATAAAGTATCAAATTCCAAAAGTTAGATTACCCAAATATCATTAATTGCACGCTTTTAATTCAAACCAATAAAATATCAAATTCCAAAATGAAGAAGAAGATGAAAAATCATTAAAAATATCATAATAAAAATATCACAAGGATTCTTTAAGTCAAATCAATAAAAACAACTTAACAAGTTACAAATAAATAAACAAAGTGACCCTTATTCTTCAATGTCCATCCAAATTATTCTTTTTCACAGATTCACCATTTATGGAAAAAATGACAAACCAATAAAATACCAAATTTTAAAAAGAAGATTAAAAGTCATTGAAAGATATCTTTAACTCAAATCAATATAAAAAAAAAAACTTAACAAATTTTAAATAAAAAAAAAGTGACTCTTTGGTCTATTTAAGAGTGTCTAAGTCTTCACTTCGAAACGTGTCATCAATACTGTTCACACTTTCTCCTCAGGCCATCTACACTGTTGAAGTCTCAAACCACTATGGGTTTTTTCACTTGGTAAGATTATGCCATTGTTGATGTTTCCAGATAATATACATATTTTTAAGTTATTTTCTTACTTTTTTGAGTTAATTTTCCATGCACTATGCAGCTTTTTATTGTTGGTTCAATCATGTTTTAGGTCTTAAATTTTTCTTTTGTCTTATGTTGAAGAATATTAGTTACTTTTTAAAACAAATCCCCTTTGTAATCCTTAAAAACATACCATGTGATTATCTCTGTTGGCTTAAAACATAACTTTTTTCAAATTACAGAAATTAGAAAATATTTTGTTTTAATTTGAAGGACAAAGTGAAATTCATCCGAATTTCAAATGCAGCTATATAAGTTCATAAAAGTGATATTGATTTGGGTTTTTTTCAATGTATTGAGAACTTGTTTTGTTTCTATTCAGGATTAGCTTTCTTCTTCAACCTGCCATAGATTATGTCATCATTTGGGGTTCAGAACATCTTTGGAAGATGATCAAGTCTTGGTTGACAGAAGTGAAGACAATGAAGGCCCTCCCCAAATAACAAGGAGGAACTATCTCATGTTAGGAGTCCACTTCGAAAGCAATTCTCAAGCTTATTTTCGTAATCTGCGTAGTTATCCATGAAAGACGTGAAAAATATGAACTTATTAAGTGGTTTTGGTTATTATATTAGGGTTTCTTTATGTTTTTATGGTGCATTCTTGGCATGATTTTGGTTGAAGATGTGATTTCCAAATGTGTTGTAATTTGTGTTGAAATTTTATGAGATTTTGAAGTTTAGCATGCTTATGAATTGAACACTGTGATTGCTGTTACTTGATGTGATTGAAGTTTGTGTTGGTTAAACATTTCTTGTTTATTTTATGACTTAGTGTGCTATAATATGTGAGTTTTAGTCTAAGATTTTATTTGTAAAATTATTATTTTCATCACATAGATCCCGTTTGATTAAATAGAAACTTGTTATTCTTGGTTTAAATTTTTTTTCCATTTTTATTTTTATATGCTATATTTATATAGAATCATAACCATAAATAATCAAATTGTTACATATACAAATAAGCGTTAATTATTGCCGTTATATGTATTTCTGGCTTTTTACTATATTGAGGATTTGTGTTATTGCCTTTTTAGATAAAAATTTATAGCATGTTTTCACGAAAGCTTTTATCGATTTTAAATTTCGAAACTTTCTTTTTTGAAAAGAAAAAAACATTATCTTAGAAGAATTGGAATGTCAATAATATAAGTTTCCAAAGTATTAATTTTAAATATCAATATCACGGATAATTATCGTGGGGTCAGTATTATAAAACAAACTAGTCCTTAAAACGATTAACATTAAAAATGTTAATCAATCACTCTTTAAACGTCACAAAAAACTTATATAAATTTATAATCAAAATTTATATATATATATATGTATATGATAATCTAAATCTTTTAAGAAATATCCCTTGTAATGACAAAAGTTTATTAAATTGAAATATAATATTTTATTCACCAAATAACAGTTCTGTACCATTGAAAATAATATGCTTTCAAATTTGTAAACTTTTATGTTTAATTTTTGAAAAATATATTAATGACATTTTAATATTTTTTTTTCAGATTTAGATAGGAATATGTTTTTATCCTTTATAAATGTATCTAAACACATTAGAGTATCACAATTAAGACTTCAAAAACTTAAAAAAATGCAATTATATATATATATATATATATATATATATATATATATATATATATATATATATATATATATATATATATATCAATGGTTTTGAATGAATTAATTCAAATATTCAAATATAAGTCTATTTCAAAACTAGACTTATATCGTGCTAGATAAATATAATTTTAATTAAAATTAAAAAGTTATGAAATTATCTTCACATAATACCATCTTTTTATACAAAACGTTTCAAAAAAAAATCTAAATCAAGAATAACATGTTTTTATTTAATTATATGTGAAGTATGTGATCAAAATAATTATTTTACAAATAAAAGCTCAAACTAAAATTCATATAATATAGCACAGGTTTTACCAACACAGACTTCAACCTCATCAAGTAACAGCAAACACGTGTTCAATTTATAATCATAAAAACTTCAAAATCTCTTCAAATATCAACACAAATTATAACATATTTGTAAATCACATTTCTACACAAATCATGCCAAAGAATGCACCATCCAAACATAAATAAGCCTTAATATAATAACCAAAACCCTAAGTTATTATTTTTCACGTCAAAGAAGTAAAAACTGACGAGGCTTCAAAATTTCAAACTGACGATAGGTCAGTCTACTTTTCATTGGGCTCATTACTAAATTTATCTCAATAAACTTAATTAGTAGCTTAAACTCTTTGGTTAATTCCATTAATCTTGTTCCTGGACTTTGTTTTTCTAAGTGATTTCAGCTTTACTGCTCAAAATGATTGGAAAAGACTCCTACTACTCAAATTATTATGGACCTGGCTTACTCTATACTAACATGTTATGACATAATTTGTCTTATTTAATAATAAACTATTTGACTTGTATATGTTATAGTGTTGTTTAATAATTAACTATTTGACTGAGATTTGAATCCAGTCTAATAGTACTTTTCATTTTCTTAATATTTTTTAATGAAACAAATATTTTTCTTAGTATTATTTATTTTGGTTAAAAAATTAAAATAGTGTAATTCTTTTATGAAAATGAATATTTATTTTTTTATTTATGAAAATTAGTAAGTTATATCTATGAAAATGAATATTTATTTTTCTATTTACTAAAATTGGTAAGTCATATTTATATGACGTGATTTTGTATAAAGAAATTATATAATACGGAATCGATTGTAGAACTTTTTATTTTTAATTAAAATCGTACTTGCATAGCATAATTTAAGTAAAATAAAATAAAATTATAGCGAAAATTGTATCATAATAGGATTTTAGTTCATAATTATGAAAAAGATTACATCTAGAAAATACTTCAACCCAAACTTATAAAAAAAAATTATTAAAAAATAATAAATTCCAACTTATCTCATAATAGATTACCAAAAGTCATTAATTCCACCTTTCTAACTTAAACCAATAAAGTATCAAATTTCCAATAAAGTATCAAATTCCAACAAGAATATCAAAAGTCATTAAAAAATCATAATGATACTTTAACTAAAATCAATAAAAATAACTTAACAAATTTCAAATAAATAAAAATAAATAGACAAAGTGACTCTTAGTCATTGACAAGCTTTAAGTCAGACCAATAAAATACCAAATTTTAAAAGGAAGATTAAAAGTCATTGAAAGATATCTTTAACTCAGATCAATATAAAAAAAAAAAAAAACCTTAACAAATTTTAAATAAATAAAATAAAGTGACTCTTGGTCTATTTAAGAATGTCTAATTCTTCACCTAAAACGTCTCATCAATACTGTTCACACTTTCTCTTAAGGCTGTCTACACTGTTGAAGTCTCAACCCACCATGGGTTTTTTCACCTGGTAAGATTATGCCATTGTTGATGTTTCCAGATAATATACATATTTTTTAGTTAATTTTCCATGCACTATACATCTTTTTATTGTTGGTTCAATCATGTTTTAGGTCTTAAATTTTTCTTTTCTCTTAAGTTGAAGAATATTAGACACTTTTTAAACAAATCCCTTTTTAATCCTTAAAAACATACCATGTGATGATCTCTGTTGGCTCTAAAACAAAACTTTTGTCAGATTACAGAAATTAGAAAATTTTGATTTGGGTTTTTTTTTCAAAGTATTGAGAACTTGTCTTGTTTCTGTTCAGGATTGCCAGCATTCTTTGGAAGTTGATGAAGCCGATTTTCCGATGTTGGTGTGCAGGAGTGAAGACAATGAAGGCCCCAGGGAGGAACTATCTCATTTTTCGAGACGACTTCGAAAGCGATCCTGCAGCTTATTTTCGTAATCTGCGTAGTGATCCATGAAAGACGTGTTTGATTTTAAATTTTGAACCCTCACCAATTTAGTAGCTTTTACTTCTTTGACGTCAAACGTATGAACTTATTAAGTGGTTTTGTTTATTATATTAAGGTTTCTTTATGTTTTCAAGTGCATTTCGTGGCATGATTTGGGTAGACGATGTGTTTTACAAATGTGTTGTAATTTGAGTTAAAATTTGAGGAGCTTTTGAATTATAGTACGTGTGTTTGCTGATATTGAAGTTTGTGTTGCTTAAACATTTCTTGTTTATTCATTTCTTAGTGTGTTATATTATATAAGTTTTAGTTTAATATTTTATTTGTAAAATTATTATTTTCATCACATAGATCACATATAACGAAATATAAACTTGTTATTCTTGATTTAGGTTAATTTTTTCATTTTTAGTATGCTAAATTTATGCAGAATAATAAGCATAAATAATAAAAATGTTAAATATACAAATAAGCGGTAATCATTACCGTTGTCTGGCTTTTTACTGTGTTGAGGATTTATGTTATTGTCTTTTTAGATAAAACTTTATCAGCATGTTTTCACGAAAGCTTTTATCGGTTTTAAATTTGTAAACTTTCTTTATTGAAAAAAACAATTCTCTTACAAAAATTGGAATGTTAATTATTTAACATTATATCCATCAAATTTTATCCGAAATACTTTTTCACATAAAAAAAACCGAAGTATTAACTTTAAATATCAAAATATAACAAATATTGATTGTCTCGTCAATATTACAAAACAAACTAGTTCTTAAATTTATCTAAACAATTTAGAGTATCACAATTAAGAACTATACATAAGTTGTATTATATGTAGGGTATATAAATTATATATATAGCGTATATATTGGGTATATCAATGGATTTAAGAATCAATCATTTCATATATTTAAATCTTAAAAATCACAAGGATTGTACTTACGTTAATTATGTAATTCTGTTAATTAGAGAAAGATGTTAAAAAAATTAATATCATTGTTATGAAATGTATTTCTATAATTAAAAAAAATCATTTGACAAAATTTAATAAATCAATTATCATATCGTGTAAAATTATGATTCATCTAAGATTTACTAATTTAATTGTTTGAATTGATTAGAAATATATATTTCTAACAACATTCTTAGTTATTAAATTATGTATTTCATAAATTAAAAATAAACAAATAAATAAAAATGCATATTTATATGAGAAACAAGTTAATTTGTGGAGTTTTGCAAAAGCACATACGATTCATCTCAAAAACTATCTTTTTAGGTTTGTCCCTATTTCAAATTTTGTGCCTTTAAAAACATCTTATTAATAATTTTAATATTAATGCTTGGTTTGTCATGTCTTCTTTCTTAAGTACTTAATACTAACATATTATGACTTAATTTATGTTACTTAGTAATAAGCTATTAGCCTGAGTTTTGAATCCACAATTATGACTTAGTCTAATAGTGTTTTTTATTTTACTAATTTTTTAATAAAGCAAACACTTTTCTTAATATTATTAATTTTGGTTAAAATATTAAAAGAGTGTAATTTTTTTTATGAAAATGAATCATTTTTTATTTACGAAAATTGGTAGGTGATATTTATATGGTATGGTTTTGTATAAAGAAATTATATGATTTTGATTTTAATTAATCTATGTAGCATGATTTAAGTGGAATAAAATATAATGAAAATTGTATCATTTTTCAGTTTATAATTAGATAAAAAAAATTACATCAAAATAATGCTTTAATCCAAACTAACAAAAAAAATTATGAAAAAATAACAAATTCTAACTTAGTTCATAATAGATTATCCAAAAGTCATTACAATTACACACTTTTAACTCAAACTAATAAAATAGCCAATTCCAACTTAATGATAAAGAAGATCAAAAGTCATTCAAGGATATCACAATGATGCTTTTAATCAAATCAATAAAAAAATTAAAAAAAAATCAAATAAATAAAGTGACTCTTTGTCTACTAAATACTAACCATCCAAATTCTTCCTCATAATTCTACCATTTAGTGCAGACTAGATTACCCTAACGTCATTACAATTGCACGCCTTCAACTCAAACCAATAAAGTATAAATTCCAATAAAATATCAAATTCCAACTTAATGAAGAAGAAGACAAAAAGTCATTAAAAAATATTATAATGATGCTTTAACTCAAATTAATGAAAAAAAACTTAACAAATTCCAAATAAATAAACAAAGTGACCCATAGTTTACTTAGCACTGGCTATTGAAATTCTTCTTGAGAAGTTCACCATTTATGAAAAAGTAACAAATCCTAAATTAGTTCATAATAAATTATCCAAAATTCATTATAATTGCATACCTTTAACTCAAACCAATAAGGTACCAAATTTTTACTAAGTGAAGAAAAAAAATAAGTAATAAGGTATCATGATGATAGTTAACTCGAGAAAAACTTAACAAATTCTAAATAAATAAACAAAGATACCCTTTGTCTATTTAAGAGTGTCTATCCAAATTCTTCTTCTTGGTTCCCCATTTCTTCATCAACTGCGGTTCCCACTTTCTTCTCACGGCGTCTACACCGTTGAACTCTCTTTTAATTATTACTCCCATTGGTCAGATTATGTATTTTTTTTTAATTATTTTCTTGGTTTTTTGAGTTAACTTTCCATTCACTATGCTGATTTTTATTTTTAGTTCAATCCTTGAGGTCTTAAATTTTTTTTACTCTCTGAAGTTGAAGAATATTAGTTAAAACCAATCCCTTTTTAATCCTTAAAGACATACTATGTGATTATCTCTGTTAGAACTAAAACAGAAATTAGAACATTTTTTTTTTAATTTGACGGACAAAGAGAAATTCATCCCAATTCCATTTTTATATTTAGTATGCTCAATTTATGTAAAATCACAACCGTAAATAATCAAAATGTTACGTATACAAATAAGCGCTAGTCATTTCCGTTAATACGTATTTCTGGCTATTTATTGCATTGAGGATTAATATTATTGCCATTTTAGATAAAAATTTATCAGCATGTTTTCATGAAAGCTTTTATCAGTTTTAAATTTTGAAAACTATTTTTTTTTTTTGAAAAAAAAACAACGTTCTCTTAAAAAAAATTAAGTGACAGTTATATCAGTATATATCCATGAAATTTTATCCAAAATACTTTTTCACATAAAATATCCAAAATAATAAATTTAAATATCAAAATATCCCAAATATTAATCCTCGGGTCAGTATTATAAAACAAACTAGTTCTTAAAAAGATTAACTTTTAAAATATAATCACTATTTTAAACGTCACAAAAAAACTTCTATAATTATGTATATATGTGTATGTGATAATCTAAATTTTTTAAGAAACATGCCTAGTAATGACGTTTTAAAAGTTTATTAACTTGAATTATATTATGCTCCCAAATTTGTAAACTCGTTAAGTTTAATTTTTGAAAAGTATATAATGATTAATGACATTTTATGTATTTTTTTTTTCAGATTTATATGGCAATATGATTTTATCCGTAATAAATGGATCTAAACACATTAGAGTTCACAATTAAAATCTCAAAAACTAAAAATATAATATCATTGTTATGAAATGTATTGCTGTAATTATAAAAAAAAAATATTCAACAAAAATTAATAAATCAATCATCGTATTGTGTAAAATTGTGATCCATTTAAGATTTACTAATTTAATTGTTTGTATTGATTAAAAATATATTTTTCTAACAACCGTCTTAATTATTATATTATGTATTTTATGAATTTAAAAATAAATAAATAAATAAAAATGGCACTTTTACATGAAAAACAATTTAATCTGTAGAGTTTTCCAAAAGCACATGTGATACATCTCAAAAGCTATCTTTTTAGGTTTGTCCCTACATCAAATTTTGTGCCTCTGAAAATATCTTAATAATTTTAATAAGAAGCTTGTTTTGTGATGTCTTATTTATTAAGTACTTAATGCTACCATATTATGACTTGTGTTGCTTAATAATAAGTTATTTGACTGAAATTTGAATCCATAATTATGGCTTACTCTAATAGTATTTTCATTTTACTAATCTTTTTGTAATAAAGTAATTATTTTTTTCGTATTATTAATTTCGGTTAAAACATTAAAATAATATAATATTTTTATTTATTTTACGAAAATAAATATTTTTTTTATTTTACGAAAATAAATATTTTTTTTATTTTACGAAAATAAATATTTTTTTTATTTTTGATAAAAATGGTAAGTTGTATTTATACGACTCTATTTTATATAAAAAAATTATATAATATGAAGACTATTTCAAAAAAAAATATTTTAAATTTAAGTGGAATTAAATATAATGAAAATTGTCATGTGAAATAATTTTAGTTTAATTATCTAAAAAATTGTATTAAAATGATGCTTTAATCTAAATTAATAAAAAAATTTATGAAAATATAATAAATTCTAACTTTAATTTATAATAGATT
>Ga0209700_101134_pt1 | contig 54003 bp, 42 predicted proteins | sample SiratroredBW_FD_187528 | JGI IMG/M metagenome (GOLD analysis project Ga0209700, IMG submission 187528) | Root nodule microbial communities of legume samples collected from California, USA - Siratro red BW (SPAdes) (version 2) | ecosystem: Host-associated > Plants > Roots > Nodule | place: USA...
CAACTACAATTTTATACTCAAAACTCAAAATTAACAAAGAAACAAAATAAAAAAAACATTTAAAATAAAATTACCTGATTTCTTTTTTTGAAGACTCTTCAGTTCCCGAAAAACACAGGAAGAGTTTATAACCAATGGTTTCTTCTTCCCACCTACACTGAATTTATAACCAACCCACCCACACTGAATTTATAACCAATGGTTTCTTCTTCCCACCCTCTTCAGTGCCTTCTACGAAAACTGAATACCTAGTCTCTTCGCCTTTCGTTGTCTCCCACCACCACAGATTTCGTCGTCTCCCACTAGTCTCTTCGGCTTCCGTCAGGTGAGGCAAGGCCACTCTTCTTCTTCTTCTTCTTTTCCTCTTTTGCTTTTTGGTTCGTGTGTATTGTTCTTCCAAAATTTATAGTAATTTTGAGAGAAATTTAGGCATCAAAATATTTTATATGATATGATTTTCAGATTTAAATGTAATTGTTTTAGATTTTATAAATATTTTGTTGTCATTCCTGAGTGGATTTTGAGATTTTGGTAAAGAATACGTTGATTTTGTGATTTTGGAAAAAAAATGTGTGTCCAGTAACCATTAAACGTGTCTTGAACACGTGTCTTAAGTGTTGACCGTGTCTGGCGGGGAGCAGGGTGTCCGACACGGTGTCGTCCCCGCTCCCGTAGCGTATCCGTGCTCGAAGAGCGTCGAAGCGGGGATGCGGGTGTTTTTTGGCGTATCGGAGCTTCATAGATTATCCTTTTAAAACTAAAAAAAATGACGTGTTTTGTTCTTTTAGGTGCATGATGAAACACCTAAATCTTCGTAAACTAAGCTCTGCATCATTCTATTAATTGAACTAAATATGATACATACGATTGGTACATATTATAGTGCCAACTTGGTGAGAAATGCAACTTGTATAATGGACAGCTTGTTCCTACACCTCCATGATCTCACCCTACACCACTATAGATTTTTAAATGACATTAATGCCCTTTTGAAAATTACAAAAAATGAATATGGGAATTTTTTAAATAAAAGAAAGCACAGTGTTCGTGAACATCGACGTTGAATGTTTTAGGGTGAACTTCGGTCACCCGTGGTTTTTGGAGTTGTGGTTGAATTGTTTGGTAACGTTGAGTGAGTGGTTGAAGATTGGTGAAAGTCATTCCGTTTGTGGTTGAACCTTAGTAACAGTCATTCTATTCAGGTTGAAGGTTGGTGTGGGACAACGACAATGACTGAGGTAACCTTTTATCGTTTTCGTTTGAATACCAAATTGTACAATCCGTTAAATTACCGGATTGTACAATCCGGTATATATTTTTAATGTATCGGATTGTGGAATCCGATACATATATTCTCATTTTTTATACCAAATTTTAATGGTGGGGTTCAATCCGGTATGTATATTTGTATATCGGATTGCACCTAATCCGGTATATAATTTTTAATAATTTGTAGACCGGATTGGATACTAGATTTTAGGATTCGGTATACATTTTGTACATTGGATTAGGTACAGTCCGGTATACAAAATGTATACCGGATCCTGAAATCCAGTGTCCAATTCGATATACAAATTATTAAAGAATGTATATCGAATTAGGTCCTATCCAGTATACAAATTTACATACCGGACTGAAAGTATGTTTTCTAATCTAGTATATATTTTGTGTTTTCAAAATTTTTTATTTTGTGCACTGTGTTGTTATGCTGCAGATATGGAATGACTGAGTAGATATTAAGAGGAAGTAGATAAGGTGTCATATATGAACCAAGCAGATGAAAGTGGTTTAGTGGGAAGTGAATAACAATGCACCATGAATTTTACAACAAATAAGGTAAATTGATTGTTGTTTATGTTTAAGAAATGGAGACTGATGAGATTGTAATGTGGTATATTTTTTAGGTGTTTGGTACACATGAGATGAGTTACTTCAATGGGTTCAGAGGGTTGCATTTGGATTTTCCTTTGTGGTTGTCATACTTAGATCTGACAAAGCAACTAGAACACATGGCAATAAGACATTTGTGTTGTTGGGATGTGAAAGGAGAGGGAAGTATAGAAAATACAAAACATATTTAGAGGTTACTATAACAGGTACAATGAAATGTGATTGTTCGTTCAGATTATGGGGTAAATCAATCAATAATGGAGAAGGTTGGGTTTTGAAGTTATGTGTGGGTTGCATAATCATGAATTCACTGAGACATTGGTTAGTCACCCTTATACTAGTAGATTAAGACCCGATGAACATGTGTTAGTTATTGACATGACAAAGAGTCAAGTGAAGCCATCAAATATATTGTGTACATTGAAAGAGAACAATGAAAACAATGTCACGACAATCAAGCAGTTGTATAATATGATATATACATATAAAAGATCGCTTAGAGGATCAAGAACTGAAATGCAACAGTTGATGTTGTTGTTGGAAAGTGATAAATATATTCATTGGAATAGGTGTCATGAGTCCTCCCAAGTTATGAGTGATATATTTTGAACACATCCCGATTCAGTGAAGTTGTTAAATGCATTTAGCATTATCTTGTTGATGGATAGCACATACAAGACCAGTAAATATAGACTTCCACTACTTGAAATAATAGGTGTGACCTTGACAGGTTTAACTTTCTCAGCTACCTTGTTTTAATGTAAAGTGAATGTGAGAACGACTTCATTTAGGCTTTAGAAAAAACTACGAGGATTGCTTTTAAGGGTAGATGTGTACCCTGAAGTTATTGTTAGTGATAGAAACCTTGCTATGATGAATGCAATTAGGATTATTTTTCCATAACCTTCTAACTTACTTTGTTGGTTCTACATAAATAAGAATGTGAAGGTTAAATGAAAAATGCTAGTTCATCCCAAGGATGCCTGGGACGTTGTTATGGAAGCATGGGAAAGTGTGATTGATTGTTGGGATTGTGACACATTTCCCAGATGTGTTGAACGATTTGAATGTGTTTGTTTGCCATGACCTTTATTTCTTGAGTATGTGCAAAAGACACGGATTAGGCCCCATAAGGAGGAGAAATTTGTGAAGGCATGGACAGATAAGGTGATTCATTTAGGGAATACAACATCAAATAAGTATGTTAGTATATTTTATGTTTGTTTATATTTTACTAAGAGTTGTAATATTTGGAGTAATTTTGTGCTGTCTATAAATGGTTGAACAAGCTCATTGAAATTTGAAATGAATTTTACAAACTAACATGGGAGATTCGTATACATGTTGGGATGCAATGAACAATCTACTTGTCCTTTAACATAATGAAATTAAGGCCTCCTTTGAGATGAGTCTACATGTTGTAGACTGATATGTATAAATTTACGAAATGTATATCGAATTACAAGATCCGGTATATTAAACTTTGAAAAAATGTATATCAGATTGTGCAATCTAGTATACATTTGGAAAAGTAATACATACTGATCCGATATACAATTTTTCAAAGATTAAAATATCAAATGATGAAATTCGATACACAGTTCATTTTGCACACCCGCTTCATCAACGATGAAAACCCAACCATCAAATTTACACATCAAATCTACTATAACACCTACTAAATTCACAAAATCATGATTAATTGCTTACTTATTACTATTTCCAATCTTCAATTCAAGATTTTGGATCCCAATTTCAATAGCCCTCTCCACACAGTTTTCCTCTTCGCAAATGGGTGTCACACGATTTCCTCTTCCTTGTAAACACAAACGAATGAAGCACAAAGCAATGTCAGTGACGAGGCATAAGAACACCAGTGACGGAACAAGCAAGCAACGCCGGATTGAACAACGGACCAACAACAGTGAAGAGGTGCAGGGAGATGGAGCAGAACGTGAAAATCAAATGGGATGAGCGCAAAGTGGGATTATGTTATTATACATTAAGGATAATTTAGACATTTCCAATCTTCTATGGAGGTGGAGGGTGAGATCATGGAGGTGCAGGAAGAAATCGTCTGCATAATGATGCAACATATTTTTTTATGAAGAAACGGGCCAACAGCATATAACATCAGGACTGCTTCTTCCTGTACCTCCATAGTAAAGTGGAAATTGCCATTTTAACCTTTATAATATTTTTTAAACCCATTCTACCCTTCACCACCATTAATGTTAAAATCCTGCACCCTCAAACCCATCTCCCACCTCCGCTGATCCCGTCGTCCAGCACCTGCACCTCATGCATCTTTGGTAACCATAGCACATTGAAATTTTGCACCTCTTATGTCATTTAGCCGTTGAGAAAGGAGATCTTGGAGGTGTCGTTCGTTTTCACTTAAAATTGAAGTTGCGGATTATAGAAACCGCAAGTGAATCGAAGTTTTGAAATGACTTATGGCTTACAGAAATCGTAAGTCATTCGATTTTTCAAACGACTTGCGATTTATACAATCAGCAAAACATTCAAAAAATTGAATGCATTACTATTTATACAATCCGCAAGGTCAAAAAATCAAATGACTTGCGGTTTGTACAATCCGCAAGACATTTAATTTTTTTAATTACTTGCGGGTTGTAGAAACCGCAAGTGATTCGAAAAATTGAATGACTTGCAGTTTCTACAACCCGCAAGTGATTTGAAAAAATCGAATGTCCTGCAGATTGTACAAACAGCAAGTCATCTGATTTTTCGAATCACTTACGGTTTCTACGATCCGCAACTGTTTTTGTATCAATAAGGGTATTTTTATCATTTTGTTCTATTTAAATTTGGAATTTCAAAAATTATGGAGCTGTAGGAAGACACTATGGAGGTGGAAGAAGCACTCTAACATCAGTGCTTAACCCAAAGTTGAGCTCACTCAATTTCATAGTCTGGGTCAAGCATCTCTAACATCATAATTGAAGAGACATTATTAATACTATGAATCTGAGTAGTGTTTTTTTTTTTATATATATATATCACTCAAACTATAGTTTAGTTTGATTACTTTCTTATGCTTATATTATTAAAAAGCACCTGTATTAGGAAAAGAACACGAATACTCATAGATAGTTTATGCCATTAATGGCTTGGAGCTCCATTTTTTTATGGAATCTGTCATATGGCTACGCACACAAGCACAAAAAAGCGATGGCATAAAAACTACACTGACCCGTGAAAGAAAAACATGAAGTATAAGTACCTCACATTACAACATTATTATGCAATATTACGTAAATTAACTATGGCCTAGCATAATTAATCACCCGCTATGTCTACGAAGGGAAAAACTAACAACTAAAACTAAAAGGAACAAGTGTGACCAAGGTTTAAGTAGAGGAAAATCAGACAGGGAATACATATATTGAGCAAAAATAGATCATATCATCAAAAAAATAGCTGCAGCTCAAGCAGTTACACATCTGATTGATGTCATTAGTTTGACAATATTTATAACTAATATTATTCAGCGAAACAAAGAATTGTAATGGTTGAGATTGTGAATAGTTTTCTTAAAACTATAGATAATATGAATTTGATAACGAGGAATCCTAAGATATATAAAGCAAAAAAGAATGAGACGGCTAACAATATACCATAAATGGAAATTATCAGTCACCACTCGAACATAATTGAGAGACCAATTTGATAGCTCTCCACATGGGTGCATCATTCTACAGGTAGCAATTTGCAAGTTACAGTTAGCTACTAAGTCATTCCTTCTGGTATGTTCACTTCAACTGAACATAAATAGTATCACTTAAATGCTATCAGTGAACAACATTAAACACCGATGTAAGTGTAAACAGTAGTCACCTAAAATCAAATCACATATGAACATACATAAATGCTAAATGCGTTAATATATTTTAGTATAATTATATTCCTCACAATTGCACAGGCACTTATCAAAGCCAAAAATAACAGGATTGTTCACATACAAAAGGACCAAGAATCTAAAGATACTACCATGAGTCCAATCCACTTACCACAAAAACCACATCAAAAGCTTCTCGATAGCAGCTGAGTGAGTTCTGAATGTTGTGGTTCCTACAACAATAATTTTATACAGTAGAGATCTGTATTAATTACAGTTTTTGATACTACCTCAAGAACTAGGGAAAGAAAGATGTATGTTTTTAGATAACACATGAAGAAGTTAAAACTCGAGATCGTGAAGATAGTTTGTTAAATTTTAACATTTTTCTTGTTACAATGTCATGTCATGACTGAATTCAGCATCCGTAACAAATCAATTCAAAATTGTTGACAGATGACAATTGACAAAATAGAAAAATGCAAAGTCAAAATGCATAACAGAATAACATGGTGTGAGGGTAACAAATTTCATAACAAATCTACGGTTTCTATGGACCGTAAAGCATCACAACTTACGATTTGTACAATTCGTAGAGTTCTCTTATACATCTATGCACTTACGGGTTGTACAAATCGTAAGGTCTTATGAATGTTAAATTACCTACAGTTTATATAATCCGTAAGAGTCATATATCCTAAATTTAAACTTATGCCTTACAGAAACCGTAAGTATATAACTCTTACGGTTTCAGCCACCCACTCTGATTGACAGCCACCCAAAGCGCCTTCAACCAGCCACTCCAACACCATCGGAATCTCCCACTCCTACGACACCTTCCACCGTCATTCAAAACTGCACTGCACCTTCTCTCTCGAAAACCTTCTTTTATAACAACAAGGATAATTACATAATTTACTGCTGTTTATTGTTGGAATTTTAGAAATCATGGAGGTGCAGGAAGACAATATGGAGGTGCATGAAGAAGCAATCCAAAATTATTAGAGCTCTCAATAGCAGCATGGCACTTGCTAAGGCAAACAATCTCCTTCTTCTAGCACCCCACATTTTTCTCCTACACCCCATTTTTTTTAAATGTCCATTTTACTCTTCGTTTTTCAATTCATTTAACCTCTAAAATATTCGTTGTTGACCTTCATTGGTGTTTTTACTTGTGAACTCTTGCTTTAGACCTTGAGTTGGATAGAATATTGTTGGAGGTGAAGATTTTTTTGGGTGTTGTAGTTAATTCTTTTAGGTAAATTTTGAATTTTTTTCTTCATAGGATTTAAGCAATTGTGGAGGTGGCATTATCTTCTTTATTTTTAGATTATATATAAAAAAAATCTTTTCTACCGAGTAATCTGAAATAATAACTTTATATTTAGTTGGATTGACTTCTAGATTTCACACAAACACTAGAAGAATTTCATATTTTACTTGAAATTTAACTTTCAAATTATGAAATTCAGAAGTCATTTTCAGAACTCATAACACCTAATTTGAAAATATAATTATGAATTCTAAATTATACAATATATAATATATTTTTGAATTACGTACTTAAAAATGTATTTCCAAATCTAGATGTGGAAAAACAGTCATGTAAGAACATAGACAAAAGTCGACAATGAGTCAGTATTCTGTGCAAACGGATTAACCAATAGTATGAGATGGGTCATATTAAGAGGGCTTCTTCCTGCACTTCCGTAATCTCATCATACTCTTTCATGAATTTTTGAAATGATATTAATATTTAATTCAAAATTACAAAATTGGATAAGTAATTTGCATTTTTATTTTTATTTTCGTTTGATATATACGGGATTAGGTTTATTTTCGTATATAAAATAATACCAGCCTTTTTATTTTCGTTTGATATATACAGGATTAGGTTTATTTTTGTATATAAAATACATACCGACTTTAAAAATAAGTGAGATTCAATCCGATATATATTTTTTATAATGAAATAAACTTAATCTCATATATATTTCTTAAAATAATATGGGTGATGTTATCTTAACATCTGTTCATGGTGCACACCATTTCACATTACCATATATTATTATTTTATTTATATATAATATTATATTACCTTCCAAAAGCAACGGGTAAGACATCACAGTGAAGCTCATAGGATAGCTAAGAGATCGCAACCACACCACCTTAAATACTTCATTGAGGATTTTGATATTTTCTATGGTTGTTCTCGTCTGCACCTTTGTTTGCTGGGTGGTTCACTTGTTTACCTGTCTTTTCTTGGCAGCTGGGTTGATAAAATATGGAAAATGATACTTTGACACCGCATTTTCTCTTACTTCCGTTTGACACTCCGACGTGGCATGTGCTGTCCCGCATAATAATGAAAGAGAAAACACAGTTGTTTTGGAACACATGTGTCTCAGGGGTAGAATCTCTAAGTGGTTAGCTCAGTTCAAATAAGTGGTTCGCTGTGTGTAATTTTCGAACACACACATGTGTCTCAGGGGTGGTAGGTCTAAGTGGTTAGCTCAGTTTACCTAAGTGGTTCGCTGTGTGTAGTTTTCGAACACACACATGTGTCTCAAGAGTGGAAGGTCTAAGTGGTTAGCTCAGTTCAAATAAGTGGTTCGCTGTGTGTAGTTTTAGAATACACACGTGTCTAAGGGGTGAAAACACTAAGTGGTTAGCGCAGTTCAAATAAGTGGTTCGCTGTGTGTAATTTTGGAACACACACATGTGTTTCAGGGGTGGAATGTCTAAGTGGTTAGCTCAGTTCAAATAAGTGGTTTGCTGTGTGTAATTTTGGAACACATACATGTGTCTCAGGGGTGGTAGGTCTAAGTGGTTAGCTTAGTTCACCTAAGTGGTTCGCTGTGTGTAGTTTTGGAACACACACATGTTTCTCAGGAGTGGAAGGTCTAAGTGGTTAGCTCAGTTCAAATAAGTGGTTCGATGTGTGTAGTTTTGGAACACACACGTGTCTGAGGGGTGAAAACAATAAGTGGATAGTTCAGTTCAAATAAGTGGTTCGCTGTGTATAATTTTGGGACACACACGTGTCTCAGGGGTGGAATGTCTAAGTGGTTAGCTCAGTTCAAATAAGTGGTTCGCTGTGTGTAGTTTTGGAGCACACACGTGTCTGAGGGGTGAAAACACTAAGTAGTTAGCTCAGTTCAAATAAGTGGTTCGCTGTGTGTAATTTTGGAACACACACACGTGTCTCAGGGGTAGAATGTCTAAGTGGTTAGCTCAGTTCACCTAAGTGGTTCGCTGTGTGTAGTTTTGGAACACACACATGTGTCTCAGGAGTGGAAGGTCTAAGTGGTTAGCTCAGTTCAAATAAGTGATTCGTTGTGTGTAGTTTTGGAACACACACGTGTCTGAGAGGTGAAAACACTAAGTGGTTAGCTCAGTTCAAATAAGTGGTTCGCTGTGTGTAGTTTTGGAACACACACTTGTCTGAGGGGTGAAAACACTAAGTGGTTAGCTCAATTCAAATAAGTGGTTCGCTGTTTGTAATTTTGGAACACACACGTGTCTCAGGGGTGGAATGCCAAAAACAACTGCATTTTCTCTTTCATTGTCATGCGGGACAGCACATGCCACGTCGGAGTGTCAAACGGAAATAACAGAAAATACAGTGTCAAAGTATCATTTTCCATAAAATATATGTTCAACATTGAAGGGTTGTGTTTCTCAATCATTGTCTCTGGAATGTCATAAGTGTGGAAAATGTCAGGAATGGTGTTATTGACATGGCGAGCGAACGCGTACTAGCATTAGACAAACAGAAATAAAATATACACCAAATTAAACACATGATTTTAAAAATTTGAAATATTAATTCGATATATAAAATATATACTGAAATACACCTAATCCAATATAAAAAATTATATCAGATTTAGAAATCATGTATTCAATTCGGTATATATTATTTGAAAAATGGTGGTTTAACACTACTGTTATAAAAAACTTCCATTTAACATTTTCATTTATTAATATAATATTATATATAAATAAAATAATAATATATGACAATGTGAAATGGTGTGCACCGTGATGTTAACCCATATTATTTTAAAAAATATATATGAGATTAAGTTTATTTCAATATAAAAAATATACATTGGATTGAATCTCACTTATTTTTAAAGTCGGTATGTATTTTATATACAAAAATAAACCTAATCTCGTATATATCAAACGAAAATAAAAAGGCTGGTATGTATTTTATATACGAAAATAAACCTAAATATCAAACGAAAATAAAAATAAAAATGCAAATTACTCATCCATTCAGAAACTCATCTCTTTTTTCAAATTGTTATTTCGTATTCTGAAAATCACTTTATTTTCTATTTGCAGGTTTGTTACAAAAGCACATTTTATAAAAAGAGACATTTCCCCAGCTTCACTGCCATTTTGTTAGCAGAGATCCTTTCTACACAAGATCTTTCAAAAGTGGTGTTATTTTCTTTTTATATAATCTAATTTAAAACATCAACAAATATATTTTAAAAAATATATATTAAAAAAAGATAATCGATATAGACTCTACTTTCACTAATAATACAATCTCTTTTAACATATTTTTTTAAAAGAATTCACTTTTACAAACATTAAAATTTATCAATAACAGATATTCCTATCACATCTATTAATAATAAATATATTTTACCGACACAAATTTTAATACATATAAATTATAAGTCAATATATATAAAAGTATTACAAGAATAAAATTCAACATTGTAATATGAAATACTCCTTATAGAATACGAGTTTTCGATTCTATTTATTTATTCACGATTTGAAAATAAATATTTTAATTGTTTTAGATTTAGAAAACTAATTTAAATCTTGAAGTTTAAGAAAATATAGTTTTGTACTATATGAAAATAAATATTTTAGTTATTTTAAATTTAGAAAATTAATTTAAATCTTTAAAATCTAATTTTGTACTAGATAGTTCTAAAGCATTAACAATGTCAAACATATTTTTTAAGAAAATAAAAATATATAAGAAATAAATATAATATTAGAAAAAATTTAATTTTCAGTATTATCTTTACAAGTCAGACATTGCTTTTAGAAGGTAATTCAAAAACCTACTTCGATTAATGTTGAAAAACTCCTACGTGTTTTGTCTTCTATTTTTTATTTATTGTTATTTGTTTTCCGAAAACCACTTTTGCATAAGAACTTTTGAAACTTATATTGTTTTCTTTTCATAAAATTTAATTTAAAACATCAACTAAATATATTTTAAAAAATTCACTTTTACAAACATTAAAATTATCAACAATAGATATTCCTATCACATCTATTAATAAAAAGTAATATATTTTACCAGCACAAATTTTAATACATATAAATTATAAGTCAATATATATAAAAGTAATAAAAAATAAAATTCAACATTACAAAAATAATTCTATTGATGTATTCATATTTAAGAATACAATGCAGTGATATTGAAAGAGATGAGTGATATTGAAAGAGATGAAAATATTCATGGCATCTCAGATATACTTTCATTCAAAAAGTACTATTTATGATTTGAAAACAATACTATATATTGTAAATAAAATACTCTACTTATTTAGAAAAACTAATTTCAAAATCTTAAATTTCAAGAAATGTTACTTTTCATTATAATTCAGTTCTAAAATATCAGTTATGTTAAACATATTAAAAAAACATAAAAATATATTAAAAATAAATAACTTATATAATACTAGAAATTAAAAAAAAAAACTACTTTATCCTATTTATAGAAGTATTTCACAAGGTTTTACACCTTATAAATCAGAACTTTATCTGGATCAATCTAGTAGCATTTTCATAAAATGAGTGTAACTATATAGATTAATACAAATAGTTTTGAATTTAAATCAAATAAAATCAAATTAAATACATATTTGGAAGACTAATAGAAACATTAAAGTTAACTAAATTAGCTCAAGGTGATTTTAAAATAATATTATCAATTGCAGATTAAAAATTATAATTTTTTTTTAAAACTAACTTACTTTTAATTTATATTGGTTTTTCTTCTGAAAGTAAGATTGTGAATTTTTTTATGTAATAGTTAAAAAAAATAACATGATAATAGTAAAAAAAATGTAAATTCAAGTTTAATTTACATTTTTAGATTTTATTATTGTATACATAATGAATAAAATATCAGTTTTTAATTATTACATAAACATTTAAAATTATAAATATCACATTAGAAAAAATGTTAACAAATTTTGTACGTAATTGATTTCACAATATTAAAAGTATACTCTCTTTTATTTATTAAAAATTTCTCAATTTTTCAAATGAATGTATTATTAGTCTTAAAATAATATATTAATAAAAAGTATATTTTACTGGCACAAATCTTAATATATAAAACCTATAAACAAAAGATATAAATGAAAGTGACACAAGAATAAGATTAGACAATGGAAAACGAACTTTAAATGCATGAATAACTAATGTCATACATCACTAAAATTTCAAATCTAAAAGAAAAAAACTACTTACAGCTTAAGAAAGTGTATTTTTTTAATGTTAACAATGTCAAACATATTTTGAAAAAAATAAGATAAAAATACTTAAAATAATATAATATTAGAAATTTTTTAATTTTCAGTATTGTCTTGACATGTCACGCACCTGATTCTTTCAAAAGGTAATTCTGAAACATATCTCGATAATGTTAAAAAAGCTACTAAGTGTTTTGTCTTTTATTTTTATTTATTGTTATTTTTTTTTTAAACCATTTTATTTTCTGCTGGTAGGTTTGTTTCCAAAAACTAACCTTATATAAGGAACGTCTTCGTGAGCTGCTTCACTACCATTTTGTTAGCTAAATCTTTTTTCAAAATTGTTCTCGTAAGAGATCGGTTGGTTCCAGCAACAACAATGTCTTCTTAAATTTTCCTGGATTGCTCCTAATGTTGATCATTTCTAGACTGTTCCAAGTGTTCCGAATTCCAGTCCCAGGAGCGGGTCCTGCAGGCACTCTAATGTTCAAGTCAGTTAAGGGTTTTAGTCTATAGGGTTATATATTAGAGTTTAGAAGTACCTTTCTTAAGGTGACTGAGCCTATATTTATAAGCACAATATTGGGCCTGAAGAGCTTTGGGCCCATCCTATTCTATTATGATTTTATAACAGAAATTAGTTATATAACACTGGTTACGATTTGTACTTACCTATGATATTTTCTCTTCTGATGAAACTACCACGTGCCACACATGCATTTAATGTAAAATGGTTATCTGAAGTTACAGATGTAATGACGGAGTACGACCGGAAACACTTATCGGTCGGTCGGTCTTACCTGATCGGTCAGCCATATCGTACAAAGGCCCCCTAGTCCTTGAGGGTACAAGGTGGACGAAAAGGATTCGTTGAATGTATTCGACCGTGTGGAATGGTCGACCGTTGGGCTATCTATGCCGACTGTGATGGGTTGCAAAATCTCATTTCCCGCGCTTTTGGTTTCGTGCCTCTTTGATGTCTGTGCGTGAACTGATAGGTACATCAATCTCAACCGTTGGTGGTAAATAGATCGTGCGTAGCAGAAGCGGCCACGTCACAACAAAATTTGGCTATAAATAGCCCTTGAATCTCGTCATTCATTGTCATTTTCATTTCCTAAGCCAAGTAGATCTGCCAAGTCTTCAGTCGTCCATTGCTATTATTCGAGGTAACTATGGCTTCCTACTTTTTGCATTCTTATTCCACTTTTGGATCTTCTAGTGGTCGGTCTGCTTCGAATGACCGTAGGAATATTGTTGAGCAGGGGGTTAGTCCTATTGGGGGGTCATCAGGTAGTACGTCTGATATGGGTAGTAGTTCTGCCAGTACGACGAGAGGGTGAGGTTAGACGAGCCTATGGTAGAAAACAGGAGGGTAAAGTCTCTGGCCTCCAGTAATAATGCAAAGGATGTTAACACCTCTAATGATGACTGGGTGGTTCAGGATGTGAGGTCTGCATATTCTAAGTTTTTAACCACAGCTGCCCTTAGGGCCTTAGTTGATGTTCAAGATATTGTAGATTCCTCTGTTCCAGATAGTGTCTTTTCGTTGCGCCGGTGTTTGCCTACCGACCAAGTATTTCACGGTCGGGGTTCATTTTCAGTGGACTTCTTTTTCATGTATGCTCAAATGATGAAGGATTCTTGCATTGTGATTCCTTTTGACGATTTCTGTTTGGACCTCTTGTGTTTTTTTGAATGTCGCGCCCACTCAGTTGCACCCTAATGGCTGGGCCTACATTAGGATGTTTCAGTTTGTTTGTTCTGCCTTAGCCATCACTCCTACCATTCCTTTGTTCTTTTCTCACTATTTGACCCGACCGGGTAAAAAGGTAGGATGGTTATCTCTTATCAGTCAGTCCCACAACTGTTTGTTTAAGCCATACTCATCCTTGTACAAACACTTCAAAGACACTTTCATTAAAATTTCCTTTGGAGAGGTTAGCCGGGAATACATTTTTAACGGGAAAGAGCCAAAGTTTCCCCTATACTGGACTAGATCCCCTACTCACGTTGAGTTTTGGCCCCGGTCGGGATTATCGGCGGAGGATACCTCGACACTCTCTGTGCTTGATAGTCTTCCTAGGGGTATCCCTGCCCGAGATATTCTCAACACCTATCGGTGTGAAGACCCGAGCGGCGCAGTATTCGGTACGTTCTTCTTTTTTACCTAACCATTTTGCCTTAATGATTGTTGACCGTGTTTTCCTTGTGCAGACATCCTTGTTTCCCGGACACCCGCCATGAACAAAGTTTTCAAAGACTTATTGTCATTCGCGCCAACTTGGGAGGGCAGCAAACGGGTTGCCAAAGACAAAGGAAAATTTGTTCCCCGGACACTAGTACCTCCAGAGAGGGTTGAACTGCTGGCTGTAGTGCCTCCATCACCTGCTGGTCAACCTGGGCCGTCAAAGAAAAAGAAATCAAAGCGAGGCTCCGACCGGTTGTCCTCCCAACGGTTGCTTAAGCGTTTGAAGGAGGTGGCCACCGACCATGAGAAAACTTTCACTTGCAATATTTTGAACAAGAAAATTATGGTGGCTAACTGCATTGTCATCGGGCTGAATGACTACAAAAAGAATCAATCTGTTCCCTCCACCTACAAAGAGTTGAGAGACGCTCTCCTTGAAGTGAACGCCTAAGCCCTCTTGCTTACCCGGTTTTGGGGGAGGAGCTGCTGAAGGATGACTCGACGGTCGTGGAAGACTTGAAAAATCAGCTGGCTGAAGCCTCGTCATCACTGAAGGGTGTGCAGGCGGATAATAAGCGGGCGAAGGGAAAATTCTCAGTCTGAGAAAGCTGTTGGAGGACTTGGGAGGGAGAACCGGTCATTGAAGGAGCGATGCTCAACGGCTGAAGAGAAAGAGAAGGCTGGTGTAAGCTGGGTGGAGCATCTAAGTGAAGATGTTGTGGACTTAACTGATCAGGTTACTAAACTGACCCTTGACCAGGAGGAGGAGCGGATACACCAGAAGAAAGCCGAAGAGGATTTGTTGGAGTTTAAAGGCTTTGTCCTTGATTTGGGATTTATGCACACCGTGAGGCAGGCTGCCTTTTTCTACCAGGTCCCAATTGACGAGGGTAAATTTGATAACCGAAAAGATATCTACTGGGGTGAGCTGGTGTCGGCCATGTATGTACCTGATGAGGAAGAGGAAGACGACGAGGATGGCGAGCATGTGGCGGCGGAAGGGAATCAGTCGACCCCTAAAGTCATACTCTCTGATTGATAGTTCTAAGTTATATTATTTTGGTGGCTTGTATTCGACCAGTCTTATTTCAAACATTCGCTAATATTGACTTGTATATAAACAGTGACTGTATCGGTCGTTTTTGCATGAATTTTATCTACTTAGTATCGACAATATTGACTTGTATGTAAATAGTACGGTTGTTTTGCGTGAATTTTATCTGCTTATAACCGACTAGTATGCTTTGTTCACTGTAAGTTGTCGGTGGCTCAAATTTTGGCACGCTATACTTAGATATTTCCTCGGTAGCCAAGCATTGGCGCCTCAAATGGCACTACCGCTAACACTAATGCTCAAACGCAATTTTGTATTTGTAATATATGATTAGCTTAGTAATTGATTAATAACTTTACGTGAGTCTCCCCACAGTCGCCCATGAGGAGCTGAATGCTGGGTCAAAAGCATGTTTTCTTCTGAGGACCTGAAGTTCAAGCCTCCTTTTAGTCGGCCATTAAGATCGCGAATCGAGAGGTCTCATGGTGAGCCATGAGGACCTGAAGTTCAAGCCTCCTTTCGGTCGGCCATGAAGATCGTGGATCGAAAGGTCTCATGATTAGCCATGAGGACCTGAAGTTGAAGCCTTTTTTCGGTGGGCCATAAAGATCGCGGATCGAGAGGTCTCATGGTGAGCCATGAGGACCTGAAGTTCAAGTCTTCTTTCGGTCGGCCGTGATGATTGCAGATCGAGAGGTCTCATGGTGAGCCATGAGGACCTGAAGTTCAAGCCTCCTTTCGGTCAACTGTGATGATCGCGGATCGAGAGGTCTCATGGTGAGCCATGAGGACCTGAAGTTTAAGCCTCCTTTCGGTCGATCATGTATGAATTTCTTGGAACATCAATTTTTTTTTAAGATGAGAACTGTAACTCTTTATTACCTGTGGTGCCTCGTTAAAACCTCCTCGGCCAAAACCCTGTTTAGGGAAAAATGTCATAGGTAGGAAAGAGTACACCGGGAGTCACATAAAATTTAACAGAAGTAAACAAGTTTTAAATGTTCAAAACATAAAATTTAACTGAAACATAGCTTCAACTAAAATAAAACTTTAGATGGTCCGCATTCCAGGTGTTGGGGATGTGCTCTCCATCCAGTTTTTCTAACTTGAGCGCTCCTTTGCTTAGAACTTGGCTGACTCCGTACGAGCCCTCCCAATTGGCCGTGAACTTGCCGACCGTCGGGTTCTTACGAGCGTCACCTGTCATTCGCCAAACAAGATCCCCTTTTTAAAAACTCTTCGGATTTACCTTAGCGTTATACATGTGTGCCACCCTTTGTTTACAGACTTCTTATTTATTCTAGCCTTCTCTCTAAGTTCTTCGAGAAGGTCTAATTCGGTTTTTATACATTCACAATTTAGCGACAAGTCTCGCAGTTGTCTCCTTATTGTTGCCTTTTCTATCTCGACCGGTAACATAGCATTCGTCCCATAGGTGAGGTTGTATGGGGATTCTCTCATGGACGTTTGCGGCGTGCATCTGTATGCCCATAACACCTTGAGCAACTCATCAGCCCATTTTCCTTTGGCTGCTCCTAGCCTTTTCTTTAGTTGCGACAGAATCACCTTATTTGCTGCTTCCGCTTGATCATTCGTCTGTGGGTGCTCCATAAAACTGGTGATGTGCTTGATTCCTAACTCGATGAAGAAAGTTTCGAGCTTTAGGTCCACAAATTGTCGCCCGTTATTGGTTATGACCATATGGGGAACACCGAACTTGCAGACAATCTTCCACAAAAAGCCTTGCACATTGGTGGCCGTGATCTTGGCTAGAGGTTCGGATTCTATCCACTTGGTGAAATAATCTACTGCTACAATTAAGAACCGCCTTTATCCGGTTACAGGTGGGAAAGGTCCCAGAATGTCCACTCCCCATCTGGCAAAAGGCCAGGGAGCACTGATGGCTTGCAAGTTAGTTGGCGGTTGGCGAATAAGGGGACCATTCTCTTGGCAAGTTCTGCACTTCTTCACATACTCAGCGCAATCTTGGCGATGGTCGGCCAGTAGTACCCGGCTCGGAATGACCCTGGCCGCCAAAGTTCTGTAGCCGCAATGCATCCCACAAATACCATTGTGTAAGTCATTCATCACATATTAGAATTGCTCTTATACAAGTCTTCGGCTATAAACACATAACGGGCAGCTTTTTTGGCCAATACTTTGTCTAATATGGCTTTCCCCATCGTCAAGTTTTTTAAAGCCTGGATGATGGGTGTTAACCAATCTTCTATTACCTCGATATTCATACATTCATTTTCCAATACAGTTGGTCCGCTAAGGGTAAGGTGGATAACAGTGTCGAACTTTCCTTTCCCTTTTCCCAACACAAGTTTTGACAACGCATCTGCCCACGCATTTTTGCATCTAGGAACGTGCTTGACTTTGGCGTTTTGAAATTCGGAGAGAAGGGTCGATACCTTTTGGTAGTATTTTGTTAATAGCGAGTCCTTTACTTGGAAAGCTCCATTTATGTGGCCGACCGTTAACTGTGAGTCGGTCAAGCATTTTAATTGCTTGACTCCCATATCTTCGGCTAAATTCATTCCGGCTATAAGGGCCTCGTACTCGGCCTGATTGTTAGATGCCTTAAAATTGAAGTGTAACGATTGCTAGACTTTTATCCCGGTTGGACTTTCCAGAACGACTCCTGCCCACAGTGCTTATTGTTGGATGAGTCGTTAATATACAGTGTCCATAAGATCTGCTGCTCCGGCATTTGAAGCTCTGATACAAAATCAGTCTGACATTGGGCCTTGATAGGCCCTCTCAGTTTGAAATTCAACCCAAACTCCGAGAGCTCAACCGACCAGGATATCATGCGTCCGACAAGTTCAGGTTTGAGAAGGATCTTTCCTACTGGGTAATCATTTTTCACCGTGATGGGGTGACTTTGAAAGTAAGGCCTGAGTCTTCGAGCGGTATATCATGCGTCCGACAAGTTCAGGTTTGAGAAGGATCTTTCCTACCGGGTAATCATTTTTCACCGTGATGGGGTGACTTTGAAAGTAAGGCCTGCCAACGCAGCTTTTTCTATTAGTTGATACCTAGTCTTCGCATCTTACAAAGCTCTCCCTACGAAATAAACTGGCTTCTGGTCCTCCTGTTGTACGAGGGCAGCACTAATGGTGCTCTCAGAGACAAAGATATATAAGAGGAGTCCATCCCCTGGAGCCAGTTTCTGCAGGATGGGAGTTGATGACATCGCCGCTTTTATTGCTACAAAAGCTTCCTCGCATTCGCTACTCCATTGAAACTTGTTCACCTTCTTCAATGTTTTCACAATTGGCTATATCTTCTCTGCCAATTTAGGCAAGAATCGAGATTGGGATGTAAGTTTGCCAACGAGGCTCTACACCTCTTTTAAGGTGGCTGGGCTTTGCGTATCCAGAATGGTCGAACATTTATCGGGGTTAGCTTCTATCCCTCTGTGGGTCAGCATGAAACCTAAGAACTTCCCTCCTTCAACCCCGAATACACATTTTGTTGGGTTTAATCTCATGTGGAATCTACGAAGTCGCCCGAACACTTCGTTTAGGTCGGTAAGATGCTGATCGAACGTATCAGATTTTACCACCATGTCATCGACATAGACCTCCATGTTTCGGTCGATCTGATCTTTGAAAATTCAGTCCATCAATCTCTAGTACGTAGCACCTGTATTCTTCAACCCAAAAGGCATGACCTGATAGCAATAGTTCGAAGCTTCAATAATGAATGTCGTTTTCCCTATATCACGGTCGTACATTGGAATTTGGTTGTACCCAGAAAATGCATCTAGAAAACTAAGCACTATGTTGCCGGCCGCTTCATCTACCAAGCGGTCAATACTGGGCAATGGGTACGCGTCCTTTGAACAAGCCTTGTTTAAGGCCGTGTAGTCAATGCACATCCGCCATTGTTCGTTGCTCTTTTTCACCGACACCACATTTGCCAACCACGTGGTGTAATGAATTTCCTTTGTGAACCCTGCCTCTAGCATCTTTTGCACTTCTGACGCAGCGGCAACCCTTTTTCCCTCGCCCATTCTTCTCTTCTTTTGGGCTATCGACCGAGCTTCTTTAGAAACGGACAACTTGTGGGACATCATCAACCAAGGGTCAATGCCCGACATGTCTTCAACCATCCAGGCAAAGAGTTCTCTATTATCTGTCAACAATTGTGTTATCTTTACGACCTCCTCTACCGTCATGCTCCCCCCCAGCCGAGTATTTTGTTCGTCGCCCACTAACTGCCACTCGGTGACGTCATTACTCGGCTTCATCCTTTTATCATCATTGACCCTAGGGTCAAGGTCTGTCAAAGCAACCATTCTCTGGTTGACATTTTTCTTCACAGTCGATTCAGTTGGCGTCAACCTCAGACTTGCTACATAACACTCGTGCCGTTCTCTGATCGGCGTAGACGGTCGCCTCCCCTCCTCGGTCGGTAGGAAACTTTATGGCAAGGTATGGCGTGGAGACAATGGCACCAAGCTTGTTTAAGGATGGATGCCCTAACAGTGCGTTGTAGGACATGTTAACGTCTATTACAACATACCTAACAAAGATGGTCTTTTGTCCCCGGCCGATCTCTCCGACCTCGTATGCAGGTCGATGTATCCTTTAGTGTCTACCTGCTCGCCTAAAAATCCTACTATCCGCTCATCTAATGGGATTATCTTACTTTCCTTTAACCCTATCTTCTTGAACGTTCTCCAGTAAAGTACATCGACTAAGTTGCCTTGATCTACAAGTGTCTTTCTTATTTCGCAGTTTGCTAAGTCGATGGTGATGACCATCGGATCGTCTTGTTGGGTATCAATCACCCTGAAATCACGGTCGGTGAAAATGATGTCTAGCATACTGCGACGCGCCCTTCGGCTAATCATATGCACACTCTTGATGGCTTTGAGGTGTCTTCTTCTTGCTGAATTGGATGCACCACCGTGCCTGAAAATCCTACTATCTGCTCATCTAATGGGATTATCTCACTTTCATCTAACCCCTTCTTCTTGAACGTTCTCCAGTAAAGTACATTGACCAAGCTGCCTTGATCTACAAGTGTCTTTCTTATTTCGCAGTTTTCCAAGTCGATGGTAATGACCATCGAATTGTCTTGTTGGGTATCAATTGCCCTGAAATCACGGTCGGTGAAAATGATGTCTGGCATACTGCGACGCACCCTTCGGCTAATCAAATGCACACTCTTGATGGCTCTGAGGTGTCTTCTTCTTGCTGAATTGGATGCACCACCTCCACCGAATCCCTCGAAAATAGTATTCACTATTGTTTTCCCGAAATCTTCTCGGCGGGCGGGGCTCCTTTCTCTCGACCGATCCCTACTTGTCTTACTTTTTCTCGTATCCCTAAGGTCAACACCTAATTTCATCCGATTAAATAAATAATTAAAAAAAAGTATTAAAAAAATTGATGATTTGGTTCTATGAGTTATGCTATGTTCAAGACCGTTCAAAATTGTTCAAGATTGATCAAGAGATAAAGATGAGTGAAATAATAGATAATGAGATATTCCAAAATATCTCTCTCTTTAAAAAAGGAAAAAATAAAAAAATAAAAGAATTAGAAAAAATACAAATTAAATTTTTTTGTCAACTCTCCGTAATTTCCCACTCAATCTTAACTTCTCACAAAAAAATAAAGATAATAATAATATAAAAAAGGAGATCAATCAATCTTAAAACTGCTCTGAACCACCCATGTTCTCATTTCACAATAACAAAAAATATAAAAAATAAAATTGTAAAATAAAGTTTAGACCGAAATTCAAGAAGGGGGTGAATTGAACTTTCAAAAACTTTTCGTAAATCTGATTTGTTCTTGAAGTAGAGAATGAAAATTCTTGATTCAATCGATTGACTGTGTAATTCTGAACTGTCAGATAAACAATCGATTGTGCACAGCAGAAGATATCAGAAATAAACCCAGAAAACAGTTTACAGTGTAAAAATGTTTTATCCCAGATTTAAGATGTTTAAACACAATCTATAGATTAAACATAATCCAGAATCACAGTTGATAATGTAAATAGATGTTCAGAGTATGATCAACAGTATGAACAAATTTTAATCCAGTCAATTTTAAAAGATGGCAGTAGTGAATAAAAGCAATCAAGAAGAGTAGGGAAAAAAGCAAGAACACAGAATTTTTATTCTGGTTCACCCTTCCTCAAGGGCTACGTCCAGTCCTTTGCAAACTAGCAAAGATTTCCACTAAAACAGATCACAATATCAGTTTACAACCTTTACTCCCAGCAAGTTACAAACTGCTCCCAGCAGTAAACCCACACCTCACTGAACCCCTCAGCTAGTGTGTAACCAGTGCAGAAACCCATTACACCACAACACTTACAGTCCGCAAGCAACACTGCTCCCAGCAGTACTCACCCTCTACTGAACCCCTCAGCAGATGTGAGACCAGTGCAGAACCCAATGCACCAACTCAATTACAAACCCAGTAATTGAAAACAACGAACAGATTACAGATCAACAGGATCAGAAAATATTACAGAGTACTTCTACACAAAACAGATTACACAAAATGAAGATCAGGTGTAGAAGACTTAGCTTTGGTCTAGAACCAAAGTAGCAAGAACCTCACTTCAAGGATGCTTTAAAGATTCACGTTCTTGGAGGTTTCTTGATTTGAAAAGCTTTGCCAAAATGATGATCGCACAAAAGGGGCAATATCTCTCTTAGAAAATTTCAAGGAATGCTTTTCGAAAGTATTTGTTTTGATAATTCTGAAAGTGATGATTCTCATTCCTTTAAATACCTAAATCAGTTTTAAAAACAGCTTAGCTGTCATAATTCAATTAATTCGACAAACCATTCAATCAATTGAATTTGACCGTTAGTTTGACCCAGTCAAAGGTTTCAGTTGTAACAACAATAACTGTATTTCAGTTGTAACAGAAATAACTGTCACATTCAATCGATTGTTTTAGAAATTCAATCGATTGAAAAACCTTTTTCCAGAAAAAAAATTTTGGATTATTTTATTAAAAATAGTTTTAATAAAAATATTTGTGAATCTTTTTAGCACCTCAGAAGTGATGAATTTTGCCACTAGTGATTAAGGACTAAGCCAATCACCAACACACAAACCCATCTAAGGACCAAGACCTAATCACCCAACTATCTTCATGTTGGCACAAAGTCTTCACTTGAACAATTCTGGTCCAGGTTGGTTCCAACAGATTCTTCATGAGCCAGTCTTCATCAGCTTCACATGCTAAGCCTTGGTGCTCACAATATTGACTTCATCAAATCACATGCTTTAGCCTTGGTGTTAACAAAAATATGACCGTTCTCAAACTGTTTCATCTCACGTTCATCTATACTTCATCTTTAATAAAACAAAAAAAAAAAGAAAAAAAGAAGGAGTCAATCTTTCGAAACTGCTCTGAACTACTTTCAGAATAAAAATAAATAAAATAATAAAAAAAAAGATTATTCACTTAAGTGGTAACTGTTCTTACACTAAAAAAGAGCTACTGATCACTTTGAGAGATATGAAGAAAAAGAGGAAAAAAGAGAGAGAAAAGTAGAGAAGAAGAGAGATTGATTCTTATCTCTTACTATCCACACTCAGTTTAAAACTGAGAAGCAAGGAACTTTTGGAAAGGAGACTGTCATTTTTTAAAAACACTCACGGATGATTTGTAAGGTTTAGATTTTCATATGGATCTTGAAATTTGAAATTTGTAAATCCTTTGTTCTTATCTTTCTGTGATGTTTTTTTATTTCTTCATCATTTCATTTTCATGTAAAGATAACAAAAGGGGGTTCCTTTTGCTCTTTGTGGCATTTTTTTTTTTGAATTCTTATTTCTTAAATAATAAAAAAATTCATCATCTTCCATCTTCCATACATTCTTCTACGTGTTTTGTCCATGTATTTTGTGCTCCCAAAACCACTCCAAAACAGCCCCGAAACAACCTCCGCCGTCACCTTCCATTCTTCCCGCGTCGCCGCAACTGCACCGCCCGCCGCAACCGCCGCATCGCCCGCCGTTGCCACTGTCGCTTTGGGTTGGTAGACCTATCATGGGTTTGGAGTAAGGTGGTGGTGGCTTAGGGTTGAGGTGATAATGGCCTACGATTGCGGAGTTGGGGCCTTCCTATTCGCACCCCCACATTACCATTGCACCAGCAACCTAAAAAAAATAATAAAAACTATTCGTACCCCCCACATTACCATTGCACCACCAACCTAAAAAAATAATAATAAAATGATTCTGGGCCTTTGGGGCTAGCCTGAAACTACAACCTTTTTTATTTCTGTACCTTCATATTTTAAGCTTATATCTTGCATGTTTTATTTTATTTTTTATTTTATTGTGTTATAATTATTATTTTTCTTATTATTTTAATAAAAATTACATTGGGATACTAAAACTTTGTAAATAAATTTTTGGAATATTATATTTGTTAATAATGTTAGATATCAAATGGCCGCACGCGTCATACGATATTATCATTCTAAGGTTTTTTAAATATTAAATGGCCGCTCGCGTCACACGATATTTAATATAAAACTTTGGAAATTAAATTTTGGGATATTATATTTTCTAATAATGTTAAATATCAAATGGCCACACGCGTCATATGATATTTAATATTATTATTTCAAATGTTTCTTAAATGTCAAATGACCGCACGCGTCACACGATATTTAATATAAAACTTTGGAAATAAAATTTTGGGATATATATTTTCTAATGATGTTAAATATCAAATGGCCACACGCATCATACGATATTTAATATTATTATTCTAAAGTTTTTAAATATCAAATGGTTGCATGTGTCATACGATATTTAATATAAACTTTAGAAATAAAATTTTGAAATATTATATTTTTTAGTAATATTAGATATCAAATGGTCATACGCGTCATACGATATTTAATATTATTATTCCAAATGTTTCTTAAATATCAAATGGACACACGCGTCACGCGATATTTAATATGAAACTTTGAAAATAAATCATTTTAATATCAAATATAAAAAAATTAATTACAAAAATATCACAAATAAAATATCAATCCGACAAACAATCTTATCCAAAGAACTACGTAACCCTGATTCTCCATTCCTGATGGAGATATGTAGGAGCAAGGTCAAACATTGTCGGGCCCCTTCCAAAAATAAAAAATAATATTTTTGTTTGTTTTTATCTTTATTTTTGTCTCATTTTTTGGGAAAATACACATTTTGAAAATGACACTCATTTTATTTATTTAATTAAAGGTACTGTCTTAGGACGAGCGTTGTTGGGGATGCTAATACCTTCCCCACACGTAACCGACTCCCGGACCCAAAATTCGGTTTTCACAGACTTACCTTATCCTTTTTCGGTTCTTCCATAGTTTTCCATATAAACTATGGTAGCGACTCCTCTATTTTGAAAATTAAAAAAAATTATTTTTATCCGCCGTCCCCGTCGTGACCCTGGTTGTGACAGATGGCGACTCCATTGGGGACTTTCTGAGAGTCAGGCTAGTTTTAATTGAATGAGTTCAAATGATAGTGGTTTTCTGAATGTTTATTTTCCCTTTCTTTTGTATATATGTTTCCTTTTTTCTGTATATATGTTTGTTCTTATCATTACTGGAATATATTACCCTAGGGTAGAGGACATGCTATATCTGCTTGGGAACTTTTCTGGCTATTTTGCAGGTAGGGGTTGGGTGTGCTATTCTCCCTTCACACACATATTTACTTTTGCATATCATGAGTGCGACCCTATACCCGAGTCTGAGAAAGCTTAGAAGTAGAAGGGGTTGTATAGCAATGTCACAAGGATGTACTTCCTTTTCTGGCTTTTGCGAGAACTGCAGCTAGAGTCTGTTTGCTTCATTTGTATGTTCATAAAAGTTGTTTACCAACTGTTATGGGTATGCGATGGAGTGAGCCATAGCTCTGGTGACCTTTATACCTTTAGAAATTAGGGAACCCACCTTTGTGAGGATGCATTTCAAGATCTTAGAAATCCCTAGGTGTTATAATGTCGAATTTTCTTGTAGGGCACTGAGGGAGACTTTCAAGTTCCTATTCTCCTCACCATTATTTTTATATATAATAATTAATGTAGCATATTTGCATACATATATCATGAATTAAGTACCTCTTCAGGTACAAGCATTTGCATGGTTTTTCATTTATTTTAAGTCATCTTGCATATCATGTAATCAAGCATTGTACATATAAACATATATTCACCTTTTATCTTTATTCATGCATTCATGGTAACATATAATTATCATGCCATAGTGTATCATACACAACTCACATACATGCATTGTACAAACAATCATACATTAGGTATTTAGATATTCATATAATATCCAGATATACATTCATTATCTAGACATACATTGCACCATCCATCTTAGACATGCATTAAGCATTCAGACTTAACGTATGTTGTACATTTTGTCATGCATTCTGCATTTAGACTTGTAACATATATCTAAACATTTGTTACACATATCAACATGCATTCATTTTCATATAATTTATTTTCATTTTTTGCATTGTCATTTAGTTAATTCATTAAAATAAAATCCAACAGAAACGCAATAACAACAAAATTTCCACGACATCCATATAGGACTCGCGCCAATTGAAAGAATATGGAAGACTGGGATCAAACACAAGAAGCAATAAAAGCCATGAAAAGTGATATCAAAGATCTTAAGGATCAGATGAGTCAGATTCTGGAAGCTTTAACAATCCTGAATAGCAAACATGAAGCTACTATCAGGAATGAAGAAGCTCAGTCTTCACATCCTCCTATTTTTCAACAAGGGACACCACAGACCCGAGATCTTAATCAAGGAAATTGAACAAATCAAGAGTTTCCTCTGTACGGCTTGCCTCTGAACTATGAACCATCATATGAGAAAGGTGTGGAGCAAGAAACTATACCACAAGTTGTTAATGCTGCTAGTGCTAAAGGTCAACCTGAATTCACTCAAGTACCACCTGTTGATCATGGTGAAAATGTAGTAATTAGCAAATATCCTTCTACTACCCAGCCACAAGTCTTACAAGTTCTTACTGGTGAACCATCTTCGACAAAGGTCGATATTCCTGAAGATATTCAAAATGTATTGGTTAATGCTGACGAAGTAAGACCAAGCTGGAGGTCTTAGAAGAGAGGCTCAGAATGATTGAAGGTGGCGGTAGTTATGAGTTTGGAGACGCTGCAGGACTATGTTTGGTGCCTGATGTTGTGATTCCTCCAAAATTAAAAGTGTCGGAGTTTGAGAAATATAAGGGGGCTACATGTCCTAAAGGCCATTTAACCATGTATTGTAGGAAAATGGCTGCACAATCTCATGATGAAAAGTTGTTGATCCATTTCTTTCAAGAAATTTTAATTGAAAATGCTTTAAACTGGTATATGCATTTAGAGCCAGCTCGCATCCACTCCTGGAAGGATCTTGTTGACGCTTTTCTAAAGTAGTACAAATACAATATGGACATGGCTCCAAACAGAATGTAATTACAAAATATGACAAAGAAAAGTGCAGAAACTTTCAAAGAATATGCGCAGAGATGGAGAGAGTTAGCAGCTCAAGTAGAACCTCCATTACACGAGAAGGAGATAACCACCATGTTCATAGAAACATTACAAACCCCTTTCTATGAACATGTGCTTGGAAGCGTTTCCTCCAACTTCTCCAATATTGTCACTATTGGAGAAAGGATTGAACATGGATTGAAAAATGGAAAAATAGCACAAAGCCCGTCCATGGCTACAAATGTTAAGAAACTCGGGTTCAATAATAATAATAACTAGAAGAAAGAAGGAGAGGTTCAAATAGCTTCTGCCATGCCTTATTGGGGAGGATATCAGCGTCAATATCGGCCCAACTACATACGTTCATTTGTTTATGTTGCAAATGTTGTGCCAAATTATCCTCAAAATGTTCCTAGGCCACCAACTACATACAAACCTCTATTTACACCTAATAATGCATTTTAGCCTAATATTGAAGGTCAGAGTTTTAATCAAACACAGAGTCAAGGTTGTGGTCAGAGGAGTAATTCAAGAGAGAAGGTTGTGAAGTTTACTCCTATCCCAATGACTTACACAGAGCTATTACCTGATCTACTAAAAAATGCGCTAGTGGCCATATGTCCAGCAAGGACTATACAACCACCATATTCCAGATATTATAACGTCAATACAAAGTGTGAATATCATGGTGGAGAGGTTGGCCATTCAACTGAAAATTGTTAAGCACTCAAATATAAAGTGCAATCTTTGCTCGACTCGGGGTGGCTTACTTTTCAAGAGCAGAAGGCGAGTGTGGAAAAGAATCCCTCGACAGGTCATGCAAATGCTTTGACTAGCGCCAATGTTGATCAAGTGGAGACAATCAAGCAGGAGCATGGAGATGAAATTATCAATCTTGTGCACCCTTGTCTTCCCAATGAAAAAGTTTTGGCACAATCTTAAAGCTTGACATAAAAGGAGGAATTAAATTGATTTTTTCATATGTAAAATATTTGCATGCGTATGTCTTAAAAACCTCTTTAAGCCTTCCTTCATTCAGCCCCAAAGAGAAAGGATTTGTCTCAGTAATATGTGGTGTCACCCATTAAAACTTAGAGTAAACATCATATAGGGGCAATTAGTTGGATTTTGTACATGGTTAATCTTAATTTCAAGTTCCTTTCTCTACAGACATTCGAATAAAAAGGAATAAAAGTTCGATAGATTGAAAACCTCCAAAGGGCAATTTAAGCAAAAAAATAGGATGAAAAAAAAAGAGAAAAAAATGACACATGTTGGAAGTCGTTGAAATATGTTGCAAGAGTTAATATCTTTGAAAATCAAACAATCAGGACTCGAAATGATATATGGTCATGTTTCTTCCTCCCGAAATATCAATAAAAAATTTCATTGTACCCTCTTTGAGCTAGAAAAATAAAAAGAAAAAGAAAAAACCTTTCAAGAATACCCTAAACAAGGATCATTAGCATGTTGAAATTTAGTTCAGGATATATGTCAAAAGCTTCAGGAGAGGAGATCTATTAAGGAAAGAGTGCATCAAAAGTTTTAAAGAAAAAGAGAAGAAATTTAAAAGGAAAAAGCGTGTCATCAATTTAAAAGAGTGACGATTCACAAACAAAGGATGTTAACGTGAAGAAGAAATGAAAAAAAAAGAGAAAAGAGAAACAAAATAAGAAAATGATCTCAGCAAAAACCTGAACTATTTTATGTAACATTAGGTTGATGGTCTTTGTTTTGAAAAGAATAAAAACCCATAAACAGTTTTTAAGCCTTTATACCCTTTTCTTTAAACCCTTTTTAACCCCTGACCACGTTACAAGCCACGCAAAGTCCATATTGATTGAAGAATGATTGCAATGATTTTCACAATGAATAACCCTACAACAGAGGAATGTGACTGCCAATATGAAAAAAAAAAGAAAAAAATCATAATGTCTTTGTTATAAAGGATGATAAAAATCTGCCAATTGAATAAGAGCAAAATAGTGTCAGAGAAACACTAACATTAGGGCAATCCTTCCTCATTTGTGTATTTCATATTTTTTTCTACATTCAAGACCGAACCATTATCCAGTTTAATTTTTCACCCATATTTCGAAAAAATTGGTACAATCCATATTTGGTCAAATTTGCATATGTTTGTTTTTAGCTACAACTTTCTCCATATAAGTTGTGTTATCCCAGTTTTTCACCAAATCAATTTTTGTTCATCTAACCCAGCAAAATTAGACAACCCTTTGAACCTTAATTTCCCATTTTTTTCAAAACTGGGGCAACTTCGGTGGTACGTTCATCATGTCTATACCATATTCTCAAAAGATTTTGTGAGAAATTTCAAAGTTGCACCCTTTATCTATTTGAATTCAATCTCTATATATCAAGATTGGGGGCACTGTCATTTTCAGTCAGAGATAATGTCATTTAGACTCTCTTCAGTTTATCAAAAGTCTTTTCTCCCATATTTTTGTTCATCCACCAATTTAAGTACATACGCAACAAAGTGTGACAAATGTTGAGTCAATGACATTCTGGTCTCAAGTGTCAAGCTTTTTTTTAAAAGGAAAAAATCGAAATCAAATCAAAAAGAAAATATTTTCAAATTCAATGAATTCAATGATTGCTAAAAAAAAACATTTGATTTATAGCAAAAAAAAAAAGAGAGAAAAAAGAGAAAGAGAAGGAAAAAAATACATTCTCAAAAGGCATTTTCATATGTTCATTTTTCTAGATGTTCATGCATCCATAAATGCATTCTCAAAATTTCACACATTCAAACATGCATATTAAAAAAAATCAAATCAAAATTTCATGCATTCAAACATACACATGCAACATTCAAACAATTAGAAACTCAAAGTTTTCATGCATTCATACATACATATCTTTCGAGCAAATAGACAAATCAAAATTGACCTTTTGGATGAGCGACTCAAAGTTTGGCTCCATGTTGAAAGATAGAAAATAGAAGAATCAAAGTCGACCTTTATTGAAGAAGAATGATTCAAATTTTCTTAGGGAAAGGACTCAATGAATCCCTATTGGAGAAAGAACTCAAAGTTGTATCTCGAGTGAAGAAAAGACTCAATGTCATATCTTCACAAAAAAAATAATTGACTAAATGTCGTTGCAGTTAGAGAAAGAATTCAAAGTTGTATCTTTACTGTTGAAAGGTGATTCAAGGTCAACCTTATATTTGGAGAAAGGACTCAAAGTCGAATCTCTAGTAAAGAAAGAACTCAAAGTTGAATCTTCATATAACAACTGATGACTCAAAGCTATTTCATAGAGACAGGACTCAAAGTCATATCTCTATTTGGAGAAAGGTCTCAAAGTCGTATCTCCAGATAATTTACTTTTCGACTCCCTATAGAAGCAAAGTCACAAGTATTCTTTGGTATGTTGATCCCTGCAGAAGCAAGGTCACATTTGTTTTTTTTTTTTTGCGCTTGATCCCCTGCAGAAGCAAGGTCTTGGCCATTCCTTACTTTTATGTTGTGTGCCAAAGGATTCAAAGTCGTATCCACACTTTACTTTTCATCTCGTGTTGGAGAAAGGTCTCAAAGTCGTATCTCCACACCTTACTTTTATGTTCGTGTGCGAAAGGACTCAATGTCGTATCCACACTTTACTTTTCTATTCGTGTGCGAGAAGACTTAAAGTCATATCCACACTTTACTTTTCAGCTCTTGCGTGAGAAAGAACTCAAAGTTGAATCTCTGCACTTTATTTTTCAACAATTTTACTTCTTGGTATTTGGAGAAAGGACTTAAAGTTGCATCTCCAGTATAGATTCATAGCCCTCTCATCCCTACAAGGTCAAGGTTGTGGTTTCACATTTCTTTTCACCACGTGATGGTGCGTGACCCTCTCGGCTCAGTCCAAGGTCCAACCTCACTTTTTTTGTTTCAATCGTAATGGTACGTGACCCTTTTGGCTCAGTCCAAGGTCCGACCTCACTACCAACAAATCTCAGTCTTCTTTTAATTTTTGCAGATACCCGAACGAAATTTGTGTCTCTATCTTTACTTAATCTTTACTTTGAAATATGAAATTTCTTCGAATTTTCATATTATCCAGTAAAACTTAAGTAAAAAGGGACAACTGTCAACACCCTATTTCGTCCGATTAAATAAATAATTAAAAAAAAGTATAAAAAAATGATGATTTGGTTTTTAACCTATGCTATGTTCAAGACTGTTCAAAATTGTTCAAGATTGATCAAAAGATAAAGATGAGTGAAATAATAGATAATGAAGATATTCCAAAATATCTCTCTCCTTAAAAAAGAAAAATTAAAAAAAAAATAAAAGAATTAGAAAAAATACAAATTAATTTTTTTTTCAACTCTCAATAACTTCCCACTCAATCTTAACTTCTCACAAAAAAAATTAAAGATAACAACAATAAAAAAGGGAGAATCAATCAATCTTAAAACTGCTCTGAACCACCCATGTTTTCATTTCACAATAACAAAAAATATAAAAAATAAAATATGACCGTTCTCAAACTGTTTCATCTCACATTCATCTATACTTCATCTTTAATAATACAAAAAAAAGAAAAAAAGAAAGTCATTCTTTCAAAACTACTCTGAACTACTTTCAGAATAAAAATAAATAAAATAATAAAAAAAGAGAATTCACTTAAGTGGTAACTGTTCTTACGTTAAAAAAGAACTACTGATTACTTTGAGAGATACGAAGAAAAAGAGGAAAAAAGATAGAGAAAAGTAGAGAAGAAGAGAAGATTGATTCTCTTATCTTACTATCCACACTCACTTTAAAACTGCGAAGGAAGGAACTTTTGGAAAGGAGACTATCATTTTTGAAGAACACTCACAGGTATGATTTGTAAGGTTTAGATTTTTATATAGATCTTGAAGTTTGAAATTTGTAAATCCTGTGTTCTTATCTTCCTGTGATGTTTTTTTATTTCTTCATCATTTCATTTTCATATAAAGATAAAAAATAAAAAAGGGGTTCCTTTTGCTCTTTATGGCATTTTATTTTTTTTCTATAAAAAACTTTTATTTCTTAAATAATAAGAAAATTCATCATCTTTTATCTTCCATACATTCTTCTCTATATTTTGTCCATGTAGTTTGTGCTCCCAAAACCACTCCAAAATAGTCCCAAAACAACCTCCGTCGTCACTCGTCGTTCTTCCCGCGCTATCGCCGCCGTTGTTGCACCGCTCCCCACCGCCGCTGCACTGCTCCCCACCGCCTGTCGCCGCCGCTCCTCCTTCGCCGTCGCCGCTGCCGCTTTGGGTTGCTAGACCTAACATGGGTTTGGAGTAAGGTAGTGGTGGCTTAGGGTTGAGGTGATGATGGCCTAGGATTGTGGAGTTGGGGCCTTCCTATTCGCACCCCCACATTACCATGGCACCACCAACCTAAAAACTAATAATAAAAGCTATTCATACCCCCCACATTATCATTGCACCACCAACCTAAAAAAATAATAATAAAATTATTATAGGCCTTTGGGGCTAGTCCGAAACTACAACCTTTTTTATTTGTGTACCTCCATATTTTAAGCTTATATCTTGCATGTTTTATTTTTTATTTTATTGTGTTATAATTATTATTTTTTTATTATTTTAATAAAAATTAAATTAGGATACTAAAACTTTGTAAATAAATTTTTGGAATATTATATTTGCTAATAATGTTAGATATCAAATGGCCGCACGCGTTATACGACATTTAATATAAAACTTTGGAAATAAAATTTTGGGATATTATATTTTCTAATAATGTTAAATATCAAATGGCCACCGCGTCATATGATATTTAATATTATTATTCTAAAGTTTTTAAATATCAAATGGCCGCATGCGTCATACGATATTTAATATAAACTTTAGAAATAAAATTTTGGAATATTATATTTTTCAATAATTTTAGATATCAAATGGCCATACACGTCATACAATATTTAATATTATTATTCTAAATGTTTCTTAAATATCAAATGGTCACACGAGTCACACGATATTTAATATGAAACTTTGAAAATAAATCATTTTAATATCAAATATAAAAAAAATTAATTACAAAAATGTCACAAATAAAATATCAACCCGACAAACAATCTTATCCATAGAACTACGTAACCCTGATTCTCCATTCCTGATAGAGATACGTAGGAGAAAGGTCAAACCTTGTCAGGCCCCTTCCAAAAATAAAAAAAAAATATTTTTTTGTTTTTATCTTTATTTTTGTCTCATTTTTTGGGAAAATAAATATTTTGAAAGTTAAACTTATTTTATTTATTTAATTAAAGGTAACGTCTTAAGACGGGCATTGTGGGGGTGCTAATACTTTCCCCACACGTAACCGACTCCCAGATCCAAAATTCGGTTTTCACAAACTTGTCTTATCCTTTTCCGATTTTTCCATAATTTTTCATATAAACTATAGTGGTGAATTTCTGTTTTGAAAATAAAAATAAATTATTTTTATCCGCCGTCCCCATCGTGACCCCGATTGCGGCACCTGGGACTCTTGTCCCTCTGTCGGGGACTCCTTCCCATTGGGCTGCACTCTTCACGCCGTCTCGTCCTCTTGCGACATACCTCTGCAGCTATCCTACTTGGATTAACTCTTCAATTTTATCTCTCAGGGTCGCGCATTCCCCGGTTGTGTGGTCGTGACAACGATGGTATCGGCAGTACTTGCTTTGGTCGGCATGCTGGGGTGGTACACCCCTTTTCAGTTCTTTGATAAGATCGGTGTCTATCAACACCTAATTTTGTCCGGATTTACTTAATAATTTTTCAAAATATTAATAATAATAAAAATCTCTTTAGTTAAAATTCTAGGTTTTGTTCTTATTTTCTTTCATTTTCAAAAAAATATTTATTTTGTTTTTCTTTTATTTTCGTTATTGAATAAAAATATGGTTTAATTTTTATCTCTTTCTCATTTTAAGAAAAGTAAAAATAATAAAAGAAAAAAAATAATATAATCTTCATTTTGTAGGTTTGATTTTGTCTCATTCTTATATTTTACCTTCTTTATCAAAATCAATCAAAAAACAAAAAAAAATTATTTTCATATGCAATTTTATTTTACATTTTCTTTTCTAAAAATTAAATATTATATAATAAAAAGGAAAAATTTTGAATTCGGAGGGGCTTCTTTTGCCTGGAATCAGTGGACTTTTTCTCTACAGGTTGTACCATGATATTTTTTAGAAAAACTCCAAATTATGTTCAGTGCTTATGCCTGCTTCTCTCCTCCACAATGCTTCCATGTAATGTTATCACTACTGCTTCCATCTACAACCAAAATTGCCCCTTTTTAACTAAATTCCTCCTGCCCAGCTTTCTGCTGTTGCCAAACATCACTTGTTCTTAGTAAAATTTGTTGTGTCCCAATATAAGACTAAGTCAACTCTGCAGACTCTTTTGTCTTTCTCTGGCTGAGGATTCATATAGGCAAGCGAGGGGTCTCGACCACAAGGAGAGAGAGGAGGAGGGGTTCCCGAATTTAAAAAAGCCTACCAAGAATTGCTTTTGATTCGGTTCCTATTTGTAAGAAGCAAACCATTTTCTTTCTTTCAATTCAAAAGAAACAACAAAACAATTCTCACCGGTCAAGAGATGCAGTTGGAGAAAGAAACAGAGGGAGGCTATTTATAAAGCAAATCAAAAGGAGAAGGTTCATTTCCTTACCCGTTTTTTGTTTCTGTTTGTCTTTCTTTTGTAGTCCTTTTCATTTGTTTTGTTATTGTTAAACATACATCATGCATTCACAGTCCTGTAACCCCCATAAAACAGTCAATGTCTCTTCCTCCTCCTCCTCTAAATCCAAAAAAAAAAACCTCAGTATTCATCACAATAGCGCCCAAGTTGCCTCCAAACCGTAACTCCAAACCACCAAAGCCACCTAGCACCTCCATCTTCATCTTTGTTGTCACCGCCATATCCCGCCGACGAGCCACCCCCAAAATGCAAGCCAAGCCACTCCTAAGCTCCGCCAAATATCTTGCCAAAACAGCACGTCCTAGCCACCCTACCCCATTGCCATGCCTCCAAAGAAAGCCAAAAATTTGTAAAAAAGAAAACCCCAATCAGCTCTCTCCTCGCCGCTGCCAGAATCATGTTGTAGCTCCTCCCTTAAAACCACCACCCAATACTCGCTTCCCCTCACCCGTAAGAACACCAAAACCGTGAACCATCCCTGAAACACCAAGCCCCGCCACACAGCCACCAAGATCCCGTGCACCACTACTGTGCCACCATGCCTCGCCGCACACCAACCTCGCCGCCGTGCACGCCACCCAACCTACCTTTCTCCTCCCTCCATTTCCACCTCACCACGACATCACCACCGAGTCAATATTTCCTCCCCGTCGTTCACAGCGTCTTGCTCCCTCATGATAGGTGAATAAAGTTAGTGAATAAAGATAATAAAGTATTAGAGGAGCATGCGGCGCCACCACTCTATTCTTCATTCCTTTAACCCTAAATAATAAAATATATGAATGGCATGAGACAAAATTGAACCTAACCTATGATTTGGTGGAATTAAAGCATGAATGAATAATGCCCTCGTTTTGCGTGTTAGATTATTAATCTATTTGAATTTGGCATTTATCATGAGAGATAGTGAATAATATAGCAACGTGGCAGCAATTAAAATTGCCCATCTTCCATAGGTGACGTCATTTTTTTTTCCCTTTCTTTAGTTGTTTATTTAATTCTTTCTTTGGCCTTGAGTGTACATGGTACAATTTTTTGTTTGGCATCTAACTAGTGGGAAATGCAGTGAAGTTGGATTGAATTTTGGTCTCCTTATTTTTGTTTTTAGCATGAATCCACAACTTTAAAATTGGTATAAAATTATTTTATTTATTCAATCTTAAGTTAGAAATAATTTGTCACTTATCTCTTTTACTTTTTTTGAATATTAAGTTTTTACATAGATCTTTTTGTTTTTTTTGTTTTTTTCCCACAAATACATAATTCAATTAAATATCAAATGACCACATGCGTCACGCGGTATTTAAATTGAAATTATCGTTCGATTTCTAAAATTTAAAAATTCAAAAATAGAATAAATAATTATTTTGGTTAAACATCCAATTGATCGCTCGTATCATACGGTGTTTAATTCCAAAATTACTTTGTCTCGTGCAAACGTTCAAGTGACCGTACGCGTCAGACAACATCTAATCCGAGACTTCCGAAATTAATGAGCCATAAAATTTCAAAAATATCAAATTTCAGATAAATAAAAAAAACATCAAAAATTTCCAAAAATTTAAAAATATCAACATCTCAAACAATTTTCTACAAAGAACTACGTAACCCTAATTTTTCATCCTCGATGGAAATACGTAGGAGCAAGGTCAAACCTTGTCGGGCTCTAAAAAATAAAAAAATATTTTTGTTTGTCTTTACCTTAATTTTTGTCTCATTTTTGGAAGGATAAACATTTTCAAAATTGCACTCAGTTTTCTTATTTAATTAAAGGTACCGTCTTAGGATGGGCGTTGTGGGGGTGCTAACACCTTCCCCACACGTAACCGACTCCCGGATTCAAAATCCGGTTTCGCAGACCATAGCCTTAATTTTGGTTTTTCCATAGTTTTCCTAATAAACTATGGTGGCGACTCCTTTTCTTAAAGTTTCAAACTCATTCTTATTATCTTTTTTGGATCGTTATCCCCATCGTGATTCTGGTTGCGACAGTGTTCAAGGCTTCCTCCAGAATACGCGCCCGGTCGGTATTAAGCGGCGTGTACCTTGTGAACCTCTGGGTACCAGGCGCGTCCATGAACCTTGGGGGATTGGCCTACCAGTCGCCCCGCCTTCCTTGACTCTGCTCTCCCCTTGAGAACTGTCGCAGCTCTTCCACCTGCATGAACTGAGTGGCCCTTCGGCAAAGATCGTCCATGTTGGCTGGGGGCTGCATAGCTAGGTTGTCCGCAAACGACCCAGGCCTAAGCGCAGTGATCAAATAGGTCATCGCCACCTCCGGTAGGAGTCCACGGATGCTCAAGGTGACCTAGACGAACCTTGCCATGAATGCCTTCAAAGATTCCCCTGCTCCTGCTAGATGTTTACCAATGCAACAGACGTCATCTGATGTGGTTTACTAGTCGCGAATTGGGCTACAAACTTAACCTTTAAGGTTGCAAACGAGTCTATTGATTCGGGAGTTAGACGAGTAAACCAACTAAGTGTCGCTCCCCGAAGGGAGGTTGGGAAAACCTTACAGTATATGTAGCCATCTGTTGTGAACAAAGTCAACTAAGAGACGTATGCATCGATGTGTTGGTCCGGATCTGTAGAGTCGTCATACTTGTCCAACGTGGGTTGTTCCAATTGAACGACAATTTGGTTGCCAGTATCTCTTCAGTAAAGGGGAACTGGTGACTGCTCGAGTCTTCAATGAGACGTGACGTCTCATCCCGCTCTTCTTGGCCAAGAACTTCCATCTGGCGCTCCTGTCGGGGCTCCTCTTTATGGCTTCCAGGTTCAGATCGCTCTTCTGACCGAGAGTTGTCTCCTTCCGCATGAACGTTTATGCTATGTTGGCCTCTTTCCATTCTTTCTAGCCTTTGTCGCAGCCTTTCATTTTCTTCGCGGAGGGCATCATGGGCGCCTACTTGACGTACCCGTTCTTCCTCTCGTTGCAGCCTATCCTCTTCTCGCAGTTTTCGCATCATCTCTAATTCCCTTCGCATCTTGGCCAGCACGACCGAGGAGTTCCCTTCCTGGTTAGCTTGCTGGTTGTCATGGTTGTTCCTAGTTGTCACCATTGCTGCTAGGTGAATCTCGGCCCCACGGTGGGCGCCAACCTGTTCTCGCAAGAGACCGGTTGGCTCCAACAACCATAATGTCTTCTTGAATTGCTCCTGGATTGCTCCTGATGTTGATCTTTGCTAGACTGTTCCAAGTGCTCGGAATTCCACGTCCCGAGAAGGGGGTCTTACAAACACTCTGATGCTCAAGTCAGTTAAGGGTTTTAGTCTATAGGGTTATATATCAGAGTTTACAAATACCAAGGTGACTAAGCCTGTATTTATAGGCATTATATTGGGCCTGAAAAGCTTTGGGCCCAACTTGTTCTCTTATGATTTTATAATAGAAATTAGTTACATAACATTGGTTATGATTTGTACTTACCTGTGATATTTTCTCTTCTGATGAAACTACCACGTGTCATGCATGCATTTAATGTAAAATCATTATCTGGAGTTATAGATGTAATGACGAAGTCCGACTGAAAACACTTATCAGTCGGTCGATCTTACCTGATCGGTCGGCCATATGGTACAAAAATATTTTAGCAGAAATTCTTTTGAATAAGAACTTTCAAAACCCATATTGTCTTTTCTTATATAATTTAATTTAAAACATCAATTAAATATATTTTAAAAAATATACCAATATAGACTCCACTTTTACTAATATTACACTCTCTTTTCAACATATCAACTAGATTGATTTTCAACATATTCATTATCAAGTGAGTGAGTGAATTTATGAGTGTATTTTACATGTTTGTTTTATTATCATGTATTACTCAGATTTTTTTTCAGGGTGTTTATTTATTTTAAGTTAGTTATAATTTATTTAATTAATTTATATTATACAATTAGTATATTATACAACTAAATATATATATGTATATATATATATATATATATATATATATATATATTATATTTATATATAAAAAATATTTTATATTATATTTTTTCACAAATCTTTACTTAAGAAAGAAGAAAATTTGAAGAAATTTTTTTTAGTTTTTCGTATTTTGATATATTATTTTTTCAATTTTCATTTTTTTATTTGTCTTGTAAATTTTTATCATTAAAAATAAACAGAGACTTAATATATTTATTAAAAAAATTATTTTTACTTTTTAAACCAGTAGTGTATAATAGTATTATCACATGTATTATGAAAGTATATTTATTAACACAAATCTCAATTGTAATCCCCCCAACACACACCCACACGTAAGGATAACAACAAATCTCCATATCTCTCTCTCATTCTCTCTTGATTTTCACCCTCTCCCTTCTCTCTTGATTTTCACCCTCTATATCTCATCTGTTTCAGAATCTGATCACGCCCGCAGTAGCTGAGGATCTTAAGATCATTTCCAACCGATCAAAATCTCAAACAGGGTAAGTTCATATTTGCCCTAAATATCCCTTGTTCTCTATGTTTCGTTAAGTTTTTGTCATCAATATTAGTGAGAACAGTTGAGAAAAGTGTTCCTCTCAACTTGATTAGGATTATACTAAAAGTTGGTGTTATTTGGAAAACTTGTTCTAGATACTTAGAGTTGGACCTCGGTGTTGTTGCTTGATTGAGGAATTGACAGGGGATCGTCGTCTAAGGTAAGGGGAGCTAGCAATATTTTTATACTAGTTAGTTACTTTTAAATAGACCTATAGGACAGAAGATTTGAATATGTGATTATCAGTGCTCAAGTCTTTCTTGCAGGTCTGACTGGTCCTTGAACACTGAATGAATTTGATTGTTTATTTTGACTTAGTGTGATTAACTTAACTGTTTTGAGTAATTAAGTATTGTTTTGATGATTGAAAGATACTTGCATAATATGATTTGTGGATTGAATGAGTATTGATGTGAATGATGGAATGATGAAATTTGAAGCCATACATTTGGGATAATGTATGAGTTGTGCTTGTTTGTGTACATTAAGTATAACACGCCTATGTTTAACAGAGATCCTCAAGCTTCACTGATTATCTAAGTCACATAAACTAAGACATTTGGTGGTGACAAGCTGATGAGAGGGTTCATACACACCGGGATCGCTGGCAGACACTTGATATTGATGTTTGGACTTACTATGATCCTTTCTCTTAGATTCGATGGCAATCTAAGTCTTGGGTGTTGGATTAGTTCTTTCTCTTAGATTCGTTGATAATATAGGTCTTGGGTATTAGATTAGTTATTTCTCTTACATTTGTTGAATCTGTCTTGGATATTGGATTAAATGTTAATCTCTAGTAGGGGCATACGTAATGAGTCTTTCAGGAGACAATAGGTCTATGTGTGACCTATATGTATTGATGTGGTCCATGTGAGATCTTTATGTATTGTGTTGACATGAGTACTTGAAATGGAAAAGAATAACTAGTATTGAAACTTGATACACTAAGCTTTAAGGGAATTTTTATGATTGATATACTTTGTTCTTTTTACATGTATTTAGTATGTTATAAACCTTAAATTTCACTAGCTTACCCTTGCTTTTTATGTTTTTATATGAATTGCGATGATTGTACTATGTACACGAGCAGGTGTAGGTGCAGGTTTTGGAGCACCTTAAAGATGATATGCCCTTAAACTGATGTTCCTTTTGTCTTGTATATACTTTTACATATGTTGTTGTTGTAGTTAAAGACTTTATGACCTTGAAATGGTCTTCCTTTTTGACATGTGGATAGTTTTACATAGTCTGATGTATCTAAACACTTTTTGTAGTACTTTGAACCTTAAATGCATGTTAATACTTTGTAGCAGACAAAAGTTGGTTTAGTTGAGAATTATTTTAGATAGTCTCGCTCAAGCGGGAAAATCTCGCTCAAACGAATTTTATAGAAAAGTTCACTTTGCAAGTCTTACCTGAGTGAGATGCAGCTCGCCTGAGCGAGCCCTTCGTAAACAAAGTAAGGTGCTCTCTAAAATACTTTCGCAGACGAGGAAGTATTCTCGCCCAAGCAGACAGTAGTTTCGCTTAGGCGAAAATTAGGAGTGCTCTCTAGACTATTTTTGTTTAAGTGACAAATTCTCGCTCGGGGGCGAGAGGAATTTTTGCTCGGTTTCGCCCAAGCTAAAAAAATTAAAAATAATAATAATTTTTTTTCTCTTCTCGTCTTCCCTTCTTTTTTTTTCTTCTTATTTTCTTATTTTCTTCTTTTATTTATCTTTTTTATGTATTAAATATTTTATGATTTAAAATTATACTTTGTTGTTTTATAAGAGTTGAATAATAAATGCTATAAAACTTTTGGGCTATTACATCAATACATATAAATCTATAAATAAAAAAGTAATATAAATGAAATTACACTAGTTTCCTATGGATGAATGACTCAGCTCATGTCCCAAAACATTGTACTGATAAATGTTAAGAATTTTGTACTTGATTTCTAGTCTTAATATATAAAAAATTATTTTTTAAAATATAATTAATTTTTATGATATTTAAATATTAGTATGAAAGAAAAAATCTTTACGGAATTGTTTCCAAAAATGTTAGACATGTAAATATTGTTAAGGAATATTTTTTATTATATAGTGTAAATAAAATATTCTAGTTTTTTTGACATATTTATACAAGTGTTTCAACCATTTTGCACATTATAATTCAAAATTTTATCTAGATCAATCTAGTAACATTTTCATGATGTATTTTTAAAGAGACTAATACAGATATTAAGTCTATAATATCTAGTAGCCTATAAAAGGAGTTTTTTGAAAGATAGTTTTTATGACAAGTAGTCTTTTTTCTATTTCATGTAATTTTTTATAGTTTTAATAGTTTTAGTTTCTTGGCAAATTTTACTATATTAAAACTAGTTATTACTTGATAATACTTAAATAAAATAAGCTATTTTTTATTAAAATGTGATACTTTAATATTTTTTTATGATAACCAATTAATAATTAATTTATTGATAGAAACAAGGGTGTATGGATAAAAAGAGTCAAAAATAAAATAAAAAATACCTAAAAATTTAAAAACAATAATTAAAAATTGAATTACCTATTTTAATTTCAATTTGATGATTATTATAAACTAAAATAATTATTTTGAAATAACTAAATTAAATAAATAAAAATATGACTGTTTTTAGTGAAAGTATAAAATAAAATAAAAAATTAATTTTTATGAATTTATATTAATTTAATTATGTAATCACCATATAAATACTTTGCCACATATAGATATATCATATCAGATCTCCGTCATTGACTACCGACCAACAGCACCAATTCTCCCCCGGAAGTTGCAACTAGAATCAAATATTGTTGTTTACATCGTGAAGTCTTCTTTCCAACACCTGTAGACAAATTTTGGCATTTTAATTTTAATTAAATTCTTTAATTTACATAAGGTAATTCAGAAACTCATCTAGATTAATGTTAAAAAAACTGCTACATGTATTTTTGTCGTCTATTTTTTTATTTATTTTTATTTGTTTTTGAAAAATCACTTTTATTTTCTGCTGGCAGATTTATTCATGAAAACACATTTTATAAAAGAGATTTCTCTCCAGAACAGCTTTACTATTATTTTGCTAGCCAAATTTTTTTTAAAATACTTTAACACAGGAAGTTTTTTTTACACACAATAATATTTTCTAATTCTAAGCGAGAGGTAAAGCAACTCAATGGAATTTAGAAAATCAGATAGAAAGATATTTAAAGAGCATCCCTGTTAAGTAATATAAAAATAAAATTCGAACATTACAAATATAGAGAATACAAGTGTTATCGCCCGCACACTTTCATTATAAAAATATTAGTTTTTGATTATTTTGGATTTAGAAAATTAATTTAAATTTTGAACTTTAAAAAAATTGTAATTTTGTACAATTCATTTCAAACATTAACAATGTCAAAACATATTTTTAAGAAAAAATAATATAAAAGTATGTTAAAAGAAAATTATTTGTATAGTACTATAAATTCTGTCAATAATATATTCTTATCTATATATTTATTTATATTGTGTGGAAGAGTTTTATAGGAGTTTCCACACTATAAATTAGAATTTTATCTAGATCACTCTAGTTAAAAAATCAATTCAAGTATATTTCGGTGATGACTTGCCAATGACTGTCATTTAAAACGCTGTTTTGTATTGTATAATATTAAAAAGTTATTACTGCATCTATAAAATTAAATTAAATTGTTATAACGATATCCCAATACAACTTGTTCATCCTATGCATGTTTATCAGTATATTTAACTTGATTTGATTACAGGTCATGGCTTAGCACTGTGTTATTGTCTTTTTCACTGTCAATTCTCATCAAGTAGCACCATGCATTCAATCAATAAATGGATCTTTATAGAGTAAGATATGTGTTGACTAGAATTGTAGGCATAAAAAATGTAATGATTTAAAATTATGTGATATTTAAACATGTAAAACATATAACAATTGATAACTTAATTGACTTATTATAATATATAGGTTTTTATATTTTTGTACGGTATAATATTAGAAAAAACATTACTGCATGTATGAAATTAAATTATTAAAATGATATCTGACTCAAATTTATTTGTTCATCCAAGACATGTTTTACAGTATTTCAGTATATCTAGATTATATACTTTACTTAGATTACTATAATAAACATATTGTTTATAATTAACTTTTTTATAAATTGTTAAAGGGTAATGATACTTTGACACCGTTGGTTTATTACTCCCACTTGACACCGGGGTAATTGTGTCAAAGTATCCTACGTGGCAGGGACAAATTTGGAAAGAGCAATGATTGAAATCTGAAGCCCTAATTTTCATTTTCAAAATCCCACCCTCTCACTCTTTCACTCTCACTCTGTCTCTCACCCTCTCAGTCACTCACTTTCTCTCGATCTCGCGATCTCTATCACTCTCTCTACGCACTCAGCTCTGCTCTCACTCTCTCTACACTGGCTTCATCTCCCTGCTCAAGTCTTCCACTTGGCTTCGTCTTTGCTCTCGTCTTCTCCGTGGTAGATTTTCTTCCGTTTTCCATCAAAAGTTGCTAAAGGTGAGTCTTTTATGAGATTTTTATGCAAAAAGAATTGTTTTTCATCGTTTATATGTGTCTTGTATGATTTTCGTATGGGGTTTAGGGTTTGTGGAGTAAAGGTTGCTTTTTTATGGGGGTTTGAAGGAAAAGGGAATAACTTTATTTGGTTTTTCGTTGGTGGTTGAAGTAAAGTTTGGTCTTTTATGTGATTTTTGTGTAAAGTTTGGATTTTTATGTGCTTTTTGATGGAAAAGGAAGTGTTTTTGGTGTTTTGTTCTTCGTTGTTGCTGGAATATAAAAGGTTTCTGCCTTTAGGATTTGATTTTCGTTGGTGGTTGAAGTAAAGTTTGGTTTTTTATGTGATTTAGAGTGTTCTTCTTCGTTGTTGATGGAAAAAGAATGTTTTTTTGTAAAGGTTTAGGGTTTGTAATGTTTGAATCTGTTTGTTTAGGCAAGTGATGAACACATGTATGTTGAGTCGCCAAAACATGAACTAAGGTGCCCTCTCGTTAAAGAAGGGGTAACCACACGTGTTTTGTCAAACAATAAGTGGTTCTGAGCTTACAAAAAACCAGTGGTTACCCATGTCCTAACGAGGGGACACCTCAGTACAAGCTTTAGCTACTGATGACAATGACAATTATTTTACAAAATTTCACTGGTTATCCCTTCATTAATGAAGGGACACCTTAGTTATAGTTTTGGCGACACACGTCAGTGTTGTTTATGTGTTCATGTGTTCATGTGTATAGTCGCCAAAACTTGAGAGAAGGTGTCCCCTCGTTAAAGAAGGTGTAACCTCTGATTAATGCAGCATTAGAATCATTACTAATGCACACAGGCTAATTTGGTGTTTGAACATTAATGGTTGGAAAGGGAAAAGATGTATTTAATGGTCGTTTTACAGTTTTGTTGTTGCTTCTTAGTGGAAAAGATGTATTTAATTCCATCAATGACGACCTTAACATAGATATTCATAGCCTTGTACCAGTTTCAAGAAAGGGACAATCTCCATTTAAAAGATTAAAGTCAGGAGTGCATTCGAGTTCTCATATGAAATGGCCACTCCCCACCAGCAACTCTAGCAAGAAATCCACCAGCATCCCCAGCACCAACCACAACAATAACCCAGAAGACAGAGGCAGAAGCACCCACCATTAAAAGAACTCGAACAAAGACTCCAGCAAAGAGAATGGTTCTTAAACCCTCTAAATTAGGACCTCCTTTTACCACATACCCTAAGAAAAGAAAAAGGTATGTAAGTGGTGGTTTAAGGAATGTAAAAAGTCGCAACAATTAATTGTTGTTAATGTAAATTGAACAAATTTTTATGGAAGAATTGAAATTGATATTGCATAATCTTGTTATTTAAATTGTTATTTACATATGTGTTAAATGTTGTAACATATTACTTCTTTGGCCAAATGTTGCATCATATTGCTTTAAATTGTTATTTAGTTGCCAAAACGTGAACTGAGGTGTCCTCTCATTAAAACATGGGTAAACCAAGATGTTTTCTAAGTTGACAGATGTTATTTATGCACACATGTATGTCAATTTAACATATTTTGGTACATAAAAGGGTTATGGAAGCAATTCACAGGGTTGTAACTGAAGGACATAAGAACTTAAAACGCCATAATGGTTGTAATGCATTTAGTCACCAAAATGTTAACTGAGGTCTCCCCTCGTTAAAACATGGGTAACCCATGATGTTTTGTAAGTTGATAGATGTTATTTATCCACACATGTGTGTCAATTTATCATATTTTAGTACATAAAAGGTCATCCAAGCAATTCACAAGTTGTAACTGAAGGACATAAGAACTTAAGATGTCAAATTGGTCGTACTGCATTTAGTTGCCAAAATGTTAACTGGGGTGTCCCCTTGTTAAAACATGAGTAACCCATAATGTTTTGTAAGTTGACAGATGTTATTTATGCACACATGTATGTCAATTTATCATATTTTGCATATTTTGGTACATAAAAGGGTCATGAAAGCAATTCACAGGATTGTAACTGAAGGACATATGAACTTAAAATGCCAAATTGGTTGTATTGCATTTAGTCGCCAAAATGTTAACTGAGGTGTTCTTTCGTTAAAATATGAGTAACCCATGATGTTTTAAGTTGATAGATGTTACGTATACACACATGTGTGTCAATTTATCATATTTTAGTACATAAAAGGGTCATCCAAGCAATTCACAAGTCGAAATTGAAGGACATAAGAACTTAAAATGCCGAATTGGTTGTACTGCATTTAGTCGTCAAAACGTGAACTAAGGTGTCCTCTTGTTAAAACATGGGTAACCCCTGATATTTTGTAGGTTGACAAATGTTATTTATGCACACATGTATGTCAATTTAGCATATTTTGGTACATAAAAGGGTCATGAAATCAATTCACAGGATTGTAACTGAAGGACATAAGAACTTAAAATGTCAAAATAGTTGTAATGCATTTATTCACCAAAACATGTACTGAGGTGTCCCCTTGTTAAAGCTTGAGTAACCAGTTGCAGATGCTAACTCCTATGTGTTTCCTAGTGATGTGAGGAGTGACACAAATCCACCAGATTGAACAATATACACCTGTAAAGATCATGTTCGTAAAATATAGCACGAACCCTTTGATGGATGTAACACAAAATACAACACCAGATTCATGGAAATGTGTAAATTTGTATGTAACACGAATCGTTTGTGTTTCGTAGTTCATTGTGGATACTGTTGTTGTTGTATTTTGTTCCTCAGTCGCCAAAGCTTGTATTGAGGTGTCCCCTCGTTAGAACATAGGTAACCACTAATTTTTTGTAGGCTCGAAACCACTTATTGTTTAACAAAACACGTGTGGTTACCCCTTCTTTAACGAGGAGCCACCTTAGTTCATGTTTTGGCGACTCAACACACATGTGTTCATCACTTGCCAAAACAAATAAATTCAAACATTACAATCCTAAAACCCTTACAAAAATCATTCCTTTTCCATCAACAACCAAGAAGAACACTGTAAATCACATAAAGGATCAAACTTTACTTCAACCACTAACGAAAATCAACCCTAAATGCAAAAACCTTTTATATTCCAGCAATGACGAAGAACAGAACACCAAAAAGACCTCATTTTCTATCAAAAAACACATAAAAATACAAACTTTACATGGAAATCAAACGACAAACAAACATAAACATCCTTTTCCATGAAAAATCACTTAAAACACTTACAAAAAACATTCTTTTTTCAACCAAGAACAAAGAACAATAATGTAAATGACATAAAAGAACAAACTTTACTTCAACCACCAATGAAAATCAAACGACAAACGTAAAAACCTTTTCAGATCCAGCATCAACCAAGAACAGAACTGTTAAACGACCAAAAAGACTTCCTTTTCCATAAAAAATCGCATGAAAACCCAAACTTTACACGCAAATCATTCCACAAACATAAAAAAGACATCCTTTTGCATGAAAAATCACTTAAAAGAACAACCTTTACACGTTTTTCCAACATAAACGAAATAAAAAATCAACCTTTTGCTGAGACAAAGAGCACAGAGATGAAGAGTGTAGAGACGTAGACAGATCAAGAGAGCTAGACAATGGACGAAGAGAGAGCGAAAGATACCTCCAATGAATGAGAGAGTGAAGAAACTGAAGAGATTGAAAGAGTGAGAGACTGAAAGAGTGGGAGTGGAGAGGGCGAGAGGGCTTTTGGGATTCTGAAATTGGAACTTTCCACCCTGGATTAAAAAATTATTATTTTTCACCACATCAGCAATGTCAACTAGGAGTATCCTACGTGTGAGTGTCAAAGTAACATTATTTATTGTTAAATTTGTAGAATGGAAATTAATTATGTACTCATATTTTAATTTTATATTTTTCAATTGATGTGTAGTTCCTATTTTCTATTTGTAAATCTGTTAACTATACTTTTTTTTTTAAAATTAGTATACAAAAAAAAATAGTAAATGCAATTAATTCTTTAAATTAATTAATTTTCAATTTTGAAACATCTATTTAAAATTATTTCTAATTTTATAAATAATCACTTCATAATTAATCATCTTTCAAATTTAATTATATTCATTTTTATTAAATTTTAAAACAGAGTATTTTACTAATTCATTATATTACCCAATTAATTTACATTTTTCTTTTATCGCATCAATCAAATAAACAACAAAATTTTCACTCTTTTCTTTTTATTTTCTTCTTTTTTTCTAAATTCAAACAATCTCATTTTTTCCTATTTTTTTCACTCATTTTTTCCCATCCAAGCAAAACATTAGTTGGATTTCTCTTACACTATCATCACAGCACCTCGAATTGGTAAATTGGCTAACTAGAATTTTGAGAAAACACTTCTTAAAATTAGAAACGCCGTTAATTTAATTACTTAATTATGAAAATGTCATCTTAATGCTTAAAACAACCAAAGATGAATCACATATTAAACATTATTCTTGTAATTTCTAATGAATTAAAATAATCCTATTCAAAAACTTTCAAGACTACAAAGATCTATTTTGTAACTGTAAGACTAAAATCACATTTCTTTTGGTTTCAACAACTAAATTAACTCGTACATCTAATTTCATAACTAATTTGAGGTACATTTGATTCATCAAACCAAAAGGATGATATGAATTTTTACTTTTAAATCATTTTCTTTTATTGATGATAATTTGCGTTTACGGAGGAAAACAAACATCCTTATTTTGCCAAAATCTTCAATTAATGTTTCTGATAAATTTTTGAATGGTATTGTAGATTTGGATAGTTAATTTGTTGATTTTGGTGGTCATCGACGGCAAATCACGACGGTGAAGAGTTTGTTTTTATAAACCGAATGACGCTCATTCAGTTTACATTTTTATTTGAAAATGTAAACCGGATGACACCTCATTTGGTTTACAATTTATTTGCAAATATAAACCGGATGACACCTCATCAAGTTTACATTTTTTTTTAAAAAAAAGCGTAATCCGGATGAGGTGCCTTCCGGTTTACTGTTGTTTAATTTTTTTTAAATTAATATTAACGATAGACTTTGACAGATATGGTCAAGACCAGAGGACATGGTTCCCAGCCTGAAGGTCGGACAAGGCCTACAACATCAGTTCACAGAGGCGATCGTGGTGCTTCATTCGGTTCTCCTGTTGGTGGTGGTGATGCTCTTTGTTGGTGGTGTTGATGCTGGTGAGACTGTAGGTTTTCCTGGGGGACCATTTGATGTGTCTCTGTTGGTAAGTTATAATGACCATGTGACGTTGAGACTATGGCACGGTGAGGTAAGATTATGCTACAATTTTTTTGTGAGTTTATGTTGCGTTTAATATGTGAACTTTTTTATATGATTTGTTGTTTTGGCCTCCCTGGGATGAACAAGCATTTTATATTTAGCCTTTACATTCTTATTTATGTGGAACCTACACAGTAAGTTACAAGCTTATGGAAAAACAACTTTAATAGCATTCATCAGAGCAAGGTCCCTATCACTAACAATAACTTTAGAGTACAGATCTCCTCTCAAAAACAACCTTCGTAAATGTTTTCACGTTCACTAGACATCAGAACAAAGGCAACTGAGAAAGTTAAGCGTGTCGATGTCACACCTACAATTTCAAGCAGTGAAGCCTATACTTATTGGTCTTGTATGTGCTATCCATGAACAAGACATTGCTAAATGCGTTTAACAACTTCAAAGAATCGGGATGAGTCCAAAATATATCACTCACAACTTGGCAGGACTCGTGACACCTATTCCAATGAATATATTTGTCATGATCCAACAACATCATCAACTATTGCATTTCAGTTCTTAATCCTCTAACCGGTCTCTTGTATGTATATCTGGTATTATACAACTGTTTGATTGTCATCACATTGTCATCGTTCTTCTCTTTAAGTGTAAGCAATATGTTTTTTGGTTTCACTCGACTCTTTGTCATGTCTACAACTAAAGTGTGTTCATCGAGTCGTAATCTACCAGTATAAGGGTGACCAACCAATGTCTCAATCAATTCATGATTATGCAACCCATATATAACTTTCAAAACCCAACCTTCTTCACCTTTTATTGGTTTGCCACGCAATTTGAATGGACAATCACACTTCCTTGTGTCGGTTATACTCACCTCTAAATATGTTTTGTATTTTCTATATTTTCCACTTCTTTCGCATCCCAACAAGACAAATGTCTTCCTACCTTGTGCTCTAGTCGCTTTCCTAGATCTGAGTATGATAAAAACAAAGCCAAGTCCAAATGCAACCTTGCGAACCCATTGAAGTAACTCATCTCATGTACCAAACACCTACACAATATATCACATTGTTATGTAATTAATTTACATTTCTTAAACATAAATAAATACAAATCATTTTGCCTCATGAGTTGTAAAATCAAGCTGCAGTCTTCTTTCCAAACCACAAAACCACTTTCATGTCCTTTATTTATATCAGATACCTTATTTACTTCCTCTGAATATCTACAAAGAATATCCATATCTATAGCATAACATTTCAACATCTCAGCACAAAATAAATAAATTTTTAAAAATTCAAGAAAATTGTAAATCGGATGGGGTGACGTCCGGTTTACAAGTTTCAAATCGGATTCCACCCCCCCTCAATTTTGCATCCGGTTTGCAATTTATAAACCGGACGTTCGACCATCGAGTTTATATTTCTAAAAGATCCTAAACCGGATTACTTGTCCGGGTGACCTACCGCAACGTTCAAAATCCACGAAAATAAAAAATTTTACCTGGTCGTTGTTCCTCGTCGCCAATCAACACTCCTCACAAGTTGAAAAGTTTTTCTTACCGTTTAATCACCCTCTAAACCTTCAAAAATACCACTGTCGATGATGTATTTGAGCAAAAACGGATATTGTGCTTCACTGTGAATTGCACTATGCGTTGTTTATATCAGAGAAAGACATATCTTTTGGTCATTTTTATAAAGGTAGTTTGGGAATTTAAAATTTTATGGAGGTGCAGGACGAAAATATAGAGGTGGAGGAAGAATTCATCCATTTTGGAAATTTTCGTAAATTCCCTTACCATTTGCATTTGAGTGCACCGTGTAATCCATGAAAGATGGTGTTCGTGGTGGAGTAAAATAAAATCCAACATTGCATGTAATATTTTGTACGAGTTTCATGACACGTACACCTTCATTCTAAAAGTACGCATTTTTATTTATTTATGATTTGAAAACAAATATTTTAGTTATTTTAAATTTTGAAAACTTATTTAAATCTTGAAATTCTATTTAGAAAACAAATATTTATTTATTCTAAAAGTGTAATTTTGTACGATTCAGTTCTATAACATTGTCAAAATTATTTTTAAGAAAAATAAAATCAAAGTATGTTGAAAAAAAATATAATACTAAAAATTCTTTAATTTTCAATATTTACTTTCAGAAGGTAATTCAGAACCCACTTCGATTAATGTTAAAAAACTAATATGCTTTTTGTCCTTTATTTTTTTGTTTATTGTTGTTTGTGTTCTCGAAATCATATTTTCTGGTGGTAGGTTTGTCCATGAAAATACACCTTTAACAGAAGTCCTTTTTGCACAAGAAATTTCAAAATCTATATTATTTTCTTTCATATAATTTAATTTAAAACATCAATTAAATATATTTTAAAAAATATATATTAAAAAGAGATAAGTATTACAGACTCCACTCTCACTAACAGTAGACCTTTTTTAACATATTTTTAAAAAAATTCAATTTTACAAACTTAAAGTTATCAATAACAGATATCTCTATCACATCTATTAATAAAAAATATATTTTACCAATACAAATTTTAATACATATAAATTATAAGTCTATATATATATAATACAAAAATAAAATTTTAACATTGCATATCATTTCTATAAATGTATTGATATTTAAGAATACAGTGCAGTGATATCGAAAGAGATGGAAACATTCATCGCATCGATATACTTTCATTCAAAAAGTACTATTTATGATTTGAGTCTAAAAATATATGTTGGTTTCATTGTTAATTTTAGTGGTACAATGTATTGATATTTAAGGATAGTGCAGTGATATGGAAAGAAATGAAAAAACTTCATTCTACATATACTTTCATATTAAAAGTATTAAAAGATATTAAAATTATTAAAAGTATGAGTTTGTAGTTTTATTTACTTATTTATTTATTAATAGAGACTAATTTAGAATATAATGATATAAGTCACTAAAATTTTAATCTTAGTAACTAATATTAAATATCAATTATCTTAACTTAATTGATCATTAAATTCATTTTTATTTTGTAATTATTTACCTATCAAAATCTAATTTAGTGACTATCTTAATCATATTAGCAACTATTTTATTTGAAAGCTAAAATTTGGTCTCTAAATAATTTTTTCTCTAAATAGTTTTTCTTATACTGTATAATTATGAAAAATAGAATAAAAAATTATTTTTTAAAATATTTTTTATGACAACTTTTTATAAATTAAAGTAAATATTAAGATAGTTTATGTTCAATCAAAACTTTAAGTAGATAAAAACATAAATATTAATAATTATTTACACTAATACAAATTCTAATTAATTTAACTTAAATGTAGTCAAGTTCTTTTACATGAGAATTTTTTATTTACCATTTAAAAAGATATACATCATTTAAAAGTATTGGAGATGGGATAAACAAAACATATCATACTTTCCAAAAAGTTTATTAGGTGTTTTGATTACCAGATAATTAAAAACATGACAACTTTTTTAGATATTCAATTTAATATAAATAAATAGTCAATATAACTTTTATAAATAAAAAGATCACAGTTAATAATATAGTAGGATTATACTATGAGAAATAATTAATCTTTTTGAACATTAATTTAATATGTAAGGGTTATCCTTTTCATTTATATAAGATGACCTTTTAGTTGAGTTTTAAGTTTAAAGTTTCCTGCAAAAGTAAATGAATAAGTAAATATTGTTGTTTTTTATGATCTTTTTTAAGTACCACTTGTTAACTCAAAAAAATAATATAATGGGATTATAAATTTTAACCCTCCAACATAATTTTTTATATAGTTTAAAGTCAACCTAGAATGTCTCATTTCATGTGATTTGACTGAAAAAAAGTGTTTTCTATTTTTTAAAGAAAGTTTAGTATGATTACAGTCTCGAACAGTTATTCTGTATTATAAGTATTATATTATTCGAATAACTTGCACAAGGTACATATGAACTAGACCCATTTTTAACATGTTCATTATCAAGAGTAAGTCTGTGAATTTCTGAGTGTACTTTACATCCTTGTTTTATTTCCATGTATAACTCAGAATTTCTGAGTGTACTTTACATCCTTGTTTAATTAATTTATATTATATAATTTAGGGTATATTATACAACTAAAAATATATATAAATTAAAAAAGTATCTGATATAATACCATAAACTTCACTACACTAACCGTACATCCTCTTATAATATATTAATTAAAAGTTTTATTTTTACTTTATAAACAAGTGTTATCACATGTGTGACTCCCTGTACCTCCAGACTCTTTCCCGTGCTTCTCTCTCGCTTTTTCAAAAATCTTTCTCTTCTTTCTAGTTTTTCTTCATCCATACATCATCTGTTTTAAAATCTAAATATACCCTGCAGTAGCTAAAGAGTTAAGGATCATTTCTAACTGATCAAAATCTCAAACAGAGTAAATTCATGTTTGCTCTAAAGATCTCTTATTCTCTATTTTTCGCTAGGTTTTTGTCATCAATATTAATGGGAACAGTTGAGAAAAGTGTTTCTCTCAACTTGATTAAGATTATACTAAAATTTGGTTTTGTTCTGATAACTTTTTTCTAGATCCCTAGATTTTGAGATTAGCATCTTTATCGGGTGGAGGAATTGTTGTAGAGATCTTCATCAGGTAAGGGAAGCTAGTAACTTATTTTAGTTATTTACTTTCAAATAGAACCCTAGAATAAAAGACTCAGATATATGATTATCAGTGCTCAAGTCTTTCTTGCAGGTCTGACTGGTCCTTGAGCACTGATTGAATTTGGTTATTTATTGTGATTTGGTATAATTAATTGAACTGTTTTAAGTAATGATGTTAGAAAGAAATATGTGAGAACATTTTGGTTGTTGTTTGATGAAATTGATGTGTTATGTGTGATGACTGAGTTATA
>Ga0209700_101135_pt1 | contig 53996 bp, 25 predicted proteins | sample SiratroredBW_FD_187528 | JGI IMG/M metagenome (GOLD analysis project Ga0209700, IMG submission 187528) | Root nodule microbial communities of legume samples collected from California, USA - Siratro red BW (SPAdes) (version 2) | ecosystem: Host-associated > Plants > Roots > Nodule | place: USA...
TGAGAAATACCATGGTGATCACTACCTGTAAGAACAATGTCATCAACATAGACAACTAGATAGATACACCCAGCATTCGAATGACGATAAAAAACTGAATGATCTGCCTCACTGCGAGTCATACCAATTTCTTTAACAACACTACTAAACTTCCCAAACCAGGCCCTGGGAGACTGTTTGAGACCATATAAAGATTTGCGAAGACGACATACCAATCCAGAAGACTCCCCCTGAGCAACAAAACCTGGAGGTTGCTCCATATAAATTTCTTCCTGCAAATCCCCATTAAGAAAAGCATTTTTGACATCCAGTTGATAAAGAGGTCATCTTTGAAGAGCTGCCATGGCTATAAATAGGCGAACAGACGCCATTTTTGCCACTGGAGAAAAAGTATCACCATAGTCCAAACCAAAAATTTGGGTGTAGCCTTTAGCCACAAGACGAGCTTTGAGACGATCAATAGTGCCATCTGGACCAACTTTGATAGCAAAGACCCACCTGCAACCAACAACAGATTTCCCAGAGGGTAAAGAAACGAGTTCCCAAGTTCCACTGTTCTAAAGAGCACTGAGTTCATCAAGCATAGCTTGACGCCAACCAGGATGAGCTAAAGCATCACCTACAGATTTTGGAATAGACACTGAAGAAATGGATGATAGACAAGCATAAAAAGGTTGAGATAGTCTATGATAGCTCAAGGCAGTATAGTGGGGAGCTGGATTACGGGTAGAACGTATACCTTTACGAATGGCAACGGGAAGATCAGGTTCAACTGTCGGAGCCGGAGGGGGCGGAATATGTGGCACCAGAGGAGAATCACTTGGTGGACGTTGGGAAGTTTGACGACGACTATACACCTTAAGAGGTGGTGAAGGAGGCGACTCAGTAGGAACATTAGACATGACAGTAGGAGAATCACAGACAATTGGAATATGTGTTTGATTAGATGAAGACACAAGAGGAGAAGATGAAGACTTAAAATAAAAAGAAGATTCAATAAAGGTAACATCTGCAGAAATGAAATAACGATTAAGCAAGGGTGAAAAACATTTATATCCTTTTTGAGATCTAGTGAACCCTAAAAAGACACATTTATGTGACCGAGCAGATAATTTATCAAGTCCGGGACTAAAATTGTGAACAAAACATGTAGACCCAAAAACTTTAGGGGGTAATAGATGGAGAGACTCATGAGGAAACAAAATAGAATGAGGAATTTTATTTTCTAAAACTGAAGATGGCATACGATTAATAAGATAACATGCACTAAGAATAACATCACCCCAAAAACATTGAGGAACCCCACCATGAATTAAAAGAGTACGAGTAGTTTCAACAAGATGTCTATTTTTGCGCTCAGCTACCCCATTTTGTTAAGGTGTATAAGCACAAGAGGTTTGGTGAAGAATGCCATGAGATTTCATAAAAGTCGTAAAAGACTGAAAAAGATATTCACGAGCATTATCACTCCATAAGATTCGAATTGAAACACCAAATTGATTTTTAATCTCATTAAAAAAAGATTGAAATATTGAAAACAACTCAGAACGATTTTTCATTAAAAATAACCAAGTACATATGGAATAATCATCAATAAAAGTAACAAAATACTGAAATCCTAAATTATACTTAAGTCCATGGGTTGCCCTAACACATAAGGCTTTTCTTGCCATTTTGACCTCATGTGATTTTTCTTATGTGGGGTTTTTGACCCCTACCCATGTGGGTCAAGGTTAAGCCCGATGGCTGAATCAAATTGACACGTCTATTTACAAGTTGAAACCACTTCAATTAACCAACCTAGTATCATGTTAACTAGGATATTATAATTATACTGGAATTAAACATATACAGCCCCAAAATATTGACATAGTTATGAACCATGAGAAAGTGGATGCCCAATGGTACTTTACTACAGAGAGAAAATCTAGGTTTGATCAATCATTAATCCTCATTGATCATGGTATAATCTTCTACTCCAGTTTCTTTATCCATTTTGCGCATTTCATCGATCTCAATCAGTAACAACGGATCTTGCACCAGCTTATCTGCCTGCAATATCTTTGGGCAACCTGACAAAGAGATTTGGTTAAAGAGAAACACAATGGTGGCATAGGATTCATGTAAAGGTTCAGCCAAGACTACAATGATATACCTGATATTGGGCATTGACCACGATTTTGCTTTGACTTCAAATATTGCATAATTACTTTCTTTTCATAAATGTGCCTACACTCCATGCTGCATCAGTGAAAGGGAAACATGAGTAACATATATCATCATCTTCATAAGGCATCACAATATTTGTTATTTTCATCAGTTGTTACAGTTAGAACAAAATAAGCCATCTTGAGACTTCAGAGTCAATTCTTAATAATAGTCTGCTGTAGTATCGATAACCGTCTTGGTTCTCATGACGTGCCTTGGTGCTAACATAAAGGGCATCTAAGATGTAGCTGGTCAGCCACATGAAGCATTATTAAACACCACTGAAACAATGAGAAAACTCCTGCCAGCTAAATTTTGAATTTTCATTTCCATGTTTACATAATTCCAGGAATTGTAATGAACTTCCTACGTACAGAGATGTGGCATATACCTTTATGGACAAGTGATGCTGAAGATTAAATAAACAGGAACCCTGCGGAGTATATATACTAATTCACGGCGAGTAAACAAGTCAAACACAGTCAAAGACTTGTATCTCAAGCATGAATTTGATAAAATTGCTACTCAAACTCTGATAATTTATTAAAGTGGTAAAATTTAAAGCCTGAAATTGATTTGTTCAAAAAAATGAGCGCAGCTTAATTAGTTCATTTATAACTTGATTGTTTTCTTTTCCTATATCAAAATTTTCCTTGAAGTGTTTTTTTGTTTATTAATTTAGTATTTTGTTGAGTAGATATCATTATACTAGAAGATGCAGAGAGTAAAGCAACTCTATGAAAGGTAGAGTAGGTAAATAGTGTATAGTAATAAATCAATAAGATTAAAATTTACTAAGTATAAACAAATTATTAATATAGATAAATTTTCTTATTTAACGCTACTTTTTTTGTGGTAGAATACACACAAACAAACACAACACAAGATGTATATGAGCTTTTAACAAACCTATAAAGCCTGATGTATAATATCATTATAGGTTTAAAAATGTCTTTGATTACAAGAAGTCACAAATATAAAAGTAACAATGATAAATTATTGTTTTCCTTTATATAACATCAGTTATTTTATTTGGGTTCAGGCCACAGCTGAGAAAAACACAGCCAAATGGATAATTAGAAATATACAAACATGTCTTTCTTATTGATTTGCATGTGGATTCTTCAGCCCTAAACCTGAAGCCAACCCTTTTATCTCCTGGATAAATCAGCAGCACAGACCCTAATGACACCATAGTCCACCAGATAGCTGGCTTAACATGCTCAATATGTTATCATTTCAACAAGAATTTTCTGTGATAATTTAGACTAAATCTAGAATTACCAAACGTATCACTTTTAATTTTGTAATCAACTTTTTTACCACATATCTAGGATTTTTTTTCCTGTTTACCCATTCTACCTAGCAAAATGACATGCATACATTGCAAATAAACACATATGTCAAGAAATAAAGTTGTGATGGAAAAACAATTCAGTAAAATAAATTATGTAAAATTTAATTAAAACAAAAACAAAAAAGCTGTAACTCAAACTACTAACACAGAAGAAAACATTATTAACAGAAACAGGATGGTTCATATGTTACCTGCGAACTGGCTCTACAAGCTCAGTGATAGGCTTTCCAGTCATTGGACAAGTAACATTTAAAATATTAGACTGCGTACTGGTCATTACAATATCCTCTTGCTCTTCACCTGGCATTGGCTGTCCCACGTGATGAACATTCTAAGGATCCAGACAAACAGCAAGCAAATTAGATTTGTTGCAGGAATCCAGCTAACAACACTTCGCGGAAGGAACTTAGTAAAGTTACATATTAAACAAGGATCATGGAAGCATAATATTAAAAACTGAAATGTATATTAAAATGTGCAAAGTACAAAAAAGTATTTACTTCTTCTCTCTCCTCTCTCTCTCTTAGTACATAAATACCGGTGCGTGTGTGTGAGCATGAGAAAAAAAGAATGCAACTATTCACTAATGCAGTGGCAGACCATCTAAGGAGTCGTGGGAGCCATGACTCACTCCAAAAAATTTATGCCTATTGTTTTGTACCTAAAACGTTTTAATGGCTCCATAAAACTATATTTTTACTATAAGTGATTGGACTCCCACTAAATTAAACATAAAAATGGAAATTGCTGATGGTTTTTAACATCATTCTATTTTCATATAGAGAAGAAAAAAAGTGAAAATGCATAGAAAAGAGGAGGTGGGTCAGCTGAGTGTTTGGCTCTGAGATGTTTATAAAACAATAGACTTGGTTTAGTTTATGAAGCCTTTAATGTGGATGATATACGAGCAGTTGTGAATGAATTGTATCCTATGGATTTCTAAGAACAAGAGAGGATTGATTTGAGATTTCAATTTCAACATTTTTATTCTTGATCTTGTTGGTTATTCAGATTTGATAACTTGTCGACCATGTCAGAATTGTGTGAAGTTTTAGCCGAAACAAGAAAGGCAAACACATATAACTTGAGTGAACAAGTGTTTTTGCTTTATCTTAACTCTTCCAGTTTCTACATCTATAACAAAAAGATCATTTTCAGCAATGAAAATAATCAAATAAGACTGCACAATAAGATAGACGACGAATTTCTCACAAATAGTATGGTGATTTATGTTGAAAGAAATTGCTGAAATGTTTAGTTCGAATTCTCTCATTGATGACTTCCCAGTCTTCTGTTAAAAGGTGATTTCAATTCAAGTATTTAAAGGAGTAAAGAGCAGCAATTAAATGTAAGTATATTTTTTCTTTTACATAATTTGTTGTTAGTTTACACTAGTACGTTATTTGAAACTTTCATAAAATTATATAAGAATAGTGTAAGTTTAATTAGATTATTTTAACTGTATCTAGTGGCTCCCCAAAATAATTCTAGTCATGATCAACCACTGTCAAGAAAAGTTTGACAAAAATATTCATTGAAAGAGAAATGTTAGCAACAGTCAAAGTAATATGCTGTTTAGAACATACTCTTTATTATTGACCGAAATTTATTGAAAATTATGAAATTTCGTAGGTATCCACTCATGATTTTGTGTACTTTCCAATTAATTTTACTAGCTCTGCTGTCACTGCCCATAAAGGATTCCGCAAATTACATTAATGGGAATTCTTACCAGAGAAAGCAGTTATATCTCTAACATTGCCAGAATTTAAAATCATTGCCAGCAATAAAGACAAAACACTCTAGTCACCAGATGAGTGGTAGATTTCCCAATCTTTAAATTCAATCTCCACGACTGATAGCATGAACAAGATATTTAAAAAGAAATGATACTACACTATAAAACTAGGGAAGTCCACAGATTACCAACCAAAACCAAAAAAATAAAAAATAAACGTGATATTAATTTCATCCACATGGTAAAACAAAGCAACATACCCACACAGCTTCCTTAAACTGGCGTATTAAAGGATGTTTAGGAAGATTTGAGGATTGGTTGGCCTTAAACTCGGAAAGCTCATCCTCAAACAACTTACTAAAATTAGTGAACTGCAATTGGAACAGTTAGATTCCAAAATATAAGTAATAGCATGCAAATACTAATAATAAGAGGGACCAAACAAAAGGTGTTAGCTTCGAGAACCTCTTCTCCAGGTTGGTATCTGTTGGCAAAAACTTGAACCGTGGATGAAAATTGCACACTTAATTCGGATAACCCTACTAACTCAATAACCGCATCTTCAAGCTCCTTCACCTGAAATGATTTTCACATGTCACTCTAGTTCAAGAAATAATATCATCAAACAAAAGAAGTTGAATTGTTGAAAAAGAGAAAAACCTTGTCAGGGAGGTTGTCTTTCTCCAATTGAACTGCAATTTCCTTCATCAGAAGCACGGTTTTTCGGATATCCTGAAAAAACCCTAGAAAATGAGTGACGGGAAATGAGAAAGGTGAAGAAAAGGGGAAGGGTTGGAATTAGTTACGGCGATGAGCGGCTGAGAGTCGGAGCAGAAGGTGGAAGCGGCGTTCCTCATTCGTCTAGCGACGCCGCCACCACCATGTGAAGCTGACGCCATTCTACGACGGGACGGAGGGAATTTTGGAGGGAGAAAGCCACTGATTCAAGTTCGCGAAAACACAGCGTTTCTTCGAGGCTATGACCATTGCATTTTTTTATCATTTTATTCCAATATCATTAAAAAAAATCTAAATAAAATGCATCAAATTGAGAAATACTTTTTATACTGTTATTATAATAATAAAAAAAACATAAAATCAACAGAAAATTATTAATCTAATCAACAATTCGTTAACGATGTTCGCATAAAAGCAAAAAATATTAATTTTCCTTTTTTAATGGATACATATTAAATTTTAAAAAAATCAAAATCATAGGAAAAAAATCGAAATGAAGAAAATTAAGTTTCAACTATTCTTTAACTGAAATTTTTAATTATTTTATTTGAAAAGGAAAAAATTCAATTCTTTTATAGAAATGAAAACACACTTTATCAATCCATTTATTTTATTACTTGAAAAACCAGTGTTTCCCGTATCAATTTTAATACGTTTTTTATCAATTAGGACATATATTAAAAAAGTTTAAATGTGTTGGTAATTTTATAAATATATTTTTATTTTTAATTTAAATGAAAATGATAAAGCAAATGAATATATTTTTTTAATTATTTTCCTAAAATGATAAAAACAAATCCAAATATTTTTTTAAGAAAATAATTTTATTTGTCTGGACAAAATCCAGTGTTGACAGTAAATACTGTATGTGAAATGAAGGAAATTGTATGAAATTAATGTAATACATTTGGAATACATTAAGTATGAAAAACATATGTTTAACATAAATAATCTAACTTCACTATTAACAATCTAAGTAACAAATATAGTAGCAAAAATAAATTTATTCTAACCAAATTTATTATCAAATAATTTTGTTCTAAACATCGTCACGAGTCTAATGGTAGACTTCGATCAAAAGTCTATGACCATATAAGATAAAAAATTTAGAAAGAAGTTAAAAAAAAATCTATTTTAAATAAAGGGTGATTTTTGAAAGATGAAACTTATATTGATTTTTTTATTTATATAAATTTTTGACTTTAATAATAAAATATTCAAATGTTATTTTTCTTATACAACTTTTATTTTATAGCTATTTTTTATACTCTTACATACCATATTAGGATAGCTCAAGAAAAGAGTACACCGCTCAAACAATCTCTCTTTACACCAAGAGCAAATTTTATTTTACTAAAAGAATGTGGTTTAAACCAGATAGTCTAACTTAATCAATAATATAAATTCTTTTGTTCCATGAAAAATATTTTCCTATATACTGTGTATTTGTATTATATTGTATTTGTTGAAATTGATATCATTGACAATAATTCATGATACATTTGTGAAAAATGATAAATATATTAAAAGTAATAGTAAATTGTATATTTTTAAGGATGAGTATTGAGTTATATAATACATTTAAACTTTACTCAAAATCTAATAATCACATAAATTATTATGTGCTTTATTGACATTTTTCTTTTATTTAGTTTCTAAATTTTATCATTAAAACATTTTATTTTATATTATATATATATAAAGAGATACACTTTTTTGTAAATTCTTTGGTGTTATATTTTAATTAAACAATTTTACCCTTTAATAAATAAAATCTAAATTTAATTAAATAAATAATTAAATAATTTCATTTTTTTCAAAAATTATAATTATATAATTTCTTTAATACTATTCTTACAAAATTATATATATTTAATACATTTCAATGTAATATATATATATATATATATATATATATATATATAATATTTTTTCCTTTTTCATTTCTTATTTTGGGTGTTTTAAAAAAAAAATATTTTTGAGTTGATTTGCATTTTGAGTTCTTATAAAAAAATATTTCCAATTTTATTTATGAAATATCTCTTACATAAGAGTCAAAAAGCATGATATATAAAGATCAAAACTGGAAAAAAACAAAAGAAAATAAAATGTTAAAATTTCATTAAAAATACTTGTTTTCATCTATAAAAAAAATTATCCTTTTATATTAATTTTTTATTTATAAGAAAATACTTATAATAGTAATTAAGTAATAAAAGAACACCTTTTAGTTTTAAATATTTTTTATTTACTTGAAAATAAATTATAATTATCAATTTAGTCTAAAAATTACTGATTCTATAACAGGTTGAAGTATATAGATATTTCATACCAATACTGTAACAAAAAAGGTAACATTTAATTTTTTTTTCATAAAGATTTAAAAATAAAATAAAATATAATGAGTAAAAAATCTTTCAATAGAAAAAAAATAAAATATCACTTAAAAGTATAAGTTTTAAAACATTGTTTTTAAATAAAAAAAAGTAAGAAATATATACTATGATTAATTAATATGAGTTGATTTTTAAGAACACATAACATATTTTAACATAAAATATAATCAGATAATATTTTTATCAAAATAAAATTTTATTTAATTAAATTTAAATTTGATTTGTTAGTTTATATCATTAAAAAAAATAGATTAATTTTATATTTTTATCATCAAATACCCGCTATCTATTTATTTTAAATATATATTTTATTATAAAAAATTTCGACAATATATTAAAACAGAGAAAATGATTTAAAGTTTGAAAGGTAAAAAATATTTAACTTTCTTTTCTTTAAGTCTCTTCCCTTAGTATGGCTTTAATTGGAAATATAATCTTCTTGTTCATATTTTTAGTTGTGTCTTCACAGTCATGCAACTTAGGTCTTCGAAGAAGATCATGATCTTTGTTAAGTGAAAATGCAATTTTTTGTTTTTTTATGTGTTATGGTTAGTGTTAGTTTTTGCGTGATATTTGTTTGAAGAGCAGGTTTTCAAAAAAAACACGAAACATCATCTTTATTGATTATGTTTGTGCAAGATTAAGTTTTGAAATGTAAATAAAAATATAATTTTTAATTATTTTTAATTAGATAAAAGGATACTTTGATAAAAGTATTTATATATGACTAATTTGTAGATAAAAAAAGAAACATTGATCATATACCTTATATAATCAAGGTCATATTTTAATTTTAAAATAATGTCATATTTATTTATATATGACTAATTTGTAGATAAAAAATGAAACATTATATACCTTATATAATCAAGGTCATATTTTAATTTTAAAATAATGTTAGATTTTATTTATATTATAGATAAATGATTCATCATCATCTTTACAACTTTCCAATTTCCTCCTAACTATACTATGAGCATACTTGATAAGAGGGTTTGGTTTCTAATCTCAATTATATGTAACCATGTATCTAACCAGATTTGTAGATCTCATGCAGGTTTAGAAACTTAAAAAATTTGGACTTCAAATTATTTTTAAATATGTTTACCTTTTTTTTTTTTCTCATGATTCAAATTTTATGTTAAAGGTTTTTATTAAAGTTATTCATTACAAAGAATTAATCTCCCAGTGCATTCTATATTATTATCTTTATGATAAATAAATGAGTAAAATACATACCCAGCCAACCCTTGAATATTGACATCTTTTATGATAATAAAAAAACTAAAAAAGAATTCCTATGAAAACTAACAATGATTTTTTTTTTTCTAATAACTACTATAAAAATATGTTAGCTTTATTAATTATTATACATTTTATTAAACCTATGATTTTTTATTACTTTTTTTTTTCAAAACACCGTATCAACCTTTATAAATAAGGTTTTCAAAACCGATATGATCAAATGGTAAACCTGTACTCTAAATAAACAATATAGTTGTTCTTAAATAAAAAATGATATAATATTATTTTATTTTTTAATTTATTTTTTTAAAATAATACCATTATTTGATGCATGTTATTAACACATTTTATCACATTTTTAATCAATTAGGACCGATATTAGAAAAGTTTAAATGTATTTGTAGCTTTTTATAAATATATTTTTTTCTCAGAGGGAGCAAGTCAATTATCTAGATGATGGGAAAAGTACCACCTAGAGCTAGAGAAGCGATAGATTCTTTTGGGGCCTTATCAATGGCCTTATTTATGTTAGTGTTGCAATTGTTTCGGAACTTGTTTGAAGTTGGGAATAGTATGAACCATGACACCTGAAAATCAAAGAAGCATTCCACAAAGTTAACACTTATAGTAAAAAATAAATAAAACAAAAAGTCCATCCATAATTTGGGGAACTCGTGAAAGGAAAAGTGGACATGGACATTTGTAAACAAACAAGTCTATGTATAGAAAAAAATCATAAAGAATTTCATTTTCGATTTATGACATACATTATCAATTGTTTTACAATATGCAATTTTAGAATATGTCTACCTTAACATCCTTTTTAAGCATTGACATACTAATCACAAAGAATCTATCATAAACGACTACTCATACTTAAAAAAAGTACTTATTTACACATGTATTTACCTAATCATAGTTGGATTAGAGTGTAAGGTCACTTTCAGCTTGATTCTCAACAAAATCTCTAGCTTTAATATGAACATCAACCTTACACATCCCAATTCCAGAAGTTGAACTAACACTCCTTACATCAACCAAAGATTCATCAAAATCTTTCAATAAGTATCTACCAGAAGAAGCCAACATGCTTGAGAAAGAAAACATCACTAACTTAAGAAAACAAGAATTTTTTTGCACCTAGCCACTACTCAAATTGATGATAAAAGGGTGATCCCAACACAAGGACCCACTCCTATTTATAAATTGAAGTGCAAGTGGCCCAAACAAACTTTCCCTCCCTACTCTTAAATCTAGTTGCATCCAACCGTCATAACCACATTAAACACAAATTACGAAAGAAGTCGTTTTTGTTCCCGTTCCCATCTATACTAAGAAACTTCTAGACTCTTAAGAATACATCCCTTAAACCTAAGGGGCTAGGAAAGAGTAAGCAACCAAAAACACTTTAGTCGAGCAAGTAAATATAATCCACCAAAGAAAAGAGGTAAAACTTTCTTACAAATTAGGCTCTCAAAAAACTTTTGTGAGTTGGGGGCTAGTGTATTGTATATGGTTTGAGGTCATCTAGGCCATATGCAACCGAAACCACCTTGATTTGAGACGCCAACAACATTAGTTCCGAAACTGAAAGCTCTATGTGGCCAAAATGATTCCATAATTACTATCGAATACATATCAGAAATATAATGGAACAACTAATTAAGAATGACACTAATTCCTAATCAAAACATGCTAAACTATCCCTACCACCATGTTAATATAAGGTTAATTACTCGTTCATATTGATCTAGGTCCACCCGTGCAAAGGGCCAATACAACTCTATAAATAAGTGGACATGAGACAATATTTTATGTAACATTTATCACTTTGAACTATAAATTCTGACTTAAGTATTAGAAACCTTCCTTTTATAAGTCATTTCATATTCAAGACGTCCATGAGAAAACATTACGCCAAATACATTTTGGAACACGATATAGACCTTATCTGTATAAGTCACAAACTTATTCATGAAAAAGAAATCCAATAATATAATGGAACGTGATTCTCTTCTCTAAAATGTTGTCTCCAGCACACTGATTAACCGTAGATCTATGTAACGGCTTGAGTTTAAGTTGTCAATTCAAGTGGTTTTTGGTGGTTCTGCTTTTTCTTTGTTTGAATTCTGCTGTGATTTTGTTAGAGTTGATAGAAGAGACGCATGGCTGTACATTCTACCTTTTCCTTTGACTATGATTTTTATTGTTGAGGTAAATAGTGAAGGGAACACTGTTTCTGGTTATTTGAGAAGTGTAAAATTCAAATTTAAATTCGATTCAACAGAGGTGTGGGTTCAGTTATCTCTCGTTCATTCAAATCTTTTTGGAGAACTTATGTGACATGAAGGACGATCTAAAATAAGTCTTACAATTGCAACAATGTTTATGCATATGATTAAAGTGACATTATTTAAGTGAAAGAGACAACCACTTTTTAGGACGGGATACCAAATAGGATTTGAATCTTTTAAAGTGAATTGATTAGAAAATTAACTTAAAAATTGTGATAAAACGAAATAAATATTTATAAAAGTTTACAGTTAATTAAAATCTTAATAATTGATTTTCTTATTAATAGTTATTATTGAGTAGTGTAAACAATTTACAATTTTTTTAACTGCTAAAGTTATCTCAAGTTCCATCACTGGTGTGTACAGCTGCATTGACTTTCTAACCTATATAAGCAACTTTTAACAGTATATTACTGTACATAAACATCTTTAATCCTCTAGTCACTTGATTGCGTGGATCATGCAACTAAATTGGTGGAGTTGGTTGCTTGCGTGGGCTGGAAATGAAATCTTGGATGTCAAAGTGATTTGTCACACTATATGTATTCCCTTAAAAAGTTTCCATTATTGCACAAATAAAAAATATTTATTTAAAATAAAGAGCTTGTTTACACAGACCTTCAAAAGATTTCACATGTGATAGAGGCAATAAAACAATTCCAAGTGAAAATCGAAAAAAAAAAAATTACTTGGATGATAAATACCAGTAATGTTAATGCTAACTATGTTTGAGTTTCTAACTATTCCCTTAAAAGGACATTAACTAGTAACTGTCATTAACAATCTTGAGTGTTTTTAAACATCTTCAAGTGAGATAATAAGACACAATTAACACACTGCTTAAAAAGCATGTTTCCATTGGTTCTCAGCTGCATACTCTAACACAACTTTATTGAAGAAATTTCTGTTATTCAATATGATGAAGTTTTCAGTTTCAAGTTATGGAATAAAGAACACATACAATTTGGAGAATATTAGAATAGTGATTAGGAGAAGAACAACAAGAACTCCACTCTTTGCATACAAATATCAGCAAAGGTAAATAAATAGCAAAGGTAAATAAATAGGAAGATGCTAACAAACATGTTGCCTCGGACTGACTCTGAATAAATGCCATGTTTCTCCCATTCCAGAATTGGATCCCATTGCCACCTGGGGATGCTAGTGTGGACCAATTCCTCTGCAAACAGATAGTGAGGCAAAAATGGGTCATCCACAAGGCCAAAAGTCTTGGACAACAACGGCGGAAACCCTCGTTCATTTTGCAAAATCTCTGCCAGTTGCAGTACCATGTTGGTGGTGCCATTCGATTGAGGCACTTCAATTTCCATGTACAAACATGGCAAATTGAGTTGTAGAGGGTTGCAGAATTGGCAATGAAAACCACCCCATTTTAGTCGCAACCATGACATGAGACATATAACGCTTCATAAAACTACAGCAGAGAGTTTGTAGAGAGAATATCCAATTCCTATAGGACCAAATTCCAAAAGCTCAAAGCGTAGTTCTCTCCTCTTCCACTCCTTCCTGTTTTTCACTCCTCCCCTTCACCCGAATGTTTAAGGAACTTGCTAACTTCTCTGTCCTTGGCTCTGGCACCATTCCTTTTGTTACCATCTCCTCAAAATAACGCACAACATCCTTTACCTTCCCTTTGTCAAAGTGCTCATGAATCATGATGGTGTATGATCTCCTATCTGGCCCCCATCCATTCCTCTCCATTTCTTCCCACGTTTTTCTGACTCCATCCTCATAATCCCATTTCATGTACAACCTCAACACCAAGTTATAAACATCATCATTCATGCTGCACCCATTCCTCTCCATCCTCCCCAAAACCTCCTGAACTTCTCCTGGCTCCTTCGAGCTATTGAGCAAGTAACAATAAGTAACAACATTAGGCAAGCAACTCCCCTTCCTCCTCTCCATCTCATCCACCAGTTCATACGCCTTCTCCATTCGTCGTATATTGCACATGTACTTAATAAGAGAATTGTAAGTAGCAACATTCGGTTCGCAACCTCGCTCACTCATGCCACCAAAAATCTGCAACGCCTCAGGAATCCTCTTCTTGAAACAAAGAGCATCAATGATGCAGTTGCATATCACAACATCTGGCTTACAACCCTTGTCCCACATGCCATGGAACAACCTCAGTGCCGTCCCAAGTTTTCCTTTCTTGGTCAACGCCTTGATGAAGGTGGCGTAAGTGAATACATCAGGCTTGCATGGAGAAGCCACTATGTCCCTCCACACCCTCTTTGCCTCATGAACGTTTCCCAAAACACACCAACCATTCAGGATCACGTTCCAGGTCTTTATATCGGCACTACAAAGAAACATTAAAGTTGGCGATAAAAATTTATATGTAAAAAATCATTACGACATTATTTGTGACCTTTATCAGTGAGGAGGTTTAATTAATCATTTATTTCTTAGACAGACACTAACTTTTCATTTCAGTTCTCATCTAAAAACTCTATATTTTTATCTATGTACAAGTAAATTTTATGTTGTAGTCCTACTCTGTTTTTTAATGGCCTAAAATCACCACAATATAGAGACATAAAAATAATACTCATGAATATAGACTAAAACATGTTAGGTGCAAACTCCGAAACAAATAGTTCATGTAAGTATAAGGTCTGATGATAAATTACCTAGGAAGAAAATACAATTAACCTTAAGTGTACAACTTACCATCTAATTTTTTTTCCAGTCGTAGTGAAATGATAATAGTTAGTGAAATATGTGATTAAGAGTCTCTTCAGACAGACATTTAAAAAAAAGCTTTCAAGTGACAAAAAAAAATATAAAAAGGGTATGTTTTACACATTAAAATTAGTTTATGCATGAAATAAAAATTAAAAAAAAATATAAAAAAAAACTTCTTAAGATAGTTTACGATAAACTAATTTTAACTATTAAAAAAATGCAAATTTATTTTTCTCTTCTAATAAACAATCCCTAAATCAAAGCAATTTCATCACTAAATCTGGTCAGTGATACCTTAATTTGTTTAGAATACCTGAAACCCTTCTTCATCACATTATGGAACAACGTTTCGGCCTCTTCCACGTGCTTGAACCTGCACAGCCACATCAAGAGGGTACGAAAAGCATCGGAACCAAGCTCCAACCCGAACTCCTTCCTCCTGCGGAATAACTGAATTGCATCGTCCACTTTATGAGCACCCACGAACCTACGAAGCAGTGTGGCAAACATCTTTTCATCGACAAGCCCCTCTCTCTCTGACATTTCATCGAGCACCTGGTGCAACTCCTGAAAGCGCTGCATTTTGCCGAGAATGTCGAGGATCTCGTTGCAGACATCGGAATTGGGTTCGTAGCCGGCGGTTTTGGACCAGTTGAAGAACACGTAGGCGGGTCGCCAGTCGGAGCGGTGTCGACGGAGGACGTCGAGAACGAGGTGGTGGTTAAGGTCGACGGCGCACTGATCAAGGGCTCGATGCAATTGGTCGGTGGGCTTGTCTCTTCGGAACTTGAGAAGGTTCTGGATGAAGGAGGCTGGACACGAATGCAGGAATCGTGGGCTTGAAGTTCCAACGTTGAACAGGATTTGGAACATTCCTTTGTAAACTCTGCTACTGCTTCTACCGTTGCAAGCCATGCCTCAATAACAATGATTTTTTATTTTATTTCTTGCAATTTGCAAATGTTGTAAAATTCTATCACTGAATGACTGAAATTTGAAGACCAATAAAACATAAAATTCTAATTTTATGTTTTAAAGATTAATTGTATATAGTGAGAATAAAGGTATACACCAAAGAATGAGCATCCACCATTGTCAGTCCTTCGGTTGGGTAAAAAAATGTAAGATGCAACGATGCTATTGATAGGAACTATGATGGAAGTTGCAATTGAACAGACGCATATTACATATTTGTGGTTATTCTTTATTGAAATTTTGATTGGGTTGAAGCATGTTATTTGTTACTTTAACTTTTCCTGCAGGTCTGGAACCCTATCACACTAGAATCACATAATTATTTTTCAAAATTCTTTATTGAAATTTTGATTGGGTTGAAGCATGTTATTTGTTACTTTAACTTTTCCTGCAGGTCTGGAACCCTATGACACTAGAATCACATAATTATTTTTCAAATAGTACAGGTACCGTTGTTGAAGCTCAGGGGTAATATAAGACAATTTTTTATTTTAAAAATGTGAAAAAAATATATTTTTTAAGATTTTTGTTATTAGAGAAAACGAAAGAAAAAAATAATTGATTTTTTGTCCACTGTCCTTTATAAAGTTATGTTTGATTGTTTTTATTCAAAACTGAGTTAATAGAATAACTCGTTTAGAATTAGGGTTCTTTGAATACATATTTCCAATTTACATGCCATGTTAAACATAAGAAAACACTATAACACTGATATTGGCGGAGGAAAGAGATATTCCAATATGAATGTAAATATGCACAAAATGAACTTCAAGTTATTTATTGTCTCTAGAAATTTCTCAATTAGCCCTTTATATTTATAAAAAATATGATAAATTTGAGATATAAATAAAATAGAGAGGAAGAAAAATGAAAATAGAAATAAAAAGAAAATAAAATAAACTTAAGTATATTGTTTAAATGTATTAAAAAGAGATTGAGAATTTTCATCATTTACTAGGATGAGGGAGTGGGTAAATATATTTTTCTTAAATATTTTATTCCTTTGAGGTTATAAAAATGATTTAACTTTTAAAAAGTAAAACCAAAAAACCATCAGACATACCTGTTACACTGATTTTAAAAGGATAATAATCTCTTTCTCAATCACACAAAACTAATTTAAAAGTTTACATGTAAGACTCTATTAGACACCCATTTCAATAATAATAATAATAATAATAATATATGTCAAACACATTAATTTAAAACCCATTTACACTATGTTTAAACAACAATTTTTTAAGACCCTAATATAAATTGGATCACAGGTCCATACACAAGCATACATACATAAAAAATGCTAAAAGTCATGAATTAAGATTAAGATTGTGCGTCGAGCAACTGAAAAGGATCTATCCTTGTTCAATTGTCCAATTGTAGTTAGGAAATAAGAAAAAAAAAATAGAAATGTGTAATGGCAACCTTAACGTTGATGATTGGTAGTTTACAGATACACGACACAGCTTCACAATGGAGAAAAATAGTGTGCTTAACCCAGTACGAATCATCCAAAAGCTCAATTCCAGTTGTATCAACTCAAGCGTAATGAATAAATTAATAATCTCAACAATGGATATATTTAATAGCTCAACATTTATTCTAAACATGGATTAATGTTAATCCAAACAAAAAAATAATCCAACCTCTTTACAGTGCCTGATCTTCTGTACCAAAGTCCCGTCCCTTAAAATCTACAGTGAACCCCCAATAATCTTCTATACCAAAGGCCCTTGAATCACTGAACCAATACGTGCTAAGTAAAGGTAAGTGCATCATAGTTTGTTTGATTAACCAACTACCTACTTCTTCCCACTGAAGGTTGCTTTACAGGGGTCAACTTACGAAATGCAGCATGAAGTATCACGCCTACATAGATTTTTTTTATGACTTAATAAGCTGTTGTGGAACTGGAAGGGAAGAAGTTAGGAATAAGAGTACGTAAGTAGAAAGACTAACCTGCATAGCTGACGCATATGGCACAAAAGAGAGCCATTTGAACATTAGAAAAGATCAGAATAACTGCAGTTGCTGCAAAAAAATTGAGAAACAAGAGTTCCAATTAACCTTGTGCACATCAAATTAAGAGATATATTTCCAGCATCAAAATCAATGTGCTGTAAAGAACAAGATGTTCCAGTCATATGAGCTTAGAAGACATTTCTACTGCACAGCCAAATACATAACATATTCAAAATTTTCTATTCATGAATAGGAAGGTGAGTAAATTTCTTCCTTTTTATTGGTGGGGATGATGGATTATGCCTTGAGTAAAACAACAGCTTAAGCAAAGTCTAGGCAACACATGCCATTTGAATTTTATCGATACCCAAAAAAGCATTGCAAAATCATAAGAAAAAACACAATTTTGTTTTTCAAGTAAATTCAATAAAAAAGATAAAACTTTGACAAGGTTTTAGGTGTTTCTTCTGCCGTTTTTCAGTGAAACTAGAATTTCACCTCACTAACCTATATTCCTCTTTAATGTAAACCTGTATTTTGCAGTTACTTAGGTAAAACTTCAATTCAAATAAAAAACCAGTTGATACTCTAAGTGATAAAAACAAAGAAAAAAAAAAGGGGCCTGTTTGATTCCCTTCTCCCTCAAGAAACTACATATAAGTTTTGTCCCCACAGAAAAACTTTATTATCTAGATTATATAGATAAAACTTCAAATATGATTGAGAAACAACTCTAGAAATACTTAAAGACTTCAAATCAGATTGAAAAACAACAGTGGAAACATTTCAGAAAGTGCATCTAAGCATTGTCCTAATTGAAAACCAGCTGATACTTTACTAAAACACAAGAAAAAACAAAATGTCTCCTGTAGGAAATGATTGCTCACCACATTGGGCAAGACGAATCAAACACTGGCGAGTTAAGGGATACTGCTCCAATCCCCATCTGTGGCTACAAAACTTGAAGAAATCCCACAACGCCAAACACAATATCAACCCAACAAGGGCAACTGGCATCTTATACCTGCAGCCGAATCAACCAAAACACAATGTTCCATTGGACCAGATAGCAAGGCATAACAATAGCCGCATTAAATTTTCCAATTCATTAAGCAAGAATAACACCAAAGTTTTGTTTAGATAAACTTCTTCAGAAGTGTTTACAGAAGAAAAAACAAGGAGGCAAAATCATTCAGCTTCTTCAGCAAGTGAAAACCAAACTATAAACCTCAGCTTTTGTTAAAGTTAGAGGATATATATTCTATAGAATCAAGACCGGTTAGAATAAACTAAAATCACTTAATACATAAATTCAATAATAAAAAAAAAAAACAGATTGTGCATTGTAGAGCTAATCCTTCAGGTCGAAATATACAAAGCAATTTTTTAAAGTCATCTAATCTAACTAAAAACCACCATATACAGTAAGTTTATCGATTTTTATAATAACTAACTAGAAATCATACCATAGGTAATTTCTAATTGGTTGACCGTGTTTATAGTGACAATACATAGCCACTAACATGTAAGATAAAATCAACTTTTTGGCAAAATTAAGACAGAAAATTCTTGAAAAAAAAAAAAAATAGCTTACATTCCTAGTTTTTTTTCCCTGTACTTGTGGCCTATAAGTTAACCTTAATTTCCTTTATGTTTTTCCCTATAGAGAAGCTTATCTAATCAAGAGCATTCAAAAATTGAAGAGCCTAGTTTCACCAAACAAATCATAGAATCTCCACTTCAAATTTGCAATTTCAAGAACCTAATTTCACTAATCAGACCACGGACTCTCCAAGTAAACCGAAAACCTTGAAATTAACAAAGAGTAGAGAGCGTGAGCGAGAGCGTACAGAGTGCAGGCGAAGAAAAGGATGAAGAGATAGGCGTAGTTGCGGGCGTAGCGCTTGACGTTTTCCTGAACCCTGAGGCGCGCCTGGGAGGGGGAGGAAGGGAAGGAGTAGGAGTCGGAGAAAGCAAAGAAGGAGCGGGACCAGGAGGGAGTTTCGGCGGCGAAGTCATCGGCGGTGAGCTTGGCGAAGGGGTTGAGAGTGAAGAGGGAGAAGAAGGTGAGGAGGCGGGAGAAGAGGCTGCCGGCGGCGGAGGAGGGGGCGGGAGAGGCGGCGGAGGAGGAGGAGGTGCGGTGGTCGAGGATTTCGAGGTAGCCGGTGTCCCGGAGCCACGACTCGAAGGCGGGTTCCGGAACGCTGAGAGCTAAAGGGTTGGAAGAGAACACCATCGTTTCTCTGAAACCATTCACCCACTCCTAACTAACTAACTTCATACAACACCGTGTTTGGTTGGTTAATAAATGCTAAAACCACTTTTTATCACTCTTTTTAATGCATTCTTAGTTGCAATTTATTAAAAACCATACATTTAACTTTTTATTTTATGAATGTCTCTTGATTTTATTCTAAACTTTATTTTTCATCTTTTTTAAGTTTTTTTTTTCAAAAATTTGTTTTGTCCTTATTTTTAAGGTTGAGTTCAATTAATTTATTTTCAACTTTAAGACATTATTTTGAATTTTTAATTTATTCAATACATAAGATTTGCTCAATTATATTTATTTACTTAAAAACTATACGACGCAAATTACGTTTGAATTAAGAAGGTTGATAATCGTGATGAAATTTATGTAAAATAAAATGAGTTCACTAACATATCCGAATTTTTTTGTTATGTAAGAATCTAACGTTAGATTCTTAAAAAAATTTTGCTTATGAGACTCGCTTAACATTCTATTTATGATAATTTTTTTAAGAATAATTAAGTACGATTATTTTCTTATGAGACTCGCTTAACATTTATATAATTTTTATGTCTTGAATATGCCAAAAAAGTGTTAAAAGTTGAAAACTATCACTATTTTATAAGGAATAAATTAACTCAAATTTAAAGTATAGTTATGAAAATAAAATTTTGAAATATAAAAATACCAATACAAATCTTGGAAATAAAATAAAGAAACAAAGGTATATTTTAACCTATTTTATTTATCATGTTATTCAGTCACACTTTTCTTTTGATAAATTTATTGATTTTTATAATAAATATCTTAAATTCATTATCCTTAAAATATCTAAATTCTAGTACCTACATTTTTCATTTGTTATTTTTTTCTTGCTTTTAAACTTGAATTTCCTGAATAACACATCCCTGGTGAAGTAGATTCTACATGCATATAAACAAAATTTCTCTACTAAAAATAATAAAAATATGTAGAAAAAAAAAAGACCAAATCGTAACTACATAATTGTGTATAAATTATCACAATTAAGAATCAATTAAAGAGACGCACATGCAATTTAAAAGGCCATGACTTTTATATAAAAATTGTATATATTAATTTTATGTATTCATGATAAGATTTAGTTAAAATTTGCTTATATATTCTTACATAAAATTATTTTCTCGTCCGTATATATGTGTATATTATACCTGTTTATTGTATATTTTAAGCGCTTTTTTTTCACTTAACATATTTTCAATATTTTGTTTGAATTTTTTAATTCGTCAGCTAAGATTAATTAGTACTCATTTCTTTGTTTCTCCATAAATATGTTTGAATGTAATCTTCTAATACCCCTTACTTATATATTGAATAATATTGTTTCCCAACACAGTCCCAAATAAACTCCCCATAATTTATTATTCTTTTTTTTAAATGAAAAATTGGCGAAATCGGTTTATTGTAAGCAAATTTTTAAATTTATCGATCCATTCCAAGAATTATTTTTTGGTTTAACCAAGAATACCTATTTTGAGATGAAATTATTAAAAGACTTAATTATTTATTTTGTTTATTTTTTTATATTTGCTCAATTTGGTCTCAATATTATATTGAAAGCTTCAATTTAATCTCAATATTTTTTAGAAAATAGCAATATTGTGATTTTTCGTGAACTCTGTTATGTTGATTAACAGCATTATGCTAAGTGGCACTGAGCTGAACTGTGTCTAGTAAAAGGAAAAATATGTAAGCTCTTTATCTTAGAATTTTTTTTCCAAATCATCATCATTCGTTTATTTTGTTCTAAAAGTTTAATTAATAAGATTGCCTTGAAATAAATCCGAAACTAAAAATAAATATCATAAACTTCAGATAATAATAAGAAAAATGAGAATACATTCTAAGAAATCAAACTTCCAAAAAAAAAGTAAAAAAAAAAATTGGGTAGGAAGAAAAAGTGGGAGAGGTGTGAGTAGAAAAAACAAAAGGGTGTACGAAAAAATTGGAGAACTTCTTCCTGCACCTCCATATTTTTTTCATTTTGCGAGAGTACTCTTGCAAAGTCACACATTTACCCTTCTCAAATCTTACACCTCCATATATCTCTCCACCTTCATACATGACTACGACACCACCATTATCGTTTATAGCTGCCACCGTCAATAGTTATTGATATGTTTGAAGGTAATATATTGTTGATAATGAAAGTGGTTTTGGAAGAAGACGAGGGAACAGAGAGGTTGGACGTGACATTTGAAGTAGGTTTTTCTTGTTAAAAATACTTTCTAGAATAGTTCATTTTGAAAGTTATTTCCGAAAATGAAAATAGTTTCTGGATTTAATCATTTCAATAAGATAATTTGTACACTTTTCTCTTTTGAATTGACTCATTTCAAAAGTTATTTTCAAATATGAAAAAAACTTTCGAAATGAACTATTTTGAAAGAAAATGAGTGTAAAATTAACTTCCACAATAGCTTATTTTAGAAACTATTTTGAAATTAAAAAATCTAGAAATAACTTCCAAAATAATTTATTTTGAAATAAAAGAATATACGAATTTACTTTTGAAAGGACTCGTTGCGAAAGGTATTGTCAAATTCGAAAGTGAAATTTAACTTTGAGAACAATTCAACTTCCGAAATGACCTCTCTAAAAGTCAAATTTTACCTTTCATAATAGTTTGTTTCATAAGCATAACTTTCATAAAGGTAATAAGGTCTTTATAGAATGGTACTTTAGAAAATAAAGAATGTTTGGAGGTGCAGAAAGAACGTATGGAGGTGCTGCAGGAAGAAGCTCTCAAAACATTGACGCTTGTTGTGAATGAGCAAACCCAATTGGCCAATCTCAATCGGAACTAAACTTCCAATTTGTGTTCCTTTGAGGTAAATCCAACTCTTGCGCCTAACTAGTTTGGTTCACTTTACATGACAATATTCATCTTCATTGTTATGTAATAAGTTAAACTCTACCAAATAAAATTATGTAATAATTGAAACCATTGCTTTAAATGGTGTAAAAATAAAAGAAATTGAGTAGTATTATTAACCACCTTGCAATTACTTTCAAAAATATTTTTATATTGCGGATAATAGTTTTATAAAGATATTTTAAATATTTCATTAAAATATTTTTAAAGTGATATTACATTGTACAAGAATAATATATACATATATATAACAAAATTACATAATAGGATATGATAATGATACAATCTAATAAAAACAAAATAAACTATAAATTTAGGCACAATAAGATAAGATATGTATATGACAAATAAAATAATAGGATATGATACGATAATTTGTATAATATAATGAAAATAAAATAAACTATAAATTTATGCCTTGCTTGATGGAAATTGAAAATAAATTAAATAAGGATAAGATATAATATAAAAGATAAGATGTTTTAGTTCTATGTAAAATTTCAAAAAATTTTGGTGTATTCTTTCCATCATTTCTTCAATCTAAAATTGTTTTTACAAAAAAGGAATTTGTTTTCTCTAAAGAAGAAAAGAAAATGTTTTAAGTGCAAAAGTTTTCAGAAACAGAGTTTAACCCATCTCTTGTGTTATTTCCCCTCCTCCCATTATTTTTATCCGTCTAAAATTTAAACATATCTTTTAAGTTATAATTAATAATAGTGATATATGAAAATATTACATGATGATTATTCTAATAGTTAAAAAAATAATTTAGTTTGATATATGTTTTTCGTTTATCATTATTTTTTATAATGACCTAAAACTATGCTCAGATTTCAGAGGCATCTAAAAAATATAGTTTAATATAATGTTAATTATGTATCTAATCAAAATTACTTTGAATGATAAATTTTACATGTTAAACCATCATCCAGAATATTTTTCCGTCAATCATCTATAAACATGTTTAAATTTTAAATAATCTAAAAATTATGTTTAAGTTTTATAAGAAGAAAGATGATACAAAAGCTTTTTGAGGAAATATTTAATATCATTTTAATTAAATTATAAAACATTATATTTATTTTATATAATTTTTTTATATATTATAAAATATATATAAGATTTTAAAATCATAATTCACTTTTAAAATATTAAAATAATAATTATTTAATTTTAATATTGTAATAAATAATATAATTTAAATTATTTATTATTGTAGCAATCCCACTATTTATATATATATATATATATATATATATATATATATATATATATTATATAAAAAAATAATAAAATTTTAAATATATCTCTACACCACTGCATAATTGTCCCATCGGGGTCACGACAGAGACAACGAATAAAGTAAAATTATTTTTTTTTAAAACAGAGGAGTCGCCACCATAGTTTATCATTGAAAACTATGGAAAAATCAAAAAATTAATAAAGCAAGTTTGCGAAAACCAGATTTCGGATCCCGGAGTCGGTTACGTGTGGGAAAGGTATTAGCACCCCACAACGCCCGTCCTAAGATGGTACCTTTAATTAGAGGAGTAAAATAGGTGTGATTTTGTAAAATCTTTATTTTTCCAAAGAAAAAAAAGACAAAAATACAAATAAAAATAAAGAAAAATATTTTTTATTATGGGAAAGGGCCCGACAAGGTTTGACCTTGCTCCTACGTATCTCCATCAAGGTGGAGAATCAGGGTTATGTAGTTATTTGGATAAGATTGTTTGTCAGGTTGATATTTTTATTTGACATTTTTGTAATTAATTTTTTTATATTTGATATTAAAATGATTTATTTCCAAAGTTTCATATTAAATATCGCCTGACGCGTGTGGCCGTTTGATATTTAAGAAACATTTAGAATAATAATATTAAATATCGCATGACGCGTATGACCATTTGATATCTAATATTATTAGATAATATAATATTTCAAAATTTTATTTCTAAAGTTTATATTAAATGTCGTATGACGCATGCGGCCATTTGATATTTAAAAACTTTAGAATAATAATATTAAATATCGTATGACGTGTGTGGTCATTTGATATCTAACATCATTAGAAAATATAATATCCCAAAATTTTATTTCCAAAGTTTTATATTAAATATCGTGTGATGCATGCGGCCATTTGATATTTAAGAAACATTTGGAATAATAATATTAAATATCGTATGACGCGTGTGGCCAATTGATATTTAACATTATTAGAAAATATAATATCCCAAAATTTTATTTCCAAAGTTTTATATTAAATATCGTGTTACGCGTGCGGCCATTTGATATTTAAGAAACCTTGGAATAATAATATTAAATATTGTATGACGTGTGCAACCATTTGATATCTAACATTATTGACCAATATAATATTCCAAAAATTTATTTACAAAGTTTTAGTAATGCAATTTAATTTTTATTAAAATAATAAAAAAATAATAATTATAACACAATAAAATAAAAAAAATAAAACATGCAAGATATAAGTAGATATAAGCTTAAAATATAGAGGTACACAAATAAAAAATGTTGTAGTTTCGAAATGGCCCTAAAGGCCCAAAATCATTTTTTTAGGTTGGTGGTACAATGGTAATGTGGGGGGTATGAATAGTTATTATTATTTTTTTTAGGTTGGTGGTACAATGGTAATGTGGGGGGTGCGAATAGGAAGGCCCCAACTCCACAACCCCAGGCCATCATCACCTCAACCCTAAGCCACCACCACCCTACTCTAAACCCATGTTAGGTCTACCAACCCAAAACGGCAGAGACGACGGATAAGAGGAGCAACAGTGACGGTGCAGCGACGGTGCGGGAAGAACGACGGGTGACGACTAAGGTTGTTTTGAGGCTGTTTTGGAGTGGTTTTGGGAGCACAAAATACATGGACAAAATACAGAGAAAAATGTATAGAAGATGGAAGATGAGGAATTTTTTAATATTTAAGAAATAAGAAAAAAAACAAAATGTCATAAAAAGCAAAAGGACCTCATTCTTTTATTTTTTTATCTTTATATAAAAATGAAATGATGAAGAAATAAAAAAAAAAAAACATCACAAGAAGATAAGAACACATGATTTACAAATTTTAAACTTCAAGATCTATATGAAAATCTAAACCTTACAAATCATACTTGTGAGTGTTCTTAAAAAATGATAGTCTCCTTTCCAAAAGTTTCTTGCTTCTCAGTTTTAAACTGAGTGTAAATAGTAAAACAGAAGAATCAATCTTCTCTTCTTTTCTACTTTTTCTCTCTTCTTTCCTCTTTTTCTTCGTATCCCTCCAAATGATCAGTAATTTTTTTCTTAACGTAAGAGCCGTTACCAGTTAAGTGAATCCCCTTTTTTATTATTTAATTTATTTTTATTCTAAAAGTAATTCAGAGCAGTTTTGAAAGATTAACTCTTTCTTTTTTCTTTTTCTTGATTATTAAAGATGAAGTGTAGATTAACGTGAGATGAAACACTTTGAGAACGGTCATATTTTATTTTTTATATTTTTTGTTATTGTGAAATGAGAACATGGATGGTTCAGAGCAGTTTTAAGATTGACTGATTCTCTTTTTTTTATTATTATTTTAAAGATAAATTGAAAGAAGCAGTTTTAAAACAATTTCAATTTCTTTTTATGTATTTTCCTTTTATTTATTATTCTGTTTTTATTTTTATGTTATTTATTTATTTATTTGATTTTTCATTTCTTTTCTTTATTATTTTTTTGTTTACTTTGTTTTTCTGTTTTTGTTGTTATTATTTTTTATGTTTTGTAAAAAAAATAGATAAATTCAAATCTCTTTTTATTTGTTTTATTATTTATTATTATTTTTTTAATAAAAACCTAAACTAATCAAGTGTATATATTTTTTCTATTTATTATTATCTTATTCATTTTTTTATTTTGATTATTCAATTAATTGTAGACACATATTTTATTTTCTTAATTTTAATTTATTTACCCGGACGAAATCGGGTATTGACAGCTGCCCCTCTTTACTTAAGTTTTACTGGATAATATGAAAATTTGAGAAAAATTTATATTACTGAAGTAAAAGTTAAGTAAAGATAGAGACATTGATTTCGTTTGGGTATCCGCAAAGTTAAAAGAAAACTGAGATTTGGCGGTGGTACGGTTAAACCTTGGACTAAGCCGAGAGGGTCACACACCATCACATATGATTTGAAAAGGGTGAGGTCGGACCTTGGACTGAGCCGAGAGGGTCATACACCATCACATAATTTGAAAAGGGTGAGGTCGGACCTTGGACTGAGCCGAAAGGGTCACACACCATCACATGATTTGGAAAGGGTGAGGTCAGACCTTGGACTGAGCCAAGAGGGTCACACACCATCACATGATTTGAAAAAAGGGTGAGGTCGGGCCTTGAACTGAGCCGAGAGAGTCACACACCATCACATGATTTGGAAAGGATGAGGTCGGACCTTGGACTGAGCCGAGAGGGTCACACACCGTCACAGACTGAAAAAGAATGAGGTCGGACCTTGGACTGAGCCGAGAGGGTCACTTACCATCACATGATTTGAAAAGGGTGAGTCGGACCTTGGACTGAACCGAAAGGGTCACGAACCTTCACATGGATTGGAAAAGGGTGAGGTCGGACCTTGGACTGAGCTGAGAGGGTCATATACCATCATATGATTTGAAAAGGGTGAGGTCGGACCTTGGACTGAGCTGAGAGGGTCACGCACCATCACATGATTTGAAGAAAGGGTGAGGTCAGACTTTGGACTGAGCCGAGAGGGTCGCACACCATCACATGATAAAACAAGAGTGAAGTGGAGACCTTGGCCATGCCGAGAGGGTCACACACTGTCACAGACTGAAAAAGAATGAGGTCGGACCTTGGACTGAGCCGAGAGGGTCACGAACCTTCACATGGATTGGAAAAGGGTGAAACTGCAACCTTGACCTTATAAGGACGAGAGGGCTATGAATTTATATTGGAGATGCGACTTTGAGTCCTTTCTCCAAATACAAAGAAGTAAAATTGTTGAAAAATGAAGTGCGGAGATTCAACTTTGAGTTCTTTCTCACGCAAGAGCTGAAAAGTAAAGTGTAGATATGAGTTTGAGTCTTTTCGCACACGAACAGAAAAGTAAGGAATGACGAAGACCTTGCTTCTAGGGGGATCAAGTGCCAAAAAAAACAAATGTGACCTTGCTTCTGCAGGGGATCAACATACCAAAGAATACTTGTGACTTTGCTTCTACAGGGGTCGAAAAGTAAATTATTTGGAGATACGACTTTGAGACCTTTCTCCAATAGGATTCAACTTTGAGTTCTTTCTTCACTGGAGATTCGACTTTGAGTCCTTTCTCCAAATATAAGGTTGACTTTGAATCACCTTTCAACAGTAGAGATACAACTTTGAATTCTTTTTCTAACTGCAACGACATTGAGTCAATTTTTTTTGAAGATATGACATTGAGTCCTTTCTTCACTGGAGATACAACTTTGAGTTCTTTCTCCAATAGGGATTCAACTTTGAGTCCTTTCCCTAACATAACTTTGAGTTATTCTTCTTTAGAAGGTTGACTTTGAATGTTCATTTGCCTGAAAGATATGCATGTATGAATGCATGGAAATTTTGAGTTTATTTTTTTAAATGATGAATGAAACTTTGAGTTTTTGATGAATAGAAAAATGATGAAACTTTGAGTTTGTGATAACGAATTATGCATGTGTGAATGCATGAAATCTTATCTTTTTTAATGAAAATGTATGTTTGAATGCAGGATGATTTGATCTTTGTTTGTTTGAAGAATGCATGACATTTTTACACTCTTTGAAAATGTTTGAATGCATGACATTTTTTATCTTTTTGGATGATGATTAATAATTTTTTTATGATGATGTGAAAATGCATATATGAATACAAGAAAATATGTTTTTTTTTTTAATTTTTTATGAATGCATGAAACTATAAGAATGTATGTTAAACTTTTTTGAACAAAATGATGTTATGCATGTATGAATGCATATTTTTATTTTTTGTTTATTGAACGAATTATATCATGAGAATGCATGTAGAAATGCATAAAATTCTATTTTTATATATATATTTTTTTTGGATGACAATGCATGAATGCTATTTATATGAGAGTATATGAAACTTTATTTTTATTATTTTTTTAATACATGAACTCATGTATGAGATTCTATATGAATGAATGTATGAAATTATATTTTTTTTTCATTTTTTTAAAGTGAGAATGCATGAAATTTTATTTTTTTATTTTTTAAAGGAGAATGCATGGATGAATACTCCAGACTCTATTTGTTATGTTTGAATGAGAATACACAAGATTCTATTTTTTTATTTTCGTTATGAGAGTGTTTGTATAAGTGCATCAGATTCTATGCATGAGATTTCATTTGTCATTTATGTTTTAATGAGAATGTATGTACAAATATATCATACTCTATGAAAATGTACCTATGAACGCAATTAAACTAATATTTTTACGCAAGGATGACATAAGATTCTATGAAAATGCATACATATTAAGCCAATATTTTTACGCAAGGATGACATAAAACTCTATGAAAATGCATGTATGCATGAGACTATGAGAATGTATGAAGTTTTATTTTTTTCATCATTTGTTTCTTTTTTCTTTGTCATTCAGAGTCAATTGTTCTCTTTTCCATCATCGAATTCATTTATATCAAAATTTGATCTTGAAAATGAGACTTGTTATTCTTGCAAAGAAGTAAAAGGTGTGGATTTATCTTATACTTGGTTTCAAAAGTTAATTGTTCGTGCTTAAATTTTTAATGTAAAATATAAAATATAAAAATTCATCAAATGGGTTTTTTATATGGTAATTTAAAAGAGTAAATATATATGAATAAATCTGAGGACTTTATAGAACTAGGAAGAGAAAATAAAATAGGTAAACTTATCAAGTCTTTGTATGATCTAAAACAATCTCAAAGTAATAACATGAAAAATTTAATTGTGTATGTAAAACAATATGATAATGATGCTTATGTATATAATTTTTGGTATTAAGTTTATAAAGAAAGATGATGACATTATTTTAACTCCATCTCACTGTGAAGAAAAACTAATGAAAAAACTCAAATCTGAGACTACCATTTCAATGTTTCATCTTTTTCTTACTCCATAATTTACACACCATTAACAACTCTCATTCTCATGTACCACATGTAAATAAAAAACAAAATAAACTTCACTAACTGTAACATTTTTCAAGGGTCACCTTTATTGTTGATCATATACAGAAGTAGTGTATTTTTTCTTATGATCCACCAAGTCCAACAGCATATGTTTTAAGCCTCATCACCATCACTCATGCAGCCACGAGTGTCGATGTAGAATTCAGTAGAGAAATCAACTTCATCAACAATCCTTCCTCTGTTGTATTCACACACAGGATAAGCAAAGTTAGTATGAACACCATAACAAAAAAAAGTGCAACCAACTCCCCTTAACCAATATGCAACAGCCAATGTGAAAATATATAAATTTAACCTTTCAAGAACAAACTTCCCTTCTTTATACTTTTGACTCTTCTCATGTGCAGATTCCTGAAAGAGAATAGTAAATTTTGAGAAGTTTTGTGGCAAGATAACAACTAGCTTATGAGTTCAGTTTGAAGACTTTTACAATAACTATCTCATATCAGCAGTAATCTGTAACTAGATAACAGTGTAAAATTAATTTTACAGTGATGGTGTATTGTCATGAAACTATCTCTCTATATATTAAAAATTCTGGACCACTGATTCCTGATTACATGAAATCCACCAGAGAGGGTAAGAGAGGAGTATTACGTATTTCCAGCCAATGATTTGACCACAGCAACAGCAAAAGATATCTGCCACAGTATGTAATCCTGAAAGCATCATCCTTTCTTCTGGTGTTCCAAGTGTGAAGTTGACACTAGATCATAGCATGCATACCCATCATCAGTATAGATTATTCAGGTCTAGTGGTATTTTCTACTGATAATGACAAACCTAACATTCCCAAACTTTATTTACTTATAATGCAAACCACAACTATTAAAAATAGAGGGTTAGATATAAAGTTGTTTGTAAACCCTAAACCCTAAAACTGAAATATAATAATACGTAATTATCAGGAAGATTATATTCACCAAATAAAGGGAAAAAATAATAATAAGGGGTCCATTACCTGATCCATGACTAATATCTCCTCAAATTGATCTAATTGAACCATAAGCATTCGGGTAGGAACGGTTTATGAGGATGCCGGACAACTTTGATAAAGATATCTACAACTTTGATGCAGACATAGGAATTCAACACAAATTATCCTCATGCTCATCATCATAATATTGTTGGAAAGGAAACACAAACTTCTGGACATTGACCTTATTTTACTTAGTCATATTTCTCTTCCTCTAAAGATATGGGTTCATGCCTTCACTCTTTCTATCAACCTTATTAATAGAATTCGCAGAACCTCTCTTCAGTTTCAAATACCTTATTATTCTCTTTAAGGTTTCTCTCGATTTTCTATTCTTAAAGACTCTTGGTTGTGCTTGTTTTCCTTGTCTTAGATCTTACAACAAATACAAATTTGATTTTCGATCTCATGAGTGCATTCATTTTCCATCTCATCAAAGGTAAAAGAATGTTTCTCTCCTCCAAGAGAAATGTTCATCTCCAAATATGTTATCTTTAATTAACATAGATTTCCCTAAACTAAGTTATTTTCCATCAAGGACATTAGTAACATCAACTTTAGTTTTCCTCCTTTTTTAGTTTCATTCCTCTTTTTTCTTCCAATAACAATATTGATTTTACTATTTCCTTTTAAGGCACTAAATTTGTCCTTACTGCTTCTCATTCTGAGAACATTTCTTCCACTCTATTTGCTTCTCATACTAATTCTGAAGCTCTCACTACTCAACCTTGGTCTCTTCCTATCAATACTCATCCATCCAAATTAGGTCTAAATATAGCTGACTGCAAAAGAGGATACACCCTATTGTTCTTCTAGCACATTCTAAGCCTAAAAATGTTAAAATGGTTCCAAAAGATCATAACTGGTACAACACTATGATGATTTAATTAACAATAATACATGGACATTGATTTCTCTTCCTTCTACAAGACAAGCTATTGTTGTAAGTGAATTTTCAGAATCAAGGAAACTGTTGATGGCTCTCTAAACAAGTATAAAGCTCTGTCTTGTTGCTAAAAGTTTTCATCGACAACCTGGTTTTGGTTTTCATGAAACCTATTATCAAACCGGTTACTAATCATATTATATTGTCTTTGGCTCTTACTAAACATTGGCCTCTTCTTTAGTTAGATGTAAATAACGCTTTTCTTAATGGTGTATTGAATGAAACTATTTACATACAATACCCTCTTCGTTTTGAAGCTGTTGATTCTTTTTTATTATGCAAACTGAACATGGATATCTATGGCTTGAAGCTTATCACTTGTCAATGATTTGACAAATTATAGGACACCCTTGTTCAGTATGCTTTTAAACCCAACAAATGTGATCCCTCTGTTTTTGTTTGTCAAAAAGTCAAACTAACATTGTTTATTTGTTAGTTTATGTTAGTGATATAATTGTAACGGGTAGCTCTTCCACTCTTGATCAAAGGATTATCAACTAACTTAATTTTGCCTTCTCTCTTAAGCAATCAGTCACCTTGATTATTTCTTATTTTTTGGAAATAGAAGTCAAAACTCTGAAGTATGGTTCCCTTCTTTCAACCCAAAGCAAATACCTTCGTGATATCCTACACCAATCTAATATATTTGAAGCTAAGTCTATTTTCTCTTCTATGGTCTCTAATTGCAAATTATCAAAAGAAGGTTTTGATTTTCTTCCTGATGCAACTTCATATAGATCTATTGATGATGCTCTTCAATATGCTACTATAACTTGTCCTGAAATCAGTTATGCTTTGATAAAGTGACACAATCTAAAGCTCAACCTCTTGAATCTCATTGGACAACTGTAAAAAGGATTCTTCAATATCTTAAAGGGACTCTTCTACATGTTCTTCATCTTACTCCTATGATCTCTGCCTCTCCTTTTCCCTTACAAGCTTTTTGTAATCTAGATTGGGCTACTAATACTGATGATCAAATGTCAACCTCGAGTGTTGTCATATTTCTTGGACAAAATTTCATTTCGTGGTGGTCTAATAAACAAAGTGTTGTGGCCAGGTCTACTACAAAAGGGAAGTATCTCATTCTTTCTCAAACAATGCTGAAACTCAATGGCTTCTAACTTTTCTTAAAGAACTTGGCATATCAAATGGTCCTCCTGCCATCTATGATAATCAAAGTGCAGTGGTTTTAGCTTATAATCTTGCTCTTCATGCCAAAACCAAGCGCATGGAAATTAATTTCTTCTTTGCTCGTGAAAATGTTCTATCCAAGTGTTTATAAGTTCAAAATATTTCAACCCTATTAGAATGGGTTGATGTCCTCACCAAACCTCTATCTCCTACACATTTCATGTTTATTCAGTGCAAACTCAATGTGGTTGTCCTCCATATCACCCACCATGAGTTGGCGAGGGGGTGCTAGTTTTTGTATTGAGTTTGTTAGTTTTTGCTATATTGTTTTATTATGTTTCGTTTCTTTTTCTATATAAAGAGAACATTTTGTACATAACTTTTCATTAATACAAATTACCCTTTTAGCTTCTCTTTACACCTCTCTCGTTAGAACTCTAACAAGTAAAAACATCCAAGAAATATTTACCAATGGTCCGTGAGTCAACCACATTAAAAAAAAAAACATATCACTACCTTCAACCAAAATCTTTAAGGCAATAGGTCTTCAAGGCAATATAGGTTTGTGGGCTTTTCTCACTTGTATGCTACTCAACTTGTTCATTTCTATACAATGTAGGACTTTAACTCACACTTGAACTGACCAACCTCTCCCTCAAGTGTGAATCCCTTGCATATTAATGCATGAAGAATAACATGATCATCACTAGTAACAATAGTCACATGATCATCATCATGATCCTTGTTTTGTTTCTTGTACTGTTTTTATTCTTATTTTCCCAGAGAAAACATTTATTTTATGTGTCCCCTTATGTAACAATAATTCTCCACATTCTTGCACCAAGACTTGGAATTGCTCTAGCTTTTATCTCTACCATCCTTTGGTTCTTTTCTTCTGGTTTCTCCTATTTTTAATAACAAACATTTCTAAATGAGACGAAGTATCATGTGTCTTCCCTCTTATCTCCTCATTAAGGACATCACCCTTCGCCATTTCAAAAGAAATATCACCATTAGGGGTAGCATTAATCATGGAAACTCGAACTATCTCCCAAGATCAACTAGAATCAACAATAAGAATAGTCTCAACAAATCAAAATCGGATTTATACATGCAACTATCGGCTTATCAAAGAGTTCTTGAAAATTACTTAAGTGGTACATAAAGGGAGTCCTCTCCTTGTACTTTAATCCTACAAAATCCTTTAATAAGTACAATTTGTTGCTTCCTGATCTAGAAGCATAGAGATATTCAAGCTTCTCCCACAAGATTCTCACATATGTCTCATGAACAATAAAATTGTATACATTGTCAACCTCAAAATGCCCCACATGAATATGTTCCTTCCGTTCTCCCCCTCTGACTACCAACAATGTGATCTTATACACAATGGTCATTCAAGGAGGTACTAATCTTACAACTACAAAGAGAACCACAAATATAAATACATGGTAATATTGTTGGTTGTCCTGTTGCCTAAAAGCAAGAGTAGCAATACTTATGCATTATTACCAACAATGAAAACTTCTATCAATTGGGGCTAGCCACATGGATTTTGAAGCATTTTCAATGCAATCAAACATGTACACAGTTTTCCAATCAAAGCACAATACTAGAATTCAAACCATGAAGTGGGTCAATTTTACCAAGCAACTAAACTATACAGGTTTTGAACTCACGTGAAGGCTTGGAAGGGTATAAGTGCCTTAAAACACATCTTTACTATTAAAATATTTGTATGTTGCTAATCATATTCCCCAGTAGAATTCCTTCAAAACATAAATTTAACACATATTTCGTAATGCCAAATTCTATGCAAAAAAAAAAATCTAAAAGATAGTGAAAAAATTTAACTTGCATCCCAATTTCTATGTGTTACAATGTTGGAATTTATAATTTTGAAATGTTAATTGTTAAGACTTAGACGAGTTTTCATATGATTAGATGCAATATAAGTCTGAGAGTCTTGCAATAGATACCCATGATTTTGATGATAACAAATAATACTATGTTTTTGTGTCTAACATTGTTATTTAATGTGAAACAGGAGATATAAGTCTTTAAGACTAAAGACTAGAGTAAGTCTAACAAAGCACTAAACGCATGCATAAGAAGCTTAGACAAAGTGTTCAAGAGAAGAGTAGACTAGACACAATCTACAAAGAAGTGTTGGACGTTTACGAAGAGTAGACAGAATCTACATGAAGCACAAGATGCACTCGAGACCTAGACGAAGTCAAGAGAAGCATTAGACAAGGACTTTTAAACGAGACCTAGACGAAGTCAAGAGAAGCATTAGACAAGGACTTTTAAACGAGACCTAGACGAAGTCAAGAGAAGCATTAGACAAGACTTTTAAACGGAGTCAAGAGAAGCACTTGACAAGGACTTTCAAACGAAGTCAAGAGAAGTAATAAATGAAGACAAGCATGAAGCATCAAAAGAAGTCTACATGAAACCTGAAGAGAACAAACGTGTCGTGAAGAGTAGACAAAGCTTTGTACAAGACGCAAGTAGACAAAGCTAACACATGAAAATTACAAGACACATTTGTAAATGCAAAGAACATCTACAACTCATGCAAGTTGACTCACATCCCAAAGATGATTTTGGCACAACAAATTTTGAGTATGTATGCTCAATTTGGTATTGTCATAAATAGAGAGGAGAATGTGATAAAGGTGTCCTACACTAAGCATGTTGAGTATAACAACAAAAGCTATCAGCAAAAGGTTAAAGTTCTATAAAACATTCACACAAAGGGTAGGAAAAGCATGCAAGCTACAACGGTCCTGTCTAAGACATCTCTAAGTAGATGAAAAAGCATGTAAAAACAATTAATGTTGTATACACAATCTATGCGAAAAATTGCTTGTAAAGAGATTCACAAGCTTCTAGTGCTAAGTTTAAAGATCATTGCTAAATGACTTAGAGAGATGGCTATACTGGTAAATCATTCACTTTTGCAAAGCTATTATCTAGTGTAAGCAGAGCTTAGATTTTGTATCATCTCGTTGAGAGTTTCCTAGTAAACACTTTAAGCAACTCCGGTTGTATTGCCAAGAGTGACATAGTGTACTCGTTCTTTATCTCATGGGAAGATAAAGAGATAGTCAAAAGTGACTTGGTGTATTTGTTGTAAGTCAGGAGTAACAATGAATACTTGAAATCTTTACTGATCAGTAGAGCCTTTGTAGTTGGTAAAGAAGAACTAAACATAGCCCATGTTGGGGTGAATAAGCATAAAACAAAGTTTTTATTTTCTATTACTCATGTACAAGCCCTCATGTACAAGCCCTTGTTTGTCTTATCAACATTTGTGAAAATGTTTTTGAACATATTTCAAAATTATTAGACAACACCCGATTAGTGTCTAATAGATATCATGTCGTTAAAAGTTTTTCAAAGCGTTTTTCAAGTTCTATTTGACCCTCCTTTCTAACCATTTATTTCATTAAGAATAAGCTCTTTTGTACCCATTCTCTTCTATTGGTTTAAATTTATTAGGAGACCATATATTTTGTGTGTTTCACATCTTTCTAATGAACTGTCCATAATTGTGTAGTTTTAAATAAGTTTTAACCCAGGAGCAGTAGAAAGTGTGTTTGAGTGCGTAGCTGCTAGTACTAGCACTCCTCTTTTAAGATTGTAACTAATGTAGTGCAATAAGTTGAAATGTGAGGGCTATTGACCTACATACATAAAGAAGATAAAAGTAGAACAGGTCTGTCACAATTAGAGAAGGAAAGCAAAAAATGGAAGGAGAACAGAAATATAATGGAGGAAGGAAGTCAAAGAGTGGAGATATCCCATGGAAGAGATAGATGCCTAATAGACTAGACAGCCGGCGATAGGACACAAAGGGAAGAGAATTGGAGAATCATAAGAATGATGATGGGAGAAATCAAAGAGGGGAGTCCTGAGTATGTATTATTTTCTTACTGTCTTCTTTTCATTGTCTTGTCAGTTTTCTCCATTCCTCTGTGACCGATTTCAGTATTGTTTGGGGCAGTTTACTATTTCTATTGCTGATTTCTGGTTTTCAAGAGAAATTTTCTGTAAAAGGTGCTGAGCTCCATTTCTTCTAGAGTTCTAGTTGACTTCTATCGTGACTTTTAGTTTCTATCAAAAAGCCTCAATGTTAATTTGTTTTCAAAGATGTGGACGCATCACAATTAAATTCAGTTAATATGGTAAAAAGGTAGAGGATTTCTTCAAGTAAATAAATAAATAAACACTAAGAACAATTTAGTGCTCTTGGTAAATCACATAATGCAATTTCAATAGAGGTTTGACTTTTCCAGAACATGCATAAGAATTCAGAACATGCACGCAATTTTCATCTAGCAATATAAATAAAAAAAAAATAAGCATCAGACATATATAATCTTATCAGTAATCATACACTATACAACACTATCATTGACTTTAATTTCTTAGTCACCAATGGATTATTCAAGAAAAACTTAAATATACTCACACGTTATTGAATAGGTATGCTTTTCCCCTCCGGCAATGAAACGACTGAAAGACAGGTGATAGAAGATTAATATGACAAGTAATTTAAGAACCCAGTAAAGCAGTTGGAGACTTAGAGCATTATATTGGAAAAAAAAAACAAACAAAAACAGTTGTACAGACATCATGCATGACTTTAGAAGTAATACATTTAGCTTTTTATCTTTTCCCACATCACAAACTATATGTGAGCTATATACTTACTTGAATGAAACATGAAGTCATGAATATCATAGAAAGACACCACCATAGACTAAGATAGACAAGGTATCAAAACCAATATCGCAAGAAGGCAGTCAAAATTTACAAAGGCATATTGTGAGTTCACACTAAAACTTGGTACATGAACCTCAAGTGCATATTCCTCGGATAACTAATTTCTGAACTCATCGTTCAAACAGATTAGGCCCCCTTGAGTCTTTTACAAAGTACAGCTTAATGGAAGAAGAACTACTTATGAGTCATCACAGTCCAATTATTTTCCCAGTAGATAATTTTGATACCCAATTATTGCTGAATTGGATTGAAAAAGACCAAGAATTGAACTGAATGATATAAAGGACTTATGCAGCAATGCGCATATTTTTCATCAGGATTTGTTGCCAACTTAGCCATGGGAAGTTCTTTTCCAGTAAGAATAGTTGAGCAACTATGCTATCCCCACTCAATCCAAAGACAATTTATAGGCCTTTTTCATATATCAGATGAACCAGTAGTTTGACATTTTTTTTTAATTCTTCTGTGGATGTAGTAGGGGGATGCAAAAGGAAAATGCTTTACATGGGAGAAATATACTAGCTAAGAGTGTTCATAAAGGGTACTTAAGTCTAAGATCCAAAAATATGGTAGAGCTTCAGAAAACCTGAGTTCAGAAAAAGTACAAACTTGGCAGGCAGATAGAGCAAGAAACACAACAATAAGGCAAGTACAGAACAGAAAAAAAAAAATCCAATAAACATCCTACAACCCAAAATCCATTGCTGCAATTGACTGATTTCAAAATTGCATAAACCATCTCTAATTTAACTAACAAAACTACCAACACAAGCTTCTCATATTAACAACAACCTAACTCAATTCAGATACTCTGATCCAGCCTCAATCATGGTACAACCTATGGTTACAGTTCAATGAGGCAAGTGGTGTTCATATTCCAACATATGAAAAATGTTCACAAAACAATTAATTTCTTGTCTCAAAATAGAATATGCCCTAAAGGGTAGCCTTCTTAATTCACAAACATAAGCAGAATAAAATAAAATGAAGCATTAGGTTAGGTAAAGTACTCTTGAAATGAGATCATCTGCAAGGGCCAAGTGAGTTCTACAAAACTTGCATCTATAAGACCTGCCCTCAAGCTCTGTCACAAAGACTCTTCCCATTCTCTTTCTGCTTTCTCTTGTTTTCTTATGTCACCACCGTCACTTCCTTCTATTGCTCATTGCGGTACATCGAAAGAGAAACACCAATACAAATGCCTCTGTCTCTGGAAACTAGCTCAACAAGGAGACACGTGTTTTTGCTCTTCTGCTCCCAGCAAATAAAAATATCAATATTAATTAATTCTATTAAATTAATAATTATACCTTATTGTTAATATGTGTCTTATACTACCACCATACATTGCAAAGTTTAGTTTTAGAGTATTCTAGCTCCAAATTTGTATTAAATTACAATAAATTTATATCAATTGGTTCATCAAACTTATTGATAAATAATTAATAAAAGGTCTCATCTATTCACCACATGCCACATATAAGTCTTACTGGGTTGATATTTCAGCTTACAACTACAATTCCAGATCGGATAATGCTGACATTTTTTGAATGCACATTTTTGTTCATTTATTAAAATTTATTAAAAATAAATTTTTTTCTCCCTTCTCATCTAATTATTCTTTCTTGTAATCCCATAAGTAAAATCATTGTTAAAAATGTAGAATCATTTTAAGTAAATGTGATTTGTAAAAAATTCATTGGTCATAATTTTTAATGTGAGATTAGTCTTACACTAATTTAGGATTAACTTTGTGTTTTTCAATTTTTGTCTGACGGTGATGTTAGATTTGTTTATTTTGTGATTGTTTGACACGGATCTTTATCATCCACGGTTTTTGGATTTTTTTTTTTTTTCCTCCTCTCTGTCTATGTTAAAGAGGATGAAAGTTTATTTTAAAAACACTCTTATTTTTATAGATAATGTGAATGATGCAAGATTATTGGTGTCAATTACACTCTGAGTGTTTTTGGAAGAAAATAATAAAAAATATACTTAAATTTCGATTAATTTTGATTTTCATCTTATAATATATGGGAATATCTTTTAAATTAAGAATTATTATTTTACCAGTAATATTATATGACATTAGTTTTATTTATTTTATGCTATTGAATAAAGAGATGTAATAACCAATTTAAGTAAAAAAATATTTAACTGTTTAATTCTTGAGTTTGGGCAATTGAAACGTATTTGTAGCGAAAATGTTTTTGATACATTCATTTTCAGTATTTAGATTATTTTAATAACAATACTTTAGAAGGTCTAATTTCTTAGAAGGATATGAAAACAGAAAGTACAATGTAGAAAAAATGGGATCAAATGATAGTTGGAGTTTAATTTTTACCATTAAATATGCAATGAAATTTAGACTTAAAAATAAGCTACTAACATATTATTTGTTATCTAAAACTATGGTTTAAATGATATTCATTAGACAATATTTACGAAAATATGTAAAAATTCTTTAAAACACAATTCAATCTTTCTTCTCTTTATTTATTTATTTTATTTTATGAAATATATTCTTGACATAGGTTTCTTTATCTTTAAATTACTTAAGTTTGTTTTCTTTAGTAATTTTCAAATTGTTATTTGCAAGTATTTCATCTTCATCATATGCCGGGCATATATGAAGAGAAATCATAGTCATCTTAATATAGAATAGAAAGAAAATATAGGACAGGTAAGTTGTCAACAAAATTTAAGTTACTCATGTAAATATATATTAAGAAAATAGACTTACAAACATAAAAAATAAATAAATAAAGAACAGTAAAACATTAAGAATAAATTAATAATTGAAAAATAGAAACAGAATACTGAAAAGCTAAAATTAGCACTTACCAACGCCAAATAATTAGAAAACAAAAATTTTGTATAGAGAGAAAAAAGTATGGAGTATATAATTTCTCTCAAAATTAATATTACTTTTGCAAATATATATTAAATAAAATAATAAACTAGTAAGCATAAAAGTTAAACAATAATATTAATAATTAAACATTAAAAATAAAATAATTAAAATGCTAATAATTATCATAATTAACCTTCAATGAAAACGTAAATTTTAAATTACATTATGTTAATAATTTTGAACCTTAACTTAATATATATAAAAAAAAGTCTATGGATAAATAATTGTATAAACACAAATAAACAAATTAGTAATTTTAAACAAAAATAAAACGTTGATAATTAGTAATATAATTAACATTTATTTTCACTGAATAATGAAAATATATGATTATAATATGCTAACCATTTTGAATCTTATATCACTGTATAAAAGAAAGAAAGTTTGCGGTGAATAATTTCTTTCAAAATTAAGATTACATATATAAATATGTATTAAGTAAAAAAATTACCAGACATAAAAAAAAAATAACACATTAATAATTAAAAATCGAAATGTGGCATTTTAATATATCTTAATTATAAAATAAAAGAAGTATATAAGATAAATAATTTCTCCCAAAATTAAAGTTACTTTCATTTATTTATTGTGCTCATCATTCTTATATTTCCATTTTGTTGAGCTATTACTGATTTCAAAGGCTTTCTCAATGCTTCAAGTTTTATTCACTCTTTGAATTCATAGGTTTTACTTTAGAATATGAATAATATTGGGATCCTTCTTTGAGATTCAGTAATTTCCTTCAAATTAAAGTTTACTTTTTTAGTTCCTAAATTTCAGAAAATGAATTTTTTAATCTATTGTTGTTTACGATGTTGTACTCATTGTCCATCTGGTTAACAAAGTTTATGTCAACAGTAGAATAATAACATGATTTTTACAAATATTTTTTTGTTATATAGTCTTTCAAATTTAAAAATGAATTTTTTCGTCCTTTAGATATAAAATTAATATTTTAAATTTCTCAAATTCAGAAGTAGTTTTTTTACTTTCCATATTTAAAGATATTTTATATTCCTTAGAAGTAGTTCTTTAAGTATTCCAAGCTTAAAATAATTCATTTTGATTTTCAAAATTTACATTATTAACAAATGTTTAATTTGAGTAAATAATATTAAGACTGTTTAGAACATTCTTCTTTTTTTTACTCATTCTTTCACACTCCTTCAAATAGCAGCTTATGAATAGTCTCTATTTACATAGCTATGAATAAAATTTGTATTTATATTTTAATTTTGAAATTAAGGTATAATGGTTTGTTATTAGAATATGTGGATAAGATGTTTCCTTTTGCTTCATTAAATTTGAATGTTTAAAACTATGAACAAATTTATTCAAAAATTTGTTAGAAAAAATAAAATTAGTTAATTAAATATAGTCGGTAACAAACGAAAATAAACATACATCTAATAAGGAAATCTCAAAAAACATATAATGATCTCAACGCTAGTCGTTATATGATTTTCTTCTAAGAGAATATATAAAAATGACAGTGGAGCAAATATAAAATAACAAAAAAGAATAGATAATTGAAAAATAATTTTTAAAAAATCATTCCATCAAAAAAGAGAGAACTAAAATCAATCATTCCATATATGGTTTTCTCACAAGAAAATATATAAAAATGACAGCGGAGCAAATACAAGATAACGAGAAAGAATAAATAATTAAAAAGCAATTTTCAAAAAATCATTCCATCAAATAAGAGGGAATTCAAATCAATCCTTCCATACCTTCTCTCTCTCCTAACATAACTTTAATACTACTTGCTAGATCTATCATACCCACTCAGCCTAGAGTTAGTTATTTTTATTCTAAAACTTTTTCTCCTTTCCTAATGCAATTAGTAGTCACATGTCCATTTTCAACTCTCTCCATTTTTGCCTCATTTATCTCTATTCTAACCGAATTGCTTACAATTTCTCCTCCATTAAGAACAACCTTGTTTTCGAAGTTGAAGTTACGGTAAGTCTTTTGTAATCTAGTGTGGTCTTCCCAAGTTGATTGACATTTATCCATGCCCTCCCACACTGGACCAAATGCTATTGAACATGCTGAGAACCTTTAATAATCACTCTAGATTCCAAAATGGAAACAGATTGTATTATCGGATAGGATTCATAAGTGGTAATTGCTAATGGAACATACGGTTGAACATGATTACCTCTAACCAGTTTCAACTAGGATGCATGAAAGATTGGGTGTATTTTTATAGTGGCTGACAATGAGAACTTATAAGCAACTTGACCAACTCTCTCTATAATTAGGAATGAACTAAAATATCTTAAAATTAATTTATGATTCTTCCTCAAAGTCATGGAATGTTGTCGATAAGATTTGAGCTTCACTAATACTATATCTCCAATCTTCCATTCTTCAAACCTTCTTTTTTGATCAACATTTTTTTTTCATATACTAATGAGCCTTTTGGAGATTCATCTTTAACTTACCTATAAACTCATCTCTCCCCAATAGCTGATCATGAACTGAAATTGGATCATTTCTAGCAGGGACATATTTTGCTAATGTGGGGGGATCTCGACCATAACCAGCTTTGAATGGTCTCATGCCAATACTAGTATAATAGGCCTTATTATACCAATATTCAACCTAAGGTAATAGTTTAACCCATTCCTTATGAATTTCATAAGTAAAACATCTTAAATACATTTCTAGGCATTTGTTTAAGGCTTCATATTGTCCATCAGATTAAGGATGGTATGCAGTTGATATTTTCAAAGAGGTGTCATACGGTGCCATAAATGACTTGTAAAAACTGTCTCTGTCACAAATGTTGATTTTACAGAATAGGTAGGTAGGAGGATATATGTATGAAGAGAAAATATTATTATTTCTTCTTATTTCTTTGAGCCGTAAACAACTTACATTTATAATGCTTGCAGAAAGGAAAAATATCTGACTAAAATTACTCCTCTTAAAGTTTAGGAGCAATTATACAAAATTGAAATCCTAACGTCTACTAAAGAATTATAATTATGAAGAAATATTCTAACAATTAAAAGCAAATATTCTTATTAAAGACATTAAAGACATATTCAGAAACTGAAACAAATCAATGTGCAGTTTCAAAAGCAAATTTCCAACACTCCTCTTTGATTTTAGATCTGCAAACTCCAATCTTCTGTCTTAAGTCTTCAAATCTGCCTTTTGGAAGAGCTTTAGTTAAAATATCAGCTAATTGATCTTCAGTCTTGCAATGAACTAAGACAACTTCCTTTCTACGTTGAACTTCTTTCAGAAAATAATATTTGATCTTTAAATATTTTGTCTTCATGTGAAACACAGGATTATTGGAGATTGGCCGCTTGATTATCAACATTGCCTTCTGATTAAACTTCAAATCTGCCAGTATTTTTCTAATCCACAAAGTTTGGTTAACAGCAATAGTAACAACAATCAATCTAGCTTCTGCTGTAGATTGTGTAACAATTTCTTGTTTCTTAGAAGACCATGAAAAAATTCTTGAACCAAGACTAAAACAATATCCTGAAGTATTATTCATATCTTCCAAGGAACCACCCCAATCAATATCATAATACCCAACAAACTTATTTTTGTTAATTGAACCACCATATACAACAATTACCTTTCTATCTGTAGGTATGTCAACAATAGTGTTATTCTTCTCAATCATATACAACTCCTCCTCATCATCATATTTTTTCCACTTTAGGTGATTGAGAGCTTCCTCATGGTCAGCAGGTTCAAGAACATCCATATTACATCTTTGATATATGTCAGAGAGGGATTTATTACCTCTCACAGGATGATCATCCACATTTTCATCAGAACCTTCCTACTCAGTTATTTTTGGAACAACATCAAGACCTTTAATCTCCTTCACAATCAATTCTATAGAAATTTCAACATTATCACAAAAATCCAATCCATGATTTTCCACTACTGGCTTCCTGCTTCCTTTTATGCCAAATTTGTCCTGAATCAACTATAGAAGAGTAAGCAAGGTCTGTTTGCAAGTTTATCGAAAAACTTTTGTCCTTCATCTTTATTGACATCAATTTAATGTCAGTTGTATCAAAGACTTCACAAGTTTTATCTTTAAACACAACAACATAGCCTTTCTCTAAAAGTTGCCCAACACTTAGCAGATTTTGATCAATTTCAGGGACATATAGAACATCAGAGATTATTTTTCTACCTGAGCCAGCATCAATGGCAATATCACCTATGCCTTTGACCTCAATATAGTCTCTATTCCCAATTCTGACTTTCGAAGAGTGGGTTCTGTCCAGCTTTACAAACATGCCTTTATCATGTGATGAGTGCATCCACTATCAATCAACCATGTTTCACTAGTGATGTCACTAGCAAAACAAGTCGCCACAAAAAGATGCTCCTCCTTCTCATCATCGGTCTCTTGAGCAATTTGCACCTCTTGTTGCTTTCTTTTGCATACCTTTTCCACATGACCCTTTTAATTGCAGGATCTACACACCACATCGGGTCTCCACCAACATCTCCAATGTGGATGAGAAGTTTTTTTTGCAGTGTTGACATGCTGAGTACTTCTCCTTCTCGTCATTGTCATCCTCATCACTTTTCTTCTTATTTTTCCAACCTTTCTTCTTTGCTTTGTAACTCGACTGTGACTTTGCTAGAAAAAGTCCTTCAGTATTTGGCTTTTCTCTCAACATTTTTCTCTGCTTTTGGGTTTGCAGAGAGTTCATCAACTCGGTTAGTAAAATCATTATGAGATCTCTTGAATCTTCAAGTGATGAGATCTTTGCTTCAAACCTTTCTGGAAGACTCACCAACACTTTTTCTACGATTCTTCTATTAGGTAAATCTTCACGTAATAGTCAGATCTTGTTGACCACTGCCAAGAACCTATCAAAATATTCTTTGATAGTCTCGCCTTCCTTCATTCTTAGCATCTCAAATTCTCTTCTAAGATTGAGAACTTGCATCTGCCGAGTTCTTTCATTCCCTTGAAACGCCTCTTGGAGAGTGTCCCAAGCTTCTTTAGTTGTTTCACATGTCATAATTCTAGTGAATACAACATCAGAAATAGTAGAGTGAATACAGGTCTTGACCTTCGCTCTTCTTATTGCTTCATCATTATAATTTCTGATTTGAGCTACAGTTGGATCTTCTTGTAGCGGTTGGATTTCAAACATCACAACATCCCACAAACCACTCGCTTCTAGATAAAATTTCATTTTGACAGACCATATTTGATAGTTTTCTCCGGAGAAAACCGGAGGTGCCGCCATGAAGTTTCTGGCCATGGGTGAAGTTTTTGTTTTTCCCAAAAGGTTCCTCACTGGTTTCCCTCTATTGTTTTCTTTCCTCGTGGTCTCACACAGGCCCTTAAGAACTAAGAGCTTGAATGCCAATTGTTGGTTTTACAGGATATGAGGAGATATGTATGAAGAGAAAATATTATTATTTCTTCTTATTTCTCTGAGCCATGAACAACTTACATTTATAATGTTTGCAGAAAGGAAAAATATCTGACTGAAATTACTTCTCTTAAAGTTTAGGAGCAGCTATACAAAATTGAAATCCTAACATGTACGAAACAATTATGAAGAAATATTCTAACAATTAAGAGCAAATATTCTAATTAAAAACATTAAAAACATATTCAAAAACTGAAACAAATCAATGTGCAGTTTCAAAAGCAAATTTTCAACAAAAAATAATAGTCTTAGGAAAACCATGCAAAACCATGCAATTTCACCACATCATGAAAGTCTCTACTACAAGCTTACTTGAATAATCTACCTTCAAAGGAGAAGAATGAGCATACTTAGATAACATGTCAATTACCACAAATATGACTGTGTAACCCCCCTGATGAAGGGAGTTCTGTTATAAAATCCATTGCTAAATCCTTCCAAATCTAATATGGAATGGGTAATGGCTAAAGTAATTGTTTTTGTCTTGACTTGTTGACAAATAAGACAATTATACACATATTCCTTAATGTCTCGATTAATACCATGTCATAAAAATTGAGCAGAGATTATGGCCAAGGTTTTAGAAAAACCCAACACAACCTCCCACAACCCAATATCTTCTGAACTATCTCACTAGCAGCAGGAATAACTAGTCTACCTTTCCAAAAGAAAAGTTGATCATGAGCTGAATAATTATGATTAGGAGGTTGATTTGCAATGCACAAATCAAAAATTGCTTTCAACTTAGGACCCGCTACTATAAATTCTTTGAGATTAGGGAGAATAGATAGTTGAGGTTGGGAGCACGCCATAAAGAAGGATCTTGATAGGAGTCAACAACTATGTTTTCTTTCCCCAACTTGTACTCAATGGAGAAGTCATATCCTAATAACTTATGCAACCATTTTTGTTGTTCAGGAGTTTGAATAGCTTGATTGGTTAAACTCCTTAAACTTTTTTATTAGTCCTAATGGTGAACTTATAACCAAGTAAATAGTGTCTAAACTTGGCAATGACTCAATAATAGCATAAAATTCTCTTGCATAGGCTGACTGCTTTTTCATACTTAGAGTCTTTTTAGAGAAGAATGCAATTGGATGATGTTTTTGGCTCAACACTACTCCAATTCCCAAACCTAAAGCATCTGTTTCAAGAATAAATGGCTGAAAAAATCAGGAAGACTAAAGCTTCCGTAATAGCAGTTTTAAGGTTTGCAAATGCTACTATAGTTGAATCATTCTAAGAAAAAAAATTGTCTTTCTTCAATAAATTGGTTAAAGGAGCAATTATATTTGCACAACCCTAAATGAATCTTCTATAGTACCCAATAAGGCCAAGGAATCCTTTTAGCTGTTTCAAATTAGCAGGCACATGACAATCCAATACTGCCTTCACTTTTTCTTTGCCATACCTTGATCAGAAACAATGTGTCCCAAATAATCTATCTATTGCAATCCAAAGGAGCATTTTGATAGCTTCGCATAGAGCCTATGTTGCAGAAGTAATTTCAGTACCATCTCCAAGTGCTCATTCATACTCTGAAATGTGACAGGAGCATTAGAGAATCCAAATGGCATTACTATCCATTCATAAAGGCCCTGATGAGTTTTGAAAGTTGTTTTATGCCTATCTTCTTCCTTCAACGGTATCTGATGGTACTCTAACCTTAGGTCCAATTTTGAGAAATATTGAGATCCTTACAATTTATCTATTAGCTCATCAACAGTAGGTACAAGGAAGTTATCCTTCAACGCAATAACATTCAAAGCCCTATAATTACATCACGTCTAATGTCAGGTTTTAGCCTCCAATAAAGCAATCCAACAATACTTCACTCGTAACACCTTGGATGCAATTTGCCAGAGCTATAAACTCTTAACATTTCGGACCTAGAACAATGGTGGTGGAGGAGGTACCACCATAGAACCATAATCTCTTTTAGTGTTTTGCTTCAGAAGTTTATCCAAAGCTAATTCTATCGTTTTGTGAGAGGCATACTGGTTATCACGCGATTCCATGAGCTCCAAAGTGCATCATATGAGAGTTCCTTCATCTGCGTAGTTTTTTCGCCATGAAGATGATGAGAGCACCAATGTAATGAACTTAAATGAATGTAAATTTAATAAGGAAATCCGAGATAACGAAGAATGATCTCAACATTGTCTTCTATTACCCTCGTCTATGGTTTTCTTACAATAAAGTATATCAAAATGACAGCAAAGCAAATACAAGATAATGAGAAAACAAACAGGTCAATAAAAAGCAACTTTGAGAAAATCATTCCACCCAAAGAAAAGGAAATAGAATCAATCCTCTCATATTTTTTCTCTCTCCTAACAGAACTTTAATATTACTTGTTAGACTAATCATACCCACTCAGTCTAGAATTAGTTATTTTGGTTCTAGAACTTTTTTGCCTTACATGATGATGCAAAAGATGAGTAGCTACATGTCCATCTCCAATCTTCTCCATTTTTAACTCATTTACTCCTAGTCTAACCAAATTGCTTATATATTCATACAATAGAAAAAAAAGTTATTATAAATATTACGGGTAGTTTTTTTAAAAAAATAAAAATAAAAAATTCCTTAATTTTTTATAAGGAAAACATGAAACAAAAGTTTCTATAAAATTAGAGATGTTCATTTTGTTTTTAATTTTTAGGGACTAAAGATATTTTAGAACTAAAATAAAATTCGAATTAAATTCAACCGATAGAAAATATATTTAACTAAAAAATTTAAAAAATAAATGTTCATGTCATTATTTTAGTTATACATGTAATTTTTGAGTGACTGTCGTTAACCATTACGATATATCAAAAAGAGCATTTTTTTTTAATTCAGAGATTTAAAAAAGTATTTTTTTTATTTGGACGAGTAAATATAGAAGTAACCAAAATTTGAAGGAAAAATAACATATTTAGCCTATATAAAATACCTGTAATATATTATTTTTTTAAGTAATTTTTTAATTATTATTATTATTAATTGATCATATTTATATCTTTTTAAATACTTTTTTTATATTTTTCTAACATTATTATACCTTTATTATTATGTTTTACATAAAAAAGTTGTTGGACTTAGATTGAGGCCCAACAATCCAAACTAGCTGAAGAGAGGGCAAAAACTTCCTGCACCCCATCAATTTTGAGAGACATCCTTCCTGCACCACACTAAAACCCTAATACGACCCAACCCACAGCAAAACAAGAGAAAAGAAAAGGCACAGACAATGAGATCGATCGAAATCATGAACAACCAGTGAATCACGGAATTGTTACCCAGGTAAGTCTTGAAACAAATAATTTCAGTGTCGTTTTTTTTTTTTTTCTAGTGTCCAACCACGCGAGTGAACTAGGTTCGAGAACGTAGGTTTATCCAAACGGGATCAATGAGTCGTACAATGTTTCAAAAATATTTACCAACGCAAGTTTCATTTCTGTTTTCAGGGTAAATTTATTTATTGGATTAGGCGACGTAGATTGATTTTGCCATTCTGAGAGAGTGTATCAGAATCAGAATGAGCTTGCTTTCAAGAATAAGGAACTATTTACCCCATGGTTTGTGTAGACAAAGGCTTAGCTCTATAAATGCATTTTCAAGAAATTTTGGGCAACCTGCAAGGAAAGAGGAGGAGGATGTAGAGGAAGTGGAAATTGACCAAAGAAGTCTCCCGGCTGATTTTGATCCTGCTACGTTTGATCCCAATGATCACCGAGGCCCTCCATCAGAAAGAGTTTTCAGGCTTGTGGATGAAATTGCATCCCTTACAGTAGCTGAAGCTGCTGAATTGGGTCTTGTTCTGATGAAGAAAATGGGAGTGAAGGAGATGCCTAATGTAGGATTTATGAAAGCAGGAGCAGGAAATTTGGCTGGAATGGCAGGGAAAGCAGCAGATGTGGCCAAGGAGGAGAAAAAACCGGAAAAAACTGTCTTTGAATTGAAATTGGAGTCCTACGAAGCTGCTGCCAAAATTAAAATCATCAAGGGGGTGCGGGGCTTTACTGATTTAGGTTTGAAGGAGGCGAAGGATTTGGTGGAGAAAACGCCTTCTGTTATAAAGACAGGTGTTTCAAAAGAAGAAGGGGAGAAGATAATGGAGAAACTGAAAGCTCTTGGTGCAAAAGTTGTAATGGAATGATGTATGTTGTTTCTTTTTAGCAGTCTGAAATTTAGAAAATTTTATAGTGATGGCCGAGGATACTGGAATTTGATTTTATGCAGCTTTACAACATTATTCCTTCATTCCCCGTTAATGGAATAAATGTTGTATTCCTACCTACGGTACTCATTAACATTACTTCTTACAAATAAATTAGTGTTCTCTAGACCTTTTATTGTATCAATTGAACTTTTGAACCTTCACGCTTGGACCATAAATGAGAATCATCAACCAAGGAAAACCTTATCTGAACTGAGTTTAGATAGATTAACAGTACACAGTTTAGTGTACGTCTAGTTTTCAGTTTGAAGGCCCTAAAGTAGCTGTAAAAGGTGAAGTTGACAAATAAATAATCTCATTTGATTTTCGTTTTAAACTTAGTTTTACTATCTGCATGTTTATTTTGTTAGAATAAGTATTAAATATAGGTAGTAAGTTGTTGTATCGGAAAACTGCTATATGTTGTACCTATTTCTATACCCAGGATGCTAGTTCTGGCTTTTGATCTTTGCTCTTCCCTCTACTCATTCTATATATATGAACATAAGAGAGGTGTGATTAAGCTCTCTCAAATATAGTCTCTTTTATTTATCTCAAGTTTATATGTTGTACCTATTTCTATACCCAGAATGCTAGTTCTGGTTTTTGATCTTTTTTCTTCCCTCTACTCATTCTATATATAAGAACATAAGAGAGGTGTGATTAAGCTCTCTCAAATATAGTCTCTTTTATTCATTTCAAGTTGGTATCAGAGCGTGTTGATCTTGATTAATTGGTCTCAGTCTCCGGCAAAATATCTGCCATCCGATGCTGAGATTGCCGCTGTTCATCATTGCAGTTTTAGAAGTAGTTATTGATAAACAATTTAGATTTAGGCTACATTTGGAAAACAACTATGGCTAAGTTGCTTTATAGTGAAAGAAGTCAAATTGTTGAACTGTTTCATAGACTTCGTGAGCTGTTTTCAAAATTTATCTTAGGGAATTTATTGAAGTAAGTTGAAAATAACTTGAGACATATCATAAGTTCTTCCAAACACTTGTGTAAGTGTTTATCATTATATTAGCTCAAAAAGTTTAAGGCTTTGTTGTACTTTTTTAAATGTGTTCATTTTGCTATTTTATTATGAATTTTTTATGCTTATTGCTTACACTTTTTACTGATAACTGTTAACATAGGTTTTTAAATGTAAACATTTTTCATGTAATACTTGACAAACTGAGGGAAATGTTTAACATAGGAATGAAGACAGAAAGTCCTCCTGAATAAAATAGTGATAAAAAAATGGCTTTGCAATCCAAAGTGACTAAATAATGAAGCAATTGTACTACTATTATGATCTATATTGTTTTTGGATAGGAACTCCTCCAAACTAAAATTATTGAAAGAAAACAACCTAGAGTGTCTCAAAGATGCAACAAATTTATCCGTAGGTTAGAATCTTTTTTGCATATATAAGTACTCAAAACTGCATGCTCTATGATTAATCATTAGCATTGCTTTTGCCTTGTGTTCAGAATTCTATGAATTAATATTTGACCTATGCGACTGCAGTTTCTTGTCTTGGATGAAGCAGATTGAGTTCGGGATGTTTGTTTTCAGGAGGAATTGAAATTTATCTTTCACTGCTTACCTCTAAAATGGACAAAATCTGTTATTTTCTGCAACAACTGCAAGTAATTTGCAAAAGTTGCATGAACATTACCAAGAAAAGATGTATGTCTACAAGGCATATGAAGGCTTTAAAACAGTTGAGTCACTTAAGCACAGGTGATATTCATCCCTAAAAGGTGAAGGATGTATACTTGGTTCATATTCTATCTAAGATGGATGATATGGGAATTCAGTCTGCTATGGTGTTTATCTCAGCGTGCATGTATCTTTGTAGATTGCATATTCGAATTTTTTGTTACCAATTTTTTTTTTCTGTATTATGGTTCGTTATTCATTTTTCTTCTAGGTCCATAACTATATTTTTTTGTGATGCTATTGGAAAATTTTGCTTCTTTTAGCTTAATGTATTAAACAACCCCGGCTGCGAATTTATCTGCTTGACACTCTAGTTTGCATTAGCTGGTTTCTGTATTGACAAGTAGGATCTAAATATCCAATATCAAAATTTTGCCTTTGACCACTTTTTTGCAAGAAGTGATTAGGCTGTTTTTTTTAACTTCCCTCTTCCCGCCTCCAGTGAAGAAAAACGGGTAAAAGTTCTCAATCTAATACTGGTATGCTGAAATTTGGCTGTACTAGTTATTGCATTTTTTTCTTGTTTGGACAATTTATAATGGACTTTATAAGCTTCCTGTATCTGATTCTGTAGTACAAAGTAAATTGAAGCTTCTTGTTGTGGAACCTTAGTCTAATTGAATCTGTTTGTGGTCTGTTGGTATAGTTCTGCGCAATGGCCTTTGTGTATGAAACTTCCTCAGTTATAAAAAAACATTTGTGATGTCTGTAAAAAAGTTAGCTTCAGTTTGACATTGAAATTTTGGAATTATATCTCGTTACGTGGCAAATGGTAGGCCTTGATATTGTTAGAAAATAAATATGGACACATACACGATTTCTTATTTTCTATGGTATGCATTCCATTCAGCTGAAAATGGAGGCAATTATTTAACATTATTAAGTTTTGGAATACAGGTTTTTTTGTTGATGGGTGAACCAGAACTTTATTATATGTATTTCTTAGGCTTTTCTTCTTGATCATATGAAAGCATATATACTTCTGTTATTTGAATCTAAGTTTACATCTATTGAATTTGTACGTAAGAGTTTGTGTTTGAAAGAAATTGTTTAATAAATTTGTGAGGGCTCTGATTGCTTATGTAATACTATATCTGACTGTCCATATGGCGACTAAGCTGATTTAGCATTGTACTTGAGACATACAACTGTTCCTCCTGGGTAACAGCCTGCATTAGCAAATGTCATCCTTCATGACTGATCCGTGGATAGAGGGCACAACACAACCCTCACCTTTACCCCCAAGACGAGATCATAAACATAGTTATATAATTCAACAGTTAAATTGATAAATTTTTGCATGTGAAAGTTATTAAAGGTTTCATTTTACTATATCTGACACTGGTTGTCAGTTGATCCAGTTGATAAAGAGATTATGTTAACAATGATCATTATCACTCAAATTTAGCTTACAAGGATTATGAACTCTATTCAATTAAATTATAAAGCACTATTTTGTGTTTTCTCTAAATAACTTGTTTTGGAACTCTCTTTGATTAAAGATGTAAATATTTGTATATATGTAATAAGTATCGTATTCAACACATTATTGTTTATTCTGTAATATTACATTGTAGTGCTAAATTGCTGTTTTTGTTTTAAAACTTAGAAAACTATAGAATCTATGAAGTTTTAATAGTCTCCACCTTCATTCTTATTGGACTGCTTCTTCCTGCACCTCCATATCATCTTCCTGCACCTCCATACTCTAGGCAAATTTACCATTTAACCCTTTTTAAAATATTTCATATCCCATTATACCCTCCACCATCCCTTTTACTTCTTACGGCTTCTACAAACCGTAGACAAAAAAAATGTTCTACGGTTTGTAGAAACCGTAGAAGCATTTG